>Ga0315286_10000121_pt1 | contig 54347 bp, 76 predicted proteins | sample YL17G10_0_MG_FD_205038 | JGI IMG/M metagenome (GOLD analysis project Ga0315286, IMG submission 205038) | Sediment microbial communities from Yellowstone Lake, YNP, Wyoming, USA - YL17G10_0 | ecosystem: Environmental > Aquatic > Freshwater > Lake > Sediment | place: USA: Wyoming | collected...
ACTATCGCAACAAAAACTTTTGATCTTGCAGTTAATATGGGAGCAAAACGTTCTCACATTCTTCTTCAGACGGCAGTCAACAAGGCCTTTGGTCTTAACTTGACGGTTGATGGTAATCTTGGTAAGGCCTCTTACAATGCCATTAACGCATGCCACGATGGTGATGATGAACAAACACTTCTCACTGCATATTGTCATGAAGTGTGGGCTTTCTATCAACGGTTGATTGCCAACAATTCAAAATTGAAAGTATTTGCTAAGGGTTGGAAGAATCGCGCCTATGATTTGGGACAAGCTAATCAACTAGGTTGATTTGTTAATCTACTTCTTTGACAATCATTATTTCATAAAAGGAATCCACATGTTGAAGATTACACCATTGCATAGTCCAACGCATGAACAAGTCGTTCAATTTAATGATGATAACACAGGATTACAAGCCATCATTGCTATTCACTCAACAAAAAGAGGACCGGCACTTGGTGGTACACGGTTTTGGTCATACGCTACTGAACAAGATATGCTTAATGATGTGCTTGCTTTAAGTGAAGCAATGACATACAAGAATGCAGCGGCAGAATTGCCATGTGGTGGTGGCAAAGCTGTTATAAATTTGCCTCCCGGGGTAAAGAAAACTTCCGAGTTGTTAAAATCATACGGTGAAGCAGTTAATTATTTCAATGGCACATATATCACTGCGGAAGATGTTGGTTGTCAACCGGGTGACATGACAATTATTTCTTCGGTAACTCCATACTGTCCGAAGAATGAAAAACCATCAGGACCAGCAACGGCACTTGGTGTTTTATCTGCCATGATTGCTGGCATTAAACTTGGTATATATGAACTGCGTGATGCAACTGTCGTTGTTCAAGGTGTTGGAAATGTTGGTTCAATGTTATGTGAAATGTTGGTTCATGCAGGAGCAGAAGTGATAGTGACGGACACGGATGGCTGGAAGGTTAATGCGTTGATCAAACGGTTCCCTTCTATTAAGGCGTTACAGTCATCATCTTATTTGCAACCAGAACCACTTGCAGGAAAAATCAAAATATTTGCACCATGTGCATTGGGACCAGCACTTCGTGTTGGTGATGCAGCATTGATGGCATCACATTACGATATCGTTTGTGGTGCTGCAAACAATGCTGTTGAAAAAGCAGCAAATCAAGAACTAGAAGCCGCTGGTATTACGTATTGTCCTGATTTTATTGCAAATGCTGGCGGTGTAATTTCCGTTCACCATGATATCATTGGTACAACCCATCCAATGGTTGTGGCTGCTGATATTATTCGTATTGGTTCAAGAATGTTTGATATTCTTGATGGCATGGTGAATCATATCACCGCTATGGACAGTGCTATTGAATATGCAAAAGAGCGTTTGAAATAAAAGTTTTGCACTTTGTATCTCACTGCTCAATACATCGAACCCCGTCGATTGAAAAATATGTGATTTGAAATTTAGGAGTTGTATTGTGCTGGACTATCGGATGGTCATCAATAAGATTTATTTGTCACTAAGATGTCTCCTTGTGGCAGCATTGCTTATCACCACCGACTGTCACGCCACCGATCTTGATATTGAAGGCCGTGAAATGTTTAAAATCCTACACGATGAACAAGGCTGGCCATTACCAAAAGAGTATCCTCAGTACACACTTGGTATAACAGATGATGCTCCTCTTGTTTGTAAGAAATCAGGCCGGGCCTGTTATTCAAATGGACGAATATGGATCTCTCGTGAACTTCTTGATAATGATATGATGCGTAAATCCGTAATTTTACACGAAAATGTTCATCATTTACAGCAAGAAAAAAGTGGACCAGCTGTAACATGTATTCAAAATTGGAAGAGAGAAATAGACGCCTATCATGCACAACAGACGTATCTTTCTGATCATTATAGAATATTTCTTGGACTCACTGTATCTATATTTTGTGTCCCCGAATAATAGAAACTAAGCGCACCGTCCATCCTTTGTATTCAGTTCTTCGTCCTTTACTGACATCGATAATTGCATCGGGACGAAGAGCGTGTTCTCTACAAAACTTAACCATACCACCAGTTATTAGATGAATTAATCCGTTGGGGTCAATAAACTCAAAAGTTTTTGCGTTGGGATTGTTGGGGCCTTTACCTGATCGTGTTAATCGAATTCGTTTCATATCATTAGAGTGTTGTTGTCGAAGGTGTGTCGCTTTTTCTATTCCATGAACTTCTTCATAAGTTTTGTTTGCTAGTCGTTCTTTTGTTAATTGTCCAATTTTTTCTTTAACTTCTTTGGTGTGTGTTCTTCCGTACATACCATTATCTTTGCCTCGAAGAATGGGGCCACTATTACCACCAAGTGTGGTGTTATAGCCATTATAAAAAGTGTCATACGTGTCGATTAGTTCTATTTCAGCTCGGAATGCTTCTTTGGAACTGTCACAGACGTATAATAGTGTTTTTGTCCATACAGACTTCTCAAACTTGGCTTTGCGAATAGCACGATGAAACTTACTTTTGATATGAAGCGTACATCGCGCCTCGACGACGTGTTTGTTGAACCGCCAATCAATAGTTTTGCTAGTTGTGCCAATATAGGACTTTCCTGTATGCTTGTGGCTAAACATATAAATAGAGTGTGTGTATTTGTTCATACTTCTTCCAAGGAAACATGTATATATGATTATAAGACCGATCAGTGATCTCCACTTGGAGTTTGCTCCAATTCTTCGAATGATTGAACTTGAAACAGACAAGGACACTGTTCTTGTACTGGCGGGAGACGTATGTGCAGTCCCTCATTATGATAGAATTGGAAGACGATTCTTCAAAATGATGTCCGAACAATTCAAACACATCATCTATGTATTTGGCAACCACGAATTCTATAATGGCGGATCGTTCCTCTACAGTCGTGAGTGGCTCAAAGAACATTTTGCAAAAGATGGTATCACTAACATTCACCTTTTAGAAGATGAAACAAAAGTGATTGATGATGTAGCATTTGTTGGAGCTACGTTGTGGACGGATTTTAATAAAGGCAATCCAGTAGTGATGGAATTGTCAAGACACTACATGGCTGATTATTCACAAACGTTTTGGGATCATCCGGACCGTCGAACGAACAATGATTGGCGCAGGTTATGCCCACAAGATACGTATGATGTTCATAAAGCTTCAAAACAATATGTTTTTCAATCTGCTAAAGAGCAGAAAGATTTTGGTCGTAAGGTTGTCGTTGTGGTCCATCATGGGATTAGTGAAGAATCAGTCCATCGGCGCTTCAAAGGCAATCACATGAATCCGGCGTTTATTTCAGATTTGGTTCCTGAAATACTTGAAGTTCAGCCAAACATAGTCGTTCATGGACATGTGCACAATTGTTTTGATTACATGATTGGAGAAACACGTGTTATTGTCAATCCTCGTGCTTATCCAAATGAGCACTTTGAGTGGGATGAAGCTTTGACAATTGAATTGTAGGAAGGGTTGGGAAACTAGCCCTTTCTTGTTTCTCCGTATAAATAGAATGACTTAGGAGAATTCACAATGAATCTTAATTACATTCGCAAAGTTGCCGGTCTTCCACTTGTGGAAGCTAGTGATGCATCACCAGCACACGAACAGAAAGAACATGCACTTTTCAAAAAGTGTTGCGAGGATCTCGCAAAGGTTCAATCAATGTGCGAAGCACGTTTGAAAGAAAAATTGACAGATGAGCATAAAAAGCAATATACAGATCTTTGCAATTGCGCAAAGGGATGTTGCGAAGATATGCGTAAACATCTAACAAGCTACAAGTAATTGCCAATAAATCTAACCTGTTGACCTTATAAGTTAAACAGGTTAGGATGATTATAAGCTTTTACGGATTGGAATAGACCGATCTGTTTTAATATCGAGGAGTTCGATATGTCAAAAATCTACGATTACGTTATTTTCATTGGACGGTTCCAACCATTCCATGCTGGCCACAAACTAGTGGTTGATACTGCTTTATCAATCGCTGATAAGGTTATTATTTGCATGGGAAGTTCTTTTTCTCCTCGTACACCTAAGAATCCCTTTACCGTTACCGAACGTGAAAGCATGTTATACGACACGTTTCCGGATCAAGTTGCAAATATTAGGGTTGCTTTCATTCGTGATCAGTTGTATAACGATCAAATGTGGGCGGCTAGTATTCAAGAAGAAGTTGATCGAATTGTTCATAGTAATGGATGGACAGACAAACCTCCCCGTGTTGCAATTATTGGTCATTCAAAAGATGACAGCAGCTATTATCTGAAAATGTTCCCACAGTGGACTCTCATTGAACACGAGATGGATGACATGGTTAATGCGACAGACATTCGTGAGTTGTATTTTGAAGGTAAGAATTTGAAGTTTTTGCAAACTATTCTGTCAGCGCCAGTGTTCCGTCGTTTGGAAGTGTTCAAAATGACGCAGGAGTATAAAACACTGGTAAAGGAACATACCATCATCAAACAGTACAAGAAACGTTGGGAAGTTGCTCCATTCCCGCCGACGTTTGTTACAGTTGATGCTGTGGTTGTTCAATCCGGGCATGTCTTAATGGTCACTCGAGATGCTGCACCAGGGGAAGGTCTGAAAGCGTTGCCTGGTGGATTCCTTGAACAAGATGAAACTTTGATCGATGGTGTTATTCGTGAACTTCGTGAAGAAACCGGTGTAAAAGTACCTGGACCAGTGTTGAAAGGTTCTATTAAAGCATCACATGTGTTTGATGCTCCAAAGCGTTCTTTGCGTGGTCGCACAATTACTCATGCGTTCTTGATTGAACTTCCACCTGGTACACTACCACCTGTTAAAGGTGGTGATGACGCCCGCGATGCTTTTTGGGTTCCTGTCAGTGAAATTCATAGTGATGAATGTTTTGATGATCATTATGATATCATTCATTATTTTCTATAGTTGTATTCTCTAGAACGGTGAGGTAATATCACCGTTCTAGGAGATTTAGTAATGCAAGAAAATAAAAAACTAACAGTTATAAATTTCTTTGGTGGTCCTTTCGTTGGCAAATCAACTATTGCTCCTTTACTCTTCGGCAAGATGAAGAAGAAAGGTTACAAAGTTGAATTTGTTCATGAATTCGCAAAAGATTGTGTGTGGGAAAGCATGTCACACATCTTTACCGAACAAGACTATATCTTTGCCCAGCAACATCGGATGATTCGTCGTCTCGTTCGTCATGATATTGATTACGCAATCGTTGATAGCTCAATTCTTCTGGGACTCTTGTATATGCCTGATTGGTTTCCTAAAACATTTGAACCATTCTTACTTGAAGTGTTTCATTCGTACACCAACATTAATATCTTCCTAGAACGCAATCTAGCAATTCCTTATATCGAAGCCGGTCGCAATCAAACAGAAGAACAGGCAAAACAGAAAGATGTTGAATTGAAGGAATTGTTACATAAGCATTCAATTCCATATGAAAGTTTTATTGTTGATGATACGGTTGAAGATCGTATTTTAGCTCAACTTCCAAATCTATGTTGACTTTACCCTCAATCATAAATAAGATGTACTTCTATTGCGGGATAGAGCAGTGGCAGCTCGTCAGGCTCATAACCTGAAGGCCGGGGTGTTCGATTCCCTCTCCCGCTAATGCGAGGAGTTAATCACTTCTCATGGTTTTGTTCGAGTTTTAATATCGAACCATAAATAGTGATATGGATGAATATCATTATGTGGTGTACAAAACTATAAACAATGTGAATGGTAGAACGTATGTTGGAGTTCATAAAACCAAAAACATTGATGATGCATATCTGGGGTCGGGTACGCTTATCAGGCGTGCTGTGAAGAAATATGGCCGAGAGAACTTTTCGAAGGTGATATTGGCCGTCTTCGATAATCCTGATGATATGTTTTTTATGGAGGAACTGCTCGTTAACGAAACAACCCTTCAAGAAAACAAATCATACAATCTTGTTCGAGGTGGACGAAATTCCATTAGCTTTGTTAATGATAACCTGGAACAATTTCGTCCTGCGGAAAAAAGGAAACAATGGGCGGCAAAGGGTCGCCAGGCAATAAACGAGTTATATACCATTGAAGAGCGCCATGTCTGGAGCATTCGAGGAACAAATCGTGCGAAAGAGCTTCAAGTTGGCTTGTATAATTCTGCTAACAGAGCTTTGGGTGGGTTTGCAGGGAAACAACATACGGAGGAAAGTAAGCGAAGTATTGGCGAAAAGAACTCGCAACTCCAGAAAGGAAAACGCAATTCTCAATTTGGTAAAATTTGGATTTACAGCGACAAACAGAGAAAATGCTTGTCAGTTCTTAAAGATGCTGCTAATGTCTATCTTGAACAGGGATGGAAAAGGGGTCGTAAGAAATACATGTAGAGGAGGAAAGCTCCTACTGGGTCAAGCTGGTAATCTACGCCAATCAGTTGCATGGGTGAGTGATACTTCATCTACTGTAGCCTATATGGAGTCTTCAAACAAGTTCGCTTGAATGATAACTGTATAGCGTTGTTGATAACGTATATCAATCCCTTCGTAAGGGTTAGAAACGGTCCAACTATTGGGTAGTATAGTCCTGGCTGATGGTAACAAGCCGCTACGGTTCGAGGAATGCTGGATTGAAAGATACCAGTATACTGAGAGTCTACAAGAGTGTGGCACTGACCAACTTTATCTCTGATTGGCCCTTTGGGTGGCTTGACCCAAATAGACTATAAGAAAGAGCAAATGCCAAAGATTGATCTTAATCCAGAAAGACAGTCCATTAAGGACATCGAAGTCGCCCTTCGTAAATTGAAGAAGAAGGTTGAAGCCGGTGGTGTCCTCAAAAAGCTCCACGAACTTGAGGCATACGAGCGCCCAGGCATCAAACGCAATCGCAAGCGTTCAGCGGCGATTATGCGTTGGAAGAGGGAGCAAGACAAAACAAAACTTCCGCCAAAATTATACTAAGTACAAATTCTTCATGAGCAATTCATTCAAGAAACTAGTAAAGCTATTCCAACAGGATACGGAAAAATGAAAGCACTAAAACTTCCGGTAGTCATTCAGAAACTAATAGATCGCGCCTTTATGAAAAAATGGCTCCATTCCACCTATTCGTCTCATTATGATTCTAAGCCTGGTGATTTGATTGAATCCTTAACAGTACGAGAACGTGAATTGCTTATGAAAGCAACACAAGAAGATTTTCAAGACACCGATCATCGAATTGAACAAGATTTGCAAGCCGCCAATAAACGTAAAACAGTTTAAGGAACTTCACGTTTATAACACATATATAGAACTACACACGACTTAGAAGGCTGGGTAGTAGTACCGAACCTTCACTTAACTCACTTTAATAAATTAGGATCTTAGTGAGTGGTCCGTATAAGAGGGGTCGCAATGATGTATGGAAATAAGCTAGCCGTAGCTATCAAATCCAACGGTAAAGTCCTTCGTGAATTTAAGGACATCGTTTATCTGCCATTCAGCGCAGAATACTCAATTTTTATTAAGAATCTCGAAACAGTTCGTGCTTCAATCAAAATTTTGATTGACGGCAATGATATTGGTGAAGGAACGACGTTTGTCATTCCTGCGAGTTCGTCTATTGAAATTGAGCGATTTGTTAAGAATGGAAACTTTAACAAAGGTAATCGCTTCAAGTTTATTGAGCGCAACGCCTCCGTTGAAAATCATCGAGGTATTGGTGGTGAAGATGGATTAGTTGTTGTTGAATATCAATTTGAACAACGTGCACCAAAAACTGAATATGTTTATAAAGAGGTTGTTGAAATTGAACGACGTTGGCCACGACGCTTGGGTTGGAATGAACTGCATACTCCTCCACCAATTTGGTACGGCGCCGGGGCGATATCGAGTTCGAATCTAATCCAAGCTAATTCCGGAACTAGTAATTTGAGGGGAGCAACTCTTAATTCTAGTGGTGGTCAAGGAGTAGAATCCGCTACATCGCTCATCGGCTCTAGTGGTGATCACGGTGAGCAAGTATTGCTAAATTCAGCAAATACATTCTCACAAACAGTGTATGATTCATGTCCAGCATCCTCTGGAAATTTTTCTGCAAACGATGCTGGTATTACTGCTGCAGGTTCTGTGTCAGAACAGAAATTTCAAACAGCAGCATGGTTTCCAACACAAGCTGAAAAGTACAGTTTGGTATTAAAGTTGTTGGGACAGACGGAAACAGGTAAACAGGTTGTACAAGCAGTTACAGTAAAAAAGAAACAGAAGTGTTCCACATGTGATCACATGAATAAGGCCAATGCCAAGTTCTGCACAGAATGTGGTACCTCGTTGGAAATAGTGTAATAATCGGGGGCCATGTGCCCCCGAGTTTTCCCTGCCAAACATAAATATCCTCAACTGGAGGATTCACATGGCTGTATCCGATTTTTTATCTGCTAATAAATTACTTACAAAAGTTGCTGCCGGAGTAGCGGCGATTGTTACCATTGCAACCGCTGCTGCAGCAGTAGATGGTCGGTATGTGAAAACAGCTAACTTTGAACAATACCAACAACGTCAAGAACAACTTAGTCAAAAAATTGTTGTTCGTCAGGACATGACCTCATTTCAAATGAGAGTTCAACAATTGGAAGATAAGTTGTTTGAGCTTCGTCAGGTGGAACATCCATCAGCAGCTCAAAGAGCTATGGTTCTTCGATATCAAGATCAACTTCGAGCTGCTCAGACTGCATTACGAGATGCAGAACAGGCTCTCAGAATTCTGGAAGTCCCGAGTCGTTAATTTGTCATCGTTTTTTCTGGACCAAGTGAGCTTAGTCCGTTTACTGTAGGCTGACCTGTTGGCAGTTTAATAAATGATCGAACTTTAAGAACTGACACGCCAATAGCAATGTAATGATGCATATCAGAAATATTGAAATTTGGTGGACCTTGTGGGATACCAATAATTGAATCAACGATTGCAACGAGTTTGCTATCTTTCTTCGTAAACATTCCACCGCCGGAATTACCAAACGTAATATCCACCGTTGTTACCATTTGTTCATTCTTATTGAGACCTTGAAAGCGACCCTCTGTTGCAAGTTGAACTTCCACAAGTTGATACAGAGGATAACCAACACCAACTAATTCTTCATCGATGCTTGGAATACCATCCGCCAAAGGTGCACAAGGACAGTGTATATCTGGTGCATATAATAATGCCAAATCGCCAAAAGGATCTATCTTGACAACACGTGCCCTGGCATAATTATCAATGACAATTGACCCTTTTGGAATAGCTAAAACCACATGAGCAGAAGTAATCAAATAACCATCAGCAATTGACACACCAGAACCACTAGCTGTTTGAATTTGAATTTGATGAACATACGAACGTTCTTTTGAAAAGTCTTGAGCTGATACACCCACTGTACTGATCAGTAAGCAAAGTGTTAATAGTAGTCTCTTCATTTCATTCTCCTGGCTTCATAACCCTATTTATAGATTAGTTGAAAGGGGACGGCGTCTCGAAATAAAGTGTAAAAAATCAAAAATACCGTCCGAGTTCTATAAACGAACTTCGACTGCTGATGGCTTGCAACGTCAGTGTATTGTATGCATGAAACAAAATGACGCAATGTACTATCAAGCGAACAAGAAAAAGTTGATTAAGCGTTACGTGCGACAACAAAAGAGTCGTGCTCAAAAATTTTACAATTTGTTTAAGCAGTATGCTTACTGTACGGTCTGTCAAGAACAAGATGTGTGTTGTTTGGACCTACATCATATTGACCCTAAACAAAAAGACTTTACAATTTCATCTGTTTTAAGAACCTATACATGGGAGCGAATTGTTGACGAAATGGAGAAATGTACCGTATTATGTCGTAATTGCCATTCAAAGGTTCATAAGTATGGTGAGGCGTTTGTCGCTCAAAAGACCCTAAATCAAAATCTAGCAACAAAGTTTTTGAAGCTCGTATAGTTCAGAGGTAGAACGGGGAATTCTAAATTCCTGCGTCGCGGGTTCGAGTCCTGCTGCGGGCACCATATTTTGGAAACTCGTGTTGTTTCCATCATAAATACGTTGTCATTTATATGACAGAAGAGAATACATTTTTAACTTTTATCAGACGGGAGAAGGAACATGAAGACATATGTAGGTATCGCACGCGATCATAGCGTTTCAATTCGCAGTTACGGTCTCGAAGGTGCATGCACCAAAGACTACAATACGCAAATCGCGGCAATTCAAGCAGGTTCAACACAATACAATCAAGACTCAATCGTTAGCGTTGTTCGTTTCAGCGACGTCGTCGAACGTGAAGTCGTCAATTCGCCGGTTGGAGTTTTGACACCTATCACAATATATCGTGCTAATGGTGGTTCGACCCGATTGTACGACGGTATCGGCGAACTGATTTCAATTTTCGAAAAGTTACCAGATGCAAACGATCCGAACGTTGCGTTCTTGATTATGGCTATTACCGACGGCGAAGAGAATTCTTCTCGTACCTGGCGTAGTGATCATCTGCAACGTAAGATGCATCAATTGCAAGGAACAGATCGTTGGACATTCACGATTCGCGTCCCACGCGGGTTCAAACGTGCGTTGGTTCAACGTGGGTTCTATGAAGGTAACGTCTTCGAATGGGAACAAACACAACAAGGAATGCAAATTGCAGAAGCGGCAACTTCACTCAGTGTTGGTTCTTACTATGCAGCACGTTCACGTGGTGTAACGATGACCAAATCGTTTTACACAACGGATTTGAGCAATGTTAATATCAAGACAATTCAAACGAACTTGATTGATATTTCCAAGCAAATTAGTGAATGGAAAGTCAATACTGATACAGAGTCACAAATGCAAATTCGTGAATTTGCAGAAAAGATGAGTGGTAAGCCAATGCTTCGTGGGGCTGCATTCTACGAACTAGTTAAGAAAGAAGATGAGGTTCAAGAATATAAATTGATCATGATTCGTGACCGTGCAACACGTGCTGTATATTGTGGTCCGAATGCACGTCAACTTCTCAATCTACCAACAAGTGGCACAATTCAACTTCGTCCAGGTGATCATGCAGCGTATGACGTGTTTATCCAATCAACCTCTGTTAACCGCAAGTTGCCAGTTGGCACGACATTGATGTATTGGCCAAATGTTGGTGTGGGGTACATTGAAGGCAAGAGTGCACCAAAAGCTGCTGCATCAACTCCAGCCGTCAAACCTGCTCGCAAAGTTGGTGATCCCTCTCAACTAGTTCGTAAGCAACAAATTGCTGCTGGTATTGTTCCAACGACACCTTCGGGAGGAGATTGGAATGCTGGTTATACGACTGGTTATAAACATGGCCGTGGAAAACAAGCCAATCTAGCAAAGAAAGGTACGTTTGCCGGTAATGCGACTGCATATCAAGAAGGTTTCACTGATGGTAAGGCAAAGAAGGCAAGTAAAGTCAAGTAATTTAGTTTCAAACTGAAAATGCCCGTTTCGACGGGCATTTTTCTTTTGGGGGGTCAATAAGATAAAAACGTTAGTTGCCCCTTGTCTCCTATAAATATCATCACATCCATGGGAGATTCCACAATGAAACAAGGCTTCATCATTGCTAAGAACAAGCAATCTAAGCTGTTCTTCAGCTCGCTCGGCTCTTACGACCGTCCTATTTGGACGGACAAATTAGAAGAAGCCGCATCATTTCACAGTGATTCAGTTGCTCATGCTTCAGTCAAGAAGCTATGGGAACATCGTCATTGGTCATCAAAAGTTGTTGCTATTTCTGAACTAGAAGCATTTAGAATCGATCCAGCAACACATGACAAATTACCAATTGTGCCACAAGGTGAAACTGGTGACGCTGTATCTCCAGACGATGCTTCTGCGGATGTTGATTCACATTCTGAATATGCACCTGATGATGAACATGATGAACATGATGAACATGATGAACATGATGAACATGATGAACATGATGAACATGATGATCCAGAAGATATGGATTCTGATCCAAACTCAAGTGAAAGCGAAACAGATCACATGGATTCTGATTCGTCTGATTCTATGGAAGATCAGCTCAGCGCAGATTCAACAGCTGATGAAGATAGTGATGTTGATGGTGATCAAGGCGATGAAGAATGTCCAACATGTCATAAACATGCTGGTCAACATGAAGAAAATTGCGAAATGTCAATGCCTGTTGTTTCTCAAGAAGAAGAACACACACGTGGCGTGTTCAGGGATGGTGAGAAGGTAAAGTGGCACGGACATGATGCAGAAATCATCGGTCACCGTCGCGGTGAAACTGATTTTGTTGTTGTTCGTGTGGGTGGGCTTGACCGCAAAGTTCCGTACACGGAAATTACAAAAGTAACGGAATCAATTGAAGGTGTAAATCCACATATTGGTGCTCAAACAGCATCGGCTCATCCAGCCGGTGAACGTGCTGGACAGGCCCGCGCCGGAGAGCATGCCTGGTCAAATGCAAAACATGTATACGTATATCTCAATGGTCGCAAATACGATTTTGAAAATAATGCACCAGCTGCAATTCTGTTCATCAAGAAGTTAACTCCTGATGAACAGAAACTTGCAAAGATGGTTACAGAAAGTCCAGCATTAACTCTGACAAATCTTCCAGCCGGTGAACGTGCTGGACAGGCCCGCGCCGGAGAGCATGCCTGGTCAGATCCATCGCAGGCAAAACATGTATGTGTATATCTCAATGGTCGCAAATACGATTTTAAAAACAATGCAGCTGAAGCTGTTCGATTCATGCAGAGGTTAACTCCTGATGAACAGAAACTTGCAAAGATGGTTACAGAAAGTCCAACGATGCCTAAGCGTCCTGGTAACGATCCTGCTCCACCACAAGAAAATAAGGATCTAATTCCAAACCTAACAAAACCAAAAGTTACAGACATTGGTTTTGATGATCCAGCTAATATTCCTCACCCACCAGAAACCGATCTTACATACGCAACAGCGATGGCGCATGATGAAAAAGTAAAGATTCCTGGTAATGTGTTGGCAGCCTTGAAAGATAGTATCAATGTGTTCCGTAAAGCAGCCGACTATAACAATAATCGTGATGATGCACAATCATCATTCTGTATGACAGTTACGGGTGCACTGGAAGAGCTTCACGATCATATTAGTCAGGGTACAGTTGAAGGTCTTAAGCAAGCACAAATTAAGATGTCTTCTTGGATGAATCCAATTACAACAAACATTCCTGATGTTGTTCGTTTGTTTGTCGTTAATGGTGGACGCCAGCCAACATTGAAAGATATGTTTGACACTAAGCGTGGTGAAGCACTATTGAAGCGTGCATCCAAAGGCTTTGGATATAAGGATTAATTTGATGACACTTGATGAGATTGTAGTTGAGAAAAAGGTTCTAAAAGAAGGAACTGCACCACGTGCGACTTCACCCATGGCGAAGTCGTCAAACAAAGGAAAGCAGAAAACTACAAAACGAGCAAAAGCTCGTCGTGTTACTTTTCAATGGTCCGGCGGTTGATTTACTATAACAAATCACATATACTTACAAAATATTGAAACTTGACAGTTGGAAAGACAACGGCTACCCAAAGTGCTAATGGAGAGTGGTTGGATACATCCATTGAAATAGTTTCAAAAACTGTTGACCTCTTCTATAAATAGAGGTACAGTAATTAAATATTTGCTTTACAAAATTTAACCGAAGGGTAATGAAATGCAACATTGTCTACACCAACATAGCTGGCAACTGAGCGATAGTTCGCTCGGGCTGAGCTCTATGCGTTCATATCGATTTGAACGTGTTGAGCAGCCTAGCAGCTCCCTTCGTGGAGATGATCTGAGAGCATAATTTCAGAAAATCAGAACAAACACGAAGGGCAGCTCCGGAAACGAAGCTGCCCTTTTTATTTGCTCTTTGATGTACGTCCAGATAGGAAACGAGATCCTACTGTGGACGTAAAATATACAGGAATTGTCGGCGGCTAGGATGAAAGTACTGGCGTGAACAGTACGAGTAAAAGTAGTCACCACAGGGACAGCCTGTGGTAGAGTACGATAAGTATTCTAGAGGAACACTATAGAGGATGGTGGATTCCCGTATGGGGATTCACTGCTTAGTCTGCGGACAAAGGTCTTCTGTAGTGTTCTTAGTGGATTTTCACTTCAATGGTGGTCGTAGTGTAGTGGTTCTGCATACTTGGCTGTGAACCAGGGGGTACCGGATCGTAACCGGTCGATCACCCCAAGTTCAACTATAAATAAAGTTGAACTCAATAGGAAGTGAAATGTCAGCAAAACGAAAAATTTGTACACAATGTAAGAAAGAGAAAGCTATCACAGAATATCGCCGTGATAGACTGCGAACAGACGGTCGAAATTCAGCTTGTAAAGTTTGCATGCGAAGTTTGCAAAGTAAACGATATAAAGAACTTTATTCACAAACAAGAGCAACACGTGATAAAGCTCTTAGAGATGAAAATCGAAAGAAACTTGATGAAATTAAACGGTTTTGTGGATGTTCGTGTTGTGATGAAAAAGAACTTGTATGTTTGGAATTTCATCATCGCAATTCATCGCAAAAAGATTTTACAATTGGTCAAAATACTCACAGAACGTGGAATTATATTGAAAGTGAGATTTCAAAATGTACGATTGTGTGTTCAAATTGTCATAAAAAGATTCATGCTGGCTTAGTGAAAATCCCCTAAGAGCATTACGTGTTCTTAATTGGAGAGTAGCTCAGAGAAAGAGCACCAGCAACTACGGCTGGATGTCGATGGTTTAAGTCCATCCTTTCCAACAAATGGTAGATTGGCAGAGTGGCGATTGCAGCGGTTTGCTAAACCGTAGACTGGCGAAAGTCGGTCCATAGGTTCGAGTCCTATATCTACCGCCAAATTGATAAGCACATGTTGAGGGACTGAAAAGACATGTCACCACTGGTCAACGTTCCAAATATCTCGTGTAAGGGAATTACCTCGGACCCTGCGAAGGTTTGAAGTGCCGTTCAACTCGGCAACGGGATGCCAAATTAAAAGTTTAATACCATCATAGTGTAGTGGTTCTGCACGCGATCCTGTCACGGTTGAAGTAGGAGTTCGATCCTCCTTGGTGGTGCCAAATTATTATATGGGGTGTTAGCATAGTCTGGCTTAATGCGCTTGCCTGTCACGTGTCACGCAAGAGATCACGAGTTCAAATCTCGTACATCCCGCCAATAGGAGAGTAGCTCAGATGCAAGAGCGCAGCCCACGGGGGCTGAGGTCGATGGTTTAAATCCATCCTCTCCTACCAATTATAAGGAAAAGAGATACCGTGATCTTCCAGCCAGCAAGGGCTGGTGACTTCCACAACCGGGAAGTCTAATAAATGCACGGGCCAATTTTGCGTGTGTGCCCGACCGGTAAGGGGCGAGGCTGTAACCCTCGAGCATGCTAGCCATAGGTGGTTCGATTCCATCCACACGCACCAAGTTTTAAATGTATCGGCTGGGCATTGGCGAGCCCAAGTGGCTGTAACCCACCCGTCTAGGCTGTGGCGGTTCAACTCCGTCCCGATACACCATTGATTCAAGCGGAAAAAGCTGCCCCAACACCTTGGAAAGGTATGGGGCACCTATACCAATATGGTGCATTGGCAGAGCGGTTAGTGCGTTTCCCTCATAAGGAAAAAAACAGTGGTTCGAATCCACTATGCACCACCAAGTTGTGATTAACTTAACTTTCAGAAATAATGCCTTTGTGGTGGAATTGGTATACACACGATGTTGAGAACGTCGGCCCTTAAGTGGGATGCAGGTTCGATTCCTGTCAAAGGCACCAAGTTGTTGCGTAGTAAGACGGTTACTTCACTTATGGAAAAAGAGAGTTAGAGGTTCGATTCCTCTCCTGGAAAGCTGGTGCTACTTCGTCACTGTCTGCGACTTTAACTCAGCTTGAAATGGCGAGATAGTTTAATGGAGAACATCCCCAAATGGAGGGGATAGCGTAGGTTAGAATCCTTCTCTTGCCTCTAATTAACTGGACGAGAAAACCCACGAACCTGACATGATGGATGGTTCAAAGCACGAATCAAAGTAAAAATTATCAGGGTGTGATGCCAATTGGAAGGCGACCTCTTTTGGAAAGAGGAATATGCACGTTCGAGCCGTGTCACCCTGACCAAGTAATACAATCTCTCTTTCGCCTAGTCTGGTTATGGCACCTCGTTTGGGGCGAGGAAAAACGTCCGTTCGAATCGGACAAGAGAGACCAAGTTGTCCCTATCGTCTATTGGTTTGAGGACGGGAGCCTTTCAAGCTCCAGAGCGCGGGTTCGAATCCCCGTAGGGACGCCAAGTATGGAAGATATCGCGACGGCTCGCGGCCTTGCCTTGAAAACAAGTACAGCGGTGATGAACCGCTGGGGGATCGACACCTTCTATCTTCTGCCAAGTTAATGCACAGGTAGCTCAGCCTGGTAGAGCAGCTGGTTGAAAACCAGCGTGGCGGTGGTTCAATTCCATCTCTGTGCACCAATAAATAACACCATGAAACTAACCGAAATCATTACTGATGACACTGAAACATTTAAGAGATTGTTTCAAGTATTTATCAACAGTAGACAGCGTAATCAGTGGTTGGAAACTGACACGATCAAAATCTACATACGCAAAGGTACACACATGATTGATGGAAATCTTGCCAAGACCCTCGACATCGCAAATATCAACATCGATGAAACGGAGCGTGGTCAGGGTGTTGGAACAATGTTGATCGATTGGCTGCATCAACAAAATCCGTTTCCTGTAACACATGTTGAAAATATTCAAAATCCACGTTTGTATACACACCTAAAGAGGCTCGGTTGGTTAGATGTTGCTGGTACGGAGCCGCCAAGTGTTTACAAACTCAAATACATCCATCGACTAACGGTTTAGGTCGCTACGTTCTCAGCGTGGAAATACCGGCTCGAATCCGGTTGGGTGTACATTAGTTACTCGATGGCCCTGTGGTGTAGTGGTAACATGACTGTCTCCAAAACAGATGACCGAGGTCCGATTCCTTGCAGGGTCGCCAAATGAAATACTATTGTGATGATCGAAGACATCTTGGTTCCATGGCGAACGATATCCACATTACGATATTCCAAAACGAAGAATTGTTGAAGTGACAACAAAGTGCAATTTAGTAAGTAGTAAAGAATTATTAACAATGATTAAAGCAGCCGTGGCAGAGGTGGTCCTACGTGCGCGAGCCTGAAGAGCTTGAGATATCCGTTCGATTCGGGTCGGCTGCGCCAACTAAATAGTAACGGTCTCGTGGCGGAATTGGTAGACGCGCAAGCTTGAGCTTGGTAGACTTGCTCATAAATAAGAGCATGAAGTATACCAAAGAATTATTAGAACAACACGTCCCCCACGTTCATTCAAATGCGGAATTAGCACGCAGACTGGGGATTGTTCCCACAGGAAGTAACACAACCAACCTGGCAAAGCGGTGTCGTCAGCATAACATAGACACCGCTCATTTTACAGGTCAAGCCCACAAACGTGGCAACCATGCTAACAATCGATTAGCACATTCGGAAGTGTTGGTGCTGCGCGATAAGATGCAAGGTAGAAACTCTGTTGCAAGGTTACGTAGAGCCATGTTAGAGTCAGGAATACAATACCGTTGTGAGTGTGGCAATGAGGGAGTGTGGAGAGAAAAACTACTACCCCTTGACATTGATCATATCAATGGTGAATTTTGGGATAATAGGCGCAGCAATCTGCGGTTCATGTGTCCAAATTGTCATAGGCAAACGGATACGTGGGGTAAATAATGGGATCGTGATGTAATTGGTAGCCTTCACACGTTGAGATCGTGTGGCTCGTAGAGCGTGGGGGTTCGAGTCCCTCCGAGACCACCATTAGAAAGGGAGTACAAATGAAAGTACGCATCGGTAAATATCGTTCATGGATCGGTCCATATCAACTTGCTGACATGTTGCAGTATGTTGGTTTGTCTGAAGATCGCTGTTATGCAATTGGAAAGTGGTTAGCAGAAACATGGCTCAATACTGCATGTGAATGGCTCCATAGTAAGAAGAACCGAGCAGTAAAGATTCATATTGATGATTATGATGTGTGGTCAATGGATTCCACGTTAGCGTATATTGTGTTGCCGATGCTGAAAAAACTTCAAGAAGTAAAACACGGCTCGCCCATGACGGATGATGAAGACGTACCGGAACAACTTCGTTCAACGGCAGCTCCTCCAACAAAAAGTGAATGGGACACGGATGATCTATTTCATGATCGTTGGGCGTACATTCTTGGTGAAATGATTTGGGCATTTGAACAAATTCATCCTGAGAACGAAGAGGAACAATTCAAAAAATACAAGGATGAAGAGAGAGACGAGAGAGAAAAACGAACCAGCAATGGCCTGCGATTGTTCGGGAAGTACTTCCGAGCATTGTGGGATTGATAATGAAGATTGAAGACATTATCGAATCGTTAAATTTCACAACCAACATCGCATGGAACGGCGACGTGGGTACATTTGAAGTTAACAACCAAAAGTTTGTGATTACCGTTCGCCCAGCAAATGCCAATGAGAGACAAACGTTTGTTCCATTCTTTGGCAATCGTGCAAATGTGGGAAATGTTGACTTTTCTGCCGTTACACCAGATGGAACATTGACACAAGATTTAACATCCACGTCTGGAGCAACAGCAATGAAAGTTTTTTCAGTTGTTGCTCAAGCAGTAGCAGAACAAATTGCGCAACATCAATACAATATAGTCGTATGTGTTGCAAAACAGAGTGCAAGTCCTACCAACTATACTAATCGTGTTGTCGCGTATGAAACAATCATTGAACGGGCGGCACGAAAAGCAGGAATGTTGTCAATGACATTGGTGAGCAACGTAACAGAGACTGTATATGTTGTGTATAAACTTGAGCTACATGCTGAAATGCAACACGTTAAACAACATTTAGATACTTGATTTGGACTTTTGAACAAATTCATCCAGACAATGATTGGGAATGTCAATATTTTGGACCCACGTTTAATATGGAAGGTCATGATAAACATAATCAACGAATCGAAAATGGTTTACGATTGTTTGGGAAATATTTTCGAGCGTTGTGGGATTAAAATAATGTCAAGTTTCCTTAGCAAAGAATGGTGATTTTTCGTTTTCGAATAGTAAATAGATTTCGAAAGCGAGGAGAATCACATGAAAACGTGTTCATCGTGCAGTAAAGGGAAATCAAACAATGATTTCCGACGTAACAAAAATGCACCAGACGGCTATCAATATTACTGTAAGCTGTGTGCGAGTGAAAAGATTCGATCTGCTTATAAAGCAAAGTATGCTTACAAGGTTAGAACGCGATCGAATAAGCGTCTTGCGGAGAATCGACAACGAATTCAGAATTACAAGCTGCAGCATCCATGCAATTGTGGTGAAATTCATGTGGCTTGTCTTGAATTTCACCACACAGGTGGAAAGGATTTTACCATTGCTGAACGAATGACTAATGCATGGGAAACGATTGAACGCGAGATTCAAAAATGTATAGTTGTATGTCGTAATTGTCATGCAAAAATACACTGGGAAGATCAACTGGACAGGCGCGCCAGAGCTGATTCGAAATCAGATTGAACCGGTAACGGTTTGGGCTTCGATTGCTCGATCTTCCACAAATGTAATATGGCCATGTGGTGGAACTGGTATACACGCTATCCTCAGAAGGTAGTCCTCGCAAGGGGTTGCAGGTTCGAGTCCTGTTATGGCCACAAACAATGTGAACTGTTACGATCGAACAGTAATAGTCATTTGCCCTCGTGGTGTATTGGAGAACATATGACGCTTCGAACGTCATGAAAAGGGTTCGATTCCTTTCGAGGGTACCAAATTAGGAGCATATTATGGGATGGAGTTTCATGCAACGTCAATGTCAAAACTGGCAAGATCAGTCAAGTTGGCGTAAACATGACGATACCTGTCCCTATTGGATGGGACATAGCAAACGAAAGCGTGCCTTGAAGTGTGTTGGTGACTACCACTTTAATCAGTACTGTAGAGCGTCAGCACGGTTGCGTAAGTTGTATTGGAAATTACATCCACAAGAGAGAAGTTTTTAAATATTGAGAAAGTGCGGTGTGGGCATCTGCTATCGAGGCGGAAATAGACACACAGGGCTGCGCAGGTCGTATGGTCCGGGCACAAACGGTAGAAGCTGACGACGAGCTAACCCAAATGGGACTACTGTATGGCACTCTGAATGCTGGGTTGTGCGGATTGGTGTGAATCCAATCATTTTCTCAACAGAATCCATCGCGGAATCGAGAAGTGGCTGTCTCACCGGGTTCATACCCCGGGCACGAAAGTGCAAGGTCTGGTTCGAATCCAACTTCCGCAACCAAGTTATCATGTAAGTAAAATTCTAGATGTGGGAAAGCCTGGTTAATCTACCTCCCTCGGAAGGAGGAGACGCTGGTTCGAATCCAGCCATCTAGACCAACAGTTGCGTAGGAGTGACATACTTCAATCCAAACCGCGAATAGGAGTTCGATTCTCCTGTAGTCGTCTAATGGTAAGACAGCGGTCAATAAGAACGTCATATCCGAACTATCTCTGTTGATATTGGGGCGAGGAGTGAAGTGGTCGAGCCAGCAGCCTTTGAAGCTGTTCGCGAAAAGCGAAAGTACGTTCGAGTCGTACCGCCCTAACCAATTATGGAGTTTGACAGCCTTTGAGTAGCTTATCTTGTGCTGCTGGAGACATTGCAATAAAACCTGTCGTAGCCATTTGTTTGCCCTTGATGTACAAATAATTATTTCCGGCACCTGGACTACTTTCGTATTTGTACCAAACAAGATCACCACCAAGTGAATCACCACCAGCAATTACAGCAAATGTTCGTAAATTTTGAGTCCTTCCACGAAAAGATAAATTATAAACAATTGTGCTGCTATACACAGTGTTAAATTCCAATCCATTTCGTAGTGCTGCTTTTCGAATAGCCAAAAAATTATTAGTTTGAGGACCCCAGGTGAATCCAGAAGGATCTCCAGCATACAGGTCTGTTGTTCCTTTGAAATATGGATTGTTAATTTTCTTGCGATGATCAGCCGCGGTAAAGATGTGATGGGGAATATTCTTTTTTGATATTTGTGTTACCGATCCTAATTTGGATTCCTGAGCAACAAGTTCTTTTACAGCGGTTTTTAACGCTTTACGTCGTGCTAGTGCGGCTGGCAATCGAACTATATATCCGTGCATTGTTGGCACGTAAGTTTTAAGAATCTTATCTTCTTGCAACATGGGATTTGGACCGCCAATGTATTTGATGGTTGTGTACGCATGTGGTGTGGAGGTATAAGCTTTATCAATTGAACTAACGATAATATGAGCCTGAAGCGCATCATCCCATAAGCTTTGATAATGAGCAATGTGGTGATCAATGATGGAAATTTCTCGTTCCAGCCCCGCTAATTTTTCATCGAATATCATACTTGTACTGCCGATGGTTGATGTATTAATTGTATTTTTTTCAAAGCATTGATGATTCTACTTGGTTGAAGCGCACGAGATGTCTTGTGCTGTGTACCAAGAAGAAATAGGCGAGTGGTACGGTCATGACTAGGCTTGCGTGTATAGATAATGTCACCATGCCCACCAACAGCTAGAAAAGCAGGATTGCCTCTGCTTCCTTCACTGGCATATACAACATCGAAGTGTAGACCATACTTGGCCATTAATTGTTTGAGATTATAAAATTCAACAGCTGCAATTGCATCCCAATTAAAGCCTTCAGGTGAACCAGCGTATCGGTTTATAGTCGAAAAATAATATGGATTATCAACAGTGTCACGACCACTCAACCTAACTACCTTAGGTACTTGAAAAGCAGGAATTTGTATTGCTGCTGCTTGTGGATCCGCAATAACAGATTGTTTCATTGCTGATCGCTGAGCTTTTCGATTTTTATCGATCTCTTTTTCTAGTCGATCACCAGCACGGCTGATGTTGTTTAATTCTATTGCTAACCGTTGATGCTGTGGAGTGTTAGTAATGTATATTACACCACCACGACCATATGGTGACTTTAATGATAGATATTCAATATCGTTAGGATTCTTTTTTACATGAATGGGATTCGTTTGTGATATTTGATTTTCAAGATCACCAAAAATACTTCGATAATGATTTAATCGATGATCAAGCGACTTTTGAACTCGTTTGAGACGAATTAGTTGGTCTTCAACAGATTTCCCGGCAAAATCATTAATTTTCATAAGGTAGTTATCTTTTGGAGTTCATGAGCTAGTATTTATAAATATCCCTGAATCCAAGGAAAATACACCATGAAAATTAAAGACGTTCTAGCAGAAATGGCCAAGAAAGATGATGCAGAAGCTCTGTATCTTCAGCACGTAATAAACAGCGGAATGAGTCGTAGTGATTTCATTAGCCTATTACAAAAGCAATTGGGTATGACACCAGCTGGTGCTGCGACATACTACCACAATGCTAAAACAGCTCATACTGCTGGGAAGATTAGTGGAAGTCCTGCATCACCAATCGCACCCGCTGCTCTAAATCCTGCACACGCGGTTTCAACACCTCGTGCAGCTAAAGTTGCTCCAGTCCCTGTTCAAGCAGCCCCAGCACAGTGGCTCTTGGATAAAAAAGTGAACGCTACAATAAATCCAAGTGGTCTTTATGATGTACAAGGTGATGTGGATCTTGGTCCAATAAGTGAAAAAGAACTTCCAATAGCCTTTGGACATGTGGCAGGGAACTTTTTATGTTCTGGTGGCGACTTAATGACCCTAAAAGGATGTCCAACATTAGTTGATGGTGATTTTTTTGTTGATCACAATCAATTGGCGTCTCTCGTTGGTGGACCAACGGCAGTTGGACTACACGTGACCGTATCAGGAAATGAACAACTTTCTTCACTGGAAGGTGCACCACAACAAATTGGTGGTAAGTTGTATCTTCAAGCACTTCCAAATTTGAAATCATTGCAGAACATTCACAAGTCAATAAAACAAATTAATGGCGTGATTGACCTGACTGGAACACCCATCCAATCTAACGTTCTTGGGTTGTTGATGATTAAGAAACTTCCAAGTGTGAAAATGGATAACAAAAAAGTGATGGAAATTATCAATAAACATCTTGCCGCCGATCGTGATATTCACCAGTGTCAGGAAGAATTGCTTGAAGCAGGACTTGCAAATTTCGCTCGTCTTTGAGATTAATTGCCTTGTAGTGTAATGGTAGCACACGAGCCTCTGAAGTTCGTTGTCTTGGTTCGAATCCAGGCAGGGTAGCCAATTACAATTGAGGTTGTCAAAGAGGGGAATAAGTAGTACAGTGATCGTTTAAATGCACACGTGTCGGAGTGGTCAAACGAGACTGCCTGCAAAGCAGTAAAATCGGGAGTTCGAATCTCTCCGTGTGCTCCAATAATCAGATAAATAGAGGTGTTAGATGACAGAGCATGATCAAGATGGTGGAACAGGTACGATTTCGATCGAAAGAGAAGAAATTAGTATTAAGCAACCATCGATGTATCAGGTCATACTGTATAATGATGACTACACTCCATTCAATTTTGTAATGGATGTATTGGTGAAATTCTTTCAGATGGATAGCCAAAAGGCTTTTAATGTCATGATGGTTGCTCATACAACTGGGAAAGTAATTTGTGGCGTATATCCGAAAGATATCGCTGAAACAAAAGCTAACCAAGCTACAGAGTATTCAAAAGTACGTGAACATCCGTTACAGTTTTCTGTAGAAGAAGTATAAAGTGACGCAAATTTAATGCGGGTATGGTATAAAGGTTGTGCCCCAGACTTCCAATCTGGAGATAAGGGTCCGAGTCCCTTTACCCGCTCCAAGGAGTACAGCAGCAGTGGAATTAGAAGAATTATTTGAATCGGACGATGAGATGCTTAGTCGGTATGACCGACAATTGCGTTCGATTAATCACCGTCTCCAGTTTTGGAAAGATCAGTGGGATGATTTACATACTTCACCCCATATTTTTTCATTGTGGCGTGCGGGTGTGTCCGGAATACCAATACATAATCAAAAAGTAATTGGAAATGACCTGGTCGATGAGATTAATCATCCAGAATTGGTGACTGCATTGACAAATATGCTTGCAAAGAAGGAAACACTGGTCGCGAAAAAAGCTACCACCATTAGACAGCAAAAAGCAACAGCACATAAGATTTCAAAAGCGAAACAAGCAACAAAAATTTCAAGTACGATTGCGAACATACCACCAACAATCGATCTACCACATAAAAGTTCAACAGGGGTGAAGTTCCGAACAACCCGAAATCCATATTTAGATTTTTCACATTTTCAATTTGCAGGTAATGCTGATGAATATCATTGGAAGGGTGATGTTGTTTATTATCTTAAACTTAAAACCCTGCTTCATAAGTATGGTTTAAAATTTGATGTTGTATATGTTAGCCGTGATGCAGATCCAACAAAACCAGCTGCGTTTGCCGCAATTGGACAAAGTCCAAAAGGACCGTTGGTGTGGTATCGTGGCGGTAATGGAGGAAAATCTAGTCGTTTCTATGCACCAACATTTTGGCATCTTGGTGTAAATGTAAAATCTTTAACAACGTGGCCTGATAGTTGGGTACACTCTTTTAAGGAATTATCTAACAACCCATGACGTGATGGCTGAATGGTCAGGCGGCAATTTGCAAAATTGTCTTATGTAGGTTCGAATCCTACTTACGTCTCAAATAAGGAATTTGTATCATGGAACAGCCTAACCAAGATAATCACCCTGATTATCATAGTGGCATTGGTACTATTGTGTATGATCCATATCGTGGAGATATGAAGGGTCGTACAAAGTGGTGGTGTATTGTTGAAGTTGACAAAGAAATTACGCGCTACTACCGTTGGTGGTTGCAACGTGAAAAACACATTATTCTTCAAAAACCAGCATGGGATGCTCACATTTCTGTTATTCGAGGTGAGCATGCTTGTTCTCAACATCCTGAATTTTGGAAAAAGTATCAGGGTCAGAAAATTCATTTCAAATACGAACATGGCAACCTTTGTCGGGAAGCTGATGCGGATGGTGGATTTTTCTATTGGATCGACGTAGACTGTAATTTCTTAAATCAAGTTCGTGCGGAATTTGGATTGCCACGTGGTTGGCGATTTCATCTTACTATTGGACGTACGTATCAGTACGAAGCACGAAAACCAAAGGGAAAATTATGAAAAATATGTGGATTGATATTCAGTTGTGGTGGGATTCGCTCTCCTCCGAATTACGAGAAGTACTAAAAATGACCATTTTTGTTTTCATTATCATTATACTTTTAAGTTCATTATTATTATCCTTATTAAATAACGAATGAGTACCTGGAAACCAACATCTGTTGAAGAGACACCAGTCTTGCGTCTTAGTGCTTGGGTTGTATATGAATTGCCAGACGGCAGTCGACATTTCAATGGATTTAACATGACAGAAGGCGAAGGTCGTGTGTCTTCACCAATTGTACAATGGGATCCAATCACACGTTGTGGAGTAACACGTAGTGGACGGGTATACATGCTTGAAGGTGCTTCCTATATGAACATAGAAGCATCATACGTTTGGGATACGTGGCGGCATATCTACGGAATTATGAAATATACTGATGTTTCAAACGAATATGAAAATCAATAAATAGGGAATTACAGGGTGGTTAGCTCAGCGGTAGAGTTTTTGCCTTACACGCAAGATGTCGGGGGTTCGATCCCCTCACCACCCACCAAAATACGGAGATTTATACAAAATGACGAAACAGTTGTTGCTGCCGAATTTTCTTAATATATTCGAACATAAACTTGTTCGAATGAAGAAACAAATCAAAACTGAACTCGATAAGCCAAAAAAAGAAAGGAAACGTGCGGAATTGAAAGATTTGCTTAAGGGTGCAAAACACTTGCAAAATGCAATTGGTAAAGTGAAGAAACAAACTATCAAGTTGTGCCCGCATTGTGGTAAAGAAGTTGAATAACTGGGAGTATGGCGTAATGGCAGCCGCAAAAATTAGGGCCGGTGGCGGAATTGGTAGACGCACCAGATTTAGAGTCTGGCATCGAAAGGTGTGAGAGTTCGAGTCTCTCACGGCCCACCAAGGAGATAGTATGAATTATGTAAAATGGGGTGTTATTGCTGTATTTGCTCTTATATTTGCTCTTGTAGTTGCATGGTTAGGAATCGGAGCGTGGCATCAAATACAGTACGTGAAAGTTTTGTGGCACTCGTAAGAACGTGTTGGAGATGTAATACGCCCATACAACAATGTATGGGCGGTATTGCTGCTGGCAATCTTCTTGCATTCTGGGAGGGGAAACAAACAACTATTCGCGAAACTTGTGGAACGTGTGTTCTCGAATATGAAATTCGACCATATCTGCTCCCATCAGAAATATAGGAAGAATGGCTGAGTCTGGCTTAAGGCACTACGTTGGAAACGTAGCGGAGAGGTAACTCTCCCGTGGGTTCAAATCCCACTTCTTCCACCAAAATAATTTCATATATACTCTAATACACCCTTACATAAGTTTGGGGTTAATAGGAGCCGACCATGAAACATATTATCTCTATCGCAATTGCTGCTGTGTTGTCTCTAGCTGCTTTTGGTAGCTGGGCACAAAGTGAAAATCTTCCAAATGATGTTTGTACACTCCGTGGTAACATTGCTTCCATGATTGTTGGTCAAAAAAGTCAAGGCGCCCCTCTAGAGGCACTAAAAGGCTCGTTTGGCAGCTGGCTAAGGAGTGGCATGCGAGGCTCGGATCAATTGCGACAAGCTCAAATGAAAGATTGGTTCAATACGTGGACAGGAGAAGTTTTTGAGCGCTGGTTTGAATCAGTGTACACAAAATATGACGTTGATTACAAAAAAGCATATGAACAAGAACATGCTGATTGCTTGGCACGTAATAATGCAAAGCCGGTTGACACAGAGGTTGACACAACAGAGGTAAAATAACTGTTTTATGAGATTATGTGCCCGAATCCCTGTATGGTTAAGACACATAATCAATAGTCTGGTGGACCAAAGAAGTGGATTACGCAGAGGAAAGGCGCCTAACCGTTGAAGCGTAGTCTTGCCGTAAGGAAGGGTAGCTCATAAACTATCCGTGGCGAAGTGGAAGCCGCACCGCGTGGCTCAATACCCAGCAGAAAGGTGGAATGCCTTTCTTTTTGCCCTCGTAGTTCATTGGATAGAACGCTTCGCTACGAACGAAGAGGTAGGGGGTCCGATTCCCTCCGAGGGTACCAATTGGCGATTAGTTTAGAGGCAAAAACACTACCTCGACATGGTAGAGACCACAGGTCCGAGTCCTGTATCGCCAACCACATCTTTAATCGAAGTCGTCATAAATATCTCTTACAACACAGTTTTCGTGGAGATGTGATGAAGATTCTCGAAATCCAAGAGCGCTTGCTTGAACACCAACGTTTGAAAGAAAAACAAGCTGCTTCCCCTTTAGTTGAACGTGTGGTACAATCATCTCGTTCATCTCATGTTTTCGGCTTAGACCCAATTCTTGATGCAGACACCATCGAACAAATTGATGCCTTCAAACACAGCAATCCTCAGTTGTACAAAAAAATCATGAATATGGACTAACACATGAAAAATCAGCTAGTTCGTCTTGCCGAGAAAGTTCTTGGCCACATGTCACACTATAGCGAAGGACACCATAAGGGTGGTGTCCTTTTAACTGGCGATCCAGGCGTGGGAAAAACAACATTTGTTGAAACACTTGCAAGCCTTCTAGGCATTCATGCTGTTGTTGTGGAAGTCCCCCACATTACTGAAGAGCATTTGATTAATATTCCGTTCATTGTGTTTAATCCACAGTCTAATTCCACCCAAACTGGTGTTCAGCAAATCACATCTGAATATAAACTGGTATTGGCTCAGTCGAACCTGTACAATCAACTCGCTCATGCTCGTCCAATGGAAGATCATGCGTATATAGAGCATATCAAGCATTCTCCAAACTACATCCAACAATTGTACAAAGCGTTCGGTGGAACAGAAACAAAAATTCCTGACGCATTCAAACAGGCACGTCAAACATATGGTGTGATTTTGTTTCTTGACGAATACTATCGTCAAACATCCATGAGAATTCGAAATATTCTCCGTGGTATTTTGAACAATAAAATTGGAATGCATACAATTCCTGATAATGTGTATATCATGTATGCATCAAATATGCGCGATCAGGGGTTGGAGAGTATTCCTCCAAATAATCAATTTACGGCTATCGATTATAAAACACCTCGTAAAGAGGACTGGTTTGATTGGCTCGTGGCTAAGTATCAAAATGATACGCACGTTCGTCTCAACGAAAATATCATTAAACATTTTAAAAAGTTGTTAAAAGATGAACACATGAGTTACGTTGATGTTGCAAAGGAAGTTCGCACGTCACCACGCCGCTGGGAACAACTTTTGTTGTACATTAATTCTGGCATTCCTGTACGTGACGAACAAGATGCACGTGCGTTGATTACAAACGTTCGCAACAACTTTATTAATTATCAAACTGGTCAACATAGTGATTTAGCGGATAAAATTGTTGATGCAACGGCCAAATTGATCAAAGAAACATCGAATGTTGATGTGAGTAGTAGCAATCTTCTTGAGCCACACGAGTGGCGTGAAGCGCTAAACCATCAAGTTGAGCAAGCAATGAAACTTGGTGAACGTCGCAAGTACATTCCTGTTGTATCAGGACCTCCAGGAATTGGAAAAACAGCTCAAGCCGCCGCCGTTGCCGATAAACATAATCTGCGTTTGATTGAAATTGAAGTTAGCCAATTAAATCCAGATGATGTTGTAGGGTTACCGCTTCCTGGCGATCGCAAAGATGAAGAAATTGCCGTGAAATTCTCAGTACCTAAGCTGTATCGAGAAATTATGGATAAGATTAAGCACGCTGATGAAGCGTATATTGCTGACCTAAAGAAGAAGTATGGAACTGATGCAAACAAACATATCAGTGCCTATATGGATCAGCGTTGGAAATATTTGATTTTCTTTGATGAAATCAACACAGTTGATGAAAAGACTTTTAATGCTCTGCGTCGTGTTATCTTAGAAAAAAACTTCGGTCCATCTGGTGACGAAAGTGGAAAACTTATTGAACTACCAAAGAGCGCTATTGTTGTTGCTGCTATGAATCCTCAAGGTAGTCACACAACAGAAATGACACAGCATTTTAAAGATGTGGTTGATATTATTCCGGCGTCTGCTAGTTGGAAACAAACGAAACAGTGGCTTGGAGCTAAAAAATTCAAAGGAATCCCTGAAGAAGTTTCCACAGTTGCAATGAATGTTATGCAAGCGTTTGTTGATAAGTTCAAGGAAAAAGGTTCGGAACATTCTGCCGATCAACGTCCATTTCACTTGGATGTGGGATCACCATTGTATATCTCTCCACGCGAATATACGGATATTTACGCAACATTGGTTCGTGAGTTGAATTCAGGAATTTCAAAAGTACTTAACGATGACTCAATTAAGGCTGATCAAATTCGTTCAGAGATTGATGATGTTATTGGTGAAGCATTGGAAGATTCATTGAATTTTATTTTCGACAAGCATGGAGTAGACAAGGAAGAATTCATGCATCAGTTGAAGGCATGGGTCTCTGCACTTGATGCAAGTATTTTAGGTGGCGTGTTGTCAAAGAAAGCTAAAACAACACCAATGGGACAAACATTGTCCAGCTATATGGATGGTAAAAACATCACAAACATGTCCGATGATATTGACATCATCAATGCCAACAATTCAGTCAACAATGCTCAATTCATTGAAGACGTTCGCGATATGATTGTATCTAAACTGAAAGATGATGCTTCAATTCAACAATATATTTTGAAAGAAGATCAGCCAAAAGTGACATTGAAAGGTGATACAATTACTACAGATCCAAGTACAAAAGTTTCATCTTTTGAGAACTTCATTCTTGCGTTGTTGTATACATTACACATTCACAAATATCAGAATGATCGCGTTGCATCTGTGGGACGAGCTTTGTCTTCTTCATTGTCAGAAACCATCAGCAAGTTGTTTAAAGCTAATAAAATTACAGATGATGTCAAGGATGAAGTTGCAACATCAACAGTTCAACTGCGAAGCGATATCCACGATCTTCTCTCCAAATTGAAGTGAGATACTAATGGGCCGCTTGCGTAGAGTGTTCATGGAAGGTCTCGAGAACAGGAAATATGCACCTGGTCAGGTGAAGTTTTCTGCTTCAACTTTAAACGATCCTCATATTCGTAAAATTCTACAAGAAATTTCAACCACTACAGGAAAGCCTGTCAGCGAACTTGCACAACATATTGCAAAAGAACAGGCCGAATTTCAAGACATTGCTAAGAAGGCACCTGTATTGTATTCAACTCTTGAAAAGAACGTTGTTGAAGATTCTACGTTTAACATGTTTCAAAAAGCAAAAGTTCCAGTTAATGGACCAAAATTAAACACCACAACATTTTATAGATTAATGCGAAGCATTCGTGCCGACCATGATGAATTTCTTCCCTTGCGAAGTTTTGTTGATCGTAGAACACTAACAACTCCCAAGATTATCTTTACACAAGAGGGTGATACAGGTCCATATCGATCAGTTACCACTGCCGCTGCAACACCAACTGGTGATTTCATTTTTAATGTACCATTCTGTCAAGCATTACTTGACTATGCTCATCTTAAAGGCCTTAAACCTAAAGGTCATAAGTACATTTCCAATGGTGGTGATATTCCCGACGAATATGCTTATATTGAATTCTTGATTATGCATGAATTTATGCATTACAGTAATGATGATTTTTTCTATCAAAAGATCATTCCGAATGCTAATCCCAAAATCATTAACTGGGTTGGTGATTTTCGAACAAACTATCTACTTGTCAAGAGTGGATACGAGCAACTCCCCATAGGATTATTTAATGATGATATTAACTACGATCGACAAGCACATTACGTTGATATGTACAAAATTGTTGAAGATGAATTCAAAAAACTTGGCAAAGATCAACAAGATAAACTACGAGCAAAGCTTGATGGCATGTCTGATGATCATGAACCCGGACAACAGCAGGGTGAGGAAGAAGAAATTCCTGATGGAGTTACTCCATCTGATATAGATGCTAATGGTACAAGTATTGATAGAAAAATGCGAGATGCCACAGATTCTACCAATGAAGAACGTGATAAAAAGCAAGAAGGAGAAGGAAAAGGTCCGGGTCAAGGTGGCACACCTGGTACTGCAAAGCACGAAAAACCGCAAGGAATTGATTATTCAAAAATTATGCCAACGTTCAATTGGCAAACGCTAATTCGACGTTTTGTTTCTTCAGCACGTCCACGTTCAGAAGAAACTTATGCAAAGCCACACCGTCGAAATGTATCAGGATTAGATAGTGCACGTCAGGTTGGTGCATCTGCTATTAAACCAGCAGAGAAACCAATGGATTTTGCAGATATTTCGCTTGGATTTGTCATTGATAGTTCCGGATCAATGTCAAACGTTATCACTAGTGTCATGTCAAACGTTGTTAATTTAATGAAAACACCAATATTCCGCAAAACACAAGTGTTATTTTTTCGTTTTAGTGGTTCATACGAAATTTACAAAATGGTATTCTCTACTAATCAAGCTGGAAAAGTGGATACGTGGACAGCTAAACCAAAATATGACCACAAAGCAATTGATTTACTTAATCAACATTTTGGTGCTGGAACAACATTTTCTTCCGCTTTGGCTGGAGAAATTGGTGGAGCATTAAGTGCAGGATATAATATGGTATTTTTCTTAGATGCGGATATTAACAGTGGTGAAAATCTTCAAAACTTTGCCGCGTTGGTTAAAGCCCATCCAAAAAATGTATTTGTGATATTTGATAGTCGTGCCACATATATTAGTTTCCGTCAAATATCAGGCATTTCTACACCAAATATTACGTATTTTCAGTAGTTGGTAGACTTGTGTGACTTCATGGAGCAAATTATAAACGCGTTGACAGACTCAAAGGAATCGTTGAATATATAAGGGCATGATTGTAATACCAGTGTGGACAAATTGGTAAAGTCGCCAAGTTCAAACCTTGGTCTCGTAAGACATTGTCGGTTCGACTCCGACCACTGGTACAAATTAACTAAACTAGATGAGCAAAAATGGCAACTACAGCAGCAAATAAGAAACTTGAAGGTCTTTACATTCGCAAATATAATGGTAAGACTGTTGTTTCTTGTCTGTACAACGGGCGTGGTATCGGACATGGTAAGTATTTCGCTGCCATGGTTGATAGTGCTCTTGTACTAGATGCAACTGGTCGTCCAATTCCTTTCACCGAACTTGGTGATCTTGTGCGAGCACTTTAATGGTAGAATCTGATTCTATTACAGTTAATGGATTGTCACTTCCATCAAGAATCGCCCTCCGAATTTTTGTGATTACATATCTTTTATGTTGTTGGACGATTATTGGATATGTTATTGGATGGGGTGATCCAGACAATAGTCTTCACACTTCTGCTCTGGCATGGTCATTTGGAACATCATCTGCAACGTTATTCGCATACTGTGTTGATAATTGGAATGTAATACGAAATGCAAAATAATAATGCCCTCGTGGTGGAATGGTAGACACGGGATATTTAGGCCACGTTTGCCGGAATGGCTTAGGTAAATTGGTACAGCCGCTCGACTTAAGATCGTGTGCTTTTGTGGGTTCGAATCCCTCTTCCGGCACCAAAAAATGGAGAAGAAATATGTTGGATATTACTAGAGAGAATTTGGGACAAGAAGTTTTAAGTTCCGAAATACCAGTAGTGTTAGATTTTTGGGCGGCGTGGTGTGGTCCTTGTAAGATGATGGCACCAGTGTTCGAACAGCTGGCCGAACAATTTAAAGATAAAGCAAAATTCGCCAAAGTAGATATTGATACCAACACAGACCTAGGACAAAAATTCAATGTTCGTGGCATTCCAACGTTTGCATTAATCAAAGCTGGAACAGTCATTGATGTTGTGGTTGGAGCAAGATCGCAATCACAAATGCAAGCATGGTTGGAAAAAAATCTAAGCTAATAATTCAGGATTGACCTATTTCTTTTCTTGATGTAAAATTCAGACTTTCCTAAACAAATGTAAATACAAAAATAGGAAGTGTGGCAGAGAGGTCTATTGCACCTGCCTTGAAAGCAGGCGAGCCTGCAAGGGCTCCGTGGGTCCGAATCCTACCACTTCCGCCAATTACGGCTGGCAAATGCATGCTGGGTAATCGTGGTGAGTCGATCCAGGAAACTGGGTTGTGCAGGTGAATTAACACTGGCGAAGCCACGCCAATAGACGAGGGCTATATGACTACTATTAAAAAAGGTTATCGTTTGACAGTAACTTCGTGGGAGAATGATTCTGATAACCATTGGACCATTTCTCATGAAGGATACACGCAAGAAGAAATGGCTTTCTTAGTCGACTTTGTACAGTTGTTTTATTCAAAGAACGATTACAAAGGCCGGGAGGGATTTGGTAATATGTACGACCCGCATCAGTGCGAATGGGAAGGTTTGGTGGCAGCATTTACCAAACTCGTCAAAAAACATGGTGTGACAGTTCTCAATACATTAGAGTACGAAGTCACACAAGAGGAAATGAGTGACGAAAATACTTCGAGCGATCTCGTCTCTGAGCTTCACGGAAAATTTTTTGGTTACGGGGACTTTACGACACGTGTATTGGACACTTTTATTGTCGAATACATTCCGATGGACGTAGAACTGAAGGACGTTACAGCGCAATTTGTGAAAGTATGAAAGTAAGACATTAAGTTCGAAGAGGAGTCGGAATCATGAGCGAGAAGTGGAATGCTGATGAAGTAATCTGCCCAAATTGCTGCCACCAGTTTCGTGCAATCCCAGTGAACGTGGTTGAAAAGATGAGTGAACTCGAGGCATGTATAAAAAACCAGGAGGCTCAAATTGTAGGGAGGCATCAATACGTCGGGCAAGATTTTCAATTTCGACTTGATAGAGCACTCAGACGGGCCGAAGCCGCCGAGGAGACAGTGCGCAGGTTCGAGTCTGGAACCGATCGCCGATAAGATAAATATCTCGGAGAAATCTGATGCGCAGTGATTTGAACAAACAGTTGTGTGAGCGTCAACGACGTGGGTCGTCGATGTCTTACAGCCCATGGCGTCGCGACAAACGTCATGAAGAACAATATCAAGTTGGTCGCGAAGACGATGAAACTTTCGATGGTGTAAGTTCTGGCCATCGTGAAAGCATGACCAAGCGGTACGGTTGGGATCGTAAATCTTTCAATGAAAATTTAAAGCCGCTCTACGGCTTTATCCACAAATCTGTTGGTCGCAAGTGGGATGATGTTTACAGCGAAATTTGTTCCGTGTTTGACAAGCGCTCGGTCATCAATCAACATATTCTGACTCACCTCGAACAGTACGTTGAGCAACAAATTAATGTTGGCGAAGATGGTAAGTTATATATTGCTGATTATCAATATATCACTCCACGGAAGTTGCCACATCTTCTCGAAGAAAGCTCTTACACTGAGTACTACGTCGACCCTCGCGATGGTATTCTTAAGCGGAATGTTGTTGCTATTTCCCGCAAAGAAAGCAATAAACGAGCTCGTGTACGTTTGGAAGCCAAAAAAGCTCTAACGCAACGAATTGTCAACAAGACAACAGAATTGCATAAAATCAAGTTTGTTAAGGTTGATGGCATTGTCCATGCCGAAGATGGTGTTTGGTACGAAGTTAAATTTTCGGAACAGAAACCTGTTCGTCGCTTCGAATATTGGCAACCTATTTGGGCCAAGAAACCCATGTCTCGTGAAGTAGTTGAATATCCATATGCTATGGATGTGTTGCGAGGCGCTGTTCATGAAAAGCGCTATGCTTCGGAAAAACGACAACTGGCTCGTAAAGATCTCAAACACTACGGTTTGACAAACGGTGAATAATTTAGTATAGTGATCACAAAGGGAATCACATGAATATGTTTACACTTGAACCAGAACAGCTCGCTAAAATTCACGAATGGTCTCATGCACAAGATCAAATTGTAATTGCAACCCAACGTGAAAAAATGTCGCCAGAAGAATTTGATCATTTAACAATGAATGGAGATTATGCTTATTATGGTGCAATTGGTGGTGAATTAACGTACTGTTTTACTCCCAATGGGTTGGGATGTGTAGTTGTAGTACGGCACAGTGGTACAAATGCTGAATTGGACGTTTCTGAGTACGATAGTTGGTAAATATGATTTGTATCGCTGATGCTCGTAACTTTATCCTCTACGATTTTTGCATTCGTCCGCCTACACATATAGTTGATGCTCGCGTACGTAGTCGAGACTTATTGTGTGATTATCCATTAGATGATCAAACAAAGCAGCGGAAAGTAATTGAATATGTCGTAGAAACATGGTTTCCAAAAGATCAACAGCGTCCGAAATTGCAGGTGGTGAAGTGAATACCCTGTCCGGCGGAGTTCCGGCGGCGACGGTCCTAACGTTGCTTAGAAGGTTCGACTCCTTTACAGGGTGCAAATGATGGCGTACTGGAATATTTTTGTTCGAGATTGTAATGGTGTTGTTTGGGGACACCGTATTTATTTTGATCGACATCAGTTTTGGGGAATTGAAAATTTATATCGAGTGTTTCCACCAAATCAATGGACTGTGTTTTTACATAAACTTTTCACTGATAATACAGGTAGTGTGACAATTACACGTGCAGATGGAGAGACAAACGTTATTAACTGGATTAAAGAGTAATGCAAATTTATAAAGCTGGGTTCGCATAGCGGCGATTGCACCTGCTTTGTAAGCAGGTATCCCACATCGGGGGTTCGAGTCCCTCACCCAGCACCAAAATTTATGACACAACCAAGTTGACGTTTCACCCTTAATCATAGATACTCATTAATGAACGGCTGGTCTATCGCTGGTCTTTTGTTTTGAAAGGGAGCAGATAACAATGTTTTTAAGTCGGTTTCGAGGCAATTACTGGTCGTGCAGTGAATTTGCAGACTGGGTCCGTCGTAAGTTTGGTGGCATTGAGAAGCCACTTGCTGCCACAATGGAAGAGTGGGATCAATATAAAGTTGACGCTCAAGCAAAGAGCAAGGTTGTGTATTGGTTGACCGGTGATGGATTGACAATACTGCAAAACATTGTTTATTTTCCTTACGATGTTCTTGACGCAGTTCGTTATTACTTTGTCACTCGTTTTATTACAAAGCCACACATGGTTCCAACACGATTGGAGCCAGGTGTGTATCACGAGACTGACACACGCTTGTTTCACGGAGCGTTTGAGCTTCTTGTTGACTTCATTGAAATTGAAAAGGCATGGATGGCAGTCGTGTTTGATAGCAAGGGAGAAGAATGGGAAAAGTATGGATATCCACGGTGGTATCGTTATCGTTTGTTGAGATGGACACGTAAGTTTCGTAGTCCAGAAGCAGGACTGGCACATCTTGAGTGGGAGATGTCTCTTGACAACGATGGTCCAGAAGGATGTCCGTCACAGGCAGCAGCGGCTCGTGAACAGCTCGCAATATACAAGTGGTGGAAGACAGAACGGCCAGCTAGAGTTGAACCATACGATGTAAAGGGTTTGACGTACGAACAGCGTCACGAAATGGAAGAAAAGTATTTTCAAGAAGACGACGAGATGTTTATTCGTTTGATCAAGGTTAGAAGGAGTTTGTGGACATAAAGAGGAGATAGATTGAGCTATCGCTGCCTTGAAAACAAGGTAGAGGAAGTTCAGGGATGCCTAGAACAGGATTCAACGCAATGTGGGAGGGACTGTGGTCCCATTCGCACCATAACGTTGGCCGCATTAAGCTAAACAGAATCCTATGACGCTGTTCGCCGAGGATTCGGGTTAGTGCAGTCTTCTATAAACGGAGACCAAACAGTTTAAAACTGTTTGAGACGAATGATAGCATAAAACAGAACCCTGGCTACGGATCTATCTACTTTTTGTTGTTTTGTTTAGAACACCTCTTATTAGCCGTTCACAAATAAAGCATAAATACCCTTCTACACGAGGGTATTTCATGCGTTTCCTACAAGAACTAGAAGGTAATCGAGCAATTGCCAAGTCAGTTGAGAAAACTTACTTCAATGTAACCTTTCACGAATCGTTTGGGGCGTTTCTGGAAGCCTTGCGATGTGAAAAACTCATACTTGAAGATACACAGCGAGTGGTTGTAGAACGTGGACATCTATGGGCTGATTGTCGTCGACAAGAAGGTATTATGGTTATTACAGAAGATAATCCGCTACTTACAAAAGCCACAAAGCGAATGATTGTCGGCGCTACTCGATCTACATTGGAATTATTTGAACACGTTTTATCCCGGTATGCAACGTATTGTATTACAGAAGATATTGAACCTGACCAAATCAAAGTTAATGCTCAATATCACGAAAAACTCAATCCATTATTTTGGGATGAATATGAAGATGGTCCACGGCTGAAAGATGATATCCGCAAGAAAATGCTTGATATTTCTGATGCATTCTGCAAATATTTGAAAATGCCAGAAATGCATATTAGTGATATTATCTTGACAGGCAGCAACGCAAATTTTAATTGGACGGATGAGAGTGATGTTGATCTTCACGTCATTGTCGATATGAACCAAGTTGTGAATGTGTATGGTCAGATTGTTCCAGAATATTTGGAAACAAAGCGCCGATTGTGGAATGATCAACATGAAATTACACTACACGATAAGAATGTGGAAATATATGTTCAAGATGAACAAGAACCACACACATCATCTGGAATTTATTCACTCAAGCAAAATGCGTGGGTAACAGAACCAAAATACGAAAAGCCAGAATATGACACAATTGCTGTTCGTACAAAGATAGCGAAATTTGTAAGCCACATAGATGATCTAATAGACTCAGAACAATGCGATCCAAGATGTGCAGAAGATATGATAAACAAACTTAAACGATACCGCAAAGCAGGTCTTCAGAAGAGCGGCGAATTCTCAGTTGAGAATTTGGTGTTCAAGTATCTTCGTAACAATGGTTATCTAGAAAAGATCTCCGAGTGTAAACGACAAGGAATTGATTCGAAATTATCCATTGAAGATGAAGAATGGTGGAAAAAGTAACTTACCCTAAGGAGAATAACATGGATCTAGTTACATTGGTAATTGGGGTTGTAGTAGGCGCAGTCTTCTCTCCATTTTGGATGAAAGTTTGGAATATGGTCAAAGGCTGGTTCACGAAGTAAGGTTGTAAAGTTGAGAGGTGTGTATCATGTCGTCGTTGCTTCGATTAATTTTTTGGGGTGCGCTCTGGCTAACCGCTTGGGTGTTTACTACATTACTTCGAAGAGTTACAAAGAAGCCACGATTGGACAATTGTCTTACTTGGTCTCTTCGCCGATGGGATGAAGAAGGTGGCTACCTCGTTATCAGATGGGGCCGGAGCGCCCGGTACAGCTGGATGAGGTGGCCACATTTTTTGTGGCTACCAGAAGACCAAAATGAGCAGCTTCGTCATTTTTTGCCCCGTGATGAAAAACATGATGAAGTGTTACTTCCTGCTCCATGGTTTGAAGGATATATTCAAAAGGGTGATCCTAAAGATATTTCAGAAAATTAAGAAGGCATAATAAATACTGTTGTCAAACGAGTGGATTACTCGTACAGTGAAATGTAATAAGGTCAGTTAGGAACCTCAGCTCCTAACAAGAAGTGCTCAAGTGGATAGACTGCTTGAGGGTTAAAGCAAAGGAGCTTTGCTATGAAATCGAATCTCATTCTCAATGGTATTCTCAATACCGACAGTTACAAACTTTCCCACTGGAAACAATACAAGCCGAATACAGCGACCGTTGTTTCATATATCGAATCCCGCGGTGGTTCATTCGACTATACCCAATTTTTTGGACTTCAGATTTACCTGAAAGAATATTTGTCTCAACGAATTACGCTGGAGATGATTGATCAGGCTGAAAAGATTGCACTTGCTCACGGTGAACCGTTCAATCGCGAGGGTTGGGAATACATCGTAACTATTCACGAAGGTCGTCTACCACTTCGTGTCAAAGCAGTTCGTGAAGGTACGAATCTTCCAACCAAAAATGTTCTTGTGACAATTGAAAATACTGATCCGAAATGTTTTTGGTTGCCATCGTATGTCGAAACTGGTGCCCTACGAGCAGTATGGTATGGTACGACTGTGTCAACAATCAGCAAAAATATTAAGAAAGTTATTGCTGAATACTTGGAAGAAACGGGTGATCCTTCTCTGATCAATTTCAAACTCCACGATTTTGGTGCACGTGGTGTTTCTTCAAAAGAAAGTGCTGGTATCGGTGGGGCAGCACACTTGGTTAATTTCATGGGTACGGATACAATTGAAGGTCTCCTGTATGCCATGGAATACTACAATACTTCTGAAGTTCCTGGTTACGGCATTCCAGCTGCCGAACACAGTACAATTACAGCATATGGTCGTGATGGTGAAGTTGACGCCTTTCGCAACATGCTTCAACAATTCGGCAAGAAAGGTGCATTGTTTGCCGTTGTATCTGACAGCTATGACATCTACAACGCTGTTACTAATCTGTGGGGTGGAGAACTCAAACAGGAAGTAATTGACAGTGGTGCAACATTGGTTGTTCGTCCTGACAGTGGACACCCGGCCTCGGTTGTACTCGAATGTGTGCATCGTCTTGATACAGCATTTGGTTCTGTGGTCAATGCCAAGGGTTATCGAGTTCTCAATACTGTTCGTGTCATTCAAGGCGATGGCATCAACGAAGTGAGCATTCGTGAAATTCTGTTCACGTTGAAGATGCATGGGTATTCAGCTGACAACGTTGCGTTCGGTATGGGAGGCGCTCTCCTTCAACATATGAATCGTGACACATTGCAATTTGCTCAAAAAGCTTGTGCAATGTTGATCGACGGAAATTGGGTTGATATCTACAAGGATCCTGTTACCGATCCAGCCAAGAAGAGTAAACGTGGTCGGCTCGGATTGTACAAGAATGAGCAAGGTGAATATTACACAGATCGTGAAGATCTGACAAAAGAAAGCCAACTTGTAACAGTTTTCGAAAATGGTACTATAACGAAGGAGTGGACGTTCGCTGAAGTACGTGAACAGGCCAACGCATCATGAAAAAGTTAGCTTATGGTATTTTCGCAGTCATTTCTCTGATGCTTTTTGCTGGGGCATATTACGAGATACTACCCACCACGATCCCTGAAGTCTTGGGGTTTGTAACAGGGGTCGTGTGTGTATGGCTCGTTGTTAAAGAGAATATGTGGAACTGGCCAATTGGAATTGCGAATAGTGCATTCTTCCTGTACACATTTTGGATAGCAAATTTGTTCGCTGACTCCATGCTACAAGTTGTTTACATTGTTCTAGGTTTTCTAGGATGGTACTGGTGGAAATTTGGGGGCGATAGTCGAAAGGAACTTACAGTTGGACGTGTGAGTTATCTCGAGATGATTTTGTTGGCAATAGCTGCTGGAATTGGTACTGTCTTCATGACACAATATCTCGAGAGTATCAAAGACGCTGCCCCATTCCTAGATGCTGTCACAACGATTTCTAGCCTCGTTGCACAATACCTTTTGTCGAGAAAGTATCTTGAGAACTGGTATGTTTGGATCGTTACTGACGTGGTGTACATCTACTTATACATCATCAAAGGACTTTACCTCACAAGTGTAACCTATATTGTGTTCTTGATTCTTTGTTTTATTGGATTAGTTGCTTGGAGGAAAACATGGAACAAACAACTGGACTCGTCATCGGCAAGTTCTATCCATTCCACCATGGCCACAAATTCCTAATTGAGTTTGCAAGTGGGTATGTTGATCAGGTGACGGTAATTGTTTGTTACAAACAGGCAGACATAATTCCCGCATTTCATCGAGTAGAGTGGATCAAAGAGGCGCACCCCTCTGCGATTGTTCTTAGTGTATTATGTGATCATTTAGCAGACGACGACTCAGGAGCTTGGGCGGACACTGTTCGTAATATGATTGGTGTTCCTGATTTTGTGTTTACCTCTGAAGATTATGGCGATCCGTTTTGCGCTTTTTTAGGTTCAACACACATTCTTGTTGATAAACAAAGATTGCATGTACCAATTTCTGCAACACTCATTCGTTCAAACCCGCAAGCCCATTTTGAAAGACTTGATCCGTGCGTTCGAGCGTACTTTGCAAAACGAATTGCTTTTGTTGGGGCAGAATCGACAGGAACTACAACACTTGCTAAAGCAGTTGCAGCAAAGTACCACACACCGTGGGTTCCTGAGTATGGCCGCTTATATGCCGAAGGGTTAGTAACAAAGGGATTGAGTTGGTTTGATGATGATTTTGTGCACATTGCTCAGACCCAAAATGCCATCGAAGATCACATGGCTCGACAGTCAAATGGATATTTGATCGTTGACACAACGTCGTTTGCTACGTCAGTGTTTCAATTGAAATATCTGGGACATGTCACACAAAAAGTTCTTGATGTTTCAAAAGATCGAAAATATGATATGTACTTTGTTACCTATCCAGATATTCCTTTTGAACAAGATGGTACGCGCGACTCTGTTGATGATAGAATGACTATGCATCAAATGTTTATTGATGCATTAGAACGAACTGGACAACGTCACATTGTCGTCAAAGGAACTCTTCAGCAGAGACTTGATGTAGTTAGTGCGTATGTTGACAAAGGGTACTATTCGAACGTATAGTGTTTACTCTTTAGGAGTTTCAAAATGTTACGATGGTTTTTGCAGAGTATGGTTTGGCTTGGTGATGTTGCTGTCATCGGAATTGCTTCGTGGTTGATTTGGTTGTATCCTACTCAACCGTTGATTTGGATCATCGTTGCTTTGTCTTTTCAAGCATGGTATAAAACGGGCGGATTTGACGGATGGAATCCGCATAAAATTAAACAATTTATTTCTAATGCGAAGAAGGTGGGGTTATGAAAATACTCGAACAGGGTCCAGGTTGGAGCATGGAGATGATTTGTACCGGTAATGGCAATGGAGGCGCCGGGTGCGCATCAAAGTTATTGGTTGAGGAATGTGATCTGTTCATAACAGGACATGGTTACATGGATGGCTCATTTGATCATTTTGTTACATTTCGGTGTTGCAATTGTGGTACCGAAACGGATGTAAATGTTCCACATCGCATACGGAACGTATTGATGAAGGCACATCGCGAAAGAAATGGTGTAGCGTGGTCTCACTTAAAAAGTTTCCCGGCCAATTAATATGTTTACTTCCGTATTTGCAGTACTCCATCCAACGAAGAAACCTGCACGTGTTCAAATGATGCTTGAAGCAATTCAAGCGGCGTGTCAACGTGCTCATGTTAATTTTGTTACTGAAGAAGCAGCTATCTTCAATACGACGTTAATTGTTGCAATTGGCGGCGATGGAACAATGTTGCAAGCAATGCGAACTGCTGTTTTGCATGATGCAACTGCTGTTGGCATCAATCTTGGACGAGTTGGTTTTTTGACTGATATTAACTCCAGTCAATTTCCATCACAAGTCAATTTTGAAGACTTTTTCACAAATTTGTTGACAGGATCTAATGTGAATCAATTTGTTGAACAGCGAACAATGTTGTGGATCATTCGTGGTGCAAAACCAAATCTTGCTGGAAATGAAGTTTCAATTTCTCGTACTGGTTCGGACAGTATGATTGAATATAGCATTTATGTTAATCGTTCTGCAGTTGGCACTCACCGCGCTAATAGTATTTTAATTTCAACAGCAACAGGCTCAACCGCGTACGCTCTATCTGCAGGTGGTGCTCTTATGCTTCCGGCGCTCGATGCTTTTCAAATTGTCCCAGTTGCTCCTCTAACCTTAACGTCTCGCCCAATTGTTGTTCCTGGTGACAGTTTGATCACAATTGAAGCGTGGGCAAGTGGTATTTCCGTACGTGCAGATGGTAATGTTATTGAAGAAACAAACCAAACCTTTACACGAGAAAATCCCTTTAGCATCACGCTACAAGCGTTTGAACGTCGTTGTAAAGTGTTACATTTAGATGGTTGGAATTTCTTTGATATTCTTTCTGAGAAGTTAGGTTGGATCAAAGAATGAAATACCTTCTCCAACAAGAGGTTAGTTTAAAAGTTATGAAGCTAAACGAAATTAAAATTGACGTCGATGACGAAAAATCACTCGATATTGAACCTCTCAAGCATGTCAAGCCAACATACAATCAATACCGCAAGCAATTGAACACCATGGCTGCTTGTAACATGATTAAGCAGCTTGGCGAGCCTGGAGTGTTTGGAGTTGCATATGCGTCTCCAAACGATCCAAGATTGGCTGTAAAAACGTATAAGATGAATGCTAAATATCCCGACTATCAATGGGATGCTTATACGCAGTATTTGATGCAAGTCATGAATCGAAAGCACAATCCTTACTTTCCAAAAATCTATGATGTGCAAATTTTTGCCTGCACATCAGGTCGTGGACAACCAAAGATGTATGGTGTTGTTCATATGGAAAAATTACATCCTCTTGGTAAAGACTATAGGAAGTTTTATCCATTTAATGATCCAGAATATGATTTATCTGATCCTGATCAATTTAACGATCCAGATCGAATGTTTTTCTTGCTTAAAATTCTTCGTGGAAAAGATCCAGCATTATACGATACGATTAACCTGATTCATCGTCTTGCAGATAATCATAGTTTCACACTCGACACACATGAAGCAAATGTTATGTGGCGTGGCACAGGATCAGATCGCCATTTAGTTTTCACAGATCCTCTCGCTTGGTAGTTGTCTCTTCCCTGTATAAATGAGATACTGTCTATTCTATGGACAAAATCTCAACTTTTTTTGGTGCTCATCGCTTTCTCTCGAATTTTTGGCCCGCTCAATTCGTGTGGGATAATATCGTTTGGGAATCTAGTGAACATGCTTACGTGGCTGCAAAAACTCTTGATCGAGACCTTCGTATCAAAATTTCTAAAATGGATGGTAAGGGGGAAGTTAAACGATTTGGACGTACTATTGAACTTCGTTCCGATTGGGAACAAGTTAAAGTTGATCTAATGTACGAAATTGTTTATGCAAAGTTTTATCAAAATCCAAACTTAAAACAAAAATTACTCAACACTGGTGATGCTATTCTTGAAGAAGGCAACACTTGGGGAGACCGTGTGTGGGGCATTAGTCCACCTGATAGCGGCAACGGTCGCAACGAACTTGGAAAAATCTTAATGCGTTTAAGAACAGTATTAGGAGGTTCATGATGTGGTACCATCGTATAAATACCCGCATAACGGAGAATAATTGATGGGACTAACACGAAAAGCAACAAATCGAGAACTCGAAATACGAAATGAGAACAGGTATACATTACATCCACAAGAGAAAAAACGATGCACGCAGTGTGAAATTGTTTACGACGATATTGAAACAAACTTTGATATTCATCATAAACAAATTGATGGACGTTATGGCTATAGTGGGCAATGTAAACATTGCTTACAGACAATACGAGCTGATCGAAAAGATCGGCGGAAACGGGACGTAAAGTGGTATGGTGAATGGTTGCTAGCACACATAAGGTTTCGTGCTAAAAACTCTGATCTTGCTTTTTCACTAACGGCACAATTTTTATTTGATTTGTGGGTGGGACAAAATGGTAAGTGTTTTTATACTGGCGAAGAGATGGATTTCTTTGCTGTAACGTCCGATAAAAAATCACCACATAAAGATTTTCCTTCGTTGGATCGAATGATTCCTAATGTTGGATATACAGAACAGAATGTTGTTTGGTGTAAGTGGGGAGTAAACAGAATGAAAAACGATTTGACAAAAGATGAGTTTGTCGCCTTTTGTCTGCAGGTGATAAAAAATGTTAAGTAAAAACATATATTATTGCGGGATTGGAAGTCGCGAAACTCCGGAAGATATTATTGTTCAAATGAAAATATTTGCTGGCGAAGCAGCATTATGTGGGGCTGTTCTTCGTTCCGGTGCTGCAGCAGGTGCCGACATGGCCTTTGAAGAAGGATGTGGCAAAGGACCAAAACAAATTTTTATTCCATGGAATGGTTTTCAAAAGAAACGTGAAGATACTCAAACATTCCTTCCGTTGGACGAAGCCGGTGATTTGGCAGCAAAGGTTCATCCATATTATAGAACTATGCGTCGACCGAACAAATTATTAATTGCCCGTAACATGCATCAAATCATGGGACCAGATTTAGATACCCCTACAAATTTTGTAGTATGTTGGACTAAGGATGGCTGCACGGATCATCATACCTATACTCCACAAAAAACTGGAGGGACGGGATCAGCTATTGCTCTTGCCTCAACACAAAAGATTCCTGTATTTAATTTGTTACATCCACAGCATTTGCAACAAGCATATCAACAACTTGTTGAGATTATGAAGTAAGTTAGCGATAATTAAATCACTTATTAAGGAGTTCAAAATGTTATTTCTTGCATTGTTCACATTCTGCGTTGCGTTAGCTTTCCACGCAATATTCGGAATCGGCAGTTAAGGATCTTTAAATAATGATCAATCATCCTCTGTATCCTAATGGTAATTTGTATTTGTCTGGTGGAATGCAATTCGCAGATAACTTAGGTGCGTCATGGCGTGAACAATGTTCAATTACTTTGCGGGGAATGAAATACTACCCAATCGATATTACATCGCTCGATAAAGAATATTCAGCGGTGTGTGGACATCCATATATGTTCCTCGAAACGACAGATTTGCTTCAATACAAGTCAAATATTCGTCGACAGATTGTTCGTGCTGATATTGAATTAGTTCGCCACCATAGTCATGCACTGGTAGTTTATTTCGACGTTGCAGCTCAACGTGGAGCTGGAACGCAAAGCGAATGTCAAGAAGCATATGATCACGATGTGCCATATTTTCTAGTAAATGGTCTACCAGAATGGAAACAAGTGCCTGGTTGGATCCGAGCAAATGCTACGAGAATGTTTGATACATTTGACGATCTGCATCAATATTTGGGCAAATTACCAGACAGAATTTTACAACGTGACGTATATGGAAATCGTCATGCTGCTCCATATTACTTATGTTCACTATGTGGTGACCCATTTACGAAGAGTGGTGCACAATTTGTATCAAAATTAACTCCGATCTATTGCAAAAGTTGCGTTGATATTGTTAAAAGAACTCATGAAGCTCATGCAGATCGGTACGAATTCTTTATCCAACAAATGGAAAAAGACGCTAAGCAAGGAGAATAGATATGCCATATATTGTAGATGAGAAAAGAAACGTGCTAGATCCTCATATTGAGGCGATTTTAAATGCCCTTAGGGAGTTAGAGTCGGATGATCCGTCCAACAACATGGAAGGTAACATTAACTACATTATTACACGAATTTTACATCGTGTGTACAAAGACGGTGGATATCGTGGTGTCAATGATGCGATGGGAGCAGTTTTTTGTGCTTCTCTCGAATTTTACCGCAAAGTCGCCGCACCGTACGAAGATCAAAAAGAGTTTGAAAACGGTCCTGTACAAGGGTAAAGGCTTGGGGCAAATTTTGCGGGTAAATACTCCGAAAGGAGATTATTATGCTTACAGAAGTTGCCCCAACTCGTTATATCGTTAAAGTGAACGGTGTTGCCGTTTGCACTCCACAACCCACGTACCAATTAGCAGAAGCTCAGATTCTATCTCTGCCAGAAGCATCACGTCAGTATGCTCAAGTCATTCCTGTGACTGTCGATAATAAAGAACTTTTACTTGGATAAACATGCTCCTCTGTAAATAGCATCACTTTTACGGAGGTACCATGACAGTTGTTGAAGATCTTATCGATCGTGTAGATATGATTCTAACGATCCTGCGCGAGGATGAAGCGCAATTTTACATCGTTTTAGAACTTGCTCACCAGCTACGAGACGAGCTTACCCAAATCTCATCTGAACCAGAAGGCGACGACTAAATATCCATATATTTTACGGAGATATTGATGCGTTTAGATGAAATTATTAGTCCAATTGAAAACCCCATTGAAACTCGTGGGGCAGATGATAAATACCGTGAGACATTAGTTGATGGTGTTAATGACATAGTTAATTACGGCGAGAAATACGTACAAGCACCAAAAAAGCGTAAAAAACGCATGCCAGCAACTGATCCAGCAACAAATTCAATTATCAACACACTCTGGCACTACCAGAATGCGGACGCCTCGTAAGGGAGAACGGATATGCCAGCAGTAAGCAGAGCTCAACAACATTTTTTCGGTATGGTGCATGCCCTTAAGAAGGGTACGCTAAAAATGTCAAGTCTCCCATCTAGTCTTGTTGGAAAACTTCAAACGGCGGCAAAAAGCATTTCCGGTAAAGCTGCTAAAGATTTTGCAAAGACAAAGTCGAAGAAACTTCCTCAACATGTGACCGAAAGTGTAGAATTTGTACTACCAGAAATGTCATTCAAAGACTATTTGATTTTTGAATACACAATATGTGAACAAATAACCCAAGAAGAAATTGTGTTGGTTGAAACACTTCTTCTTGAAAAAAAGAAACCTTCTGCAGGTCTTTCCAAGAAAAAGAAGCATGCAATTGCTATGAAAGCTGCTCATGGAAAAGATATTGGTAAAAAAGGTAAGAACTTTAAAAAAGTTGCTGCAAAAGCAGCAAAACGATATGGCAGCAAAGAAGCTGGTGATAAAGTTGCAGCTGCAGCAATGTGGAAGAACGCCAGGGGATAAAAATGAAACTTAGTGACATTTTGAATGAAGGTCCATTAGATTTTGTTGGTGGAGCAGCTAGTGAGCTTGGTCGAATGACTGGACGCAGTGCTCCTGTTCGAGCTGTTCGCAACGTTATTGGTGCAGGGCAAGCAGCATCACATGCTGCAAATATTCGTCGCTCCTTAAATAAATTAGTTGTTCAGTTTGTTCGCACAGCAGAAAAGCTTTCAAAACTTTCTGGACAATTTACACCTCCTACAGTTCAACAAGCTCCTACAGCAAAACCAGTGCAAAAACGTGGGCCACCACCTCCTGCATCATCTCAGGTGCCAGATGCATTTCGTACAAATGGAACACCGTCAATGAGCAATGGTGGATACGATTTTGCGTCATTTATGAAACAATTTAATGGTGAACAACTTGCAGAAGGACCAATCGACTTTATTAAAGGAGCCGGCCATTATGTTGGTAATTCAATAGCTAATTACATTTCATCTCGCCAACATCCCATTGTAAAGGGCTTTCAGAACATGGTTAATGCTGGTCATGCAGCTTCACAAAAAGGTGATATACGAAAACAAATTGCTCTAAAGCAACAACTTTTACAACTTGCTGCACAAATTCAAGCAACAGTTAAACAAAATCCTGCTGTGTGGTCTCAAGTTCAACAAATTATCAAAAATAGCACTCAAAATGGACAGCAAATTGAAACTCAATTGCGTCAAGCGATGGCGAGGGCACCTCGATGAACTTGCGTGAATTTCTATTGACAGAGGCAAAAGCGAAGAAGAAAAGCATTAAGAAAGTTGCCCGCCGCGTGTATCATCGTGATTACGAAAAAACAAAGAACAAGCCATATCGTAAATACGATCCTAAACAACACGAGCATCAAAGCCTTTCAGAACATGAAGAACCAATGACGGGTGATCAAATGATGCGTCTGTCGAAATTTCTTTCACATCATAATGAACATGATGCAGATCGCAAACTTCGGTATGATCTACATCTGCTTCGTTTGATTAGTCGTGAGACACAACCAAAAGGAACGGAAGTTACAACGGAACATGGACAAAAAATCGTCCGTTATTTCTATTCCCTACAAAATAAACCATCAGAAGTGTTCTCAAAATTCAAAGAGATATTTGGAGTTCCTGTAGATCGTTCATCTTCAGGCCGTAATGAAATTACCGCCAAGTTTAAAGATAAACTAACTGGTACTAGTCTTAACCTTCGATATAGTCCAACACAACAGTATTTCGTTGCAGAATATCCACTTCACTCTGATACTGGTTCAAGTCCTGTTGCTGAATATTGTGTTGCACAAATTTCCAACGTTGTTAAGTTTCTTTCTGAAGGTAAGATTGGTAATAAAGATATTTTCCTGATACTTGTTGAAACTCCAGGCATTGGTGCACCATTCGGTGGCGGAGCTGCAGCTGATCAAAATAATGGCACGGCCGATTTTCGTAAAGATGTTTCAGGAATGACTGATCAAATTGTTCATATTCGTGGCGCATTGGCAAACCATCTTCGTGCCGACAACCATGATTGGACATACTTCGAAAATGCACCATCAATTGATGATGCAGCAAAAAGACTTGTACAAATTATCAACAAACTTCCAGAAGCAACGGGTGCATCTATAGCTGCTGTTCAACAAACAGCACAGCAAGTTGCCCGTGTGTATTGGGGACAGAATAACGTCGGCGAGCAATAATTTCTGTTGCCTTTTGACCCTGATTAGTTGACCATGCATCAAATGTGTGGAGGGTCTCATGAAACTTTTCAAAATTCAAGAAGGTACTGCTGCTCGTCTCGTTAATGTTGAAAAACAAACGGAACAGCCATTCGTTACTCGAAAAGAATTGTTGCTCGATTGTGAAGACATTCTCTTCGATCCCGTAAGTGTATACAATCAAACGAAACAAATCATCAGCGAATATGGAATTATGCAAGGTGATATCGATCAACGTGCAAAATATGTGTTGATCGTTCCTGCAATATTTGTTGAAATTCAGATTGAGGATGACGAATGAAAATCTATCAAGTAGGCGGTTGTGTCCGAGACAAGTTACTCGGCTTGACACCTAAAGATATTGATTATGTTGTTGTGGGGTCAACTCCACAGCAAATGCTCGACTTGGGCTATCAACAAGTGGGGTCAAGCTTTCCCGTTTTCTTGAAGGACGGTGAAGAATATGCTCTTGCTCGTACGGAACGAAAGACTGGTGTGGGCTATAATGGCTTTGAAACAAAACACGATCCAAATGTTACTTTGGAAGATGATTTGTGTCGGCGAGACTTAACAATCAACTCTATGGCGATGGATGAAGATGGTCATCTATTTGATCCACATGGTGGTCAGTCAGATCTTCAAGCACAAATACTGCGACATACCAGCGAAGCGTTTGCTGAAGATCCTGTTCGTGTTCTTCGTACAGCCCGATTTGCAGCCCGGTACAAGTTTGACATTGCTCCTGACACAATTGAATTGATGAACAAAATTGCTCATGAATTAGATTTTATTCCACAAGAGCGAATTTGGACGGAGATTGAAAAAGGGTTGATGGAAAAAACTCCTGCAGTAATGTTTGACACGTTGACACGATGTGGTGCTTTTACTCGATCCGATGCTCTTAAACCATATTGCAAGTACAGTTCCAATCGATTGTGGCAGGTTACTTCTGAACATGATTTGATTGTTCGATTTGTATTGATTTCTCATGCTTTCGCAGATGACGATTATACAACGTGTCGTATTCCAAACGATTGTGCTGAGGTTAGCCGCACTTTCAACAAACATTTCAACGATTTTGTGCATTATTCGTTCTTCACTACGGCACAATGTTTGGATGTGTTATATGAGATGCGAGCATTTAGTGGATCGGCAATGGTTATGCAAAAGTGTGTAGAAACATTAGCATTATTTCCAGAACTGGACGTTCAACTGTCAATGATTATGAGTGATTGGAAAAATGCTAAGAGCGTTGATGCTGCTTCAATTGCAATAAAATGTACAACGGGTCAACAGATCAAAGAAGCAATATACTCTGCACGATTGACAGCTCTATAAAGAGAGGGCAAAAAATGCCCTCTCTTTGTTTTCCCGACCCTGTAAATACACTACACTTCTCAAGAAAAGGAGAATGTAGTGTTTGAAGCAAGGGCGATGTACATAGCACAAGCTATGGGTGCAAAGGTTGTAAAATCAATCGAGCGAGATCGAACTGTTCCGAAATCTTTCAAGAAGAAAGATTTCGTTCTTGCTGACACGAGTAACCTTGATCTCTCAACTATTATTACGTTTTTAGATCGTCTTAAGCAGGCCGACCCGACACCAAATCATCAATACTTGCAATGGATTACCAAACGATATTGTGAAGGAGATTTTCACTTTGAAGACTTGGAAAGAGTAAAGGACGAAGTTGAAGCCTTTCACAACTACAAACCACGTCTCAAACGAGATAGAAAGCCGACAGATATCAACCAATACAAATCAACTGCTGAAGTGTTTGCATTGGTTGAAGACTATCGAACAGAAAATGTTGCTCCTTCACAAAAAGAAGCGGGGAGGCGCCAAGAACATCAATTAATCGTCGACGGAAAAGCGTATTGGAAGTATCAGGGAGAAACAATCAAAGTGATAGTACCTCGTACGAAAGAGGCAGCAATTCACTTCGGTAAAGGAACTCGTTGGTGCACTTCTGCAACACAAAGAAATTACTTTGATATTTATAATAAAGAAGGCCCCCTTTATATTATCATGTCAGATTCTGGAAAGTATCAGTTTCATTTTCAATCACACCAGTACATGACAGCACTCGATCAACGAGTTACCCTTGGTCCATTAATTAAACAGTACCCAGAACTGAAAGATGCTTTTGACGACATAGCACAATCGATTGGGTTCATTCCTTTGATGAAAATTGTTACATCTGAAGGATTACTCGCAGCACTACAATCATCACTGACATCTCGCAATGTCCAATACTTCCAAGATGGATTTCTTTCTATAGCTGATCTTTTAGATTGTGTTGACAAAAGAGCACAAAATGAAAAAATTGCTCTCTTGGTTGTAGGGCACGATCCAAGTCTTGCATTGAGATTGATTAGACCAGATTTACAACAACTTGCATCTTTTCAATCTGCAATTATTGAACGCCGTCCCGAACTACTGCAATCAGCCAATCCAGCTATTCAAACTCCTCAACTTGTGTCAGCAGTTCTTCGACGTGCCCCAACGATGCTTCGATATGTTCGTCATGATTTAATGGAAAAATCCTTATTATTAGAAGCAGTTAAAACAACTCCGGAAGTGTTAGGACAAGTACCAATACATTTGCAAGACATTGATGTCATCAAATGTGCTATGCGAGCAACAACTAATCGTAATACAAAACGCCGCCTGATAAATATGGTACATGATCTAAAATTACGCAAATATCTCAGTGACGCATTAAAAGAGGCATCATAATATGACACAAGTAGTGAATTTAACCGAAGCAGCAATTTTTCACATTCAGAAAGCAATTGAGAAGCGAGGAGCAGGTATTGGCATTCGTTTTGGTATAAAAAAGGTGGGTTGCACAGGATACGCTTACGTTACTGAATACGTGGATCAACCCATTGCCCCGGCATTGGAACAAATATTTGAGGGATTTACGGTATTCATTAAACCTGAAGATGAGCGATTTGTTACAGGATTGATGATTGATTATACACGGAAGGGATTTCAAGAAGGCTTCCAATTTAACAATCCTAATGAGAAGGCTCGATGCGGGTGCGGTTCGTCCTTTACTATAAATACCAATGAATAATTCATAAAATGTCAACTTTTTCGTTCTGTTTATAAATATAACAGGAGAAAAAGAATGTATCTGAAACAAGAACGTATTTCTTATGAAAATCAGGAATCAACAAGATTACGGCTTCGACACCGAACGATTGTGCACTTCAAGTGCGACAATTGTGGACAACAATTCACACGAAATCGTGGTGACGTTGCTCCAAAACGACTAACGAACAAATATAAGCATTACTGTGAAAAATGCCCGTCCATCCACCTAGCTCACGCTGAAGGGCTTAAAGTCCGCCGCCAGCGTTGTTATGAAAAGGTTGGTGAACGACGAATGGGTACAGAAGGATACAATCAAATTTATGTCGGTCCTGACTATCCTTTCCTTCCTCGTCGTAAATATAGTAGTTATTACTGGCTTGATGAACACGTTTATATCATGAAGAATAAACTTCAACGGCGATTGAAATCAAAGGAAGTTGTACATCATCTTGATGGAAATAAAACGAACAATACCGAGAATAATTTGGTGCTGCTAACTGTTCAACAACACAACAACTGCCACGCAAAAGCGGAACAAGTTGTATTTGATTTATACAGAAAGGGGCTTGTTCGTTTTGACAACATTACTAATCTATACGAATGGTGCGGAGAAAGTTTTTCCATGTAAGAGGAGGATCCCAGTGGATTCACGTTTTTGGTATTGGGAAGGATGGTGGGCTTTTCATAAAGGATGTCTTATAAGCGACTGCCCGTATGAATTTGGGACACAAGAATATAAAGACTGGATCACAGGGTGGTATGACGTGTCAAGAGAAGTCGATAGCGCATAAATAAGAAGAATCTAGGAGAAAATTAATGACAGCTACACAAACCGTTGGAACACCAGAGTATTTCGTTGTCACTGGAACAATCGTAGGCATTGCTGCCTTCAATGCTGCAGTTGAAGTGAAAATCAATGCAGGGTATGCTCCAATCGGTATTCCTTATACTGACGGTGTAAACATTGAACAGGTAATGTTTCGAGGCGTTGTCGCATCGTTTATTGCACAGTATGCAATTTTGGCTCTCCCCGGAGCATCATCAGCAGGATACCAAGTAGTTGATACAGGTGGTGGACACGTTGGTGCAGATCCAACGGGCCTAACGCCTGATGCAACGGTTTATACAGCATCAGTCGTTGTAGATGGTGGAGCACCACAACTAATTGATGTTACGGGTTCTACAGCACAAGACTACACTACACTTATTGCTGAACTTCAAACTGATACAGTTGGTGCAACATGGGCACTTGTCGGTGGTGATCTTCGACTCACCTCAAATACAACTGGTGTCACTTCAACAATTGCCATCACAGACGTGGATTTGTTTGCTACATTAACAGGCTTTGTCGCTATCAATGCTGCCGTACCAGGTACAAACACAAATCCTGATTCATTTCAGGTGGATGGCGATCAAGCAGCTGACTTTCAATCAGGATATCGTTTCACTGTTTCAGGCTCCACTGGTAATGATGGCGTATACACAGTGTATCCAACAGGACCAGTTGTTATAGGAGGTCCACTTACAAACATTCCAGTAGTCGAAACAGTTCCTGATTCAACACCAGACGGATTTATCGTTGCTTACGCACCATCCGTAGGTCCATAAGGAGAATAACATGGCAACAGCATCCTATAGTTTCGAACCAGGTCAAACAGTGTGGTGTATTGTTAGTAGCCCACCATTTGTTCAAGCCGCAGTCGTCGC
>Ga0315286_10000122_pt1 | contig 54141 bp, 60 predicted proteins | sample YL17G10_0_MG_FD_205038 | JGI IMG/M metagenome (GOLD analysis project Ga0315286, IMG submission 205038) | Sediment microbial communities from Yellowstone Lake, YNP, Wyoming, USA - YL17G10_0 | ecosystem: Environmental > Aquatic > Freshwater > Lake > Sediment | place: USA: Wyoming | collected...
AGAAATTTTTGGGTCTATGGGTGGAGCATGCATTGTTCTTTTCTTGTTAATGAGATGGCTACGCCCATCTCAGTTTGTCCTTTGTTTCGGAGATACTGTTAACAGAATAAGCTTTAAAAATCTTCAAAATTTTTATTTTGAATGAGTTAAAAGACTGCCCAAAAGTCTTTTAAACCCTTTTTTTCTAATAATCTTATGTTTGATATAAAATCATTTTTACTGCAATGCAAAAGAGTATGGTATATTCTTAGAAAGCCAGACTCTAAAGAGTATAAAACAACTGCGAAAGTAGCTGCAATTGGCTTGGGAGTAATAGGCTTAATTGGGTTTATTATTTCTATATTTATGAACCTTTTTTAGAAAAGTTTAAAAACCCCCAAATTTAAATATTATTATCTGCTTCTTAAAAAGTCAAGAAGTAGTTGGGCTTAAAATAAAAAAACAAAAATGATATTCGTAATAAAAGTCACCACAAACAAAGAAGATAGAGCATTAGATATGATTGAAGAAAAAGCTAGAAAAAAACAGCTTAATGTCTATTCTCTTGCTCGTCCGCATGGATTAAGAGGGTATGTCTTCTTAGAAGCAGATGAAAGAGAAACCGCAGAAGAAGCTGCTTTTAATCTGCCTTATGTTAAAGGAATAATAGGCAAGACAGTCAGTTACGAGGAAATTAAGAATATGACAGAGCCAACACTGGCTGAAATCAAAATAGAAAAAAACGATATTGTTGAAATGATTGGGGAGCCTTTTAAAAAGGAAAAAGCCAAGGTTTTGAGAGTCGACAAGCAAAAAGAAGAAGCTGTTGTAAGCTTGTTGGGGGCTCAGGTTCCTATTCCAGTAACAGTTAAATTAGATAATATTAAGGTTATAAGAAGGGAAAAGACAGAAGAATCAGAAGAATCAGAAGAATCAGAAGAAACTACTGAAGAAGCAGGCCCAGCAGTCCGTGGAGCTGAAGGAACAGAAGAATTCACTTTTGAATAAATCTAGGAAGATTTAAATAATCTAAAAATTCATAAAATAAAATGATAATAAAATTATTAGTGGATGGGGGGAATATGAAGCCAGGGCCAGCCATAGGCCAAAAACTAGGCCCATTAGGCATAAACATCAGCAAGGTAATCCAAGAAGTTAATAAGTCTACAGAAGATTTTAAAGGAATTAAGGTTCCAATCGAGCTGAATATTAACAAAGATAAATCTTTTGATATAAAAGTTTTGTCTCCGCCAACAACAGAGTTATTAAAAAAAGATCTACAAATAGAAAAAGCATCAGGGGCAGCTAAAAAACTTAAAGTGAGCAACGCTTCTATTGAACAAATAATTAAGGTAGCAAAAATAAAATACCCAAATATGCTGTCAAAAGATTTTAAATCAACTGTCAAAACAGTTGTTGGAAGCTGTGTTTCAGCAGGAATATTAATTGAGAATAAAGAACCTAAAGAAATAGAACGAGAGATTAATGAGGGGAAATATGATAAAGAGATTCAAGAACAGAAAACAGAAACTTCACCCGAAAAAAAGAAAAATCTTGATAAATTCTTCGCAGAACTAAAAGCAGAACAAGAAAAATTAATTAAGAAAGAAGAAGAGGAAAAAGCAGCTGCAGAAGAGGTAAAAGCAGAAGCAGGGGCAGAAAAACCTGCAGTCGCAGGAGAAGAAAAGAAAACAGGAGAAAAGACAGAAGAAAAGGCCAAGCCAGAAGTAAAAGAAGAGAAGAAAGAAAAGAAGGAAAAGAAGAAGTAGTAAAGTTTATTAATGAAATAAAGCCTTTAAAGTCTATTGGGGTCGTAGTCTAGCCTGGTAGGACTCGAGGTTTGGGTGAAGGAAGTTTCGAGACAAAAATATAATCATCCCGAGAGCCTTCCTGAATACCTTGCAACGCAGGTTCAAATCCTGCCGATCCCATTTATCGAATAATTTAAAAACTCATTTTTATAACTAACATCGAGATAAAATGCCTGAAAACAAAAAATTAACAATGAGAGGTTTAGGACCAAGGTATGGTAAATCAGTTAGGAAGAAGTATGCCGAAGTAGACTCTCGGCAAAGAAAAAAACAAACCTGCCCTTTTTGCAAAAAGAAAGCCAAGAGGCTCGCCCCAGGAATTTGGCAATGCAAAAACAAAAATTGCCGAAAAAGATTTGCTTCAGGGGCATACCTTATAGAGTAAAAAATCCAAGAAAGCAAGATTCGTAACAAAATCAAAAAAACCCTCTTGTTTTGTTTTGGGTTTTTAGGATGCTCAGAAATTAAAACTAACAAAGAATAACCACATTTTAAATAATGTGGTTTTAATTTCTGACATAACAAAACTTTTTAAACTATCAAGATTGAATAATATAATAAGCAAGGATATAAAATGGCAATATACAAATGTTTCAATTGCGGAAAACAAATCTCATCTAACATGCTGGAAAAAAGATTTGTCTGCCCTTCCTGTGGGAGCAAGATTTTCTATAAACCGCGAAAACATATAACAAAGATTAAGGCGGTTTAAGATTAAAATGGTTAAGATAGAAAAAGAAACTCAAGAAAAAATTCAGCATTTGCAGATTCTAGAGCATAACTTGCAAAATTTCCTTTTGCAAAAACAAGCTTTTCAGTTTGAATTAAATGAAACAGAAAATGCTTTGAAAGAAATTGAGAAAACAAAAGAGGATGTTTTTAAAATAGTCGGGCAGGTTATGATTAAATCTTCTAAAGCAGAAATAGAAAAAGAGCTTAAGCAGAAAAAAGATATTCTTGATTTAAGAATTAAATCTCTTGAAAAACAAGAATCTCATTTTAAAGAAGAGTCTGAGAAACTGAAAGAAGAGGTTATAAAGAAGATAAAATAAAGCCTCTTGGGCAAATTATCCGGCTTTTCTCTAAAATAACCGGGTTTTTATCCTTTGGGTTATATAGTCTGTGGAATAGAAATATTTATAAACTTTCTATTTTAACTTAAGATAAGATGGTATTCAAAAGAGTGAAGGAAGGCTTTTCTAAAATGTTTGGAAGCTCCTCAGATGCAAACCCAGAATACATAGAAATAGATCTGGGGCAAGAAGTTAAAAAAACAAAAATTCAAGTAAGGCCCTTTATATTGAAAAGATTTGAAGATGTTAGCTCTATCTTAAATTCTTTGAGAGAAGGTTATACAATAGCAGTTATTGACATTAAGCCACTAAAATCTAAAGATATTATTGAGTTAAAGAGGGCAATAGCAAAAATTAAGAAAACAGCAGATGCTTTAGAAGGAAGCATAGCTGGTTTTGGGGAAAACACAATTCTCGTGACACCGCAATTTGCAGAAATCTACAAAGCCCAGAAAATCTCAAATATTGAACCAGAAGGCAGCAAAGGTTTTGAGTAAATATTTTTAAACTCTCTTTTCTTGCTTTCTTCATGAAAAAAAGGTGGGAGATGTCATCAATTCTGACGATTCTTATATTAATAGTAATCCTGGTTATAATTATCTTATTAACTTATTATCTCTGGGATTATCTAAGCATCAAAAACACTTGTCAAAAAATGTTTATCCACGAAGAAACATCTCTCCTAACCTTCCTTAAATGCCAGTCTCTTTGTCCAACACAAGTTGTTGATGGAGAAACTACAATTAGGCAAGACTGTATGCTCCATTGCGCCAATCTAACTAATTCTCTAAGGGGTGTGGTAGGCGGTCATTCTTCTCATCTCGATTGTGGCGGGTATCTCGCCACCACTTTTATGAAAAAATATTTCGAGTTTAGTAGAAAGTTTATGAGTTGTTTTAAGGTACTGACCCAAGAAACCCCATCCTCCTCTCAATGTGTTGACGAGCTGGCTGAAAAATATGAAGTTGATTTATCCGATGTAAAATTAGGAGAATATCAAAAATACGAGTTCTCTGTAGAAAGATTGGAGCATTCAAATGGACTAGTAGATATTGATGTTAAATTAATAGAAGGAACTGACAACATGAAGATAGGATTTGTTTTTATTGACGAGCAGGGCAATTATGAGGGCTCGGCATCTAGATTCGGTGATAGAACACTTTATGATGCTCCAAAAGTTGGAGAAACAAAAAACTATAAACTGACTCCAGAATCACAAAGTATTTCAGAAGTTGATTTATTTCTGTTGGTTGACGAGAACCCAATTATACTTAGAAAACCAATATCAGAAGAAGCTTCCAGCTGATACAAAAACCTTTAAATCTCTTTTTCTTAGCTTTTTATGAAAACTCTATTTATAGAAGCTTTAAAGAAGCAAAAGATTAATGATATTGATTTTAGCAAATTGCCTTCTAAAATCATACTTGCTTATTCTATTCAATATAAGCCCCTTGCTGATGAAATTAAAAAAAAGCTTGGAAAAAGAATCAAATGGTTCCAACAAGTGCTTGGATGCACAGAATTGAAAGGTAAGTATCCAATATTCCTGGTAGGGAGCGGGAAATTTCATGCTTTGCAGCTCGCTTTGCAAGGAAATCAAGTCTATATATTAGAAGGAAATGAGATAGTTCAGCTTGATAGCAAAGAAATTGAAAAGCTTAAAACCAACAGAAAAACCGCGCTTATCAAGTTTCTCACTGCAAATATGATAGGAATCCTTGTTTCCACAAAACCAGGGCAGGAAAATTTGAAAAAAGCAGAAAAATTAAAAAAACAGCTTGAAAAAAAACATAAAGAGGCTTTTATTTTTATCGGGGATAACCTTAATATAGGAGAATTGGAAAATTATAACATAGAGTCTTGGGTGAATACTGCTTGTCCAGCTTTAACTTCTGATTCCAGAGTTGTAAATTTAGCTGAAATTTTAAGCAAAGCTTAAGAACTATTCATAATCTCTAGAGAATATGCACATTTTAGTAATTTATAAAACCTTATGTTAAGCTTGAACAAACCTGCTTGTTGATGTAAAGCTTGATGAGAGAGAGCATAGCTTAAAAATATTGCAGAGATACCAGATTTGCAACCAAATAAACAACAATTATCATTAATTATATATTTTCCGATACCTAAATCTTTATAAATACTATTGCGACTCTTAAATCGTAACAAACTTAAAATGAAAACTAAATTTTTGTTAGGAATTTTATTGATTGCGATATTGCTATCGGTGACCGCAAGTGCTGCTACTGCAGATCTGATAAGTGTATCAACACCTGCAGATTTGACAAAATCTAATTTTGAAGCCACTTTTGACATAACAAAGACTAATGCTACTGATGATATTGTATTTACAATTGTGCCAACAAACATAGATGTTAAAGACGACCTAGGTAAAAAGATAGTTGTTTCATTTGACTCTTTAAGCGGAACAATACTTGCAACAGAACCTAAGAAAACAATTAAAGCAACAATCACTCCAGAGTCTGGATTTGATTTCAGCGATTTAGATTTTGGAAAGTATGAACTATCGACCGCGACAATAAACGCTAGGAATATCACCGATGCTTCTATCAATGAAACAGAAACTGTGAAGCTATACTTTGTCAATGGTTTCTGTAAATATGGTGCTTTTGGAGACCTGGATATAACAGAAATAGAAGATAAAACAGTAGATAATGAAGACGAATGGAGCTGGCAACCTCTTAACAATGTTGAGTTCCAGGTTGAAGTAGAGAACAATAGGGAAGACGATGAAAGAATAGTGATAGAGTATAAAATAAGAAACAGTGAAGGGAAAGTTGTTAATTTTGATGGCGATGACACTGAACAATCTGTTTCTATAGATAGTGGAGATTCTGAAAAAGTTATTTTTTCATTGAATGTTCCAGCAGATATGGAGAACGGATATTATCAGTTGTTCATTAAAGCCTATGTTAAAGGGCATGAAGATGACAAAGTAGACGGCGGATGCATAGACAATTTTGATGGAGATTTTTTCCAAAAAATTTCAGTTACTCGTGATGAACGCAGAGCAGTTGTTGTAGATGAAAACAAGTTAGTTCTTCCAGACTTTTTAGTTTGCGGGGAACTTGCTACAGTTTCTGCAAAAATCTATAACATAGGCGAAGAAGATGAAGATAAGGTTTTGGTTAATCTTTATAGTGAAGAACTTAACCTTGATTTATACAACGTAATATCTGACTTAGCAAACGGGGAATCAGCAGTGGCAAGCTTTAATTTTGATGTTCCAGAAACTGTAAAAGCAGGTTCTTATGGATTCAGCTTAATAACTTACTACGAGTATGATGAAGACGACGGAAAAGCTGAAGACATAAAGGCTTATGCTTCAAATTCTGACTACGATTTGGACAAAGACTACAGTTTTAATCTTAAACTGAATTGCATAGAAGAACCAGAAAAAGCAGTGTTAATCACTGCAGACGCTGACCAAGAGTATGAAGCAACAGCAGGGAAAGAAGTAACCATCGGCATAAACGTAAAGAATACAGGAAAAGAAACAAGCGAGTTTGAAATAAAAATCCAAGATTTTGAGTCCTGGGCAGAAGAAAGTAAAATTGCTCCAAGGACAATTACACTTGATTCAGAACAAACTCAAGAAGTTTCAATATCCTTAGATGTTAACAAGGATGCTGAAGAAGGATGGCAGACTTTCACAGTCGCTGTTCTAAGTGATGATGGGGTAGTTGCAGAGAAAGAAATAGAGATTTATGTTGGAGCATCAGAATCATCTGGAATAACTGGTTCAGTGATAGCAGACAATTTAAGAAAAAACTGGTTTATCTGGGTTATAGTAATTATTAATATAATTTTAATAATTGCAATAATCTTGGTAGCAAGAAGAATCGCAACAGCAAGATAAAACTTGTTTTATTTTTATTTTTTTAACTTGCTTTTTTATTTTTACTATTTTTAATTATGCTTCTTTATCCTTATTGATTTAAATCTGAGAAGTTTCACTAATTCATTGACTACACTAACTCATCGACTAACACTAAATTATTTAAACTCCTTTTTCCTTGTTTTTTCATGAAAAAAAGAGGCAAAAAGTCTGAATTGCAAAGCAAGAGACTAAACGCAGCACTCCTGCTTTTAAGATATACGCTTTTGCTTGTATTCGGAATTTTTTTATCTGTGTTCTATAAGCTCCTGTTTTATGTGACTGTTTATCCGGTTTTTTTTGTTTTAGCTGTTTTTTATGATATCTCTATAAAAGCAAGCTCTATCTTTGTAGCTAATGTTGAGATACAGATTGTAAATGCCTGTGTAGCCGGCTCTGCCTATTATCTTTTATTAATATTAAATTTAACAACCCCCATGGCTGCTAAAAAAAGAGCCAAAACAATTATCTTTTCTCTGCTTGCTCTTTTAATATTAAACATTTTAAGAATAATCTTGTTTTCAGCGTTGTATGTAGAGAATTTCACTTTCTTCGACATAACCCACAAATTAGTCTGGTATGTTATGAGCATTGTTTTTGTTATTGCAATCTGGTTTGCGACAGTTAAAATTTATAAAATAGAGAATATCCCAGTATATTCAGATTTTAAAAGATTATACAAGGGAAAATTATAAGTTTAGCAGAATAAAAAGCCACAAGTATTATAAACATCTAGATTCTTTTAGATTATGGAAGAAGCAGAAAGTACTCCCAAGGTTCTTATTGGGACCCCCACTTTTAAAGGCATGAGATATTGTTTAAAAGAGTTTCTCAATGGAATAAGGGCAATAGATTATCCAGATTGCAACTTTCTTTTCGTTGATAATTCTAAAGAAGATGATTTTTTTAATGAATTAAAAAAAGAAAAAAACATAGAACTGATTAGGGATGACACTCAAGAAACTTCTAATATTGACAGGCTTATCAGCAGTAGAAATAAAATTTTGCAATACGCCTCAAAGAAAGATTACGATTATCTTTTAATGTTGGATGCAGACGTTATCCCGCCAAAAAACATACTTAAAGAATTAATTTCTCTTAACAAAGATATTGTAAGCGGGGTGTATTTCAATTATTTTAATGTTTCAGGAGAAACAAAATGGCTTCCCTGCGCTTGGAAAGAGTTAAGTCAAGAAATATTTAACAAAATAAAAGAAAAAAACCCTTCTTTAATAGCGGGATTTGATTCTCCAGAAGGCATGACTGAACATTTAACAGATTTAGATGTAAAAAGTGGTAAGTTATCTGAAGTCGTAGTGCCTTCTGCAGGATGTATGCTCCTGAGCAAAAATGTCTTTAAAAATATTAGTTATGAAATGCCAGAACACAAAAAACAAAATCAAACAGATGACGTTTATTTTTTAGAGAAAGCAAGAAAAAAAGGATTTAAAATCTATTGTTTCACAAAAATAAAATGCGAGCACCTGGTTTCTGGAAAATATAAAAAAAATTCAGAAGGAAATTTAGGCCATCCGCTTTTTAATTAAAATTATTCGCTTAAAATCTCTCATCATCGACGTATCCCTTTGCGTGAGCCGCCATTCCAATTATGAATCTTTCTGCAGATTCAACAACTTCGCAATTCGCAACATATATCTTATAGCAATTCTCACTCTCTTGAATAATCTCTGTTTTATTGCCTAAATCAAATATTATAGATGTTTGGCTGGTAGAGTTGCAATCAGCATAAGCTAACTTGTTTGTAACCTCACTTTTGTTCAAAGTTCCAGGAATAAGATTTGCACTTGAAGCCCCGCGAATAAATCCCACAACACTTGTACTTGCGATTATCTCATTTTTACAAACCATTTCAGGATTAAATGTCAAAACCACATTTTTTAATAGTTTTATATCCCCCTCAATTGGAATATACTCCAATTCTCTGGGATCGTTCCTTAGATACAAATTGTAGTTAGAAACAGCCTCTCCTGTTATTGAGGCTAAAGGAATTCTTGCATGGTACAAAGGCAGTTGGTCAAAAAGAATTTTCTTGAATTCTAAACCAGCATAATTAAACTCCCTGCTTTTCCCGATTATATATGGAATCAAAAAAACAGAAATTAAAGTTAAAGCCATAACAATGAAAATCCATTTTGTTTGTTTATTCTGTTTTTTGAGAGCATCTTTTTCATCGATAGTTATTGCTTTATTAGCTTCTTTTTCGTCTACAATAATCGCTTCTTCAACTTCTTTTTCTCTACTCTCTTTGCCTACTTTTTTTTTGGCTTCTTTTTTCATGCTTCTTAAAAACCCAGTTTCTTTTTAAATTTTTGTATGTAAATTATAAGCAAACTCTTAAAAATTTATTATCAATCTTCGATTTCTTTTTTATGCTTGCCCAACATGTTAAGCTCGAACAAACCCGCTTGTTGATGTAAAGCTTAAAATGAGCTTTATGATGTTAGAAATTAAACCACTTACTTTAGTAAGCGGGTATAATCTTGGTGTTTTAATTTCTGAGCACTTCAGAAACCTTTGGTTTCTGATAGCTATCAAAATTAATAAATTTTGAAGCAAGAAAACCCAAACAAACCACACCTTAAAAGGTGTGGTGAACTCGAGGTTTTCTTGATTACCAAAAGATTGAAGGACTTTTAAATATTTTTATTCTGCATAATATACCTTAATTAGGCGCTTCTCACACCAAGTATTTTAAAAATAAAAGCATCTGCAGCCCTTGTTTGTTCGTCATAGGGTGCATAAATAAAAACACAATTTTCTTCTTGCTCTACTTTAATCTCTTCTTTTTCTTGGATTATTATTATATTATCTTCTGAACAATTCTTCATGGGGGACTCTTCTTCGCATAACTCCCCATATTCCTTTATACACCCATCTTGAGGCAGTCTTGATATAATCTGCCACAAGTTTATTTCTATTTCCTGCCTGGCTGGGCCTGCCCCAATAAAATATAAAGGTTTTCCAGAATAACCGGCTGCAGTATTAAGATAAGGAAGAGTTATATTTTCAGTTTCTTGAGGAAGATATTTGGCTAAAAAATCAGCTTCTTGGAGTTTAAAATTCCAAAAACCATTCTCCTTTAAAACAAATCTTACCCCCTTATACTCTGCTTTTTTATAACCTTCCTCCTTGCCCCCTGAAAAAAATGCATAACCAGCGGTGCTTAAAATCATCAACCCGACTAACACGACTCCAATGATTAACTTATTCCTGGAATCTTTTTTTTCTTTCATATCTGCAGTTACAATAGGTTTCATGAATCTTAAAGAAAAAATAGCTTTAAAAACTCTTTGTTAAGTTTGAGCAAACTTGCTTGTTTTAAGCCAACCAACTTGCTGATGCCAAACTTAAAATGTGCTTATCAATTATGCTAAGAAAACCGGAGTATTATGCCAGAATCACAAGAATTCAGGATACTCTTTTCTTAAATAATACCTTACAGGAAGAATCATCCCGATAACAAAACTCGCCCACCCGATAAAGCTTGCAACAATCATAAACCAGCTGCCTTTCATAAAATTAATTATAAATAAACTCGCCCACGAAAAAATACCTGCAAAAAACAAAACAGCCCAGGCCAGCTTGTCTTTTCTCTTTAAAATAAAATAAGAAAGATAGATAATTAATATCCCAAACGAGATAAGAAAAAAAGCATTTGTCATAAGCAAAGAGTAGTATAAATCAGCTCTTTTTGGGAAGCTTCTATAAAAAATCCTCCAAGGAACAGGCATCTTGCTAAAGTACTCAATAAATATAATTTTTCGAAAAATTAGTATTAAGATACCATAAAAAATTGCATATATTCCATTATAGAGGGTTATCAAAGAACCTGCCCGTATTACTCTTAACTTCATGTTTTCATAAAACAAGCCCGGCTTTTAAGTATTTTGATAAGCCAAAATATATAATTGTTTTGGATATCCTTTAGTAAACTAATAATTCTTAAAACAGTTAATTATTCAGTCCCTTTTTGATACGCAGATGAGAAGCTTGGTTCAATCTGCTAAATCTGGACAAACCTGCTTGCTTTAAACTATCGATGTCAAGCTTAAAATGTGTTTATTGATTATTAATCTTTAAGAGGGTTCCCACTGAATCAATAAAAAAAAGAAAAATAAAAAAAAGAAAAAAAATAACTTCTGTTTAAGCAACAGTTTCTAAGGTTGTTGTAGTTCCTATGATGTCAGCACCGCCGACAACAGTTGGAACAGTCTTAGTAGTCAAATAGGTTGCAGCAGCTTGTGTGTCTTCTGCTTCATATCCAGCTACTAATACTGCAATAGCATCAGCTGAATAAGGTGATTCTTTCACCCTTATAAGGAATTCTCCTGCGCCTACAGTTGTTGCAGCTTCGAATGCAGTAGTGCATAAAGCACCGCCTAGCATCTCAGCAGCTACGCTGTTTATACAGCTTCCACCAACAACAATTAAGTTCTTGGTATCAACGCTGCTAATTTCAGCATCTGTTACAACAACATCTCCTATATCTCCGTCTCCACCAATAACTGCTTCTTCTGAAGAGAACAAAATCTTTGCAGTCATTTGTTCATCTGGGTAGCTTACTGTAACCATATTGTTGTCTGTGGTGTCTCTTTCAACAAGAGTACCATAAGTTGTAACTTGTTGGCCCTTATACGAATCAGAAGATAATCCAGCAAGTGAACTAGTTCCATCTGTTACTGCAGGAACTCCAATAGCTGGCATTGTAGTTGTTGTGCCCTCGCTTGTTAAAGGAATACATATAGCATACCCATTTGAGTCAGCTAATGTTTTTTCTTCCTCTATAAGGATTGCAGGTCCTACAACACTTGAGAAATTACAGTACGTACTTCCTCCATATATCCCATCTATCAAACCAGTATTTTCATCAACTGTATAGTCCCAGCTTACACTATAATTAACATTTCCATATGTTGACCCTGATAGGGTTTGGGTTGTGTTATCATAGGTTGGGAATTTTGCTCCAGTTGTGTAATCTGTAAGCAGATATTTTCCAGGTAATTGGTAGGTTGTATCGTTTCTTATTGTTGTTGCTGCCAAGAATGACATCCATTCTCCGCTCTCTAACTTTATTCTTGGGAATAAAGTTATTTGGTCCCCAGGATATCCATCACTTGCCCCTGTACCCCAAGTCATATTAACAGTTGCGGTTGTATCATCTCCAGTTCTACTTACAGAGATGTAATAAACCGCGCCATCAATTGTTGCAGACGTGGTGTTTGCAGTTCCTAATGTGAAGTCCCAATAATCACTTGTCTTTAAAACATCTGTGAATCTGATTTTGTCGCTTGAAGACCAATCAGCTGCGGGTATTGTACCAACTTCAAGTATTCTTCCTTCATCTTTTGAAGGATTATGAACTACTAAAAGCTCGTTTACTTTTGCATTTTCTCCTTCTAAAACATGCATTGTATAATTTCCAGAGTCAACTAAGTTAACAACACTTAAGCTTGAGTCTGCTGTATTATCAGAATCTTTTGCATAAGTGAATGTCTGTTCGTCTGTTCCAAATCTGGTAAATGTTACTTTAGCAGATACTGCGTTATCAGTATCTATAACAATGCTGTCTCTGTCTTCTGAGTCTAATGCAGGAGCTAAACTTGCAAATTGTAGTTTAAGTCCGCCAAATACTCTGTCAGTATACTCCCCTCCTATCGCAACATAATCTCCTGTTGAAGATTCAGCAGATTGTGCAATAGTAATCTCGTTTATTCCTTCACCTGATGTTCCAGCAATTGTTGTTGTTGTTTTAGTTACTGTAGTATCATCTGAGCCTTTTTTAACAGCTTGCCCATTTTCAAGATGCAAGGTATTTGCACCTAAAAGCAAGTCAGCACTTGAAAGTGTTCCTGTTTTTGTTGCATGGAATAAATCTTTGACATAAATTTCAAAGTCTCCAGCAAATTTGTAACTGTTTCCTTTTGTTACAGACCTGCTTGTTCCATCAACAACAATTGTTGCAGCAGTTGAACTTGAAGTTCCTTTTAAGCTAACTGTATGCGAAGTTCCATCAATTTCTACACTCTCTTCTGCACCTTCATCAACAGTGACAGCTTGGCCACTTCCATAAAGGTATAAAGTGTTATAGTCAGAATTTGCTCCAACAATATACTTCTGCCCCAAAATTATGAGTTCAGATTCTCCAGCAACAGTTGAATCAGATACATTAAGTATCTTTCTCAATGTTAATGTGTAGTTGTATGCAGGATCTGAAGCAGAGCTTCCTAAGTCAATAACAGGAACAGGGTCTATGTTTTCACCACTTTTGCTAAAAGCAAAAGTTCTTGCTCCAAGAGTAATCTTTTGGTCATAGTCATATTCAGTTCCCGAAGTGTCTGTTGCTGTTCCACTTACTAAGGTGGTTGGTAGTTCTGCATAAGTTAAAATGGTTCTTGCAACATTTAGTGCGCCTCCCATATATATAGCTTGAGAACCTGTAGAAATATCTATACTTTCTCCACCTGTAACTTCACCGCCTGTGCCTGTTAAATGATCACTTAAGTCAGTCTTAATAAGCCCAGCTTGGGTGAAATCCATAGCATCTGCAGTTGCTCCGTATACAATAGCAACATTGCTAGTTGAGCCGTCTACAAATGGTTTTGGATAGTTTGCAGCAGCAGCGATTCCAATAGTACTTCCTAACATTGCAACACTAGCTAATACTGATCCAATTTTCTTAAAATTAAATTTCATTTTTTTAACCTCCTTTCAATCATATTAAACATTTTGGCTTGTCTTTCAAAAAAGCACATAATAGGGAAATATGCTCCCTTGTTAGACGGTTATTACTGTCATCCCTATTCAGAATACTGTCTCTGGCCAGTATTTACCTTTTTTATTTGGTAATAATATATGCTACAATCCTGCGTTTATAAAGCTTTCGCCAAAGAGCAGCAGCCCCCATAAAAAAGTTATGTGTAAATTTAATTTCTATTTATAAACCTTTCGATGTCACTAAGAAATAAAATATATTTCACCTACATTTCTCAAGCACCCAAAACCGAAACATTTTTAAATATAGGGGTATAAATACAATATGTATATAAAAAAACCCTATAACTGCAATATATACTTTGAAAAAGCATTAATCGAGAAATAATCGAGGAGACAGCGTATATGTTGGCAGGGATATGAAATTAAATTAAAATGGAAAAAAAACTAGACACAAAAACCATAAATCTGGATATAGAAACAGGAACCTTTACTGGAATTTTCAGAAGACTGACTGGGCAGAAAAGAAGCCACGATTTTAAGGCACTTTCATCCTTAAGACAGCTGTTAAGCAACGAACGGGCGCGCCTTTTGTACACTATAAAGAACAAGAATCCATCTTCTATATATCAGCTTGCAAAACTTTTGGAAAGAGATTTTAAATCAGTAAGGCAGGATGTTAAATTATTAGAGAGGTTTGGCTTTTTAGAGCTTGAATCTAACAGAAAAGGCAGAAGAGAGATGTTAAAACCAGTTTTAATAGTAGACAAAATCAACATAATTGTGAACATTTAGATACCAAGTAATCAGTAATCTTACTCACTAGCTTCTAAGCCCGAAAATGAGAAGCTAATCTTCGTAGAGCATAGCTTAAACAGAAAAACCAGACTTAATAAGGTATTATTAACAGTTATTACTAAAAATCTCAAGTATAACAAAGCTTCATCTCAACTACAATTGTTCCAGGGCTGTGGTCTAGGAAATATTCAGCCCCTTTTCTGCTTCCAGTGCAGTTTCCTTCACTTATGCTTAACATTTTCCTTTCAAACTTGTCTTCATCTTCTCCTTCTTCATAATAAATTTCGATAAAATACGCATTTTCAGGACTATCTTCCCCAACCGCCCACCCCTCTTTTACAATCTTGGTGAGTGTGTCATTTAAAACACCACAGCTTTCTCTTCCATCTAAACAGCTCATTCCATCATAACATTTTTTCATTAAAGTTCTTAGGTTAATCGGCTCTATACTTAAAATACAATCAGTTGTATAGAGCATGCTCGCTTGTAAAAAATTCTCAACTGTCTTGCTTTTTTGTTCTACAGGCTCTTGTTTTATATAAAAAATCACAAGAAATAACCCTATAATAACCACAATCACAACTATCAAAATAAATCCCACAATTTCGTTTTGCGCTTTTTTTCTCATTTTGCTTGTGCTCTTTCAAATCCCCCGTTTATTTCTCCTAACTCACATTTATCATACCAGTAGCCCTGTTTTTGTTCTTTCCTGCATAAACTTACAAATGTAGAAACTATCTCTTCATTTCCCCCAGCATTGTCATAAACTCTGAAAAAACTGCAGTCAGGATAATTATTCTCATTGCACTCTACCTCTTCCACGCCCAATTTCCTAACAGAAAGGCTCACTAAAGGGAAAAACCCATCATAAGCTTCTCGGTTATTCATTACAATAAGCCTATCAGTATCAATACAAAATGGGCTCCCGCATGAAAATTCAGCTGTCTCTGCCAGATTTGATAGGGTAGAGATTGTTTTTTCCTTTTTAAGCATGCCTGCTTCAGAATACATCCCCCTATATTTTATCATCAGGAAAAACAAGAGAGCCAAAATAAAAAATATAACAACTGCCAGCAACATAAATGACATTTCCTGAATTTTAAATTGTGCTTTTTTTGAAAATTGAGGCACTAAAAATCTTTGATTTTTTCCAGCCTGAATTTTAAACTGCACTTTTTTTCTCGCCATTTTACACAAAGATGCTGCAGCTTGCAGCGCTGTTTATTATGCTTATTTCCTCAGCTCTATCTTGAATTGAAAAAAGGTCTTGGGAAGAATCTGCGCTAGAAGCTTCATTAGCCAAACTAATCAAAAGCGCATCTAAAGTAGAATCACACCCCATTCTTCTAACAACCTCAATTTTATCAGCATAAATTAAAGCTAAATTGCTTAATCTCATAGTTAATCTTTTAACATTGCAATCATAAACCTCTGGAGAAGAGAATATGGCTGCATAGATTAATGAATCAACATAATTCATTGTTTCGCCATTTTTTTCTACCTTGCCTGATTCCATATCGCCATAAATTGAAATATTGCATCCAGAAGAACTCTCAAAACAAACTATCTTGGAATTTTTAGGGCACGCGGTTTTGCTATCTGTGAAATTAATTCCCTTTAACCCCAGCCCCTCAACTTCATCTTCAATATCTTCTAATGCTTGAACAAAACAGTACTCTCCCGAAGAAATAATCACCAAATCTGAAACTTTAAAAGGCAGATTTAGAGGTTTAATAAAAACCCCAAACTCTTTTCCTTCTTCTATTTCTTCTGAAAAAATATACTTATTGTATTGCTCTTTGCCATAAGCTGGTTTTTGATATTTTCCGCCGAAACTCGAACTTACAGAAACCCCGATTCTTTGAGAGCCAAAACTTCCATATGTGTTGCACTTATCATTATATACTCTTGTCTCTGAACTAAGACTAATAACTGACTTTTTCCCAGACTCTATGGTTGTTTCTAACGGATCTAAGAGTATAGAAAGTTTTGCTGCTGTTTGAGTGTCTATTTCATACCTTCTTGTTCCAATAAATTTAGCAGTGGCGTAAATAGCGAGAAACAAAACAACTGCGCCTACAATAATCGCAAAAATTGTGCTAAAACTCATCTCAAATGCTTTTTTGTTTGTCATATTGTTAAAATATTCACCTGGAAACTCTCACCAGCGCTTCATCATAATCTTTTTCTATTTTTATTCTAACTTTCCCGCCTTCAACTTTAAAGCAGTAAGGATTGCTGTCAGGCAGTTTAATATGCTCAATGAAAGTTTTTTTGGTGCATGCTTTTTTCCAAGGATAAAAAAACATATTAGCAGTGTAATCTTTATTCCTGCTTAGTTCTTCCCAAACTGCTCTTTCTTCTGAATTGCCTGAAAATTCTTCTGCCATGTCTGCAAAACAAACATATTCTATTCCATCTGGAACGTTCCCAGTATAAGGGGGATTGATTATGCTCACATAATCTTCTCTCCATGCGCTGGTAATCTGCTTTTGAAAATCATCAATAAAACTTCCAGTGTTTATGCATCTAAAAATATCCATAACATAGCTTATTGCAAAAAATGCCACGACAATTATAATTGCAATTAAAAAAAGCGAAAAAATTGTGGAAAACGGCATGCCGAAGACTTGCGCTTTTTTATCCCCTTTTTTTACCATGAACTAATAAGAAAGAGCTGCATTATAAAGGTTTTCTTTCCAAATTTTTTTAGCTAATCAACAGCCTCTTGTTCAACAATATTGTAAGGCTTAACTATCAAAGAACATTTATTAGACTCTGGCATATTCCCGTATTGGTCAGCGCATCTAATAAAATAAGTAAATTCTGTGCTCCAGTCTGTAAAGTGTTCTGTGTTATTAGCATAAGGTATGTCAATCCCATCTGCAAACTCAAAATTGCAGCTTTGGATAGAATATTTGCATTCAGAATCTTCTGTTGTTACAATTTTTAAAGAGTCAGCCTCTTTATACACTCTCGCAACAAACGGCGCCTGCTGATCAACCTTAACATCAAATTCAATAACTGCATCATCTCTATTATTCCCTAAGTCTACACATTTAATCTCAAATTTATAATGAGCTTCTGTCAAACTTAATGGCTGTCTGTGATTTTCTGCTTCGCCTGTTTCGTAAAATTCAATCCAACTGCTTTCGCCTTCTTCACGATAAGAACAATAAGCTTTGCCATTATCATATCCATTTGCAGTTTCTACTCTAAGATCAACACGAACATCAGGTGTTGAGCCTTTGGCTGTTTCATTAGGTTCAACACTCAAAATATTGAGTGGCTGAGTTCCCATAAGCATAAACTCGTAACTATCAACCATCTCGTTCCTATCAGACTCATTGCCTTGAGGATTATCTTTGCATTTGAAAAAGAATTTGTTTTCTTCTCTGTTCACAATCCCAGTTAAATTTGCCTTGCAAGGATAATTAAGATCTCTATTAGCTCTCCATAAATCTTTAGTGCATTGCATATTGTTTTCCATTAAATCATACTTTCTATCTTCTTTGCTCCATTTGCATTCTGCAGGCTCATTAACATAAACTTCTAATTCCACTTCAGTCTGATTATAGCTTACAGGCCCGCCGTTAATAATGCTTGTTCCTTCAATTATTGGAGCAGTTGTATCTGGCCCTGCCTCGACACAGAATCTTATTGCAAACTCGTCTCTGTTTGTATTTCCATTTGAATCTTGGCATCTAACATACAATGTGTAGGTTCCATTATGCTGAAGTTCAGGCGCAACTGCATTGACTGCATCTGGAGAAGGCAAGGCTAATTTTTGAGAATGGTTGTATAAAAATAAATTGCTTTCTCCAAACCAGAAACTCATCTCCTCGAAACTTAAAGTATGATTATAATCTATTTTGCATTGCGCAGGCTCACTTACATTTATTCCAAATTCTAATGGTGTAAAAGCTTTAACACATCCATCTCCTTCAAGATTTCTTATTTCAACCCCTCTTTCAGCAGGCCTAGTAACTGTATAGGGCCGGTATTCATAACCTTCTGTTAAAACCTCTTCCCAGACAGTTATAACAGGAGAATTTGTGTCTTGGGGATCAGCCCAAGCGCATTTTTCATCTTCTGTTCCCTCATTTAATAATTTACAAGCCTGCCCTAAACTCTTACATCTATATTCTGAACACACTTCTTCTTCATTGCACAACTCGCAATCATTTCCGCCTCTAGAACCAGTAGGTGCTTGCCAAGGCTTGCAGTCAAAAGTTACAATTATGGTACTTTCTTTTTTATACATCATCAAAAAGATAATTCCACCGCCTACTATTCCCAGAGTTAAAGAAGCTCCTGATGAAAGATCAAATCCAATTCTTGCAATATCATAAATAAATCCGCCCCCTCCTAATGCTAAAGATAAAGCTTGTGTTTGCTGGCTTTCTAAACCCGCCACCGCCCCGATTATCTGCCCTATTCCATATAACATTGCGCCATGTTGCACCCCGCTTAATAAAGCATCCCCCATCCCGCCAGGAGCAACATTCAGCCAGTTTGATAATGTTGAGCCGTATTTTGGTGTTCCGAAATTACTTCTTGCAATTTCTGGCAATCCAGTATTCCCTTGGCCTTTAATAGTTTGTGAAAAATCTCCTTTGGTTATTGTGTACTCATAAGTATTATCTGCTGTATTAATAACTTCTTTAGTTATTGTATAATCTCCAACAGTTCCCTTTCCTGCAAGATCTTTTAATGTCATGCCAGACTCTCTGAATGTGTTTGATAATGCAGTTTTTTCAGCTTCAATAAATGTGCTCTTCCCAAAATACGCACTTGCAAAATCGCTATTGGCAGCATCCCCATCAAAAGTATATTTGCTAGCCCCCCCGCTAACATCTATTGAGTATTCATAGGTTTTCTCTGAATTAATTAATTCTTTAGTAAATGCTTTGTCCGCGGTGCTTAAAGAAGATTTATCAACATTGCTAAGAACTGTACTTCCTTTTATTGTTCCTTTTTCAGAAAAACTTGTTAATCCTTTTTCAGTTGCAGTAGTAGTTGCAAGAAGTGCTTTGCTTTCACCAGCAGCTTCAACAATCGCCCCGCCAATTAACCAGCTGATTTTTCTGGCTAAACTTATTATTAATCCCGCTACTAATCCTGTGCTTACAGCTCTTGCAGTGATTCCAGCGGATTTTGCTATTTCATTAGCTTGTGCTTGATTAAATTCTCTTTTCTCACCATCTACTTTCCACTCATATCCATCTCCTGTAAATTTCCCGGCTACATTAACATAACCCCCGCAATCCCCCAGACTAGTACATACTTTGTTCATCTGTTCAGCCCATGAAGATTCTAAACATTCTTCATTTTCAGTACAATCTTCCCCCCCCATAAGTCCTGATTCACATGTTACCTCACATGTTGTAGAAGCTACCCCGCATAAACCACCAGCTTCTCCTTCTTCCCAGAAATTAAAACCAGGAGGAACATCTGGAACACATGCCCCGCTGACTGTTCCTTCGCCCTCTTTCGCAGCGGATTTTAAAAAACTAACTCCTTCTAGCCAATAGCAATCTCTTCTTGCTGTGTTTTCGCAGTCATCTTTTTCAGCTTGTTTTGTGCAGTCTCTCCATCTGTTGGCTCTGCAAGCAGCCTCCATAAATTCTCCGTCAGCAGTATCAGCTAAATTTTCAATGCAAATCTCTCCTCTAAAATCAGCGCACTCTTCAATAATTTCTTCTCCAGCAATACAAACATGTTTTATGTGCCTGCTTCCTACAGCATCTCTTCCTTCTCCTGTATTTCCATCATAACTGCACCAGCTCTCTCCATGTCTGTGGTCTTTTCCATCTGAAGTATCATAGCAATTCAAATCCTCGCAAATATATCCTCCCTGTTCTGGGACTTTTCCTCTATCTGATTTTTTGCACATGCTTCCTAAATAATAATCACAATTCCCGCAATCTCCGCTATTAGCATTTGCTTCATCTGAATTGCAGCTTTCTGACTTATCAAAAACTCGGTTCCAATACTCTTCATCTTCTATTTTTGAAGCGTCATAAATATTAGCAGGGTTTCCACATGTATCTAAAAAATAAACTTCATCTTTCCCGTCTATGCAGGTTGTTTTTACATTTTCAGGGCTTGGCATCCCGCACTCATTTGCCAATTCTTCAGCAGAACACAAATAATTTTTATAAAACTCAGACTCTGTTGAATTCCCTGTTGATTCTATATCTAAACATTCTGCTCTTGTTGTAAACTTGCAGGTTCTTGCATAATTCTCTTGATAAACACAGGCTCCAATATCTCTCTGCTGGGTTATAGCAATACAATCTGCTTCTCCTCCGACATCCAATCTAAAATCAGTTTCTAAACCATATAATGAAGATAATCTTTTGCATCTGGTTAATGTAACAAACGCAGCCTGATTATCCAACAAGCAACATCCTAATTCACATTGCGGAATATCACATTCAGGAGAGTTTTCCCAGCTTCCGCCTTCTTCATCACAAACTTTTTTAGGAGTATTTTCCATGCACAAACCCTCTTGGCTTTCATAACAGCATCCAGGCCTGCAAAAAGAAGTCATATCACAATTTGTTGGTGTTGAATCAAAACCCTCCTTGCATTCTGTTTCTTGGGCATTTTGGCACCAGGCATTATTAACTGTTTTTTCGCAGCAAACATCAGATGCTGCAGCAGAAACTATTCCAAAACTCTCAGAAATCAAAAATGAAAATGCAAACAAACTTGCAACTAATAAAATTATCTGTAGATATCCAATACTTGCTTTTCTGCTTATTATATTTTCTTTTTTTATCATCTTTTTATCTTCCAGTATATCCAGATGGCCATACCAAGCTTCTTGAAGCAAACATGAATTTTTCTCCTGTTGGCTTATGTGTTAAAATATACACAGTCCCAGCATCTTGCTCCTTTTTTTCAACTTTTATGTCTGGATAATAAAGCATATAGCTTAAGGTGTCAGCAGCGCCGTATCTCGCTTCATAATTTGAAATAGAGGATGCAATCATGCTCAGTTTATATATTTGGCTTTTAATACTAACTTTAATTTCATCAAATCTTGATGTCCCTTCTTCTGTTACAACTATCGGGGCATTTACGACGACAACAATAGAATTTGGAATTATTGAAACTTCAACATCAACTTCACTCATAGAAAATGTCCCTGATTTCTTCTCAATTCTTGACTTTAATCTTGAAATACATCCTTTAACTTCTGGCTCAACATAAGCTATTAATTCTTCTTCAATATCTTGTTTTAAAAATGGCCTTTGCATAATGCAAGTTTTAAAATATTCATTTGTGTAACAAGCATATTCTATTTTATTTCCTTGATACATCATATAGTTTTCAGGTTCTAAAAATCCTCCCTGAACTTCTATCTTTCCCAAAGCTTCGTTTGTTGCTTCTTCAGCACAAGCTTTAATCTCTTCAGAAATATCAGAAGGAGAAATAAGGGTTTTAATTCGAGGATAAAATAAAATTATCAAAGCTGCAACTATTACTAAAGCTATTATAATGAAGATTGTGATTTGCGAGCGTTTAGAGTTTACTAGATTACTATCAAATAAAAACTCTAAACGCGAGTTTGCCTTTTTATCTCTTATCATTTTCCTCTTTTCTATATTTTTTTCCTTTTAATTTAATGATAAATATACTTATAAATCTTTATGTTAAAGCATGTCATAAGCTCTTGCGATTATTGAACACCCTCCTGGTTTGTTTCCATAAGTATCTTCACATTTAATATAATAAGTTGAATCTGTCTGCCAGTCAGCTGAGTGTGTTTTTTTTGTTCCAGACATTAAAGTAGAGTTCTCTATATCAAACCTGCATCTAGTATCTGTGAATGAATACCCGCATCTTGAATCTTCATTTGTTACAACTGTTAAATCTTCATCATAATAAGCTCTTGCAATTATCGGGGCAGAAGTATCAATCTCAACATTAAATTCAGTAAAATTCTCAGCCCGATTTCCAGCTACATCCTCGCATTTGACATACACTTTATAACTCCTGCTTGTAATCTGCGTGAAAACTTGGCTGTGCAAGCTTGAGAAAGTATTCAAGAATCTGATATAATTTCCCGTTTCACCAAATCTAAAAGAACAATCTGCTTTTCCGCTTTCAGCTCCGCCAGAAGTTTTAGCCTCTAATGTTAGAGTCATAGGTTCAGTTCCTGCAATAATTTCTTCTCCACTAGTTGGCTTTATTTCATCTATTTTTAATTCAGATTCTGATTTTACTAGTTCATAAGCAGAAGGTTCCATTGTATTATTGTTGTCAGATAAATCTCTGCATCTTATATAAAAGTCGGTGTTTTCAGAAACATCTAAAGTTGTGTTGCAACCCCATCCATATAGCCCATAATCTTCTAAATCTGTCTCGCAAGTCATTGAATTCTCCATGGCCACATAATCTTTTCTCTCAACACTCCATTTGCAATTAGCAGGCTCGTTTGTCCATAACTTCAAAAACTGTTCTGTTGCATTATATTTTATATAAGCCCCGTTATCAGGCTCTGTCCTTGCTATGTAAGGGGGGGTTAGATCTGGCCCCGGCTTCGCACATGTTTTTATTGTGTAAGCAGCTTCATTTACTGCGCCTATTACACTTTTACATTTAACATAAAGGTTAATCTCTTCCAATTCCTTTATCTGGGCTTCAGTTAAATTATACTGGTTTCTAAGAGATTCTGGGCTCGGCAGATTTAAAGTTGAGGTGTGGTTTGTTAAATACAAGTTGCTCCCACCAAAAAAATCTTCCATCTCATCATAAGTTTGTAAAGCAGAAGAGCCAATTCTGCATTGTGCAGGCTTGTCTGTTTTTATTCCAAAAAGGACATTTGTAAATTCAGGAATGCAATTTTCATCTAAATCTGTAACTTCAAATCCTCTTGCAAAATTATTCCCAGAATCAATATAGCGATATCCTTCAGTTATCATCCCCAACAACGGGCTTATTTTAGGTGAAGAAATATCAATCGGTGAATTATCAAAACATATTTCATCTTCTGTTCCTTGATTTATTAATTCGCACGTTTGTCCGAGTGACTTGCATCTATAAGGCGAGCATGGCTTTTCAGCACCATTGCATTTATTACAATCTTCTCCTCCTGTCGGCGCCTGCCATGGCAAGCAATTAAATGTAACAACTTTTTTCTTTGATTTGCCAATGCCAAGAACAAGCATTGCTATTGTTATTATTAAGCCTATCATGCCTAATGTTTTGAAACCTATGTTCATAATTTTTAATGCAAAAACTACAGCAACCCCTGCTGCAATCCATGCTGTTGAATCTTTCATACCAAATCCAGCACTAAGTAAATTCTGCACAGATAAAACTGCTCCGGCAGCCATTAAACCATTGCCGAATGCTACTGATGGATTGCTTGCCCAAATATTTCCTACACTATTTCCCAAAGCAAATCCCACATCCCCAATACCCGGCGCTTCTGCAAGAGCTCCAAGAACTCCTGGGATTAGTTGAATGCCCGCGATTCCCAATCCAACATACGTCAATGTTTTAGACCCCCCACCATCATAACTCGTTTCTGCTGATGCTCCTAAGCTTCCTAAAAAACTTAAATTTCCTGGCTCAGCTGGTTTTTGTCCAGGTTTTGGAATTGCATATTGTTTTAGGTTGTTAAGATAACTTTGGCTTAATCTTGGGCTTCTTGATACAGAATAACCATCATCTGTAACATCTCCTACAATATTCACATAAGCTCCGCAATCTCCTAAACTTGTGCAAAGCTCATTCATTTGCTGAGCAAAACCTGCTTTTTCGCAATCGCAATTAACTTCGCATTTCCATCCATCTATATGTTTAACATAAATAACAGTGCATTTTTGGCTTGCCATTGAGCAGACAGCTTCAGCATTTTCTCCTCCAGATTCATCTGTCAAATCAAAACCCGGAGGATACTTTGGAGCACACACATCAAAACTAAACTTATCAATATGGACTCCTTTAATTGTACAATCTGGATTTTCCTGACATTTTTCAGCTAAGTTTGTTTTTTCTTTTGCTTCGTCTTCTGTGTTATACCCCAAACAGCTTCTCCAATTATTTATTCTGCAAGCAGCTTCTGAAAATGTTTCTCCGTCTCCTATATCAACATCACTTTGAACACAAATCTGATTTCTATAATCTTCGCAGGGCTCTATTCTTTCCTCACCCATAAAACAAATATGTTTTATATGTCTTGAGCCAACAGCATCTCTTCCCCCTCCAATAGTTCCGTCGTATTCGCACCAACTCTCACCATTTTTTCTTATTTTTCCATCTACTTCGCAATCAATGCTTTTGCATTCATGCTCTCCTTCAACTTGCCCACAAATTGTTCCTGTAAATATACTGCACTCTTCAGCTACTTCTTCCCTGTTTCCGCATGAATCAAACCAGTAAACACTTTCTTCTCCATCTAAACAACTTTTTCTTTCATGAGCTGTGCAGTCTGTTCCTAAACGAGAATCAGAACAAAAAAGATCTTTATAAAATTCTCCGTCATCGCAGCTTTCTCGTGTTGTAAACCTGCAGGTTTTTTCATAATCTTCTTCATAAACACAAGCCCCTTCATCCTCTCGTTCAGTTAAAAAAATGCATTCTAATTCTGTTCTTATGTCAGCTCTAAAATCTGGCGTCAAGCCTAAAAATCCAGATTTTATATTGCAGTTAGTGTTTGTTGTAAAGATGGCATTTCTCCCCAAAATACAACACCCCCTCTGGCATTCTGCTATATTGCACGCAGTATCATCTGTCCATAACCCCCTATTTTCTCTGCAGCTTCTTTCAGGCGTGTTTTCATTGCACCACCCTGTATTCTGGCTAAAACAACATCCAAGCTTGCAATAATCAACTTCTTCGCATTGTGTAGGGGCGCTTCCAAAACTGCTGTCACATTGATCTTCTGGGACAAACTGGCAATAGATTCCATTAATTGTTTTTTCACAACAAGCATAATTTTCTAAAATATTTTCAGCCTGTGCAGAAACTTCAGTTGCAGAATAAATTAAATAAGCAAATGCAAAACTGCTTATCATTAGGATTAAAATCTGCAGATAGCTCATTCCTCCCTTTTTGCTTATTATGTTTTGTTTGTTTATCTTCATCTTACAGCCCCGCAGGCATTGCGCAGCTCCTTATCGCAAATGTAAACTCCTTGCCTGTCGTAATATCTTTTAAAGTGTAAATATTATCTGAATTCCCTGTTCTGAACTTTTCAATGTTATATTTTGGATAAATAATCATAAATCCAAGAACATCAAAGTTGCAGTATCTTGCTTCTTGATTTGCAATTTCCATTGCAATTTCAGCCAAATCATATAAAGGCCAGGAAACTTGTGCTTTGAATTCTTCAAATCTTCTGGTTTCTTCTCCTTTTACCATCTCCATTGTTCTCCCTATTGTAACACTAACTCTTTTTGTTTGCAATTCTGTTTTTAATTCCATATCCCCATAATTAACTTCGTAACCTTTTTCTCCCAGCAGTTTTTTCAAATTCGAAAAACAAGCTAATATTTTAGGTCTTGTATAATCTGTAATCCCGCTCTCAATATGCTCTATCAGCATTGGGCGTTGATTTATGCATGGCTTGTAGAAATTTGCATTATAGCAGAGATAAGTTATATTTTCGCTTTTGTACATAACACTTCCTTCTGGCTCAATATCCCCCCCTTGTTTAGCTAAAATAGAAATTGCTTCTTTTGCATATTCTTTAACACATTCTTCAATAAATGATTCAGGGTCTGTTGCAGAAGCTACTTCAACTCCGGGCGTTCTCCATAAAACAAAAATCAAAACAATAGCAATAACAATAATCAAGGCTATAATTATGAAAATCGCGACTTGTGCCTTCTTTGATTTATTATTTTGTTTATTCTTTCTTGTCATTTTAGCATCCATAAATTTACCCCTGCTTTTTTTATTTTATCAACTTTTCCTTCAATAACCATCTCAAGAAGCATTTTTTCAGCAGTGTTCCAGGAAATTTTTAAAAATTTCGCAAGTTCAGAACTAGTAATAACCCGCTCTTTCCCCAGAAGATGCAGTGCCCTCTTTTTATGTATATTCATAATATCCTACATTATAATATGCTTATGAATATACATAGACATTTATAAATGTTTCGTGTTTTATGTTGAAGCCCATAAAAATTTCTTTTCACACTTCTATCTTTGAGAATAAATAACTTCCAATTAAGCTAACAATTAAGGTCAAGACAAAAAGGACAATAAAATCAAAAAATAATCCCAAATGGCTTGCATTTGTTAAAGCACCTCTTATTCCGTCTACACCATAAGACAAAGGATTTATTTTTACTATAACTTCCATGAATTTAGGAAGATTATCCAGCGGAAATAACGCCCCAGATAAGAAAAATAAAGGCATTATGAGGAAATTCATTATTAATGGAAAAGCATGCATATCTTCCATTTTAGATGCAATTGCAGTTCCTAAAGCTGTGAATAATACTGCAATCAAAAACATAAATAATAGTGTTAATGGAATGCAAGAAAAGTTAGTTACCCTAAACCCGAGAATTATTGAAATAAGAAAAATTAAAATTCCCTGCAAAAAAGCTACTGTTGCTCCTCCGAGAGTTCTTCCTATCATTATTTTTATTCTTGAAACCGGAGCAACTAAAGTCTCTTTTAAAAAACCAAATTGCCTGTCCCATATTACCTCTGTTCCATTAAGCATCGAAGTAAACAATATGCTCATTGCAATTATTCCAGGAGCTAAAAATTCTAAATAATTACCGCCGCCTGCTTTTTGGTAAATCGCGCCAAAACCAAAACCTAAAGCTATTAAAAATAAAATAGGCATTCCTAATGCCCCCATCATTCTTGATTTTGAGCGCCAGTATCTTTTCAACTGCCTCAGCCACATAATGTAAATAATCCCCATTATCTCCTCCCAAAAACCTTCCCCCTTATTCTTAAATTATCTTTTGCAGAAGCTTTTTCTTCTCTTATGTCGCGCCCGGTAATTTTTAAAAAAGCCTCTTCCAGCGACTTTGTTTTTGTCGCTTTTTTTAATTCTTGTAAAGTTCCAAGCTTCACAATTTTTCCATTATCAATTATTGCAATTCTGTCAGCAACTTTCTCAGCTTCTTCTAAATAATGAGTTGTCAAAAATACAGTCATTCCTTCGCTTTTGTTTAATTTTAAAACATACTGCCACATATGATTTCTTGTCTGGGGGTCTAAGCCAAGAGTTGGCTCATCAAGAAACAATATTTTTGGATGGTGTAATAAGCCTCTTGCAATTTCCAGCCTTCTTTTCATTCCTCCTGAAAAATGTTTTACCTGCTCATTTTTCCGCTCCCACAACTCTACAAACTTCAAAAGCTCTTCAATTCTTTTTTTTCTTATTTTTTTGCCAAGAGAATAAAGAACCGCATGAAACTCCATATTCTCATAAGCAGTCAGTTCATCATCTAAGCTTGGGTCCTGAAAAACTATCCCAAAAGAATGCCTTACTTTGTCTTTTTCTGTTAATGGATTAAATCCATTTATTTTTATTTTTCCGCCAGATGGATGAAGCAGAGTAGTTAGCATTCTTATTGTTGTTGTTTTGCCTGCTCCATTAGGACCAAGAAAAGCAAAAATCTCCCCTTCGTTGACACTAAAAGATATACTATCAACTGCAACAAACTTTCCAAATTTTTTAGTCAAATTTTCAGTTTTTATAAGCTCCATTTTCTAATTCCATAAAAAAGCATAGATTATAAAACTTGCTGCATCTAAAACTCCTCATTATCGACTTTTCTGAAAAACCAGCTGCCCAATTTGTATGAGCAAAAAGTTATGCAAAATGCAGCAAAAACATCAATGCTGTAATGAACATGCATGAACAGAACAGTCGCAGCCAATACAAATGATGCAATTAAAAAGAAAATACCAATTTTTTGTTTTCTGAATAATAAAAAGCCCAAGAAAGGAATTGCAGTATGCGCAGAGAAAAATAAATCATTATTAAAAACAAGCAGATTATAAATGTAGGGTAGTTTAGGTATTATTGCATCTGCTGGAGCTTTTAGGTGGGTTAATGACATAAAAAAACTTCTTATTAAAATAAGCAAGCTGAATTGGCTAATAACAATATGAAATTTTTTTACATTAAACAAAAAAGGGTAAAGCAATAGAACAACAATGACAAGTGTATATCCACAAACAAAAAGAACAGATAAATCTATTGTTGGAATATGGTCTAATATTAAGTCTGAAACATTGGCTGTTCCATACTTGTCAACATACTGCCCAGCAATATATTCTAAAATTAAAGAAATAGCTAGGAAAATAAACGAAAGCAATATAAGATTCTTATGAGCTTTAAGCTCAGTTTTCCATTCTTTTTTTAGTTCTTTTGTTTTCTTTTTTAGTTCTTTTGCTTCCATTTTTATTATATACTTTTGACAATTTAATATTTATATTAGAGTATATAAATATTTTTAAGTTTGTCAAGGATTGTAAGCATCAAAAGGATTTAATTTTTTAGAAAAATACAAAAACATAATTAATTTTATCGAAGAGTTTGAGCTGTGAGGTTCAATCCTTTTCGTGTTAGTCCTCTGTTCAGGTTAATATTTCTTAATCCTCTGTTAACCAAAAAGGAATTTTTTAATAAAAAAGTAGTTCATGCATTGTTGTATGATTATTTTTTTATCGTCGAGGCATGAAAAACCTGTTTTTTGTCTTTCGTCGAGCTTTTTGGAATCATGCAACACAGCTGTAGTTCAGTAATATTTTTAAACCTAAAAATCATCTCTTTTTAACTTATTGGGAAAGAGTTCTGTGATAAAGTTAAAATGAAAGGTTCAATTTTGATTGTAGAAGATGAATGTTTTGGAGAAAGTTTTAAGAAAATTTTTGAAGAAGAAAACTATTTTGTAATCCTATATAAAAATGGACTAGAAGCAATTGACCAAATAGAAAACGGATTAATATACGAACTTGCAATTATTGATTTATCTCTTCCATTAATCGATGGAGAAGAGGTTATTAAAACATCAAAAGAGATAAACCCTAATATCCCCGTTCTTAGTTTTTCTGGTTATTCTCATAAACCAAAAAATTCTGATAGACACATTACTAAACCCATCTTCACAGAGGATTTAATAAAAATTATTGATGATTATTTTTCTAAAAAAGAATTATAAATTAACAAATCTTTCGTCTCAATCTTCTACTCAGATTAATGTTTCTTAATTCAATTATCAATTTTTGTGAAACATCTATTTTTAAGAATCAATATACTTTTTTAATTTTGGTAAAGCAGAAACTAAATTAGGGACTAAAACACCCTTTTCTTCTAATTTTAATAAATCAGCATAACCCGCCCATATAAACCCATCATGCTTATCTTTTTCTTTTATTTCCGGCTCTCCTTCTATTATTTCAGCAAAATAAGTTCTGCAATAAATTGGCCCCTCTGGAGTCTGTGTTCTATAATCTCCAAAAATCTTAGTTCCATTAATTTTAATTAATCTAACCTTTATTCCGAATTCTTGAAAAGGTTCTTTACAAGCCATCTCCTCTAAACTTACACCCTCTTCAAGTTTTCCTCCAGTAAATTCCCATCCGTCTGCATTATGCTTTATATTATGAATAAGAAGAGCTTGATTGTATTTATTTCTGATTAACACATTAACCATATTAATATCATTATCTTTTTTTAACATCTTAAGAAAAAATCTAATCCTCTCTTCAATTTATCCTCTAACAGAATACATTTCCCAAACTCCATCTATTACTTCATTAAGATATTTTCCTTTAGCATGTATTGTTTTACCTGACTGCGTAATTTCTCCAGAATATTGAACTCTTCTAAAATCTCTCACAAAGTTAGGTTTTTCATTAAACATTCTATATAACTCTTTTACATAAATTTTATTAAAGTGTATTTCTTCATCTACAACTATCCCAACAATTCCAGAGTCTCCAAAAAAATCACTCATTGCTCCGACAAATAATCTAGAATCAGGATTATGGCTATAAACTCTTAAATCAAATATAAAATGTTCAGCATTTTTTCGTATAGAAAGAATTTCAGATTCTGGGAACTGCTCTGGATGTTCTTCTAAAGCTTTTAATTCTTTAGCCGCTGCTTCTGGATTTCTATAAAATTCTCCTCTAAACAAAGTCCCAGCAAGATTTTTTAAATTTATAGTATAAGACATTAATTTTTCCCCAAAGTTTATATACCTTAATTGTGTTTGTTTATTAGGAGGTGAAACATGAATAATAAACAAATAAAGTCTCTTAAGAAGGCTTACAAAAAAGAAGAAGATGCTAAAATAAAAGAAAGGATTCTTATGATAATTTATACTACTCAAAAAGAAACTTTAAGAGATGTTGCTGAAAGGCTTAATTGCGACCACAAGCTTGTTCTTTATTGGAAAAGGAGACATGAAAAAGAAGGTTTAGAGGGACTGAAAACAAGACCAAAAAGTGGGAAGCCAAGAAAGATTTCACGACGACAAGAGTCTAATTTGAAAAAAATATTCTCTAATGAAACTTCAGATAAACCCTGGACAACAAAAAGAGTTTCCAATTTAATTGAAGAAAAAACAGGAGTAAATTATTCACAACGTCAAGTAACAAGAATCTTGAATCGCTGGAATTTTGGTTTGACTTCTGGAAGACCAATTTATTGGCATAGGGCTTCAGAAGAAGAAATAAAAAATTTCGGGAAAAAAAATCTGGTATTACAAAAATAAATATCTAAATTTTCCATTATTTTGTGAAGATGAATCAACAATCCTTTATGATTCAATATCCAGAAAGGTCTGGGTATTAAAAGGCAGAGAATACCGTCGGAAAGTTACTGGTTCGCATCAAAAAGTTCATGCATATGGATTTCTTACTGAAAATGGCAAGAGAATGTTTACATTGAGAAATAATCTAAATGCAGAAGAGTTTCTTAAAGTATTATCAAAATTCTTGCACAAATTTAAAAGAGCAATATTAATTATAGATAAAGCTCCGTGGCATAAAAAGTCAAAGAAAGTTCAAAGATATTTGAAGAGACACCGAAGAGAATTGAAAATAATTTGGTTTCCAACAGGATGCCCTGAAATGAATCCTATTGAAGAATCATGGAGACAAGCCAAAGAAGAAGTTAATGGTGGTAGAATTCATGAGAGTTTAGAGGTGATGAAAAAAGAATTAAGATACTTTTTAAGATACACAGATTTCAAGCAAAATATGGGGAAATACTTACGTCCTTAGCTATAGCATTTTCGTTTCAATCCTATCTTTAATTCTCTACTTAATCCTCTACTCAGACCACCATTTTTTAATAAGACAAACAGCTCTTCTGAAATGCTAGTCTTCAGTCTCCACTCTCGGCGCAAGCACAAAAGCCAGCTCCATTCTCGGAGTCTTGAACTCGAGTTTTAAAGGATAGTCTGTAGAAAAATTAATTATTGCTTTTTCTGTAAGCTTGGATGCTTTAACAAATTTTTGTAGATACTCTAAGCTGTATCTGCTTCTAATTCCTTTTTCTTTTCCAGCTGTTTCTCCAGGCTTTATTTCTATTTTAACTTCATCAGATGAAAAATCAGATTTCGCAGAATTTAAAGAGCCTTTTGCCTCTATTGTAAACTTGTCCTGTTCAGCAATAAAACTGCACGCATCCGCAACTATAATACAATCTTCAATAGAGTCCACTAGATCTATAGAAGGTATTTCAATTTTGCTTGCAAATTCTAAATTTGGCATGGCTTTTTCTTCTGCCTCTATATCTATCAAGCTTAATCTAAACTCTCTTTTTATTTTGTCTTGAATCTGAATTTTCAGAATATTATCCTCTGTTTGCATTATAAGTGAAGAGCCCGGAGAACACCTTCTCAAAACAGCTTTTAAATTATCCAAACTTACCCCTAAAATTTCTTCTTCTACTTCAATCTGCGAGAAAGCTTCTTTAGGCAGCTTAAATGAAACCAATGCAACATTTGCAGGATCTATAGCAATAATGCTCACCCCGCTTTTATTAACTTTCATTTTAACCTCTAAAACCAGCTCAGAGATTATTCCAATAACATCTGACAAAAGCTTCGGCTCATCTAATTTAAGCAACATCTCATTAAGAAATTCTATTGACTTTTAAATATTATTATAGTAGAATATAGGTAATTTTTTAAACTCCTTTGCTCTTTAAATTTTACTCTTATCTATTTTTTCATAGGTATAGAGACTAACAATGGAAAATAAAGAAGAGGGAAGTTTTAAGCAAGAAAGAATAAATAAAATAGCTTTATCTTATTATTCAAGGCAGGATGTTAGAAAAGCGATTTATGATTTTTGCCAGCAACGCGAGACTGTGCCGAGGTATTTTGAAGGTTTTGGAAAGCGCCCGGACATTCTGCATTATGACTCTGATATAATCAATTTTGTTAAAAATGGAGCAACTTCATTTCATTGCTCAGAAGAAATCTGGACAGATACCTTGCAATTAACAACAGAAATGTCAGAAGAACAATTAAATGAGCTAAGGGCGGGCTGGGATTTAGTTATAGATATAGACAGCAAGTATTTAGATTATAGCAAAATAGCCGGTTCTTTAATTATTCAAGCTTTAGAATTCCATGGTGTTAAAAATTTAGGTGTAAAGTTCAGCGGAAGCAAGGGCTTTCATATTCTTATCCCATGGACCTCTTTTCCCAAGGAAGTTTATGGAATAGCAGCAAAAAACAAATTTCCAGAATTCCCAAGAATAATCTGCCAGTATTTAAATGAGATGATAAAAAAACAATTAATCGAAAAAATTTCAGATTTAATGCTGAAAGATAGAAAATCATATGTTAAAGATTTTGAAGTTGCAAAACAAGTTGCTCCGGATATAATTCTAGTTTCATCTCGCCACCTTTTTCGCGCCCCCTACTCGCTTCATGAAAAAACCTCCCTGTCTTCTATTGTTATAGACAAAAATAAAATTCTGGATTTTAAAATTAATGATGCAGACCCTTTAAAAGTTCAGATAAAGAATTTTTATCCAGAGGTTAAAGAAGAAGAGGCTCGCGAACTCTTAATGCAGGCAATAGATTGGGCAAAATCAAATGAACAAGAAAAAGCGAGCGAGTTCAAACGAATAGGATTGATGAGCGAGAAAGAAAAAACTCCTAAAACAAAACAAGGCTATAAAGAAATTGTTATTAAAGATTTAACTCCAAATTTATACCCTCCATGCATTTTAGAAATTTTAAATGGAATAAAGCAAGACGGAAGGAAAAGAGCCTTGTTTATTTTAATAAATTTCTTTAAAAGTTTAAAGTTAAGCAATGAGGAACTAGAGAAAAAAATAGAAGAATGGAATAATAAAAACTACAAACCATTAATTCAAGGCTATATAAAAAGCCAATTAAACTGGCATATGAGGCAGAAAGCTATGCTGCCTCCAAACTGCGACAAGCCACATTACAAAGATTTAGCTGTCTGCAAACCAGATGGCTTTTGCAAATTTATAAAAAATCCTGTAAATTATGCAATTAAAAAAAGCTTCTTGACGAGAAGGCAGGGAAAACAAACAGGTGAAAAACAAGCAAACCAAAAGTATTAAAAATAGTGTTTTCTTATTTGTTTCATGAAAAAGGATGGTATAGTAACATTATTTGTAGTCTTGCTAATTTTATCCTTAATTTTGATTGTTTCTGCAGCAGAAACAACAGACGACGCAAAAGTTGCAAAAGCTTATACATGTTTAGAAGAACAAGTAGAAAGCGCATGTGATGAATTAACAGTAGAACAGCAGGCTTTCACTGTCATGGCAACAGGCAAATGCTCTTCAGAATTAGAAGATAATAGCAAAGATAATGAGTGCTGGCCTTCTTCTAGCTGTAAATTAAAAGAAACTGCTCTTGCTTTGCTAGCCTTTGATGCAGTAAATGAAGATACCAGCGGTATCGAAGAATGGTTATTGAATCAGAAACAAAATCCAGAAGAATTAGTATGGTATCTGCAAATTGATGCAGATGAAGAAACAACCTGCCAAATAACTTACACAGGGACAGACATAGATGTAATAGTCGGTGAAGACAAAAAAATTAACAGAAATGCCGGCTCTTGTTTGAGGCTTACAAGAGATAATTATTGGTTTAAGGTAGAGGACGATTGTTACGAAGAAAATTTTACAATCTCATGCGATAAAAGTTTTATTACAGCTCTGGTTTATAGCAAACAAAATGGAGAAACAATTTATATTCCAAATGAAAAGCATTCTTCTTCTGCAGATGGCAAAACAGAAGAAAAGATAAACACCTTCTGTTTTAAAGAAGGGGAGTCGTGCGATTATGAAGGAAGTTTATGGGCTGTGCTCGCTCTTGCCAAAGTAGAAGAAGATATTTCTGATTTCTTGCCGTATCTAACTGCTTTAGCAGATGAAAATGAAAAATATTTCCCAGAAACATTTTTATATGCAGTAACTGGTTATGATGAATATCTTGTTGAAATTCAAACTTTAGGGAATGATGGCCATTGGAGAATACAAGACTCTCCTGATGGAACTTTGTACGACACCTCTCTTGCTATGTATGCTTTATATGGTTCAGGGGCTGCTGAATTTGAAGCAGGAAGAACCTATCTTTTAGGAGCTCAAGACGATAATGGTTGTTGGGGGGACAACAATGTAAGAGATACTGCTTTTATCTTGCACGCAGCATGGCCTAAAGAAGTTTCTATAACTAACCCCAGCCCAGATTGTGAAACCGAGCTTAATTATTACTGTGTTTCTCTTTCAGATTGCGCTACAAACAATTTAATAGAAGAAGCAAGATGTTTTGGAGGAAAAGTATGCTGTAAAGAAGAGCCAGAAGAAAAGAGCTGTACAGAAAAAAACGGCGAGATTTGTGATGCAGACGAAGAATGTGATGGCGGAACAGTCTCAGCTTCTGATACAAGAGATTGCTGTTCAGGAGAATGCATACCAAAATCAACTGAAACAGAATGTGAAGCAAAAAGTTCAGGCAACTACTCTTGCAGAGCGGACTGTAAAAATAATGAAATTATAAAAAGCAATTTTGAATGTTCGGGAAATGATATTTGTTGTGCTCCTAACGGGGGAGGAGGAGGCGGTGGAAAAAGTTATTGGTGGATTTGGCTGTTAATTAGTTTAATAATCTTAGTTGTTTTAGGAATTATATTCAGAGGAAGGCTAAAAGTTTTTATTTACAAAACTAAAAACAGGTTTAAAAAAGGCCCGCCACCTGGAACCCCCGGACAGCCAAGTGGTTACCCTCCAAGACCCGGCCCTCCAGGAGGAGCAGGCAGACCAATGCTAATCAGGAGACCAATGCCTGGAATGGGTCCAAGACCGGCTATGAGAAGACCACCTATGTCTTCTAAAGATAGAGAACTTGAAGAAACTTTGAAAAAGCTGAAAGAAATGTCAAAGTAGTTTTTAATTCTAGTAATACAATACACTCTTTTTTTAGTTAGTTGGTGTGAAGCTTGATGAGCTGATGCATATACCAAAGGACGCTGTTAATTTCCCATTTGCGCCTTTGGTACTTCAAAAGCACAAAAATCGAAGATTTTTGGCTCCAGAAAATTCCTAAAGAATTTTCTGGGATTCAATGAATTTTGACAGTGCTCAGAATCTATAAGATTTTGACATCAAGGGAAAGCCAGAATGGTTTTTGGGAAATATTAATGGCTTTTACTATAGCTTGAAATTGTAAAGAGATACTAAAAAATCTTGTTTAGTATGGGGAGGAGGTTATAAGTCAAAGAGTTAAATTTAAAATATCTCTATTCCTGGTTCTTCTATGAAAAAAGAAGTGATTTTGTTAAGTTTATTGTTTATCTTACAAATTTCCCTAGCTTCAGCAGTGGAAATTAAATTATCTAAAGAAACTTATCAACCAAAAGAAACTCTTCAAGCTGAGATTTATGGAGAATTTCTTCAGCCATTAGAAGTTGAAAACATCATCTTTTATAGAGAAAGAAACATTCCAGTAGAATTTGATATTCTAAAATTAAAGGAAAAATATCTTCTTTATGCTATTCTTCCTATAAAAGAAGGGAATTACTCAATAAAAATAAAAAATGTAGAATATGAAACAGAAACAGGCACCGGGAGTTCAGAGATTATAAAAGAATTTGAAATTAAGGCGTCTAATGAAACTCTCTTAACTTTTAAACCAGGATTTATTCTCACAAAAGAAGATTTTTATGTTGAATTTGAATCTAATAAGAACCTAGATACAGAAGCAGAATTTTTAAATGAAAAATATCCAGTTTCTCTTATAGCAAATAGGGAGTCAAAAGTTACTTTTTCTGTAGAATATGTTAACAATTACACAGAAGCACAAATAAAAATACAAGAGTATGAAATCCCCGTGGTTATATACAAAGAAAAGTCTCCGGACATAGTAGAATCTGGAAAATTTAGGTTTAATCCATTGGAACTTGAAGCCACAATTTTAAAAGGAGAATTCTTTACTTTTAAGGTATCTTTAATCAATCTTGGAAAAAAAGATTTAGAGAACATAGAAATATCTTCGAATTTTTCTAGCTCAAAGTTAACAACAGAGATATTCCCAACATCAATTATAAATCTTTCAGCAGATTCTGTAGAATATGTCAATCTGACTTTTTCATCTAACACTCTAGATTCTTTCTACGGAACAATAAAAGCAGTCGCAGGAAATCTCTCAACAACCATAGATGTTTATCTTAATACAACTGAAAACGCATCTGAAGTAAACTCGTCTAGTTCAGGGTTTACACTTAGTACTTGTGAAGAAGAAGCTGGTACAGTCTGCGGGGCAAAAGAAAGATGCGAAGGTTCAATTGTCTTTACTTCAGAAGGAGATTGTTGTAAAGGAGAATGCAAAAAAGAAAAAAAATCAACTTCCTGGATTTATGGACTTGTTATAATTGTTCTTGTGTTGGGTGGGTTGGTGGGTGTTTCATTTTACATGAAAAAAAGGCAGAAAAAATCTTTGGATATTTTAAAAGAAAGAGGAGACAGATTTGAAAACAGGATGAAAGGCGAAGAAATTACAGGCAGTTTATCAAAATCGTAACTATTATTTCTTTTTAGATTTTTTCTTATTTTGTTTTCTGGGTTTACCTTTAATTTCTCTAGTTCCAGGATTAATATTCTCTGCACTCCCTTTGCCTGCGAGCATTTTTGCTTGCTCTTGCAATTGTTTTACCATCATCTGTCTTTCTATAGCCAATCTTTTAACAATCTCATCATATTGATGAAGCCTTCTTGTTAATTCATTGACAACAGTATTTAAATCAAAATTCTTGAGTTTAATCTCTTCAGGATAAATAATCTCTATGTGAGAAGGCATACCAATAAATACAATTTTCAATAAAGTGTTTAGATTGTCAAATGTAATCTCGGTTTCTGCAAAAGAAGTATAAAATTCTTGCTCTGCATTCTTTACTCTTTTTGGTTCGCTTATTTTTTTGTTAGTAATTTTTACCCCTTCTTCTTTGCCAATCTTATCTATAAAATCAGCTAAAGCAGTTTTAACATGTTCGGGGGGCCTTCCCAACATTTCAAATATTATAATAGCTTTTATCTCTGCCATTTTATTATCTTACGTTTTTCCCTTTTTTAAACCTTCTTTTTGATAAGCAAAACGATTATAACAATCAGGACTATATTAAGGGCATATATAGCGTACTTCTTCATTTTTTCGCTAGAGGACTCGTAAATAGTCTTATCTCCCTTTTCTTCGCCACTTTCTTCTTTAATTTTAGAACTCTTTGGCCCGCCTAGCCTGATAGACTCTCCAGTAATTGTAGGAGAAGCTATTTGTTCTTCTGTTTCTTTATCTTCCTTAATTATTTCTTCTTCCTTTTCTTCGTCTTCTGTGCTGTTCTCTTTTTCTAAAATAGTTATATCTTCTTCAAAAATATAATCTTCTCCCTCTAATTTTACTTTTAATACAGCATCGCCGTCAAAATCTTCATAAGCTTCTCTTATCCTTAATTGAATGTCGTTGGATTTGTTTCCCTCTCCATCAAGGAACTCATCAACATAATATTTGCCAGATTTCCACTCATCATTTTCTTCGTCGTATCTATCCGAAATAACTGTCTCATTTTCTTCAAACTCGATCCAAATTTTAAGATTGTAAGTCTCATCTTTAAGGTTATAAGCTTTAACCTCAATTTCAAATTCCTCTCCGTTTATAATTGCGTCTTCTTCCCAGCTAGCATCTAAATAAATCTCTGTTTCATTGTTGTTATTATCATCATTGTTATCTGGCGTTTGTGACTCGCAAGAATTAACTGAGCCTGGCGTTGGCTTATCGCATATTATCCAACTTGAATTTGAAAGTAAAGAATAAGTGTTATTCGTAGATAAAGGAGGATATTCTACAAAATCCATTAAATCATTAGAATCATTAAATAAAGAGACCATATCCCCCTCGTCATTTAAACTTATTGCAGACCATTCTATTATTTTGTTCTCATTCACATTCCCCCAATTATTTTTGAAACAAGTAGAGTTTCCAGTTATTATTAAAAAGTCATCGATATAAAACCCTAAAGTAAGATTATGTCCCGGAGTATTTAGTATCCAATTAGTAATATTTTTTTGGGAATCTGAATATAATTTGATCCATTCACAATCTGTACTTCCATAGATGCTTTCAGGAGTCTTAGCCATAATTTCATTTATTCTTACCGCGCTCGTCAATCCCACCATAAGCAAAAATACAAAGCTAACTCCAAACACCATCCACTTTTTCATTGCATCTACTACACCTGCCTTTCTTTAAATTATTTTCTATAACTGAAAATTCCCTTCTTTTTATCAGTGTTTTTTTACATTTAGGGCAGAATGTGGAATCTCCTTTTTCATCTTGGATATTTCCTGTATAAACATATTTCATCCCCTTTTTTATTGCTATTTCTCTTGCTTTCTTAAGTGTCCCGGGAGGTGTAGAAGGCAAGTAAGAGAGTTTATATGTTGGGTAAAATGCAGTAAAATGCAAAACCACCTCTTTTCCCAAATTTTTTATTATCCAATCAATTAAATCTCTAATATCTTTTTCGCCGTCGTTAAGCGTAGGAATCAATAAGTTAGTTATTTCTGTCCATACTTTCTCTTGCTTTAAAATCTTCAGAGTTTTAAGTACAGGAGAAACTCTTGCTTCACATACCTCTTTATAAAACTCATCATTTATGCCCTTTAAATCAATATTTGTCCCGTCAATATACTTGCATAACTTTCTTAGCGGCTCAGGATTAATAAAACCATTGCTTACAATTGTGTTTTTAATTCCTTTTTTCTTAGCAAGTTTTGCAATATCCAGCATGTATTCATAAAAGATTGTAGGCTCACTGTATGTGTAAGAAATAATTTCAATATTTTTTTCTTTTGCTATTTTTATAATCTCCTCTGGCTTTATTTCTCTTGTCTCTGTTTCATTTGGATTTGCTTGGCTTATTTCCCAATTTTGGCAGTGCTTGCATTTTAAATTGCAACCAACTGTAGCAATAGACAAAGCTTGCTGTCCAGGAAGAAAATGGTAAAATGGCTTTTTTTCAATCGGATCAAGAGCAAGAGAACAAGGTTTTCCATAAACTAAGCTAAAAAGCTTCCCTTTTTTATTTTCTCTAACGCCGCATTTTCCTCTCTCGCCATTTTTCAGTGTGCAGAAATGCGGACATAACTGGCATTGCACAATCTCCTTTTTCAGCTTTTTATAAAATAATGCCCCCCCCATAACAAAAACAAGAAATTCTAAAATATAAACTTAACTATACCAAAGACATTTACTATAAATATGCCTTTGGTAGATAGGAAAAGATAAAAAAAGAGTAAAAAATTCATATCTTTTACTATATACAAATCTATAAATACCGAAAAAGGTTTGATTATATAGGAAAAATGACTAATAAAGATTGCCCTAAATGCCATGGAACTGGAATAGTTAAAGAAAAAGATGGCTCTATCCATACTTGTTTTGACTGCCTTGCAAAAGGCGAACTCAATCAGCATTCAAAAGAAGTTAGAGACACCGGGTTAAGAGTATAGCATCAATCAAATGCCTGCCCAAATCTTTTTCCTTTTTCTCTTGCAAGATCTAAACTAACAACCCAATTTTGCCCAGAGTCTTCAAGCTCTTTTGGATTTAGAAAAAACCAACCCTCTCTGTTAAACCTTACTGCTAAGACCGGCTTTAAGCCAAAAATCTCAGAAAATATCAAGAAATCTTCAATCTGTCTCTTACTTATATATTTGGATGTTTTTTTACTTGTCTTGCACTCAATGCAAATTTTTTTCTCTCCAGACTTGCCAGCAAGCAAGTCGCACGGGCTGTCGTCCATTAATCCGCTTCCTGCAACCCTTACAGCTCTCCAGTTATTCTCGCAGAACATCTTCAGCAGCTCGCGTTCAGCATTTGCGCCTTTCTCTTTGTTACCCATTTTTACATAATAAAGAAAAATAATTTGTATATTTAAATATTTAGAAAAATTACTTAATCAAATCACCCCAAATAACTCGTGTCTTTTATCTGCTTTTGCTCTGTGGTTTTTTTAACATGCCCCATTAGCTGTTTAAGTTTGCTCTCGAACTCTTCAGCAGCTTTCATTAATGGCTTATAATCTACTTTCAAGCCGAGATAATTATCTAAAACTTTAACAACCTCTCCTGCTGCTCTTGAGTCAGGCATAGCAGGATTAGCATCAACAAATACGCAAGAAAGTGGAATTTCTTTTTCTTTCAAAAGTAAAACACCAGTTACTCCAACAACAACTCCATTTTTAAAAGTATCAACTTTCATTTGTTCAAATTTTGCTTTTTTCTGGTTTGTAAAATAATAAACCTTGCTTTCTTTGCCTAGAGATTCGCTTGCAACTCCTTCTATCCCTATAACCTCTTTTGCTTTTAATTTTTTAGCCAGCTCTATCAGCATTTCTGCTATCTCCCACTCTGCTCCTGAGATGTTTGCAAGCGCTCTTAAAATAATTATATTATTTTTTTTGTCATAATACACCTCTAGTGGGTCAACAATTTCAGAATTATGAATAGCAACCATTGGCGTTAGTTTTGTAGAAGATATCTTCCCAATTCTTTTTGCATCAAGATGCTTAATTAAAAATTCAGTTGCAATTGTGCTTACAAATCCAAATCCTGGAAACCCTTCTATTATAATCGGATTTTTCGGCCTCTCTTTTAATTCTATCATAATAGAATTAAAATTATCTGGTTTATAAATTTATATGTTCTGGTAAGTAAAGTTGCTAACTTAACATCTATAGAAGAAATTAGCCTCGCTTTGCTCGAAATAAAATAGAATTTTGTTAATTAATGTAGAAAATAGCTATTCCGCGAAGAGCTTTCTCTTGCGGAGCAAGTGTTAAGTTTGTTGGTTTATTTTATATGCTCTTCTCTTCACAAATCTCTTGCATGCAAAGTTCTTCTGCCGTTTGCTTTTGCCCTCTCGCATGCCTTGTCAAGCATCTCCTGAACTTTCTTATTCAGGGCATCTTCAACTTCTTCTGCAACATTCGGAATCTTCTCTTTAACAGCTTCTCTTATATTGCTTTTTATGATTAAATTTGGCATGATTTACTAAGAAAAAAGAAATATTTAAAGGTTTGTTAATTAGATTTTTTTCTTGCAAGAAGTACTTTACAACCTGGATATTCTATTGTTCTCATTGGTTTTGAACCAGGAACTACCATAAAAGCAATATCTCCAATAACAACATCTAAACCCCTTTCTCTGTTCTTTTTTGCATATTCTTCTGCTTTGTTATCACCAACATTAGTCAAAAAAGAATAACCTTGTTTCACTAAATCAGAATAATGAGCTTCTGTTTGTCTTTTTATAGCTTCTACATTCTGTTCAGTATGATCTCTCCTTATATTTGCTCCACAACATGCAAATTCTTGTCCCATCTTAATTACTTTATAGAATTATGGTTTATAAATCTTCTGGTGTTGTAACTACTTTAAAAAGGCATTATTTATTCTATTTCTCCTCAATTTTTTTATTTTCTTCTTCGATTTTCATAAACGGAAACAAAATAACATCTCTGATGCTTGGTTGGTTTGTTAAAAGCATAATCATTCTGTCTATGCCCAATCCTATTCCGCCTGTCGGCGGCATTCCCTGCTCTATAGCTTCTACAAAATCTTTGTCGTAGGGGTTTGCTTCTTCATCTCCTGCTCTTAGCTCTTTTGCCTGTTCTTCTAATAATCTCCCCTGTATAAACGGATTATTTAATTCAGAATATGCATTTCCCATTTCCCAGCAATTAATGTACGCCTCAAACCTCTCCACAAGTTTTGTTTTTCCTTTATAATTCCTTTTTTCTTTGCAAAGAGGAGTGGTTTCTTCAGGGTAGTCATAAACAAAAGTTGGCTGTACCAAATGCTCTTCACAAAAATGCTCAAATATAGAAGCTATAACTAATCCTCTTTTTTTGCTTTTTAACTTTACCTCATTTTTCTCAGCAAATTTTATTAGTTCTGTGTCAGACATTTTTTCAACATCAATTTTTACATATTTCTTTATAGCACCTAACATGCTTATTTTCTGCCATTTTCCTAAATCTATTTTCTTTCCTTGGTATTCTATGCTCGTCTTCCCTAAAATTTTTTTTGCAACATATTTGTAAATCTCTTCACAAAGTTTCATCATTTCTTCATAATCAGCATAAGCTTGATAAATTTCTATCTGCAAAAATTCAGGATTATGCGTAGCATCTATGCCCTCATTTCTAAAATCTTTTGAAAATTCATAAATTTTTTCCATCCCTCCGATAATTAGTCTTTTCAGATAAAGCTCATTGCTTATTCTTAAATATAACGGCATTTTTAATGCATTTAATTCTGTTTTAAACGGCTTGGCAGCTGCACCGCCATAAAGTGGCTGTAAAATTGGAGTGTCTGCTTCAACAAAACCATTTTCTTTCAAAAATTCTCTAATTGCATCAATAATCTTTTGCCGTGTTTCAAAAACTTTCTTGACTTCGGGATTCATTATTAAATCCAAGTAGCGTTTTCTGTATCTTTCTTCTTTATCCTGCAATCCATGCCACTTTTCAGGCAAAGGCAAGAGAGCTTTGCTCAGTATTTCAATTTGTTCAGCTAAAATACTCAATTCACCTCTTTCTGTTCTCATAATCGTTCCTTCTATACCAATAAAATCTCCTGCATCTATGTATTTTTTAAAAAAATCAATAATTTTCTCTGGTGTTTTATCTTGTTGAAGAATTATCTGTATTTTTCCGCTTGAATCCTGCAATTTAATAAAATTAATTTTTCCAAGTTCTCTGACTATCATAACTCTTCCGGCGATTTTGGCTTTATTTTTAGTTGCTTGTCCGTTTTTGAGTTTCACGTATTCTTTTTGGAGGTCATCAGCAGAATCTTTTTTATCAAAAGAATACTTGTAAACTTCAATTCCTTTCTCTTTTAACTCTTGTATTTTCTTCAGCCTCTCTTTTATTATTTCTTGCTCTCTTGCCATGATTTATTAAGAAAAATCCACTTTAAATATATTACTAACTTAGTTTCTTTCTTCCCAAGTTCTTTCTTTTCTGAAGAAAGAAGCTGGTTTAACTAATTAACTAAAACATCCTTTGCACTAAACAAATCTTTTTAACATTGGCTTTTTAATATAACATATGGGAACAACTCACATAAACATTACAGATGATTTCGATGCAAGGAAAATCTTTGAGTGTATGGGGTCTTACAGCAGAGGAGGGTATAATAAAGATAAAATTGAATTTCATAAGCCTACAGCAGACAGGACTGATCATGATGATCACTGGGAAGAAGAAATTTACGATTTTCTTGATTTAAAAACCACCTCAAGATTAAAACTGCACTCTTATCCTACTAAGCCCATATACAAAGGCCTGCCTTCTCATACTTTAGAAATAGAAGTTTCAGGAGAAGAGCAAGAAATAAAAGATACTTTAAGAAATATTGAGAGAATAACTGGGATAAGAATAAATAAGAGCTTAATACCTTAAAATCTTAATATTTTAAATCCTCAGAAATTATAGATTTCTGATGGCTATCAAGATTCTAGAACCTAAGAATCTTAAATTCCTTAAGGTATTGGAATTTTTCTTCTTTGACTTCGACATCTTTGATTTGCGAGTGTTTCGGCCCTATCTTGCATACTTCAATCATTTCATCAACTTTCTCGCCGTCTCCTTCAAGCCAGGCTTCTACTCTTCCATCTTCAAGATTTCTTGCAAATCCTTTTAATCCTCTTTTGTCAGCATTATCTTTAATAAACTGCCTGAAAAAAATTCCCTGAACAGTTCCTCTGAAATATATTCTAACTGCTTTTTTCATAAAACAACCAATAACTGATAGATTTTAAATTTATCTGCTTTTTACAAGCAAATCCCGCTCGCTCTGCTCGCTCAAAAAGAGGCCCGTTTCACTCGCAAGATAATATATTTAAATTAATTAGTAAATTATAAACTATTTTATGCCAGAAATGTAAAATTGAACTGATGAAATGTTGGATTTTAAGTTAGCAGGTTGAGAATGCCCCCTTATCTTGACAGAACTCTTTCTAGCTTTCTTTGGCTCATAGTTCTATTCGGACTTTTTAAACCTATTAGACTTCTTTGATAATTTGTATCTTGAAAAAGTTGGGCTAGTAATTCTCTCTGACTTTCAGGAACATAAACTCCACCAACTCTATGGACAAGAGTATTTTCCAATGGCGGTTGAAATCCTTGTGGCAACCCAACTAAAAGTTCATCAACTCTCAATCCCATTTCTCCAATTTCTTCTAAACTTTTGTCATCAAATGAACCTTGGACTCCCATTGGTAAATTCTTATATGCAAATCCCCTGTCATAAATTTCAATAACTTTTGTTGCTACAATTCCTCTATCTTGATGCATAGGCATATATCTTACAATAAGCAAATCTCCTTTCTTAACTGCACCCAATTCAACTTTAGGAAAATTCATGTTTAATTAATGAAATATATTAAACTATAAAAATGTTACGATTGATTTTATCCTCTTCTATCCAGCTCATTATGTATTATAATCATGGTTTGCGAAGCAAAATAAGTTTGTCTTCCAACACTTATTTTTTTTACCCCAAGCTCTTTTAATTTTTTCAACTCTTGTTTTGGCAAGCCTTCATGGTCTCCTATAACAAAAACGCAGTTATCTAATCCCCCATTACCCAAGCTTCTTACATCTTCTCCTCTTCTGTCCATCAGAAAAATTTCTTTTCCTTGCTCTTTCAGTTCTTTAACAACATTAATAAAACTCTTTTTTTCTACAGAATAGCCTTTTGCAACTTCTGTTTTTCTGCCTTTATATTTATACAGCATTTTTTTAATTAAGCCGGCAATATCTTTTTTGCTTATATCTATTTTTCCTTTAACGTCGCCAAACTCCGAGTTTTGAGCTTCTCCTGGAAAAAGTTCTAAATGTTTTGGTGCATCAGGGGGGCCATTAAAAATTAAATGCAATTTTGTGTCCTGCCTCATATGATGCGAGACGAAAAAACTCATGATTACAACATTACAGACAATATCCATTCTTCCAGCTTTCATTAAATCATCTGTGTTAAAATTCCCGCTTGTTCTTGCGCGCTGCGAATAATAAATAAATTCTCTCATGAAATAAAGAAGAAATTTAGATTTATAAATTATACATTTATAGGAAAGGTGAAAGGGTTACCTCTCTTCTTTCAGACTAAGCTTTTTTAGTAGACTACTTCTGTGCATTACTTGAAATCCCAATTTACCAGCTACACAAATCTGAGAAAAACCAGATGTTTGCTGAAGAGCATTAGCATAACCCAATTCATCTTGCAGGCGAAGAATTTCTCCGACCATTATCTCCTTAGGATCTTCTCCTAATTCAGTTTGTGAACCCCCAAGAAGAGCAGGCCCAAATTGAGAATCCTCATTCCCGCCCAAAGCCCCAATTATATGTTTAGGAACTTGTCTTAAATTTTGGGCTCTTTGATCAGGCATGGAATAACCAGCAGCATGGTAACTTATTGGTTTTCCTTGAGAATCATTAACTTGATAATCTTCTGCTGGATCTGCTCCAATTTTTTGCATTTCAAACATCCTTCTTGGTGTCCTAGTTGTCCAGTTTCCTATGCTCAAACTTTCCATTTTATGTCTAAAATCTTAGCCTTTAAAAATCTTGCTCTTTTTTTTCTGCCTGGTATATACTTAATTCAGCACAAACTCTGGGCGCGCTATAATATCTTTCTCGCTCGCCCCCCCGCGAACCTGTTCTGTTCGCCCATTTCGCTCGCCTGTCCGTTTGTACTCGCTCGCTTCTTCTGTTTTTCTCGCGACTTCAATAAATTTTTCGCCGCAAAAAACAACAAATATTTCTAAGTCCGGAATCTCTTTATTTTCTAAATCCTGTTTCATTAATGGCTTGCCTGTAAGCAGACTTTTCATTGATTCTTCTTTTACTTTAACAACAGGCAAAATTTGCGAGATAACTTCAGCGGGAATCAACATTTTTCTTAATTTTTCTTCATTTCCTTTTTCAAATTCTTCGACGGCCTCTTTAAAATTATATAAATTCACAAAATTCTCATCTTCTTCTGAGAAAATTCCCGCTTTTATTCTCCTAAGTTCTGTCATGTGCGCTCCGCCAATTTTCAAACCCAAATCATGTACGAGCTTGCGAATATAGGTTCCAGCTTCAACCTCAGCTAAAAACAAAACCTCTTTCTCATTTTTTTCTAAAATTTCAAAACTTTTTATTTCTCTTTCTCTTTCTTCTCTCTTTACTCTTGACTTTATCGGCGGAAGTTGTTTTATTTTTCCTATAAACTTCTGCATTTCTTTTTCAAGCTCTTTTTTCTCTATTTCTTTATGCAAATGCATTATTCCGACATATGTTTTATCTTTATGCATGAAATATTCTGAAAGCCTGCAAGCTCTTCCAAGCGCAACAGGCAAAACTCCTGTAACCTTGGGATCTAAAGTTCCAAAATGGCTTGTTTTGCTCAAGCCAAACGATTTTTTTGTATAATCATCAACTTGAAAACTAGTCGGGCCGCTTGGCTTGTCAATATTTATTATAGAGAACTCTAAAAGCTCTTTAATTGTTTTATTTTTCTTTATTTTCTCTAAGTCCATTTTATTTCTCCCCTTTCTGTTTCAATCCCATCATAAGTTGGGTATTCTTCAACTTTATAAATTTTATATTTTTTTATTAGTTTTGGAACAAGTCTTTCAGAGATAATTATCCTGTTCTTTTTCTTGTCTGCAAAAGCCAGCTTATTTTTTATTTTTTTCCCGTAAACAGCAAAATAAACTATTGTCCCTTCTGATGTTCTTTTGCCAAAAGGAAGAATTTCATGGCATAAAAGACGGTTTTTATATTGATGCCAGTTTTTTGTTTCAGCCGTGCATAAATGAATTCTAAGCTTTAATTTTGCCTTTTTGCATTTTTTAAGTATCCATAATCCAGCTTCTTTGCTTCCAACAACAACATAGCCTCCTCTTTTTAATTTATATTTTTTTGTTATAAAATTGAAATTTGTGTCGCTTATCTCCAGCTCATTTAAATTAACAAATCCAATATAATCTTTAATCTTTAAAATAAACTCAAGAATTTCTTGTTTTTTGTCAGGCAGAATTGGAAGCTCAATTCCAATATTTTGTTTTTTCCAGAACAAAGAAGCAAATCTAATTTTCTCAATATCTTCTTTTTCCTTATTTTTATTTATTAAAAATTCAGGATGAAATCTTATTTCATCCACTACTCTTTTCAATTTTTTCAATTTTCCTTTTGTAACAAATTTTGTCGGCAGATAAATATGGATATGAAAATGCTTAAATTTCTTTTTTAAAGCTCTTGCGTATTTTAAAGTTCTCTGCATTTTTAACAGGGGATCTCCTCCTGTTATTCCCGCCCCGCAAGCATTGCTCTCTTTTGCTTCTTCAATCATTTCTTTAATGCTTTTGCATTTTCTTTCGTTAACCCAAATATCATCTTTATTTTTTCTTTTCTCGCTTAAAGAACAATACCAGCAATTTCTTGAGCAGATTCCAGTAATAAACAGCACAAGCTTCCTGCCTTTAACACAAAACTTGCATCCTTCTGCAACTCCATTTAAGCAATAAGATGCAAATGGGGTTTGTTTAATATTTATTTTCCTCATTAATAAAAGAAACATCAATGGCTTAAAAGCCTTACTTCTGCAGAGCCATTCTGTGGATTTTCGGCTGTTTTTTTCCAGTAACTTTGTGTTTCATTCTTTTATGCTCTTCTTTTGCAATCTTAAAACCAGCTTCTCTCACAGATTTTTCTTTCTCTTCTTTTTCTTTAGTTTCTTCTGGCTTCTCTTCTTTCTCCTCTTCTTTCTTTTCTTCTTCAACTTTTTTCTCTAATTCTTCTTTCTCTTCTTTCTTCTCCACTTTTCCTTCTTTTTTCTTCTCTCCCTTTTTCTCTGCTTTTTCTTTCTGCCTTTTTTCTCTTTCAATTTTGTACTTTACTGCCTCTGGAATTTCTGCTAATTCTGCCCTAACAATTTCATTATCATACTTTACAGCTTTAACTTTAATTTTTAGAGGAGGCTTTCTCATGCCCTTAAATCTTATTTCATTATTTAAAATAACATCAATTTTTATTTTATCCAAGTCTCTATCATAGATTTTCATATGCCTAACTAAAAATTCCTTAATTGCTTTAACAGCTTTAGTTGCCCTTCTGTATTGAGGCACCTTAAGCCATTGTCTTCTAAGTGGGATTATATAAATTCTTTCCAAAACAATTTTAGGTTCTTTTTCTTTCTTCGCCATATTTAAATTCTACAAATATTATAACTATTTATTCCATCTTTAATAGCTTGAACAACTCCTATTGCCATATACCCTACAGATAAAGTTGCTCCTGAAGCAGCCAAGGATGTATAGACATCTGATAAATTTGAATTTTTTGTTGCAGCCGACAATACTAATAAGCATGCCCCGATGGTTAGAGCGGCAAGCCCTTTAATGCAATTCCTTCTTCCAGACAGATTATTCTCAAAATCTGGAATCTTTTTTACTAAACTTTTAATTTTCATTGTTTTAACCTAGATGCCTCTTTCTCAAGATTCTTGGCTTGATTTTTAATTTTGTTCTTCTCCAGCTTCTTCTAATTCGAGTCATTCTGCTTGGATGCACCCTTTTTCCTGCCCCATATTTTCTCAAAACCGCCCAAAACGGAGCCCATTGCGTTCTTCTTCCATGTACCGCGAATTTAATTTTTCTTTGATAGCGTTTTTTTCTTGAGCTTGGCATTTTAAACTCTTCCCTCTAACTTTTTCCTTTTTTCAGCAACAATCCCCCTTAATTTTTCCCAATTTTCTCTTGATAGCCCGCCGCATCTACTCTCATTATAGTCTTCTGAAATAACATTTCCCCTTAAAAATTGATAAGCTATTCCCTGTAAGGCTAATTTAACAAAAAATAGTCGAGAATCTTTAGATAAGGCTATTAGAATTACTTCTCTTTCATTAACGACTGGGCGCCCGTTTTCATCAATTCTGTAGATGACTAAAGGCCCGTCCCCCCTCTTTAACTTTAATCCACAATATCCATCTCCACTTTTTATATCTCTATCCATCTTATTTTTCTCCCTCGCCTGATTTAATTGAATCTAAAAATTCTTTTCCTTTGGCTGTAAGCCTTCTTCCTGCTCGTTTATCTTTAAATTTCTCTACCATACCCGCTCTCTCAGCTTGCTGCAAAATTGTCCTTATAATTTTCCCGCTTCCTTTTCTAAACTCTTCTGGTTTCATTCCTCGATTTTTCCTTCCGCCGTATCTTGTTTTTAATCTTCCAACTCCGACAATTCCTTTAATATACATCTGCCTTAAAATAGAGGCGGCTCTTTTATACCACCAGCCCTCTTCAACGGGCGGCCTTTCTCTCGCAACAGAAGTCTTAACATAATTTGCCCACTCAGGCATTTTAAAGTCCTCTAATTGTTTCAAAGCTTCAGCTAACTTTTTATTATATAAATCAGCACGCGTTTCATAAACTGACATTTTATTATTAACTGACCTTTCCTCGCGGAAATAGAATGGTTTGTTAACCATTTAGTCTAAAGTTAAGAAGAAAAAGGGTTTATAAACCTTTCCGCGATTTCCTCCACTTTTTCAGGAAAATTGTGAACCCAACAATCCTATAAGTAAATTTGTCTCCCAACGCGCCTTGAATTTTTTTTGCAATTTCTCTAACCTTTTCTCTGTTATGCCCTGCGCTTTTCAGCATGCAGATTTTAACAGCCTCTCTTGTTTTAAAGAAGGTTTTTATATTTTCAATTACTCCCGCAGTTAAACCATTTTTTCCTATCTGCAAAGTTGCTTGTCCTTTATTCATGTTCTAAACAAATTTTTTAATATTTTTAAACATTTAATAATGCCGTGCTTCCTATTTGCAGTTAGCCCGCTACTCTTGCATATAATAGGTTTTGTTTTTATTTTCTTTCCCAGTTTTATTTCATTTAAAGCATTTCCTAACTCACTTTTTAGGTGTGCGTCAACACCCGCAATTCTCAAAAGCGTAGGATTTTTATCAGCAAGTTGCAGAGATTTTTCATTTTTTGATTTTGATACATTGGAATTAAAAATTTCAATTCCATCTGCATGTTTTATTATGTAATCTATATTTTTATGAGTGTTAAAAGGGTGCGGAATTATCAGCAAGCCTTTTTGTCTCCTCGTCTCTTTGGCAACCTCGAGAAACTTGCGAGCTTTTATCTCTTTTTTAATGAAACACAGGATAACATCGCCATACTCGGTTTTAATCTCCATTCCTTTTATTAATTTTGTTTTATTTTTGTACTCTTTGCTTTTCAAAAGCTTTTCAATAATCTTGCAAGCTTCAAAATTTTGATGGTCTGTAACGCAAAAATAATCTATTTTGTTCTTGATTACATAATTCAGAAGCTCTTCAATTTTTATATTTGCATCGTGGGATTTTTCAGTGTGCAAGTGAAACAAGAAGGTTTTCATTTTGTAATCTCCTTCTCAATTAAAAAATCTTTAACTACATGGAAAATTTTCTCATGCCCTTCAGAATTTGGATGCAAACCATCTTCTAGTAATTGCTGGTAGTTTAATTTAATAAAATTCTCAAATATCTCAATAAAATGAATTTTATTTTTCTTACAAACAGATTTTATTATTTCATTATATTGTTTTATGTATTCATTTTTGTAGGATTTGGCCGCGTCCCATGGAATTGGCATTGTTTTTGAATCATCTACAGGAAATAATCCAATAAAAATAATTTTCGAAGAGAATTTTCCAGCTAAGCCTATAAGTTTTTGGAGATTCTCTTGAAATTCTTGTTTTTGTATCTTATTTTTGCCATAAACAAATTGGGAATCGTTAGAACCAACAGAAAAAATAATCACTGTTTCTTCATCCTCTTTTACCCTCTCTTTTGTTTCAGATTCAAATCTCCTTAACAAGTCTTCGCTTGTATCCCCCGGGATGCCTAAATTAGATATCAAACAATAAAAATCAGAGTCGGTTAAATTTTTTTGGTCTATAATTCTCCTTAATCTCTGAACCCACCCCCCCTCTTTGTCCCAAGCACCATAAGTAATACTATCTCCAAAAACTAAAATGTTTGTCATTTTCGTTCCTCTATCAACTTTTCAATATACTCTTTTTTCACCTTAATTTCCTTGAATTTTTTTACTCCAAAGGTTCCCAAGCTCATTGTTTTTATTTTAAAAATCTCTTTTCCTAAAAAATAATGCACAATAACCTGTTTCTTGTTGTCTCTCCAGTCATGGCTGTATCTCGCGCAAAATATAGCGGCTTCTTTTATGTCTTTTTTGCTTGTCTTTTCATTTTCTTTTAACTTAATGTTTACAAACGGGCTTCCAGGTCTTGCAGTATGCAAAACCATCTCCTCTTTCCCTATCTGTTCCACTAGCTTTTCATTACTTTCTGCATCTTTTCCAGCTAAAACCTGCTTTCCAGATGTTGTTGTAAATTCTCGGAATTTCATAAGAATATATAGAAAATCTATTATTAAACTTTATCATATTGCCCATTGCTCTAAAGCTTCTTTTAGTTCTTCATGTTTTTCCGCATATTCTTTCAATCTGATGTTTTTTGTTGCCGCGTCAATTGCTTGTCTCATTGCTATTGCTCCTGCAATTGTTCCCATTGGATGAGCATGCACTCCACCGCCAGCTTGTATTATAATATCTTTTCCTAAATGTTTTATTAAATACGGAACATGTCCTGGATGCAAACCTCCACTTGAAACAGCCATAACAGGCTTTATTTTTTCCCAATTTTGCGAAAGTCTTAATTTAGTTTCTTTCACTTTCTTTTTTTCTATTTCTTCTTCTAATTCAGAAACTTCTTCTAATGTCCCCTGTAATTTTCCAACAGCTGTCCCAATATGCAGAGTATCAACTCCAATTAATCTTAAAATATCAGCTAAAACTAACATACTTATTCCATGCTTTTTGTTACGAGTGAAGGCAGCATGCATTGCCCTATGAGCATGAATAGCGAGCTTAAAATCAGCTTCGCGCAGACTCTGCAAGGCGCCGAAGCCCTCTGTAACAGCATCTAACATAACAAACTTGCCGCCTAAATCCTCAACAAGCTGAGCTCTTTTCACCATTTCTTTTGTTTCAGCTGTAACATTAATTAAATAAGCTTTTTTTTCCCCGGTCTCTTCTTCTGCTTGGTCTGCTTTTTCTAAGCTTCTTGCAAGCCTTTCTTCAAACTCATTGAATTTCTGCGAAGCAAGGTTTTCATCATCTTTAACAAAATCACATCCCCCTAACCAAGATTCATAAGCAACTTTTGCATGCTCTTTTGTCTTTAAGCCGAGTTTTGGCTTGATAATTGTGCCAAGCAAAGGCCTATCATAAACTTTCAGCATCTTGCGGATTCCAGTAATTCCAAATTGCGGGCCATAAAAAGAATTTAAAATTTCTTTAGGAATTTTTATATCCTCAAGCCTTAAATTCTTGACAATTTTCATCCCAAAAATATTTCCAGCTATCGACGACAAAATATTAGGGGCATTTCCTTTTTCAAAAAGGCGCGAAGGATAAGCTATTTTCACAAAATTTCCGCGAATAGAAAAAACTTTTGCAGCTAGCTTTTGTATATATTTTTTCTCAGTCTTGACTGCTGTCCAGGTTCCAGTTGAGCTTTCAAGAGCAATATTTTCAGCTGCTTTTTTTATTCCAACTCCGCGCGCAGGCTCAACTCTAAACAAGCATATTAAGTCGCTTTCTCGTGGCTTGTATTTTAAATTCAAAAATTTGCTTTCTTTCATTTTAATCCTATTAAAATAACCCCTATAATTGCTAATAATGTCCCTATCAGTTTAATTATATCAAATTTAGCCCCAAAAACAAAAAATGAAGCAATTAAGACTAAAAGGGTATTAAGATTTGTTATAGCTAGAACATACCCTGGATTTGCAGAAATACTCATTGCTTTAAACAAAAACAAATTTGCAATAAAACCTAGTATTCCAATAATTATTAAAATTAAAAGCTGGATTTTATTAATAGAAAAAGAATTTTTTGAACTAAACATAAGAACAGCGCCAATTATTAATGCAGTAAAAAGAGATTGATAAAACAACATTCCTTCACTTGTTATTCCTTTATTCAGTCCATATTTAATTAATGTAAGTAGAATCCCAAAACCAATTAATGATATTAAAGCATAAATAAACCATTCCATTTTCATTTTACCTTTTTTTCTTTTATTTACTAAAATAACCTTATTTAAATATTTACCTCAACTAGAGAGTGGGACAGATATCACTTGTAAATTAAAATCAAATTATGCCAGACCATTCTAACAAATAAAGCCATATTCATTCTGTCATATCTTTTTTGGCTGACTTTCCATCCAAA
>Ga0315286_10000123_pt1 | contig 53724 bp, 60 predicted proteins | sample YL17G10_0_MG_FD_205038 | JGI IMG/M metagenome (GOLD analysis project Ga0315286, IMG submission 205038) | Sediment microbial communities from Yellowstone Lake, YNP, Wyoming, USA - YL17G10_0 | ecosystem: Environmental > Aquatic > Freshwater > Lake > Sediment | place: USA: Wyoming | collected...
GATACTGACGTCAACTGGCTCCAACGACTTGCCGCAGGTAAGCTATTCGCGTACGTCAGGCGAAAACGCGAGCCACCCTCTTGCTAAAGACCAGCAGATAGCCGACGTAGACGCCGCAAAACCAATCAACCTAACCTTCCCCGCGCCTACGGACGCGAAAAAAAACCTCAGGCTAATGTTCACAATCGCTGCGCCAACGCATTAAAAAACTTCTTCAAACAAAACCCTTTTCGCTATTTTGCCCTGGTAGCTCAGCCGGCTAGAGCATCTGACTGTTAATCAGAGGGTCGCAGGTTCGAATCCTGCCCAGGGCGCTCATTTTCGTAATAGTGCCTTAGCCCGCTCTAAATAAGGTGTTCGACGGAGAAGCAGGCCAAGGAACGTTTTATTACTTCACGCAAGTATTCATACCGCGTAAGCAGGAGGAGCGAATCATGCCGTTGATTGAAGGAGAACAAAAGCACGTGCTTGCAGCAAAACGCGGTATGGAGATTTTATTCGGAAAATACGGCATTCCAAAAGCACACCGGCCGACATTCCATGCGTTCATCGACAGAACAGCAGATACTTTCCGCGAACGCGGTACCCAGATGAGCCAGCCTGAGTACAACGACTTGTTGTCAAGAATACATACTGACATCGACTTGGCATACCGGCAGGCCCACGGCGGCATCATCCTACCGGACGAACAAAAAATAGTAACAGACTTACAACAGGTTACGACAAAGCTGGCAAGCAAATTCAGGTGGAAGGAGAACGAGTAAGTCACTCTGCCAACAGCGCTTTTTCCAGAATGTGTTTTACTTTCGGCGCTTCGTAAGACAAGCGCAGCAGAGTCGCGTGGCCGCGCACGCCCTTGCCGCTCTCCACGCTGTTGATCAACCCGAGGGTTTCGAGTTCGTGCAGGTATTCCCTGTACCAGCGTGAGGTTCTGGGTTCTTGGCCCATTTTCTTCGCCATTGCCCGGTAGCGCTCGTAAACTTCGCCCGAAAAATAGTATTTCTCCCCCTCTTCCTCAACGAGTTTCTTGTAGTGAACGTCCTCGCTAACCACCGCAAGAGCGTACAAAACGAGTTTCTGGTGTTCCGGAAGGGAGCTGACAATCTCGGCGGCCTTGTCTTCGTCAGCCGCTTTCCTCGCTTCCTCGACTTCCTTTTCAGACACTTTTTCGACTTTCTTTCTCTCGGTGACTTCGCCGGCGCGCAGCAAGAGCGCAAGCGCGTAGCGGGCGTCGCCGTTGTCTCCGGCGGCAATTGCTGCAGCCAAGTTTACTGCCGAAGGCAGGACGACGCCGTCGTTGAAAGCGGTTGAAACGCGTTGCGTTAGAATTCCCTTGAGTTGGTCCGCGTCGTACGGCTGGAAAACCATTTCCTCTTCGCAGAGAGACGATTTGCTTCGCGTGTCCAAACGCTGCTTGAAATTGACTTTGTTGGAAATGCCGAGAACTGAAACGCTTCCTCGCTTCAAGTCGTCGTTCGCGCGGGTCAGCGTGTAAATCAAGTTATCCAAGTCCTTGACCACGTCGATTTCGTCGAGAACGAGGATTACGTGCTTTCCGTCGGCTCCGTCGTCGCCGAGTCCTTCAATCCAGTCGAGAAACCGTTCGTACAACAACGCGAAGGAATAACCGGTTTTGGCGCTGCCAGGACTGAAGGAAGAAATGACTTTCTGCAGCACTTTGTAGCGCGAGTCGTATATCCTGCAGTTCAAGTACACCGCGCGTGCGCGCAGGTTCTTTTCTTCGTCAAGCTTCTGCAGGACGTGCTTGGCAACGCAGGTTTTTCCGGTTCCGGTCTTTCCGTAAACGAATAGGTTGCGCGCCTTGGAGTTGTGCAAGGCCGGGGCAACGGCCTGCATTACCTTCCTTATCTCGTTCTCCCTGTAAAGCAATTGAGAGGGCACGAAGTGGGGCGACAGCACTCCCTTGTCGCGAAAGACCTTTTGTTCACCGGCCAGCTCAGAGAAACTAGGCACTGTAAAATCCCACCGCTTTGTATTTGGATGGCAGCGCGTTTAAATCTTTTTGCGCGCCAAACAGCGTCGGCGAGTATTTTTTCGCCTTCCGACGGGGGAAGGAAATGCAAAACATTTATAAGAGTGCTTCCGCTTAGTTACTCGAAAAACGCTTATTGCGAAGGGTGATTGGAAAATGGGAGTACTCACTGGACTCGGGAAAGCACTTGGAATCTCTAAGGAAATGAGTTTAGACGACTTCATGACGGCAAGCGAAGCCGAGGAAGTCGACGTAATGCACCAGGCAGCCGACTTTTACGTAAAGCCGGTGGCACTGCAAATGGATTCCGACATAAAGATGGTCGAAGAAGAACTAAAGCAGAAGAACATAGTCTTGCTGAACATTTCGCCCATGGCACGCAACGCGCCGAAACTCAAGAGCGCAGTAAACGACTTGAGGGCGTTCGTGCACGGAATAAACGGCGACATTGCCAGAATCGACGAAGACAAGATTCTGTTGACTCCGCAGAACGTAAAGATAGTCAAAAACCGAAAGCACTAGAAACCTACTTTTTTTAAGGGCGGTTTGCCGCCTCGTTTTTTACTCTATTCTTAGCTCGTAGTCGGTTCCCGCGTACTTAAGCAAATGCGACAGCAGAAGACTTACTTCATGGGGGTAGTGGACGTTGGGTGGCATTAGCGCCGGAACGCCAACCATGGTCTTGCCGGATTCGGCGTACGCCTTTAAAGCGTCAAACCAGTGACGGTGCTGGGCCAGGAACGGAACAAAGTCTTTGGAAAGAATGTACGGCGGCTCTACGAATGCCTCGCGGCCGAAGACGTTGCGCTGGCTTTTTATGCGCTTGACGCGCGTGCCGTCGAGCTCGGCCACTATGGGCGTTCTAGAGGAAGAAAACGGGAAAAGCGAAACAACCGCGTCCGCTGACTGCTGCGCCATGGCTTTTACGTGAGAAGCCAAAGGAGGAGCATTGCCGTAGATGAACAAAAACTTTTTTTCAAGCAGGTAGTCGAAGTTTACGGGAATGCCCCCCGTCTCGCCGGTTCCCTTGTCTTGCACGACGCGCACGCGGCGTTTGCCGCGGAATATCCTGCACATTTGGTCGTAATTGCTTTCGCCGTCGACGGCAACCACTATTCTCTTGAGACCGGCTTTCAACAGCGCCTCGACAGTAAAAGCGATTATCGGCTTGCCCTCGATCAAAATCAGGCTCTTGTTGCCGTACTGGGCGGCGAGCGGACCCATTCTAAAGCCCTTTCCTCCAGCCGCGACCACCGCCTGGTTGATGCTTGGCATGAAGCCGTTAAAGCGGGCAAACATTTTAAACGATTCAGCGCCTCTCTTCTTTCAAGGTAAAGCAAAATGCTGTTGGACGCCCCGACGTTTGAATTGACTCTAACTCCAGAAGTAGCGCTGGGCATAGTGCAGAAAAGCGTGAACTCCAAGGGCTGGAAGAAATACGACGTTTCCGACATCAAACTCGTTTACACCCCCTTCTACGTGTTTACCTTCGACATTTCCGCAGGCGAGCAAAACCCCTCCGGAAAAGCCGCGCTAAACGCCTACTCCGGGGAATTGAGCGACTTCGTGCCGGTACTAATGGACCGGCCGCTGAAGAAAACGCGCAACACTGCCGAAAAATTCGAGGCAGAAGTGGAGGCAAGCGCGATTTCCTCGCAGGAAGCAAAGGCCAGCGCCCAAGCCAAAGTCGCCGCTCAAGTCGGAGCGCAGAAAGACCAAGTGACAATCTCAGCAGTCAACAAAATCTACATTCCCTTCTTCAGAGTATGGGTCGACGTCGCGGACGACACTTACAAGATAGACGTAGACGCGTCCCTCGGAGCGCCTCTCGGCGCAGAAGCCGTTCCCGCACGCCAGAAAGGATGGAACGAAGCAACAACCGAAACGCTTGACAAAATGAAGACCCCCGGCGGCTGGATGGAACTCGGCGGAAAAACAATCGGCGAAGCCGGCAAAGCAGTGTCCGGCAAAGGAGACAAAGGCAATCCCCTTGCAAACAAAGGAGTTCAAACAATTATTCTCATTGCAGTAATCGCCGGACTGGCTTACTTCGCAATACTCGGCGGACCCGCGGGCAAGACAAACTGCTCCCCCGACGCACTGTACGCCAAAAAACCCGGCTTTTTCGAAGCAGGAGGCATTCTCCCCAACTCAATTGGAAACGACTACTACGAAATCCGAGGCACCTGCTCGTTCACCAACCCGTCCACCGAAGAAGAAGTCAAGTGCGCCCGAATAACGCTTTTGGCCGACGGACAGCCAACCCGCGCTTATGCAGTAGTGTACACCCAGAACCCCATTCCGGCAAACACGAACACGCCCGTAGTCAAGAACTTTGTATTAAACTGGACGAACATCGAAGGAACGAACTTCGACTTGAAGTACGACGAATGCTAGCGCTTTCTGCACGCGGAAACGATTTTCGACAATCCAGCGAACAGCGCCTGGGCCTCGTCGTCTGCAATCTCGCTCCTTTCCATCGCCCTCCTGAAGGCGGTTGAGACCTTGCGCTCGTCGTGAACCCTTCTCCCGCCTGGCACGCGGTTTGCTTCCGCAAGCGCTTCGGCAAACATTTGCTCCAGCCTCTTCAGCTTGTGCGCCGCAGCGGTTTCGAAAAACAAGTTCTCGCTTGCCTGCGAAGAGTAAAGCTCGTACAACAAGACCGCAACTGCGTGCGACAGGTTTAGCACAGGCTGTTCGGCCGCTGAAGGAATTGTTGCAACCAAGTCGCACGCGCAAATGTCTTCCTCGCGCAAACCCGTTGCCTCGCTCCCGAAAACCAGTGCAATCCTTCCCCGTCCCCTTATTTTCTTCGGCAGCTCGCGTGCCGAAACGCAGTTTTTCAACCGGTGCGCAAAACGCTCGGTTGCGGCAGTGGTTCCCACGACGACTCCGCAGCCCTTGACTGCTTCACGCAGTGACTTGAACGTCTTTGCTTCCGCGAGCACGTTCTCGGCGTGTTTTGCAAACATTTTAGTAGTAAAACCGGGCTTTGCGCGCGGCCGGACAAGCGCCAAGTCACGGCAACCGAAGTTCTTCAACGCCCTCGCCGCCATTCCCACGTTGATCTGGTACTCGGGCTCAACCAGCACTACGCGTACTTTGCGCAGCGAAGGCTCGGCATCTTTTTTAAACAAGTCAGCACCAGATATAGTTCGATGAAGCTCATTAAAACGACTCTGTTCGCACTGCTATTACTTTGTCTTCTTCCCTTTGCGGCAGCAGAAGTTTCAAGCGAAGCCGCACGCAGCACGGCGCAACTTTACTCAAGTGGGGAAGCCGCAAGCATTGCTGGCAAATACTCATTTCACGACTCAGCTTACTGGTTGATTTATTTTTACCCACAGAACTATAATCCCGATAGTGAAAATATCGGCCCTCTTCTAAGAGTAGCGGTTAATGCTGACACGGGAGAATTAGTTTCAGACCGCGAAACTCTTACCCAGTTATTCACTTTGGAGTTCCGCGCAAGTAAACTGTCCAGCTTTTCCAAATCTAATTCCGTATCTTTCGATCGGTTCCGAAACCTCGCAGACAATTACAAAACAAAAATAGATTCCTTGGACAATTCGGCGAACCAAAACAGCATCTCCGTAGTTTCTTCCTCGCTTGAAAGAAACTTTACGGAATTGGACTTCACGGAAGTAATGAATACATTCGAGAGCGCAAGAGAATACTACGACACGCTAGACGAAGGAATTGCCACCGGTTTGGAAGCCGAACAAACGTATACCGAGAATGACGTAAGCCCGCAAACGCAAAACGCGCTGCTCAATGCGTACAACAACACTTTCAACCACCTCAACAATTTTCTTTCAAAAATAGATTCATACTTCGACGCGCTGACGGGCGTTTCGCAGTCAGCTATTGCGAAGTACTCCTCACAGGCAAGTGAAATAGTGAACAAGCTACAGCTATTGACTTTCTCCGAAGGAACAGGCACGAGCAATCGTTATAACCAATTGATAAGCTACGCCGGACTTAAGGCCAGCTACAACCGACTGCTCTCAACCGAAGCGTCGACAGTAAACGATAGTGTGGATAGCTTCCTTGACCGAAAGGAACTCAAAGACAACCAATTGCAGGCAAGCCAAAAATACTCCGGCCTGCAAAACGCGGTCAACGTCATTACCGTGACGCGCAAGTCACAGTACGAGGCATGCAATGTTGACACGACCGAAATAAGCAACGAATGGAATACTATAGAGACCATAATGACCTCCGCCAATAATGCCGCGGAATACGCCCAAGCAATCGAAAAACTAACCACGCTTGAACCGAAAGTCACTGCCGCGCAAGCGAAGTACGACAAGTGCACTCAACCAAGTGAAACAACTGCGCCGGAAGAAACCAAGCAGGACTGGCTTCTTCCATTAGTCGCAATAGCGGCGGTCATCGGGGTAGTAATCTATCTCTACACGCGGCAGAAAAAGAAGGGCGAAGAAGAAGCAGAAGAACCAGCGGGAAAGAGCTTGTGGTAAAAAATGAATCCCGCGAAGGAATACCAGATTCAAGCCGTTATCGCGGCAATCGCGGTACTCGTGCTGATTGTCTTCTTTGCGCTCGCGCTTTTTTCTTGAACTCACTTCAAGTGCAGTTCGACTACGTCTCCGTCTTTCAGCACGTAGCCCACTCCCACCTGCTGGCCGGCGAACTTAGTCGAACCCCAGACTTTCGCGTAAGTTAGCCCCTGCGCGAGTTCTTTGTGGATTTTTTTCGCAACGTCCGCGACAGTTGAGCCCTCCGGAAGGACGACTGGATGGCTGTATTCCGCTGGAGAACGCAGCGCCTTGGTGTAAACTCTGACTACGTGCAGCGCGCCGTAAACGCGTTTTTTAATTGCGGCAACGGACTTGATGTCGGAAACATCGTAGTCCTTTTCCCGCACGAGAAACAGGTTTTTGTGGTCCTTCAAGTAAACCGGCAACAGCGCGTCAAAGAAACTACGCTCCTCCGCCTCGTTTTCTTTGGATAAAACAATTACGGCCAGTTCGGCGTTGCGCGCAACCGCGAAGAGCCTCGCGCGGTCGGCGTTCGTAAGACTGGGCGTGTCGATTATTTGCACTTGTACTTTCTCGTAGTTCATCATTCCCGGCTCCGGCACGGTTGTTTCGAAGGGAGCGCCGGTTGACGGCATTTTTTTTCCAGTCAACGCATTGAACAACGCGGTCTTGCCGGCGTTGACGAAGCCAATTAGCGCGACCTGCGCGCCGCCTTGTTTTTTTATGAATTCCCTGCGGGCCCCTGCTTTAGCGGCTTTCTTGCGCGTTTCCTCCCGCTCGCGTTCTTTCTTCAAGCGCATTATTTTGTCGCGGATTTCCGCAAGAATGCCTTGCGAACCCTTGTGCTTGGGAACCAAACGCAGCATTTCCTCTAACGCCGCCATTTTTTCTTCGTAGGTCTTTGCCCCGCGGTAGCGCCCCTCAGCGGCATAGTATTCCGGTCCAGCATTCAACGAAGCCATTTTCTACGCCTTCCGCTCGCGACGCCCGAATTTCTTTATCTCGCGCTTCCGCTCTTTGGACTGTTCGCGAAGTTGGGCAATAATTCTGGCAATGGCAGGATTACGGGGTTCAGAGCTTGGCTGCTTGTATTGTTTAAGGCGCTCGGGAGTAAACGCCACTCTGTTCCACCCTAATGGGTTAGGGCTAGCTTCATCAAACCCAATTGATTTGTCCAGCCTCACCGTTGCTTTCCTAACACGCACCTCTTTCGAGTGCAGTTCATCCATCAGACGCCGCAGCGCGTCTGCAACGCACTGGTTGGCGTGCTCGCCGTAAGCAGTCAGCTGCACGCCGCTTTTAGGAAAAAAGCACGTTGAGTGCACAGTTATTCCCACTCCGTGTCCGACATCCTCGGCAGACTGCTCTACTTCAACCAGTCGAGAACCCAGCCTGGTTCTAGCGTAGTCGATCAGATCCTTTCGAATGCCTAGGGTAGCCACGTCAGCAGGGGGCTTTATTACAACGAGCAAGCGACTTTTGTCGCGTGCCGCATGGTCTACTTCCTTCCGCCAATCGTGCACCTTAGGCGCACGCGGGGCGTACCACGGATGAACCAGCAAATCGATTCTCTTTATGAAAAGCGGCTGATGTTCAGTCATTCTGCTTCACTACCTTGAATACTACTAAGTGCTCGAAGAAAAAATCTTGCTTTCCAACCACTCTGGCTTTGAAACCGAGTTTTTCGAGCGCCGCCCGCGTTTCCTCGTTTCCGTCGCCTTCTTGCCTTGAAGAGGAAAGAGAGCTGTTCAACAACAAAAGAACTCCCGTCGGTTTCAAGTGCGCACTGAACTCGCGCAAAAACCGGTCGAGCACGACTCGTCCAGTCGCTCCTCCTTCCCACGCGCGCTTCAAAGGCCCGCGGGTTTTGTCCGCCGATTCGCTTGGCAAGTAAGGGGGATTGAATGCAATGCAGTCGAATTTTTGCTTAACGGCGGAAAACAAGTCGCTTTTCCTGAAAACAATTTTTGCAGAAACGCCGTTTGCCGCCGAGTTTTTCGCAGCCGTCTTCAATGCAGACGCGCTCGAGTCGACCGCGGTGACGCTTTCGACTTGCTTTTTCCTTGCAGCGACTATTGCGGACAAGCCCGAACCGGTTCCGACTTCGAGGAACTTGCCTTTCGCGAATTTCTTCACCGCTTCAGCCAACAAAAACGAGTCTTCTCTCGGCGCGTAAACCGAGGCGGGAACTTGCAACGTTATCCCGTCGAATTCAACGCGCTTCAAGAGTTCACCGGGGGCGGACGTCGAGTTTTACGCCGAGTTTTTTCTCCAACTGCATGATTCCGCTTCCCTTGCGGCCGATTACGCGCGCTATTTCGCGCTGCGGCAGGTAGAGGACCGCGCGGTTGCCTTCTAGCTCGACTTCGAAGTCGCAGTGCAGAATTCGGCGCAGCCTGTCTTGCAGCGTGGCTTCGGCGAAGTCATGGCCCCTTGATTTCTCGCGCTTGGCCGCCTTTGCTGCTTTGACTGGAAAAACTACTGTTTCTTCGCCCCATTTGTAGATTTCAAACTCGCATTCCTTTGAGTAAAAGTCCCTTACTTCAATCAACGGCCTGGCCAGGTCTTCTTCGCGCATTCCGTGCGGCACGCGTACGGTCATGGTCAGTTCGTAGACTTTGGAGACTGCACCCGAGTCGACGAAAACAATGGTGTCGATGACCTGGGGGATTACTCCGAAGTCTACTTTTCCTATGAAGCGCTGGATTGCGTCAATCGGCTTCGCAGCGTGGACTACTCCAACCATTCCAACTCCGGCCATGCGCAGGTCGGCGAAGGTCTTGAAGTCGGAGGGCTTTCGGATTTCGTCGTAGATAGTGTAGTCCGGCCGTACGAGCAAGAGAATGTCGGCAGAGTTTTCGAGGCTGCCTTCCAACGGCGCGTACTGGGTTATTTCCTTGGTTACTTGGAGGTCGCGTGGCTGTTCAAGCGTTTTTACGATGCAGTCCTGCTGCGAGTAGAACTCGGCTAGCGCGGCGGCGAAAGTGCTTTTGCCGCTTCCGGGCGGTCCGGAAATGAGTATTCCCTCAGCCTGGACCCCAAAGCGGGAAACGAGTTCTTCAGGAAGGCCGTAGTCACCCATCCTCATTCGCTTTATGGGCCTGACCACAGTAAGTTCGGACGCTTCGCTGAAAGGCGGGTGCGTGAAAGTAATCCGGTAGTCGCGCAATTGCAGTACGGTCGCGCCCTTGCGGTCTATTTCCACGAAGCAACCGGAAGTGCGCTTTGAGTATTCGACTGCCTCGCGCGCCAACTCGTCCAACTTCTTTTTAGTAATTGTTTCCTTGCCGATGACTTCCAGCTTCCACCTGCCCGGCATTCCCTTCTTTGCCCTCGCGGGACAGCCCTCCTTCAAGTGCAGGCTCAGCGTGTCCGGAGTAAACAGTTCTTCGAGCGAAAGCCTTGCTTCGGAAACAACCGGCTTCAAATAGATTACTTCGATTCCCTCGGCTTCGGCAACGCATTTCTGCACGCGGTCAGTCGTAACCAGAACTCCGTCGCTGCTCTTTGCAACAGCGCGTATTTTGGCGTCGATTTCGCCGAAGCGGGCGTTCTCGATCTCAAAAGCATTCGGCCGCTCGCCAGCGAACTCGAGTGAAATCTTTTTTTCCTTAGCTAGGTCGCTCAAGCGCTTGAGTTCCTCCAAGCCGGCGAAACCTATTTCGCGGCCCGAGTTGGCTTGAAACTCTAGCTCGGCTACAACGCTTTCGCTGACTATCACGCGCGCGTTCCTGTTTTCCTCAAGCAATTGGGTAATGCGTCCGTCTATCAACGCGCCGGTGTCGGGAACAATTGTTTTTACTTCAGTCAAAAGAAACCACCTTAAGCAAACACTTGTGGCCGAACCGAAATAAAAACTAGCCCACGAGCCCGCTCTTGATGAGCTCGACCGCGATTGCAACCAGCAGCAAGCCCATCAACTTTGATGCAACGGCTATTCCGCTTGCGCCCAAAAGTCTGCTGAAATAATTGGAGGCGCGAAGAGCAGCCCACACGGCCAGCAACGCCGCCGCTGCGGCGACCAGCGTAGGCAGTGCGCCTATCTGGCTGGTGAACAACACCGTGCTGGTTATTACCGCTGGGCCGGTTATCAGCGGAACGGCTACTATTACCGCGGCGCTCTTGTAGTCGAGGGCTTTTTTCTCGGAGTGCGCAGTTCCTAATACGAGTTGAAGGCCGAGTATTCCAAGAACCAGGCCTCCCGCGACTTTGAAGCTGGCCAGCGAAACGCCCATGAAAGAAAGAATAACCGTCCCGAACACGGCGAAGGCGATTATCGGAATCGCGGCGACGAGAGCGGCTTCGTTTGCGGCGCGCGCCTTTTGCTTCGCCGAAAAATTGCGGGTGATGGAAATGAATACAGGCATGCTTGAAAAAGGATCCATGATGACCAGGAAGACTATTGCCGCGTTGATGATTTCTTGAATCAAGGGAGGGTTCACCGAAAGCACAATAGTAAGACCCGTGTTTTTTAAATGAGTTTCGCGTGTTCTTTCCAGGTAAATTCAAATGGAAGAACTCAAGGTGAGGATAGCCGGCGAAATAGCGTTGAGCTCGGACGTCGGGTCCGCGCTCAAGAAATGGCGCGAAGTATTCAACATCTCGCAGACCGAGTTAAGCGTGTACCTAAAGATTTCCTCCTCTACGATAAGCGACTACGAAAGCAACCGCCGCAAAAGCCCGGGAATAGGAGTCGTAAAGCGCTTCGTGGACGCGTTGTTCGAAATAGACGGCAAGCGCGGCGGCGAGTTCGTAAAGAGAATGAAGGAAGCCGAGCGCCAGCCGCAGGAGTTCTTCGAAGCCTACAACTTCACGAAAAGCGTTTCAGTGAAAGACCTGGTCAAGGCTCTTGACGCCAAGGTGGCGGCGTGCGAAGAAAAAGTCAATTCAGTTGCGGTGTTCGGCTGCACCATTCTCGACAGCCTTAAAGTCATTCTCGAACTGCCTTACGACAGCTTCATCAAAGTATACAGCACTACGTCGCAGCGCGCGCTGTTGTTTACGCGCGTTGAAACCGGCCGAAGCCCGTTGGTTGCAGTACGCATTGCGCCCATCAAACCAGCAATAATAATCCTGCACGACATCGAAGCGGTTGACAAGCTTGCGGTAAAAATCGCCGAAAGCGAAGGCATTCCCCTTCTTACGACGCGGATGCCGTTGGACGAAGTGCGCAAGAAACTCAAGGAATTCGTGGGCTAGAACCGCGCGCAGAAAGTAGTACGCGAAATCTTTCGTCCGTCTTTTACTCCAGCCAGTTTCTTGCTGGTGGTATAACTCAAGTTCAGTTCGTGCAACGCCTTCTGGGCTTCGGCGGCGCTTCCCACGAAAACGTCTACTCCCTCTGCCAGGCGCTCGACGCGCGGAATGAAAGTTGTCTTCTGTAGCAAGGCAATTGCCTTCGACGCCTTTCTCTCTACACGCTCGGCATCGCGTTCGCCGCTTACCCTGAACTGGATTATTGCCTCGAAGTAGCCGGAAGACTTGCGCGAGCACTCCTCGCACTGTTTTTTGTTCACTCGAACGATTACGCGCGCCTGTTTGGAAACCCTTTTGCCGTCGACTGAAAAAACCAGGTCAACCAACGCAACATAGTGCTTTCCCTCGCGCGAAAGCTTGACTGAAGAATCTACTATTTTGTGGGCCGACTTTACTTTCGCCAAAATCGCGGCGGAAATCTGTTTCTCCAAGGGAATACGAAAGCCCGAAAGAGTTTTGCCGCAAGTCGGACAGAAAGTTACTTCCATCACGCGGGGAAGGGAAAACAGTTCGTGCCGCTCGCCGTAGCAGCGCGGGCAGAATGCACCAACGAACTCGCTTTTTTCCTCGGCGCGGCCGCACGAGGGACACATTTTTTTCATTGCGAGAGTGTTTGTGCGGCACAGGCTTTTTTAATGTTGGTCGCCCAATAGTTCGGAAGGCAGTCTGAAAGGGAGGTGGAAGCGCTTGAAAACCGACAGGCAGGAACTCCAAGAACTCGAAGAACAAGCAGTAGTAAACTCGGAAGTCAGGTTCATTGCCCTTGAACTCATGAAAATAAGCGCGCTCACCGGAAAGTCTTTTCACGACGTTGCCAACGAATTCTGCGAAAACGCATTGCAGTTGAAGAAAGCGTTTAACGAGGCAGCCGCGCCGGTCCGAAGACAGAAGCCGAAACGGCGGCACTAAGATGGTTTGATTGAACGACGTAAAGCAAAAGGCGCTTGGCGTCACCGACTACGCCTTCGAACTCCCGCCCTACAAACGAATCGTTCTCTACACCGTAATTTTTTCCGCGATAGTCGGCATGCTGGCCTACTTACTCCAACGCGGACTGTCCGAACCCGCTTCGGTTTTCCTGTTCGGAGGCGCGGAGGGAATAATTCTCGCGGCGCTTCCCGCGCTTGCTGCCGCGGCGCTCGCTGCAACCGTTTCTTCACGCAAGGAATTCCGAAGGGGCTTTCGCAGGTTCGCGTTCGTTGGCTTCGTTTGCTCGATAGTCTACATCACTTCACTCGTTGCGACCATCGCGCTCGACTCGCGCGGAGTAACTTCAGGGTTTCTCGAACACGCCGCCCTTGCCGTGATAGCAAACGCGTTGGTGCTGGTAATCTGGTTCGTTTCCTCTTTCATTGCCATGAACCTGGGCAAAAAATCTTTTATCATCGCCTTTTTCCACCCCCTGCTGAACCTCGCGTTCCTAGTAATCTGGCAAGGATACGGCGTGTTAGCCCCGTCGATTGAAGTCGGCTCGCCGTGGCTGGGCTTCGTGCGAATGATTTTCGCCGCGTTCATAATGATGTTCGCGCTGGGCGCATTGTTCTTTATAATAAACGCGCCGGCAAAACGCAACTTCGGAATTTCTTCAGTCCAAGCAGCCGCGTTATTCCTCGCTCAGTGGCACAGCGGAGAAAAAGGTTTGGAGGAAGTGCTGGCTGAAATGGGCGAGAAAGCCCAGACCTACTTGGGCGTCGCTTCGTTCAAGACTCTCGACGGCCGGCAGAAAGCCGTCTTCGTGGCGCCGTACGTTCACTTCGGGCCCATGGGAAACATCGGCGGCAGCGAGTTTCCTTTCCTGCTGGCCGAAGCAGTCGAAAAGCACGCGCGGGCACCCGCGCTGGTATTCCACACCACGGCGTACCACGACTTCAACCCCGTTTATTCCTCGAGCTCAAAGCAACTCTCAAAGGAAATAAACGAATTGGTCGACTCGACGAAAAAATTCGATTCAAAGGCGTCGTTCGTTTCGGCCGGCAGCGGAGGCTGCTCAGTAGCCGGAATGGCTTTCGGCAAAAACTGCTTCCTCACGCTTTCGCGGGCTCCGCTTGCAACGGACGACATCGAACTCGCGCTCGGACTTGCGTTGATTAACAAGGTCAAAAGCAGCGGCTTCAAAAACGTTCTTCTCTTCGACAGACACAACTCCAAGGCGCCCGGAGGCGCGGTTGAAGTGGGCAGCAAGACGTTTTACTGCTATGAAGACGCGATGGAAATGCTTTCGCCCAACGAAGGCAGGCAAAGCCGGTTCAAGCTCGGCGTAAGCCAGGACCCGCTGAGCGAATTCACTTACGACGACGGCATAGGCAAAGCGGGACTAAAAGTAGCCGTGTTCGAGGCGGGCGGAAAGAAAGCCTGCTTTGTTTTACTCGACGCAAACAACTGCCTCCCGCCGTTCAGGCAGCATGTGCTTGAAGCACTCGAAAAATACGGCTTTGACTTCTGCGACTTGATGACCACCGACACGCACGCGGTAAACAAGAACGCGGCGGACAATCCTCTTGGAACCAAGCAGGTTCACCTGAAACTCATTCCGCACATACTGCAAGCAGTCGAACACGCGCTGGGCGACTCGGAGCCCTGCAAAGCAGGTTTCGCGGTCAAAAGAACGGAACTGGAAGTGCTCGGCGCAAGGCGTTCATCCGAATTACTGAGCACCGTAAACTCGGTCGTCGCAGTGCTGAAGATTCTTGCGCCAACCATTTTCGTGGCGTCGATAGTGCTAGCTTTCCTGACGTTGTTCATACTGAGGTAAAAAAAATGAAGATCGCATTTTTCACGGACACTTACTACCCCAACGTGGACGGAGTAGTCATTGCAATCACTAACTACAGAAAAGAACTCGAGCGCCGGTCGCACGAAGTATACATTTTCAGCGCGTGCAACAACGGCTTAGCAAAGCAAAACAAAGACCCGCACACCTTCTTCTACGAAGGAATTCCCTTTCCGCCGTACCCCCAGTACAGCATCGCCTTGAATCCGTTCGCGTCCAAAGCGAAAGTAAGGGAAATAAAGCCGGCGCTGATCCACTGCCACGCAATGGCGTCAATGGGCTTTGCGGCAATAAAGACCGCCCACGACCTCGGACTGCCCTTGATAGGAACTTTCCACACGCTGCTGCCGCAGGGCGCGCACTACATCACGAAAAACAAGCACAGACAGGAAATAGTTTCGCAAATCGCTTGGCGCGTAATAAAAGAATTCTACGGCTCCTTCAACCTGGTTACCGCACCCACTCGCATCATAGTCGAAATGCTTGCGGAACACGGCGTGCCCGAAGAAAAACTCGTAGTCGTGCCAAACGGAATAGACTTGAAGAAATTCACTCCCCGCGTGAAGCCAAACACGTTATTCAACAACCTCAGGCTCCCGAAGAAATCGAAGATAGTGCTGTTCGCAGGCCGCGTAACCGAAGAAAAGCACGTCGACCTGCTGCCCAAGGCGGCGAAGAAAGTCTTGCGCAGCGTTCCGGACGCAAGGTTCGTAGTCGTGGGAGACGGGCCGTTCAAGCAAGTAGTTGAAAACACTGTCGACGAGTGCGGCGTCCGCAAGTACTTCACTTTCTGCGGAACCATTCCGAACGCGGACATGCCGTCCTACTTCGCAGCAGCAGACGTCAACGTCTATCCCAGCACTTTCGACACGTACGGCTTGTCCATAGTAGAAGGAATGGCTTGCGGAGTCCCCGCGGTCGGAGCAGACGCCTTCGCAATTCCGGAAATAGTCGCAGACGGCAAAAACGGTTTTCTGTTTACCCCAAACGAGGCGGACGAGTTCGCGGAAAAAACAATCAAGGCGCTGACGCTCAAGCCTGCCGCGAAAAAGAAAATGCGCGCCGCGGCACTCGCTACTGCCCGCAAGTTTTCAATAGAAAAAGCGACTGACGAACTGCTTGCTGCTTACGCAAGAATTCTTTAGTTCTTTGCAAGCAAGTGCTTTACTGCCTCGGTGGCGTAAGCGCCGGACTGGAGCGCGAACCTTATTTTTACTGGACTTTCTTCAAGCATTTTAAAGTCTTTGAGCGGAGCAAGCAGCGAGCGGAACGAACCCTTGCTCGAAACTTCCGGAACGCTTTTCACCACGAAATTCTCTTGCGACATTCCCTGTTCTTTCAGAAACGCTTTTTCTTCCGCGTTGATCTTGGACTCGCTGCCGATGATGTTTGCGGCCAGAAACGCTTTCTGTTTGTCGACCTGCTTCTGAAGTTTGGCGGCTTCGGCTTTGGACTTGACTTGCTTTACCGCGTCTTCGCCCCAGAGTACTGGAAAGCCGTGTTCGTCGGCTTCGCACCATAAGTCGCCCTTTCTTGTCTCCAACGGTCCTTCGGCAACGCGTTTGCGCAGCATTTCGTTGAACAAGTGCGACTGGTATGCGTGGACGAACATCAACAGCGTTGTTCGGGGCAGCTTGCGCAGCGCGCCCACGAAGTCCTTCGGGTAAACCGACAAGTGTGCTATCATCGTGCGCTCGTACTTCAGGTAATTCGGGAAGTACGTCAGCGCTTTTGAAAAGTCTTTTTCTTCCGCGAGTCGCTTGCGCGCTTCCCTTCCGGCTCCTTCTTCGCGGTCGTCGGTGAAAGCCAGGAAATTCATTGCAGCGTCTTCCATTTTTCCCTGCAAAAGCAGTTTTCCGACTTCGTGCGTGTTCCTGCGCAGCGAGCCGAAGCGCTGGTCGCCGAAGTAATTCGGGAAGGCGTAACCGCTTTTTTGGGCGCGTTCTTCCATCTTTGCGGCGTCCGGCCACTCGCCGCAGTTCTCGAAATTAAGCGTAATGGTAAAACGATTGCCGAGCAGCGAGCCCATGCGGACTTTGTCGCCGGCGTTCCACGCGCCGTTTATGCTGATGTCCTTTACTTTAAGCGAAAGAAGCCTCTGCGGCGGAACCGCGAAAGCGCTGCACAACTGGACGGTTATCGCGTTGCGGTCCTTCGTTCCCGCACAATCGAGCCTCTTGCGCGAAATGTGGAGGCAGCCGGCTATTGCGTCTAGAGCCTGCGCCGTGTTCCAGCCCCTCTTCTGCAAGACGAAGTGACAGAACTTTCCGGGCGCGTCGTCTCTGGAAAACTGCTTGCCCACCTCCAGCACCGTTCCGTCTTCGAGGATTTCTTCTACGACGAATTCCTCTGGCTTGAATTCAAACAAAAGTGCGTCCCTCCGCCGCCGCCCACAGTTCCTCCAGCTTCATTCTAACGGAATCAACCGAGTGCTGGTCCAGGTTTACTTCCAAAACCAAAGGCGTCTTCTTTTCCTTGAGTCTCTGCAAATGCCGCTGGTAGCCCTTGACGTTAGTCGGATCGGGGGTCAAGTGCAGGTCGTCTTCGTGTGTCCTGAACTGAGTGCGGCCCATATTGCCGTGAAAATGAAGGGCGATGAAGTCAGACTGGTTGCGCGACTCCAGGAAGCCGAGGAGTTCACGGAAAGAAAGCCTTTCGCTGAGCCTACGGTGGCCGGTATCGAAAGTAATTCCGATTGCAGGCGCTTCCGCAAGCAAGGTAGTAAAGTGAGAGAACTCGTAGCCGAGGATTTCAGAATGCTCGTTCGGATCGCCCATGTTCTCCATTCCCAGCTTCAAGCCTATCCTGCCTTCTTCAACTGCTTGCGAAACCTGTTTATGAAATTCCGCGCCTTCAGCCAAACCGCGCGCGACGTCGGTGAAAACCAAGTCAGCCAAGCGCACGAACGGCGGGTGAAACGTTGCTTCGCGGCGGAAGCCATTGTCTTCAACTATCTTCGAAAACAATTCAAAGCGGTTCATCATGCGCGGCCAGTGCTCCTTCCTCGCGGCGGTCAACAGCGCTCCGAAGTCGCCGTCGGGCAGATGAAACTGAATTTTCACGCCAGCCGAGTCAGCGGCCTCCGCGAGTTTGGAAATGTTTTCCTCGTCAGCAAAATACTTGCTTCCGTCAAAAGAATACAGTCTCTTTTCCGGCTCGAACTTGTGCGGCTTTACTTCGACGAGGTTGACTGGAAGCATTTCTATTGCGCCGAAGTCGCCGAAGCTCCGGCACTTGACTCCAATCAGTTGCTCTCCTTTGTGCACGGCCATCACTTGTACCTGAGAAACGCGCCTAGTCCCTTGAAAGTGGCATGGAACTGCGAGCCTTCGGCAGTATTCTGTGAAACCATTTCAATGGGAAGCGCCTGCGCTTCGGCGGCTGAAACGATTTCACCCGCTATGTCCGACTCGCTTTCGACAACCGGCTTGCCTCCGCAAGAACACTCTTCCTCAGGAGGCTTGTCCGCGATTCTCGTGAAAGTCTTGCCGCAGGCGTGGCACTTCATTCTGAATTCTCGGAGCGCCAGTCCCTCGGAAACCAGGAGAGTCTCGACTTTCTTTGCGGCGATTGCGGCGCGAATGTCGTCCAAGCCGTATACCGCGAGTCCTCCTTTCACTACTTCGCGCATGAAGCGGTCCAACAGCTTTTTCTCGCGAACCACTTCCTGTTCCGCGATTAGGTCGCCGCTTTTTTCAAGCAGTTCCCGCAACCCGTACTCGTCCGTGTATCCAGTGTCGACCGTTCCGAGCACTTGCAGCTGGTAGTTGAACGGCTTCAAACGCAGGAAATCTTCTTTCGCGGGCCCCGGACCGCCGACGATGACTCCCTTGAATCCCTTGACGTCAACAAACGAATCCATTGCCTCTCCGATGCGCTTGTAATAAACTTCGACCACTTCCTCGTGAATCCTCTGGTAACGTGCAGCCGATTGCCCTCCCTTGTGGACCTTCTGGTGGGCCGTGCTCGTGAGCTTGCGCAGGACTTTGATGTCCTTTCCCTTCAGTAAAGCGATGGTCGATTCCTTGCCGTCCATAACAACGAGCCCGTACGAACCGGTTTGCTCGAGCATTTCCTTCAAGGGCTCGGTGACGAACGTGCTTTCGCAGCGGTAGAACTGCACGTGAAGCGGAGACGGCGGAATTATGTATAACAGGCGCACGTCGGACCTGCCTTCGACTTCGGAAACGTTGCCCGCAAAAATGGCGACCCCGTTTTCAGGCGGCTTCGAAACGGTCTTCAGGAAGGCCAATATTTTTTCAATGGCTGCTTGCACGTTTTTCTGCGTCGACTTGCTCTTTATGTTGGAAGCTTGGCCGTACTCTTCGCGCAGCTTGCCGGCAATGTCGCTTACGGGATACCCGGGGGTAACGTAGACGCTGATGAGTTCGGTCCCGCGTCCCCGGTACTTCTCCAACTCGGCAATCTGTTTCTTGAAGTCATAGACTTCCTTAGAGTCAGCCATAAGCAGGGTTATGAAGAAAGTTGAATAAATAAGGTAAAGGTGAAGGTCAGTTCTTTCGCGAAATGCGTTCTATCCCGCCCATGTGCGAACGCAAAACCTTTGGAATGGTCACGCCGCCGGCTTCATCCTGATTGTTTTCAAGAATTGCAACCAGGGCCCGGCTTGTAGCGACCATCGTCGAGTTAAGCGTGTGCACCCACTCTTTTTCTTCCTCGCCTTTCTCGTTCTTTTTTCCCGTGCGGTACTTGATTCCGAGCCGGCAGGCTTGGTAAGAAGTGCAGTTGCTTGCGCTGACTAGTTCGCGGTACTTCTGTTGCGCGGGCATCCACGCCTCCAAATCGTATTTCTTTGCCGCTACGGTTCCGATTTCGCCCGTGCAGATGTTGACTATCCGGTAGGGCAAGTCAAGCGCTTTGAAAAACTCTTCCGCGTTGGCGAGTAGTTCCTCGTGAATTCGCCAGGAGTCCTCGGGCTTGCAGAAAACCACTTGCTCGACTTTATTGAACTGATGAACCCTGAAAATTCCCTTGGTGTCCTTTCCGTGGGCGCCGGCTTCCTTGCGGTAGCACGGACTTACGCCCGCGTACTTCAGCGGAAGCGAGTCTGCGTCGAGGATTTCGCCGGCGTGCATTGCAACCAAAGGGTGTTCGCTGGTCGCAATCAAGTAAAGGTCTTCGCCTTCGACTTTGTACATGACGTTCTCGAAGTCGGCCAAGTCGGTTACTCCCTCGTAAGGCGCTCTTGCCATCATGTGAGGCGGCTCCACTAGCGCAAAGCCTTTCTTGAAAAGCATTTCCAGCGCCAGGCGCTGTAACGCGTGGTCGAGGAGAACCAACTCGTTTTTCAGGAAGTAGAACCGAGCGCCTGAAATGGTTGCAGCGCGCTCCAAGTCTCCGACGCCCAGTTGGTTCAGCAAGTCGACGTGGCTCTTTGGCTCGTCGCAAGGAATTCTTTTTCCGCCGTACTCGCGGACGACGACGTTTTCGGACTCGTCTTTTCCTACCGGAACGCTTTCGTGCAAAACGTTCGGCAAGCGCATTAAGTAATAGCGGACGCGTTCGGTGATTTTCTCCTGCTTTTCTTCAGCGGCCTTGATTTTCGCCGGAATTGACTGCGCTTCCTTCAGCGCCGCAGACGCGTCTTTCCCTTCTTTCTTCAACAGCTTTACTTTCTCAGTGGCCTTGTTGCGCTCGGCTCGCAGCTTCTCGACCTGCTGCAGCAGAGAACGCTGTTCGGCGTCGAGTTCAAGCAGTTCTTCCAACCACTTGAGTTTCTCTGAGTCTCCCCGCTTTTTCAAGTCAGCGCGCACGACTTCTGGGTTTTTTCTGACGAAACGAATGTCCAGCAACAAAAACACCTCTTGAAAAAACAACGGCGGCTAAGCGCACCTAAGCATTTCGCTCCTCGCCTGCTCGATCTGTCCCCTGATTACGTCCTGCTTGTGCTTCAACGGACCGACCAGGGACGAAGAGAACTTTATTACCATAAGGTTTTCGTAAATCGCGTTCATCTTGCCGAAGTAATACTCGGCGTCCTCCTTTTTTCCGTCGGACAACGCCAATTGCACGGCCCGCCTGAGTTCGCCCACGCAGTCGGCCAAGCCTGACAGCCATGCAATGGATTCGATTCCGAGTTCTTCGAAGGATGGAATGGGCTTGCGACGCATTATCGCGTCCAAGCACTTTATTTCAGCGTACTCCTGGTAACACTGTTGGGAAACGTTCTCCAGCTCTTCGTCGAGCGAATGTAGTTTCTTTATTTTCGGCTCGATTTCCGCAAGTTTGGCCTCGGCTTCGCCCAATTCACTCGCGTGAACGGCTTTTATTGCGAGCGCGCAGTCGCGAATGATTTCCCGGGTCAACGGAATTATTTGGTCCTGGCGCTTTTCCTTGTCGGATAGAGTCTTGACTATCTTCGCAACCGCTTTCTCCAAGCCTTCTTCTGCGGCTTTTGTTTTTGCCATGCAATAGGTTTGTCAAAGAATCTATTAAAACCCTGTTTCGAGCGCTCGCGCCAGAGAACCCAAAGCGCCGCGGCTAACGCAATTACTTCAAGCGCAATAAAGAACGCGGCGCCGTGCGAAAAGTCCCAGTACGAAACTGGCCCTATCAGCTGCCAGTCGCTCGCGGGCCAGAGCGGCCGTATTCCGTCAGTTACGTGGGTGAATGCGTCGATGAGTAGGTGCAGGCCCCAGCCGAAAAAGAATGGCCAAGCAACGCGCTTGAATGCAATAACCACGCAAGCAATTACGCCGAAGACCAGAACAGAGTGGAAGAACAAGTAGAACGGCCGGTAAGGCGTGGCAAAAAACTCTTGCACCGCAGCCCTAATGTCGAAGCCCGACGCCAGCAAGGCAAATGCGCCTGCGGTTAAGCTAGCCAAATCCGGAATAATTGCCCCGACTGCGGCGAGCCACGCCAACTTGTTTTTTCTTGCGAAAAACCACGCCCAGACGACATGGGAGAAAGTGTCCACGCAAAGCCGAGCACCGCACGAAATAAATAGTTTGGGCGTGACGAGTTACTCCATGGAAAAAGGCCGCGAGTTCATCGGACTGACGGGCACGTTCGCTTCGGGCAAGGGAACGATAATCGACACCGTTAAAAAGATGTACGGAAACAAGGCCGCTTCGTTCAGCACCAGCGACATAGTGCGGGAAGAGACGGCTAAGATGGGCTTGGCGCAGGAACGCCCCAACCAGCAGCGCGTCGCGAACGAGTTGCGCGCCACCAGAGGGACAGGGGTTTTCGCGGAAATGGCTTTGGAGCGCGCCGCAAAACTTCCTGCAAGCGTGAACCTGGTTCTTGTTGACGGCATCCGCAACCCCGGCGAGGTGAACGCGCTCCGCAAGTTCGGGAAGAACTTCCGCTTGTGGGCTGTTGACGCGCCGATCGAGGTGCGCTACCAGCGCATCAAGAGCAGGGCGCGGGAAGGCGAGAAAGTTCTTTCTTTCGAGGAGTTCAAGGCAAGCGAAGAGAAAGAGAAGAAAGCGTCGAACGCGGCAGCGCAGTCGATTCCCGCGTGCATGGCGCTCGCTGACGGCTTGATAGAGAACAACGGCTCGCTGGAAGAACTCGAGAAAAAAGTGAAGGCACTACTAAAGAGCTAGCTTTTCTTGCGTTTTGAACGCAGCAGCGTATGCAAGTGCTTTGCCGTTTCCGGCGCGCGCACGCGGCTTATCCAACTGGGATCGGGCAACACTCCGTTCTCGTCGCGCACTACGTTTACGGTAGAACCGTCATTGACGGGCTTTAGGAAGCCGTCGACCCTCTTGCCGTTAACGTAAGCAGCAACAGGATAGGTTCCGAAAGCGGGTCCCAACTGCGCAAACGCTGCGTCCGCTAACGTCGCGTTCGAAGGCAGGAACTTCCTTTCCCCGCCACCGAAATTCACTTCAAGCAGGGACTGTTTCGCGCGCGAAACAGGCGGCGCATTTATTTTTTGCGCGAATGCATTCAACGCGTCCACTACCTTTTTCGGAATTGCGTGGCCCTTGTACATCCAAGTGGCTGCGTCTCCCCGCTCTGCGCGTTCGTGCATTTCCCTCGTCCTGATCTGAAGTTCGATCAGCCTCGTACCCGGTTTCTTGAGAGTCAAGTCCCCGTGCCAAGCGCGGTATTCTCCCATTTGAACCTGCTTGTCGCCTGTGCGCAGGTAAAGCGACTTTGGCGTTCTAATGTAATCCTTGTACAGCTTCAGGTTTGCGACTGCAGAGTGTGCGGTTATCGCCTGCGATAGACTGTAACAATCGGCTTCGGTTGCCGGCTTGAGTACGCTTGGATCGCGCGAGTTCACCGGCCGGCCGTATATGATTACGCGCATCGCCCCCAAATCATGCATGCCCAAAATACCTTGTCTGGCACGCGGGTCGCCTTTCCGAATGTCTTCAAAGTGCTTTCTGTCTATGCTGTGCTCTTCTTTTACGCGCGACTCTACGCGGCCCACCAGGCCAAGCTGCTTGAGAGAATCTTCCACCGCCGCTCTGCCTTCGGCAAAACTGGCGTTTAGAGTGGGAACATGCCGTTTTACGTTGTCGTGGATTTCACGCCAACGGGGGTAGTTGAAGACTTGGAAAGAGCTTTCTTCAAGCGACTCCTTGTATCTCCTGAAACCCAAAATGTCGGCGAGCGGAGCATAGATGTCGCTTGCTACGCGGGCGAGGCGACTGCGTTTTTTCTCGTCGGGAATGTTGCGCAGTTTCGCGTGCGAGAGAGCCAGAATTTCTATCAACGCGGCCCGGCTGTCGGCGCCGGCTATCTTTGAGTAAACGTCCGCCGCAGGCGCGTCGGAAAGAACTGTCGCGCGGATTTCGCCCGCCTGCTGCACGAGGGGCCTGACGGAAACGGGAACGAAGTTGAGTTTGTTTACAGGAATGCCGTAGTACAATGCGGCGACAATCGCTTCCTTGTGCTCGGGCGCCAGTTCCCCCGCCGAAATCGACTCGCGGATTGACTTTGCTATGTCTAAGTTCCTTTCGGTGGCCGGAATGCCCGCAAGAGTGCGTTCTCCTTCGAGAACGGGGGTGACGCGCGTGAATTCCTTCGCGAACCAGTCTTCCTTCATCCAAGGCTCGTCAAGCATGCGCTGAAGCCGCATTCTTTCCTCGCGAGTTCGCGCCACAATAAACCCCGAAAGTATTTGCTGCGCTGGCTATATAAAAAGTTCCAAATGCTTTTCTCACGCCTGCTTTTCCCGCGCCGCCTTCAACAGCACGCGCTGTTCCGCGCTCGCCACTATCCGCCGCGTCTGGTCTATCACGTCGGGGTTGACGCTTATGCTGTCGATTCCGTATTCAACGAGTTTTTCCGCGAACTCCCTGTAAACCGAGGGCGCTTGGCCGCAAATCGACACTTTGACGCCGTACTTGTGACACGCTTCAATCACGTGCTTTACCGAACGCAGAACTGCGGGGTCGCGTTCGTCAAAGTCTTCCGCCACAACGGGGTTGTCGCGGTCGACTCCCAACGTAAGCTGCGTCAAGTCATTCGAACCAATGCTGAAGAAGTCAGCGCCTGCCTTGCAGAATTCCTCGGCTAGAATGACGGTCGAGGGAACTTCGCACATTATTCCCAGCTTGAAGTCCCTGCTCCTGTGCAAGCCCGCTTCTTCGACCAGTTCCTTGCATACCTTGAATTCGTGCAGCGTGCGGACGACTGGAATCATGAGCCAGAGGTTGTGCATTCCATATTGCTCGCGAACGCGCTTTACTGCTTCCAACTCGAGCTTGAACACTTCAGGGTCTTTGATGTAGCGGAAGCAACCGCGGTATCCGATCATCGGGTTTTCCTCGTGCGGCTCGAACTCTGCTCCGCCTTCGAGGCTCTTGTACTCGTTCGTCTTGAAGTCAGTAGCGCGGTAAACAACAGGACGGGTTCCGAAGGCGGCGCAGACCTTGCGCAGGCCCCTTGCCACGGCGTCAACGAATTCCTCTTGCCTGCCTTGCTTGATGAGCCACTTCGGGTGCTTGCCTATTCCGGCGATCATGAACTCGGCGCGCAACAGTCCTACTCCGTCGACGTTTTCGACAGCCACTTTTTCAGCCAAGTCGGGTTCGGCTAGGTTTACGTAAATCTTTGTTCCCGTAACCACCGGAGCAGCTGCTGAAACAACGCCCGTGGCGGCTGCGGGCTTGAGCGCTTCTTCAAGCGCGACAATTCCTTGGTAGACCACGCCATGGCGCGCGTCTACAGTGACGGCCTCGCCGTCTTCCAGCAACGCCGTTGCCTTCCTCGTTCCTACAATGCACGGAATTCCGAGTTCGCGCGAAACGATTGCCGCGTGGCAAGTCATTCCGCCTTCGTCGGTAACGATTCCCGCGGCGCGCTTCATTGCCGGCACGAAGTCCGGAGAAGTCATTGCGGTTACCAGAATGTCGCCGTCCTTGACTTTGTAGAGTTCCTTCAAGTCCGCGACGATGCGCACGTTTCCTGAAGCGATTCCCGGCGAAGCGCCGAATCCCTGAAGCAGAACTTTGGCCTCGTCCGCGGAAATGGCTTCAACCGGCTTCGCAGTTCCTTTCGCGGGCATTTTCTCGGCTTTTTCACTCGCCCGTTCAGCATCAATTTTCTTCATCGTCGTTACCGCACGGCTTTGGACTATGTAAACGCGGTCTTCCTCAACCGCCCACTCCATGTCCTGCGGAAAACCATAGTGTTCTTCAATCGCTTTTCCGTAACGCGCGAGCTGAATGACCTCGCGATCCGACAACTTGAATTTTTCGCGGTCTGCTTCCGGAACGTCAATCCACTTGTCCTCGTCGCCTACTTTCACAATCATTTTATCCTGGTGCGTGGCGTTCTTTTCAAGAATGGACATCGAGCCCTTGTCGACGACGTAGCGGTCGGGAGTAACCGAACCGCTTACCACTGCTTCGCCCAGCCCGTACGCCCCTTCAATGATTATCTTACTCGTGTCGTTGGTGACGGGGTCGATTGAAAACATTACTCCCGCCGAACGGGATTGAACCATGCGCTGTATCACTACCGCGATTCCGACTTTCATGTGGTCGAAGTGCTGTTCCTGGCGGTAGTAAATGGCCCTTGCTCCGAACAAAGAAGCCCAGCACTGCCTAACCGCTTCGACTAGCTTGTCGGCCCCCCGTATGTTCAAGTAAGTTTCCTGCTGGCCAGCGAAACTCGCTTCCGGCAAATCTTCAGCAGTCGCGCTCGAGCGCACTGCAACGAGAACCTCCTGCGAGGGCGCGGGCATCAAGTCGGTTCCGCAGAGCTTGTTGTACGCGCGGATTATGTCGACGCGGATGTCGGACGGCATTTCAGCCGAAAGAATTGCTTTCTTGACCGCCTCGCTGGCCGCGTTCAACACTAGAGTGTCCTGCACGTCAAGCGAACCACACTGTTCGCGGATGACGTTGTCTATTCCCGCGCCGCGAACGAATTCGAAGTAAGCTTCGCTGGAAACCATGAATCCCTCGGGAACGGGAAAGCCGGCGTTAGTCATTTCCGCCAGGTTGGCTCCCTTGCCTCCTGCTACGGCAAGCGAAGTTCTGTCGAGTTCTTGAAACCAGTAAATGTGCTTGGCCATTGCGTCCTACCCCCTAAAGCAGAACGCATTAACGCCGATTCGTATAAAAACGTTGGGCAGAGCCGAAGCTGAACGAAGTGAAAAACCGGAAAAGAAAATGATTACTTCTTCTTTTCCTCTGCCTTGGCGGGGGCAGCTGCTGGCTTTCCTTTCTCTGCCGGCGCAGCGGCTTTCTCCGCGCCTTCCGCCGGAGCGGCGGCAGCGGCTTCTGCTGCAGTGGGCTTCGGAGCTTCTTCTTCCTTCTTCTTGAAGACTACTCCTTCCATGCTGCGAGCCAAGTTAGCGGAATCCTTCGTAATGTCGCGGACGCGGATCTTGTAGTGCCCCGACATCTTGCGAAGAGCGCGGTCGAGCCCGTCTTTGACGACTTGAAGGCCGACGGAATAGCATCTTGCACGGAAGACTACGTCGCCCCTGCTTATCGGGGCCATGCGTCCCTTCGGCCTTCCGAAGGCAAGCTTCATTCCCTTGGAAATACGGTCAGCGCCGGCCACTCCTAGAGCGCCGTGCTCGCGTATGACGTAGTGAGGGTAGTGCATGACTTTCAGGAAGTAGTTTGCAAGCAGGTTCTTTTCCATGTACTTGTTGGCCATCTGACGCGCTGCTTCGATTGCGTTGTCGCGCAAGTTGATTGCGTCCTGCGCGACCAAGTCGACTTCCAAGTCAAAGCGCTTGTCGACGCCCATGTCGTACTGGCGCACTTTAGGCCGCGGCGCTCCCTTGACGAAGCTCTTGCGGGGGCGCCTCTGCGAAATGCGCGTCCACGGCTGAGTGCCGACTCGCCGGATTGTCTTTGCAGGCCTTAAACCCATTGAAAACCAACTCTAGAACAGAATGTTACTGCCTAAGCCAATTGCTTTAGAATCAGCGGAAACAATTTGCCCGAAACAAATATTTAAAGCCTTCGCACACCCTACTTAGTTTAACCAACAATCTGCGAAGGGTTACGCTTGAAAAAGAAAAACCGCAAGGCCCAAAGTGCCGTAGAATATATTCTGACGATAAGCGGAGTACTATTGATAGTAGTCGTTGCGATAATCCTCCTTAAGGGGGGCGCGCTCGGGGAAACGCAGGAAACCGTGCGGATCGCCAGCCTGAACCTCGGACTGCTGGAAAACCCCGCTTACGCCGTGCCGCTGCAAATCGTTTCAGACCGCTTCACGCCGGGTGGCTCCAGCGTCTACGCGCCTTGCGAATCCACTGAAGAAGTTTTGGAGTGTCAGCCGGTGCACATAATCAACAACGACTTGTACGCGAGAAGGCTTACGGTAATCCGCCTCGCAGACAGCGAGGTTATTTACGACGGTGCTGTTCCCTCCAATTTGAGGGCAACTTTCGACATCCGCGCCGAGACCCCAGGCTACTGGCCTTACCAGTGCTACGAATACTACTGGGACGGCAACTCAGCGGCACCTGATTCGTGGTCGCTCGGCAACCAAACGGCTTGCTCCGGAATAGGCGGAAGTGGCGCGGGAAGCGGAAGCAACTTTCCAACAGTAGACGTAACCCTTTTTGATGACATTTACTCTGGAGACATATCGTTCAACTACACGCCCGCGGACGACGTCGGCTTTGCCAGCGCAAGCTTGTTCGTGAGCATGGACGAAGGAGCTACTTACTCCGAAGTGGCTTCGAACGCTAGTGCGATCCTCAATGGGTTGCTGAACACAATAACTTACCACCTTACGGAAGGCACGTATTACTGGCGCGTTGAAGTATGCGACACCGACTTTCAGTGCACAACCTCAAGCCATCGGTCGTTCAATTCCTGTCCCGCTCCCGGAACAATAGTGAACATTTCCTACTGTCCTTATTTCATACGCTGCCCAGGAGAATACCACGTCAACGCCAGCCTCTCCAACTGCGGCAACGGCGTAAAAGTGGACACCACTCACGACGTGATAATAGACTGCCTCGGCAACTCGTTCACCGGCCACGGCGCGGTAGTAGGGGCGGGAATTGACGTAAGGGATTCAAGCCACGTGCACATACGGAACTGCGTCGTAACCGATTTTGAGACTACGATACAACTGCAGGACACCGAAGACAGCGAGGTTTCCCACAACGACGTAGATACCTGCTCGCAGGGAATTCAAGTAAAGGGCAAGACCAAAAACAACAAAATAGATTCAAACAACGTGAAGAAGTGCACCACCGGAATCGACTTCGACGGTGGCCAAAACAACACCGTATCAAACAACAACGCAAACGAAAACAATTACGGACTAATCATGAAAGGCAATTCCGAATCCGACTGCCGCGACAACACCATTACCGAAAACCACTTCGATAACAGCGACCGGGAAGGAATAGCGCTGATCGGCACCGACACAGGAGTTTTAAAAGTTACAGGAAACAAGTTAACCAACAACACGGCAACAGAGAGTGCGGACTACGGGCTGCACATATCTAGCTCTGACGTGTTTTCCAACACTTTATCAGGAAACGACTTCTCTGACGCGGGGGTTTTAGACGTATACTCTACAGGCGGCGTTCAAACAGAAGTTAAGGATAACTGCGGCGCAAACAAATGCAAGCAAACTGGATCACACAAGGTATGCGATAATGTGGGCGTACCAGCCAACTGCAGCAACCACGCCCACTAGCTTAACCGCGTTAGCAACTCACAAGCCCTGCACAGGCTGCCGCCAGAAGAAGGACGACCACATTTCATGCAAGGCCTTGCCTTAATTTTACTTTCTTGTTCCCCGACTGCTTTGCGGAGCGCGAGGAAGGAATTCAATAAATTCAGCTTGACTCCGGGATGCTCTGCTTCCGCGTCGTTCAGAAAGTCTTTAACGGTTGCGCGAAACGCCTCGCCGGCGTACGGACAAGCTCCCAAGTGAAACGGAAGCCCCTGCAGGGTCGAAAACAAGGCGCACTCGCGCTCTGGAATGAAAACCAGTGGACGAATTCTGCGCACGAAACCCTCCGCAACGCCTTCGTCTTCGGTAAAACGCAGCCGCGAGTTCCTTACAACCTCTCCGCGCAACAAGTTCATCAAAAAAGTCTGGGCCAAGTCGTCGGCATTATGACCCAACGCAACCTTGTTCGCGCCCAAGTCTTTCGCCGCGTTGTCCAGCGCAGCGCGTCTAAGCACTCCGCAGTAAGAGCAAGCCCCTTCCTTTCGACCGCTTTTCCTGTTCCGGGCGACAATTAGTTCGTCCAACGTCCTGCCGAACGATTTCTTGAACGAAGCAACCGTCAGTTCAAAGCCGAGTTTTTTGCAAGCGTCTCGAGCTGCTAGAACGGCCTTGTCCCGGTAGCCCTTGATTCCTTCGTCGACTAAAACGGGTTTCACTTCGACGTTTCCCGCCATTTGAGCCAAGTACCTTATCGACCAAAGCAAGGCGGAGCTGTCTTTTCCGCCCGAGACCGCCACCGCAATAACGTCCCCCCTGCGCACCAGGCCGAATTCCTTGTTGGCCTTCCTTATTCTACGCGCGAAGTGCTGCAGGAAACAGTTTTTGCAGAAACTCGCGCCCGCGTAAGGCAGTTCCACTACCGCTTTTTTGCCGCAGTTGAAACAAGAAACCAAAATAATTTCACCGCCTTAACAAAACGATATATTAATACGGATAACGGCATATTAATTTTGGTTCGGGGACGAGCGTCTTTGAACCAAACGAGTTTTCGTTAAAATTAGTTTCGAAGGTGGAGAATATGACTGAAGAGCATCAACAGCACCACGAGCATCACGCTCAAGAGGTGCACGAACACCACCCTGCGCCAGAGCACCCGCATTCTGCGGGTTCGACGGCAAAGCAGCAGGAGTGGATGATTTACTTGGTCGTCGCGCTCGTCGGAGGACTCATAATCGGATTCGGAGTCCACGCGTACATTACGCCGACGCAGGTGCAGACGCAGCAAAACAACACATTTTTCGCCACGCCAATACCCGTTCAGTCGGGCATCGGCGCCGCCGCAGCCGGAAGCAAGGCAGTTGCTTACTTGAACGAAAACATTCTCGCAGCGCAAGGCGTAACCGCCGTCTTGAAAAACGCAACTGAACAGAATGGAGTTTACTTGATAAGCATTGAAATCAAGAACGGCACCCAAACGCTCCAGCAAGCCCAGGCATACGCGACGAACGACGGAAAGCTCTTGATAATCGGCAGCGCCCTGAACCTCGACGAAAAACTCGACTTGGCGGCGCCGCAGCAGGCAGAAATTCCCAAGAGCGACAACCCGGACGTAAAGCTGTTCGTGATGAGCTTCTGCCCCTACGGCATTCAAGCCGAACAAGCCATGTCCCCCGCCGTAAAGACGCTGGGAAACGCGGTTGAAGTAGAACCCCACTTCGTGGTATACGGAGACTACTGCGCAGGCGGACGCTGCAACGAATCTGACTACTGCATTGCAAACGGAACGTACTGTTCCATGCACGGAATAAACGAAGTCCGCGAAGACGTGCGCCAGCTGTGCGTGTGGAAGTACGCCAAGGCAAAGTGGTGGGACTACACAGACTACGTCAACGAAAACTGCAACGTCGGCAGCATTGAAACATGCTGGCTCAACGCCTCGCAAGCCGCTGGATTGAACTCAACTCAAATCAGCGCCTGCCTCGCCAACGAAGCGGAGGCACTGCTTGCGCCCGAAGTCGCGCTGGACGAAGCGAACCAAGTGCAGGGCTCGCCGACCCTGGTGATAAACGGAGTGCAGTTCACCGGCAGCCGCACGCCCGAGTCTTTCAAGGGAGGCATCTGCGGAGCGTTCAACACGCAACCAAGCGCGTGCAGCCAAAACGTTTCAGCCTCTGCGCAGGCTTCCGCGGCAACAACCGGCGGATGCGGCTAAACCGTTTCGTAACCGCCGCGTTTGCGGCGGACTCTTCTTCTTTTTAATTTCTTCTTCTTTCCTCCTTTCATGTTTTTCGACGTCGAATCAATACTCGTCGCCTTCGGCTACACCGCGCTGTTCGCGATGATATTCGTTGAAACCGGTTTGCTTGTCGGCTTTTTTCTTCCCGGCGACACGCTCTTGTTCACCGCAGGAATCCTCGCCGCAAAAGGAATCCTCGACCCGTGGCTCATAGTACTCGTCTGCTCGGTTGCGGCAATCGCAGGAGACTCCGCCGGCTACTGGATTGGCCGCAAGTACGGCAAGGGCTTGTTCGACAAGGAAGAGGGAATGTTCTTCAAGCGCAAAAACCTGGAAACCGCCAGAGCGTTTTACGAAAAACACGGCGGCAAAACCATTTTCCTGGCCAGGTTCGTCCCAGTTGTCCGAACTTTTGCTCCCGTGCTGGCGGGAGTCGGGGAAATGAAGTACTCCCGTTTTCTGGCGTTCAACGTATTCGGCGGAATCTTTTGGGTCGCCTTCGTCACCGTAGCGGGCTACTTCATTGGCGGGCTAATTCCAAATGCCGCGGAATACACTACGCTAGCGATCATAGCAGTAGTAGTTCTGTCGCTTGGCATTCCAACGCTAATGCACCTAGCCAAAAAGAAGTAAGCTACTGGATTCCGCCAAGATATTTTAAAGGTTGGCGGCGTTAGCTTCTCCGAATACGATGCTCGCTCTTTCCAAGAAAAAGTTGAATGACTTTTTGACTGCGTTGAAGCGAGCGGAGCCCCAACGCCAAATCATAGTCCCCGTCGAGGAACGCGGCGCAACAAAGTACTTCTACTTTCCCTCCGCGCTCCCGCTTTTCCTTGAACATCTGCCCTATTATTCGACGAAAAAGTTTTTCCTGCCCCCCCGCGAGTCGCTTTTCCGCTTCAGGATGGAAAAAGGAAAGTATTCCACAACTGAAGAAACGGTTCAGTGCAACCAACTCATTTTCGGAATACGGCACTGCGACGTGCACGCACTCAAGGTCTTGGACAAGTTTTTCGCGGACGAGCCCACCGACTCGTACTGGAACCGACGCAAAAACACGTCGCTCATTGCGCTGAACTGCGCGCAGCCCGCGCCGGCGTGCTTCTGCGACGGAATGGGAACGCGGCACTCCAAGGGGGCGGACGTCGAGTTAACCGACGCAGGCGGGTACTGGACCGTCGAACCAAAGACCAAGAAGGGAAGGAAAATCGTTTCAGAAGCGGCCGCGGCCTTGCATGAAGTGAAAAAACCAAAGCCGCTTGAGGAAAAGCCGTGCGAAGTCGGCGCGACAAAACGCAGAGCAGACGCGATAACCGAAAAGGAAGGCTTCTGGAAGGAAATAAGCGACGGCTGCCTCAACTGCACGGCCTGCAACATCGTCTGCCCAACCTGCACCTGCTTCGACGTCGAAGACGAAACCGACCTGCAGGGAAACGAGGGGTCGAGGTACCGCGTTTGGACGAGCTGCACGCTTGACGACTACTCGCGCGTCGCGGGAAACTACGTGTTCCGAAAGGAGGAGCACGCAAAGTCCTTGATCCGTGTCCAGCACAAGCTAAACTGGTTCAAGCAAAAATTCGGCGAACACGGCTGCACGGGCTGCGGCAGGTGCTCGCTGCACTGCCCGACTAAAGTTGCCACTGCGGACGTGGCGAGAAAGTGGTTGCAATGAACCCCTATCATCCAATGAAAGCGCAAGTCGCGGCAGTACGCGAAGAAACCGGCGACATCAAGACGTTCACGCTGCACGTCGAAGGAAAAAAATCGTTTTTCTTCGAGCCCGGCCAGTTCGTTCAAGTGTCGCTGCTTGGATACGGCGAGTCTCCGTTCTCCATTTCCTCTACTCCGGGCGACGCGCTTGAAATAACGGTCAAGAACGTCGGCGATGTCACGCAAGGAATGTTCAAGCTCGAGAAAGGCGACGAACTCGGAGTGAGGGGCCCGTTCGGAAACTATTATCCGCTAGAAAAAATGGCGGAACGCGACTTGGTCTTCGTGGCAGGCGGCTTCGGAATGGCTTCCCTTGCCTCGGGAGTAAAGGAAGCGCTGCGCAAGCAAAACAAGTTCGGACAAATCTCGTTGTACTACGGCGCGCGCAGTCCCCAGGAATTCATTTTCGCAGACGAACTGACGCAATGGAAGAAGCAAGGCGTGAAAGTCAACCAAAGCATTGACAAGACCTGCGCCGGCTGGAAAGGCTGCGTCGGCTTCGTCCCCGAGCTATTGGACCAAAAGCCGCCGTCTCCCAAGGCGGCTGCTTTCGTGTGCGGTCCGCCGCGAATGATTGACGCCTCGGCGCAAAAGCTCGTCGAAGCAGGCATTCCCGAAAAAAAGATTTTCGTTTCGCTCGAAAGAAGAATGAGCTGCGGCGTAGGCAAGTGCGGCCACTGCCTAGTGCGCGGCAAGTACGTCTGCAGGGACGGCCCCGTGTTTACTTACGCGGAAGCAAAAAAACTCGTTACAGACGGTTGAAATGAAGCAGAAATTGCGCGCAGGAGTTTTTTCGTTCACGGCTTGCTATGGCTGCCAGCTCCAGATAATCAAGATGGAAGAACTGACGGAAGTGCTGAAGGCAATCGACTTCGCCGAATTCGAACTCGTTTCCGACAAAAAAGAGGAAGGCCCGCTGGACGTCGCGTTCGTCGAAGGAGGAATTTCCCGCGAAAACCAGATTCCGGTGTTGCAGAAAATACGTGCGCGAACCGGCTTCCTCGTCGCAATAGGCGCCTGCGCGTGCGACGCAGGAATTCCGGGAATAAAGTCGTTCATGAACGAAGCAGAAGCCGAGAGAATAGTTTACGGCGAAGACTTCAGGAAAAACCTGCGCTCCATCAGCCCCAGGCCGATTGACAAGTACGTGAAAGTCGACTACTACATGAACGGCTGTCCCATCGAGCGCTTCGAGTTCCACAAGGTAGTGAAAGAACTCGCGATTGGAAGAAAACCCCGGGAAAAAAGGCACGCAGTCTGCCTCGAGTGCAAGATAAAGGAAAACAAGTGCCTTTTGGACTACGGCATTCCGTGCATGGGCCCCGTGACCAACGGCGGCTGCTTCGCGCTGTGCCCAAGCAACAACGCCGCGTGCGAAGGATGCCGCGGCCCGGTGCAGGACGCCAACCTGCCGGCGTTCGTCGCCCTGTTGACGGAAAAGGGAGTGGACAAGAAGCGCGTCAAGCAGATGCTGCAGCGGTTCGGCGGAAGAACCGCTTTGTTCGAGTCGTTCGTTGAAAAAATGCGTGACTGAAAAATGGAGAAAACAATTCGCGTAAACCGCTTGTCGAAAATCGAGGGCCACGCCAACCTCGCGGTAACCGTCGAGGGCAAGGAAGTCAAGGACGTGAAAATGGAGGTCTTCGAAGCCGCGCAGTACTACGAAGCAATGGTGCGTGACAAGCCATTCCACGAACTCCCGATTACCGTGGGAAGGATTTGCGGCTTCTGCTCGCAAGCCCACCACAACACCGCCCTTGCGGCTATAGAGGAAGCGCTCGGCTACGAGCCGACGAGGCAGACGAAGCTGTTGCGTGAATTGCTTCAAATCGGTCAGATGCTTACGAGCCACGCGCTGCACCTGTACTTCCTGGCGCTGCCCGACTACCTGGGATTCGACAATGCGATTCAAATGGCTTCGAAGTACCCGAAGCACGTGCAACAAGCCCTTGAACTAAAGCATGCCGCGACAGAGCTGGTAGTTGCAGTCGGCGCGCGAGAAATCCACTCGATAAACGCCATGGTGGGCGGGTTCTCAAGCGTTCCAACCAAGTCCAAGATAGGCGTGCTTTCAAACAAGCTCAAGCAATCCAAGCAAGCCGCCCTCGAAACAGTAAAGCTGTTCGGCTCGCTCAAAACCCCGGATTTGCAGTCGCCTCCGCGCTACGCCTGCCTTTCCTCCCAAGGAGAGTACGCCATAATGGGAGGAATGATCGAGTCAAGCGAATGCAAGATTCCTTACGAAGCAGGAAAATGCATCACCGTACACAAAGACCAGTACCGCAAGCAAGTGCAGGAATACCTCAAGCCCTACTCCACATCGAAATTCGCGTCGTTCGCGGGCGCGACGTACTTCGTCGGCGCGCTGGCGCGCGTGAACAACAACTTCGTGCAGCTGTCGGAAGACGCGAAGAAAGCCGCGCTTGAAACCAGCACCAAGTTCCCGAGCTCCTGCATGTTCGCCAACAACCTTGCTCAAGCAATTGAATTGATTCACTTCCACGACCGCGCAATAGAAATCCTCGGCGAACTCTCGAAAACGATAAAACAAGAACCCGTCGCACACTTAACGCCGAAGGCGGGAAAAGGAATCGGAATAACCGAAGCGCCACGCGGAATACTCATCCACGAGTACGAACTCGCTGCAGACGGAAGAGTCGAAGCCGCCAACATAGTCACGCCGACTGCCCAGAACCTGCGGCACTTGGAAGAAAGCGTGCGCGAGTACGTGCCGTGGCTGCTGCACTTGCCCGACGAACAAATTTCTCTGGAACTCGAAAAGCTCGTGCGCGCGTACGACCCGTGTTTCTCGTGCAGCACTCACTTCCTAAAACTAAAGTTAAACAGAATAAGGTGAAACAAAAATGGTTTTGAAAAGCAAGGCCCGCAGACGCCGCGGCAAGGAAAGACGCAAACTGCGCCAACACCCGAAGAAAAAACGCAGACTATAGTTTTTTCAGAATGCGCTTTGTTTCGGCCGCCGCTTTCTCCGCACTCGCCGAAGGCGGAAGGCCTATCACGCGCACTCTTTCGACAACTCCGCTTTCCTTCGCTATCTTGAGGAAAAAGCCGGCGTCGAAGTCATGCATTGAAGACGGCGACGCGTCGGCGAACTCGCTCAAGTCCTCGATTACCCTCGTTTTCTTGAGTCCTTGAACTACGTCCAGTACAATCAAGTCGCGTTCGCCCTTCTGCGCGGCTGCTGCAAGCAGTTCGTCGAGGGTCTCGCACTCGACGAAATCGAATTCCCTGGTTTTCCCGCGTAGTTTTTTGCAGACTTCCAGCGCAAGCGAGTCGCCGGGAACAACGCGGCTTCCGAAAGCGAAAACGGTCTTCATTTCCCCGCCTTCAGCACTACGCTCTTCAAAATAATGGAGTCACCTTCAAGCACTGCCGGAACTTTCCCGCAGGCGGGGCACTCGAACAAAACCAAGTCGTGTTCGCGCGCGGTTATCTTGGGCCGGCCTTCGAAGCCGCAACCGCATTTAACCCGCGCGTGTTTTTCGACGAGCCTCGCTTTCCACGAAACCAGTCTGGCAAGTGCTTCGCGGAGTTCTTCGGCGGTCAACGGAGCCAGTTCTCCTACTTCAACTTCCACTGCCTCGACTTCGCCTTCCTGCCTTGCTTGCTCGACTAGTTCGCCTGCCAAATGAAGTTCGTGCATTTCAGCCACCGTAAATAATCCTGACCAATTCCAGTTCGTCGCCGTTGCGCAGGCGTTCCTTCGGGTGGGCGACTTCGCCGTTAAGCATTGAAATGAAGGTTTCCGAGTTCAAGCCTGCTAGGGATGCGGCGTCGGCTACGGTCGCGCCAGACGCAAAGCTTTTGCGTGAAGTCTTTTTTCCAACTATTAGCTTGACTGAAACGGGCATGCAAAAACTTGGGAGGGATAGCATTAAATTCCCTTTCTACCCAAATTAGTCACTTACAACGCAACGAACTCCGTTTCGATGCACTAATCACGTTCAACACACTCGAAGGTGAAACCCAAATGGAAGAACCAACACAACAACCAGTAGAAACAACGCCAGCACCCGCGTCAGCACCAGCACCCGCGTCGGCGCCGGTATACGAGCGCACGGGAGCCGACAGGAACACGGTTTACATCGGCAAGAAAAACGCCATGGCGTACGTCCTCGCCGCAGTAACGCAATTCAACACCGGCGCAGCCGAAGTAAAGCTCAAGGCACGCGGACACGCAATCAGCCGGGCAGTCGACACCGAAGAAATAGTGAAGAACAGGTTCTTTCCAGGACTCAAGATAAAACAAATCATTCTCGCAACCGAAGAAGTCACGTCGGAAGACGGACGGCCGACCAAGGTTTCGAGCATCGAAATAACAATCGCGAAGTAAGCAAACAAATTTTCAAGTGTTTTGACATGAAGTGCCAGAGATGCGGAAAAGAAGCACACATGGTAGAGCCGTGCGACTACTGCAACCGAATCGCATGCCGCTCTTGCATAAAAAGCACGCGCACCGTAGCAAAAACCATTCGCCGCGCCATCTGCAAGGACTGCTGGACAAAGATTCCGTTGCGAAAAAAATTTAAAAGCGAACAAGACCCGAAGAAAGTAAAGAAGCCTTTCGTGGAACGCCGCGAATACTGAGACGGGATTAAAATGGGATTCTACAAATACCTGCAAAAAACTTTTCAAAAAGAATACGCCGAACGCTCGCCCCAGCTTCGTCAGAGGCTGGCGAAGTGGCGCAAGCAGCCGACAGTAGCACGGAGCGAGAGGCCGACCAACCTCGCGCGGGCAAGAAGCTTGGGCTACGTGGCCAAAAAAGAGTTTATCATCGCGCGAGCGCGCGTAAAGAGAGGCAAGCGCCGCAGGCCAGCCGCTTCACTGGGAAGAAAACCAGGCAAGAACAGGAAAACCGAGAATCCGGGAAAGCAGTGGCAGTGGTTCGCGGAACAAAAAGCGCAACGCCGCTTCCCAAACTTGCGCGTCCTGAACTCGTATTTCGTCGGCGAAGACGGGCAAAACGCTTACTACGAAGTCGTCATGCACAACCCGCACTCCAGCAAACCCCTCGCACACCACATAAAGCCGGTTGCAAAAGCGTAAGGCCGGCGGCAACTCTTCTTTTTTTATTCAGTTCTGCCATTAGCTTAGCGACATGCACAAGACGCTCCGAATCCTCATTACAATAGACGTACTCCTATCCGCAGGAATAGGCCTTACCGCCCCGATCTTCGCCGTTTTCGTAACCCAGCAGATTAACGGAGGCACTATAGTGGAAGTCGGACTGGCTACGGCAATCTACCTCCTAGTCAGGTCGGTCCTGCAAATTCCTCTCGCCACTTACTCGGACAAACGCGGCCGCCGCAAAAAATTCATGGCCGCGGGCACGGCACTTTCAGGCATGGTGCTGTTCGGCTACGTGTTCGCAACCGAAATAACCCACGTTTACCTACTCGAAGCAATCAGCGGAGTGGCCGTCGCCCTCGCCACGCCCCCGTGGATGGCCCTGTTTTCAAGCAACCTCACGAAAGGCAAGGAAGGATACGAGTGGAGCGTCTACCAAACGCTGTTCGGACTCGGCTCCGCCGCAACAGCTGCAATCGGAGGAACCCTCGTTGCCTTAATCGGCTTCCGGCTAGCCTTCAGCCTAATCGGCGTGCTGATGATAGTCGGCGCCGCCGCCTACTACACGGCCAGAATACCCGAACAACCCGCTTTGCACTACTACGACGAACTCAGGAAACAAATGGCCGCACGAGACAGAAAGTGAGCTCATGAAATACTACGACTTGAATCCCGCGAACCCCGCGCTGCGCGCAACGGAAGCGCGGCTGGGCTACTCGCCGGCGCCCAACGCGCGCAACATAGTCCTCCGCTCCGGAAGAGACGTTCCCACTCAACGGGAATTCAACGCAGTTTCCTCAACGAACGCGGCGCTGCTTGTTGAAGCATGCAAGCGAGGCACTGCAACAATAGTACTGCCGTTGGAGTCGCCGGACTACTGGAAAAACGACGCGTTGTTGATGGCGGCAGTCGACAAAAACCGCGTCTTCGAAATTCCCTTGCGGCCGCTGCTGCACGCGAAGTACGCCCGGCGCGCGAAACTAATGGGCCAACTCAAGTTCTTCCTCCGCCGATGCGTAAAACAACACGCGCGCTTCGTAATCACGTCACGCGCGGAAAGCGAGTACGACTTGAAAAGCCCCCGTGAAGCAATTGCGCTAGGCCAATTACTTGGCTTGACCAAGGAGCAGGCGCAGCACGCGTTAAGCAAGGAATGCGAGAGAATCCTCGGAGAACAAGGTGAACGCGCTTGACCCTGTTGGAACCGCGCAACGAGAAAGAAATCGTTTCAAAACTCCGAGAACTGCCGGAAGAAAAACGCAGGGTGGTAGTGCTCGTCGGCAGACACCCCGGCGAAGGATCTACGCGAATCGCACAAAAAAACCATCGCGAGTGGGAAAAACTCGGCGCCGCCGCGGTAAAGCTTCCCAAGAGTATGACTCCCGACGCGTTCTGGCGCAGTGCAGTTCGAGCGTTCGACGCCGACGCCCACACCGCGAGAAACATGGTTGAAAGGCTGCCGCCTTCCGACGGCGAGATAATAGAAATAGTAACCAAAAGATTCGGAGTCCCGGTAATAAACTTGCACGGCGCACCCCACCAGGAAGAAAGGGAATCCAAGCAACTACTGCGGTTGTTCTTTTCTCCAATCGGCCCGTTAAACAAGCCGCGTCTAGAAAAACTGGCCAAGAGACTCAAGGCAAACAAGCTCAGCCGGGAAGACGTACGCATACTCGTAGAAAGAGACTTGCAGAGAATGCCTCACCCACACGCGGTATTAGCCGAACACTTTTTTAGCGCGGAAAGAATCATGCCCCGCTCCGAAAGAAAAACGCGGACGAAAAGCGCGCTTCTCATGCTTAATTTGCGCAGGCAGGTGGAAAAAGCCGAAAGAAGAAAACCCGCTTTGCGCAAGCGCTTCCAACAAATACAACCCGATTACTTCATTGGAAAGCCACAGAAAGTGCCCGAACTCTCCAAGCAGCACCAGACCGCGTTAAAAGAACTGATAATCCTCCTAGCCGGACTACAACGCGAAGGCGTTTTCACGAGGGAAAGAAAATGAGGGAAAAAAAGCGCTACTTACTGCTCAAAATCGATTCACCCGAGCCGTTGGCCGGAGACGCGGCTAAAGACCTGCTCTACGCAGCGGTGTTCGAAATGCTGGGAGAAGCCGGCGCATCCCGCGCAGGAATTGGGTTCAAGGAATTCAACGAAGCTAGGCAACAAGCGATAGTGCGGTGCGCAAACGCCTCAATCGAGCAAGTAATCGCCGCCTTTGCCGCAAAACGCTTTCACGGAAACAAGGACGTCGCAATCCGGCTTCTGCGAGTAAGCGGAATGATTGGAAAGCTGTCCGAGCAAAAGCAATAAAAGCAGGGTTTGCGACAAAGTATTGCGTAATAATAAAATTGATTAGTTTTGGCAGCTGTTGCCCATTGAGGTGACGCGGGAGCCAACTAATTTGTATATTCATTTGAAAACGCGCGCAGCGCGTTTAAGGTGGTGAAACCGAATGTATCCCCCGCAGCAGTCCGCTTACGACCGAGCCATTACCGTCTTTTCTCCCGACGGAAGGCTCTTCCAAGTAGAGTACGCGCGCGAAGCAGTGCGCACTGGAAGCACGAGCATTGGAATAACCGGAAAGGAAGGAGTTGCGTTGATTGCGCACAAGCGCCTCGCCAGTTCCCTGCTAGTTGGAGAGTCGCACGAAAAAATCTTTGAAGTCGACCAGCACGTCGCCGCAGCGTCTTCGGGACTGGTTGCGGACGCGAGGAAACTTGTGGAATTCGCGCGCTTGGAAGCGCAGAAGCACCACTTGACTTACGACGAAGACATTCCGATTGAAATGCTTGCCAAGAAAGTAGGCGACCACGTCCAGTTCTTCACGCAATACGCAGGAGTAAGGCCATACGGGGTTTCCCTGCTTATAGCCGGAATGGACGCCGAGCCAAAGTTGTTTGAAACCGACCCAAGCGGCGCGTTGTTCGAGTACAAGGCAACCGCAATCGGCGCAGGCAAGAAAGTCGTTGAAGAATTCTTCGAAAAAGAGTACAAGGAAGGCCTCGGAATGCACGACGCAATAAAACTCGCCCTCAAAGCGCTGAAGAAAAGCGCCGAGGAAAAACTGACTGCAGCCAACGTCGACATCGCGACGGTTGACCGCAGCAGGAAGACGAAAGTGCTGTCGCGCGACGAAATAAACGCCTTCCTCGCGGAAAAAGGATAAGGGGAGGCGTTCGGCAGTGACTGCCATTGAAAACACTATAATCGCGCGGCTCGAGAAAGGCGGCGAAAAATTCGAGTTACTAGTCGACTCCAAGCTCGCTTATGACTACAAGACGGGCGCAAGAAAAGAACTTTCCAACGTGCTAGTAGCGGAGGAAGTGTTCAAGGACGCCAAGAAAGGAGAAAGGCACACCAGCACGGCGTTGACGAAAGCCTTCGGAACGACCGACGTCTACAAAATCGCGGAAGTGATTTTCCGCGAAGGCGAAGTACAGCTCACTACCGACCAGCGCAGGAAGCTGTTCGAGGAAAAGAGGCTGAAAGTAATCGCGTTAATAGCGCGCAACGCAGTCGACCCGCGCACGAAAGCCCCCCATCCACCGCAACGAATCGAGGCGGCGATGGAACAGGCGAAAATACACGTCGACGCGTTCAAGTCCGCGGAAGAGCAGATGCCGGCGATAATCGACAAGATTAGGGAAATAATTCCAATTAGCATGGACAAAAGCCGCATTGCAGTCAAGATTGCAGCAGAACACGCGCCGCGCGCGTACGGAATGCTCAAGGAATACGGCTTGTCCAAAGAAGAGTGGGGCAACGACGGCTCGCTCACCTGCGTGTGCGAAATGCCCGCAGGATTGCAAGGCGAGTTCTTCGACCGCCTCAACAAACTCACTTCTGGGCAAGTGCAGACCAAAATACTGTAGGAGAGATTTGAAATGGATAAAAAAATTGTTTTACCAGGAGACTTGGTGGCCGACAAGCCCGTCAAGCTCGAAGGCTGCTTCGTGGAAAACGGAAAAACCTATGCGGCGGTAGTCAGCGTCACGCAGGAAGACCGAACCATTCCCCTCAAGGGAAGGTACTTGCCGAACTACGGCGATTACGTCGTCGGAATAATCAAGGACGAGCGCTTCAGCGGATACAGCGTTGAAATAAACTCGCCATACGAAGGACAGTTAAGCAACCGCGACACCCGCGAAGAATTCCGCGTCGGAGACGTTGTTCTCGTTAAGATAATGGCCGTCGACGAAGTCAACAGCGCAATAGTCGTCGAGCCAAGGCGCTTAACCGGCGGCGAAATCATTGAAATCGAAAGCGTCAAAGTCCCCCGCATAATCGGGCGAAGCGGCAGCATGCTCGCAATACTCCGCCAGTACACCGAAACGGACGTAATAGTCGGCAAAAACGGCCGCATCTACCTCAAAGGAGGAAACACCGTACTCGCAACGCTCGCAATACTCAAAATATGCAGGGAAGCGCACACGTCGGGACTGACCGACAGAATGACTGCATTCCTGCAAAACGAGTCGAAAAAGGTGAATTAACACATGGGTTCTTCTGCAAACAAGCCACAATTGATAGTAGACGGAAAACGAATCAGCGGACGCGGTCCAATGGACCTCCGCAACCTCAAAATAACGGCAGGCGTCCTCAAGAAAGCCAACGGCTCGGCAATGATAGAATGGGGAAACAACCGCGTCCTCGCAGCCGTTTACGGGCCCAGGGAAGTGTTTCCAAAGCACACAACCGACCCACGCAAGGCGTTGATCCACGCCCGCTACGTAATGGCCCCCTTTTCCTCAGCCGAAGAACACGGACGAAGCGGGCCAAACCGCAGAAGCATTGAAATCAGCAAAGTCGCCAAACACGTGTTCGAAAACAACGTGCTCGTCCACCAGTTTCCAAAGACCATGATAAACATAGACATGGAAGTGCTGCAAAGCGACGGCGGAACAAGAGTAGCGGCAATAACCGCCGCCTCGGTTGCGCTCGTAGACGCGGGAATTCCAGTGCGCGACCTAGTGCAAGGCGTTTCAATCGGAAAAGTCGACGGAATGCAAGTAGCCGACTTGGACAAGAACGAAGACAACTACGGCGAAAGCGACATGCCGGCAATCGTCTCGCTGCGCACCGGCGAAATTCTCCTCTACCAAATGGACGGAAAACTAACGCGGCCCGAAGTCGACAACGCGCTGTCAATGATTTTCGAAGGCGCCAAGAAAGTCCGCGAAAAACAAGTTGAAGCACTGCGCGCAAAGTACGAAACCGACGTCGCGCCCCAAGAGTAAATGGTGATTTGAAAATGATTTTGGACGAAGTGAAAGAAGTTTACATAAAAGACTTGATGAAAAAAGGCCAGCGCGCCGACGGAAGAGGCGCAATGGACTACCGGCCGATTCGCGTCGAGAAAAACGTGTTCTCGAACTGCGAAGGCAGCGCAATAGCCTACTTCGGCGACACCAAAGTGCTTGCCGGCGTCAAAATCGACGTCGCAGAACCCTTTTCGGACAGGCCCGACGAAGGAATTTTCATGGTCAACGCCGAATTCACTCCGGCGGCGCACCCGGAGTTCGAAGCGGGTCCGCCTAACGAAAAATCAATCGAACTCGCGAGAGTAGTCGACCGGGGAATCCGCGCGGCCAACTCGATTGACGTAAAGTCGCTGGTCTTGCCCGACGGAAAAGTATTGGGAGTATTCGTCGACGTCTACGTACTAGACCACTCGGGAAACTTGACTGACGCCGCGGCCCTCGCCGCAATGGCCGCACTCAAGAACACCCGCATTCCCAAGTACGAGCCTTCGGCAAAGCAGGGCGCAAAGGGAACATTCGTGCGCGAAGAAAGTGCGGGAAACCTCGCGATAAAAAGCGACGTAATCACCTGCTCTTTCGAAAAAATCGAGGGAGTGAACATCCTCGACGCGACCGACGAGGAAGAAATCGCTTCAGACGGAAGACTTACCATCGCAGTTGCAGACGGCCAGTACATGGTCGCCAGCCAGAAAAGCGGACGCGCCGGATTCAAACAACAAGAGCTAATGTCGTTGTTCGACGCCGCAGTAGCCAAGTACGGCGAACTCGCCAAATACTTTTGAGTAGGTGAATGAAATGGGTTCAAGATATGGAGTAACCATAAGACAACGCGAAACAAAAGTGCTCAAGCAGAAAAACGCCAAGTACGAGTGCCCAAAGTGCGGCAAAAAGGCGGTCAAACGAAGGGGCAACGCGCGCTGGGAATGCAGGTCCTGCGGAGCAATCATCGCAGGCGGCGCATACTCCCCTGAAACAGCCATAGGAAGCGCCACGCGCAAAACAATCGAGTCACTCAGGCAGTCGAGCCACTGATCAAGCATGCAGTTCGCATTGTTTCAAGCCAGCTTCCCCGACTACGAGTACTCGCTGGAACTACACGAACCCATTTCCGAAAACGACGTCGCGAAACTGGTTTCAGACGCCAGAACAATATGCGCGCAAAAAATGTTTGACTACGCGCCCCTCGACCGCCAGAAAATCGCCGAACTGGCTCCCCGCCCGAAAACAGAGAGCCAATTGGCACAAGAAATTTCTTCCCTCAAACCCTCTTCACTGGAAGAAAAACTCTCTGCGTTCATAACCGAAAAAGTTCCCGAGCCGACGGACGAAAGCAAAGCCAAGAAAGCCGAAGCGCGAAAGAAAGGCCTCGCCAAAATCGCCTTGCAGTACTACTTGAAGGCAATGCTCGACTCGGCGCTCCCAAAACCCCTTCCGAAAAGCGGCAAGGCCTCGAAAAAAGAAGTGCGGCTTGCGGCGAACACGGACGAGTGGAAGGCCGTAAAGAAAGTGGCAACCGACGGGTCGGTTGCGAACAAAGAAGTCGCTGCAGCCCTCGCAGGCATTCACGACACGCTCAAACGCAAGCAAGCCGAACTCACTCCGGCCCTTTCGGCGCTTGCGGAAAAACTCGGCGAACCCCGCAAGTCAATGTCCGCCCTGCTTGCCGCGTTGCCTCTCGCCGCGCAAGCGCCCGCGGAATTCAAGCGCGAGGCATACGAAGCGGTAATGGCCGCATGCGGCTATTCTCCGTACATCGACGCGGAAACGGTGGGCAGCGCTTGGCCGGAACTCAAGATTCCAAAGCCCCGCGGAAACTTCGGCAAGAAAAAGAAGGCTCTTTAATTACGCCTAACAAAAAATAATACTGCAGGCTATCCGAAAGTCCGCCGACGCGGCAGACTTCATCAAGGGGACGGTTAAAGCAAATTGGTTTAACCGCTTTAGGGATGGGCTAGCCTGGCTATGCTTTCAGCTTTGGGAGCTGAAGACCCGAGTTCGAATCTCGGTCCCCCCACTACTTATTTTTAACCACTTGCGCCTAAAATCAATTCATGCTGTCGCTGAAAGCAATGCGCGAAGTCATTGAAAGGCAAGGAATCCACGAGCTCTACGACTTGAAAATCGAGCAGACGAACGAAGGACTTGCGGTAACGCACATGATTTCAACTGAAGTCAAGGGCAACGTTCTGAAGGCCGCGAAGGCAGCGCTGCCCCCGGAAGGCCAGGTCAAGCGCGGCGAACACCCTCAAACCGGACAACCCGTTTACTTGCTGCAGCACGTCATCAAGGGAGGAAGGCTCGCCGACTTGGAGAAAAACATTCTGTCGGACAAGCAACAGTACAACGGCTTCATGCGCCTGCAGAACCTAATCACTTACCTGGAACGCCGCGCAAAGCGCGAGAAAACGTGAAAATCCAACTCTATTTTAATCCCCGAGCAACAAAAATAATTCATCTCCCGCTGTAGCTCAATGGTAGAGCACTTGGCTGTAGCTTGAAACGTCTTAAACCCGCGTTGCGTGCGGAAACCAAGGGGTTGCCTGTTCAAATCAGGCCAGCGGGACTCTCTTTTTATTAATTCGTCACCATTATTGCGCTATGAACCGTTTTCCGATTCGCAGGAAAAAACTAGAGCCAAAACACTTTCCGGGCTTCCGCGGCATCTGGAAAACAAAGAGCGGACATTACTTCGTAAAACGCGGAAGCGAGTTGCACAAGCTCGGCGGACGCATTGAATTCGACGCAGCGAATTACGAGGGAAAAACGAAGGCGGAAAGAAGGCAGAAGGCAGTCCACGACGCAAAACTGCACGCGAAATTCTATGCAATGCTCGCCAAGGAAGGGGTCTACCACCCTCAGTCGTTGTTCATGGTGGCCGACAGCAATCGAGGCAACCCCGAAGTAGTCGCAATAATGCCGGCCTTGCAGGTGTTCGACGGAAGCATTCCCTTCGGAAGAGAACGCCAGGACGAGCGCGTCAAAAAAATACTTACCCTCGGAAAATACCTTCCCATGAAAGAAATGCACCCGGACGTCACGAACTTTGCGTTCAACTGGGGCGAACACGGCGGAGACGTGTACTATCACGACATGCATTTGTTCCGCCGCAACAAAATGCCGCCCAAACTCAAGAGAGCCATTGAAAAATCACTCCAGCCGCCGAAGCAACCGCGGCCGGCAACAGCGCTTGAAGGCACGGGCTATGAGTACGCCGCAGCAAAGAGAGGCTCGAAAGGACTAGAGAAAGCGCAAACCGACGCCTTCGCGCACAAGGAACTGCTTGAACGAATGGCAGAACAGCGTTTCTACCACCCGAAAACCACTTTTTCAGTAACTCCGACGCGCGCAGGGTTTGCGCTGCAAGTAACACACCCCTCCAATCTAATGCACTTGAGCGCGCACCAGATCACGCCCGCGCTTGTGGAGAAAATAAAGGCAAAGCAAGCGCTCGTCCAAAAAGCCGGAATCAAACCAAGGCAAGCGCACGAAGCCCTCCGCACGTTCAACAACTGGGCGGCGGACGAAAAAGGCGAAGTCTACTACACCAACCTCCACTTCTTCAGACTAAACAAAGGCAGAATGCCCAAGCAAATACGAGACCTTACTTCATTCCGCGAAGAACGCCGCGAAACAGTTTAATAAAGTTCAGCCGCCGAATAATACTCCTGAAAAGCCTTGGTCGTCTAGTGGTCTAGGATACAGGCTTGTCGAACCAAGACGCTTTGCACAAGCTCTAAAGCGATGGTGCAAAGAGCCTGTAACCCGGGTTCGAATCCCGGCCAAGGCGCTTTTTTCTTAAAGTGGTTTCATTGGAAAAACAAAAACCCGGCGTGGGCGTCGGCGTCATTCTGCTCAACTCCCGTGGAGAAATACTGTTGGGAAAAAGAGTGGAAGACCAGAGCAAAAGCGAGCTGAAAGGCGGCTGCACGTGGACGCTTCCCGGCGGCAAGCTCGAGTTCGGCGAAACCCTTGAGCAAGCCGCAAAACGCGAAGTCGCCGAAGAAACCGGCTTGGAAGCAAAGGACTTGTGCGTAATAAGCGTCTCGGATGACATGATTCCTGGAAAACACTTTGTCACAATAGGCTTTGCCGGAAAACCCGTTGACGAAAGCAAGCAGCCAACTGCGGAAAACGACGAAGACAAAGATATTTCCGAATGGAAGTGGTTTTCACCCGATTCCCTTCCGTCTCCACTGTTCTTTCCCAGTGCCCGCGCAATAGAAAACTGGAAGGCAAAACAACTCTACCGCGAGCGACAATCGCCGTAAAACAAGGCCTTAAATACCGCACAGTCCATAATTATTGCGTTAGTGGATTAGCAAAAACTAAGCCATTATCACAACGTTCCCTCGGAAAAATTCGTTTTACGGACGCGGAACAAGCGCTAAATTCGATCGAAAAATCGTTGCGCGCTCCTGAATGCATCCGAGGGACTTTGTCACGGTTACTCTCCCTAGCCGCCGCCAACTGCACCTTTTTTATTTTTCTTAAAAACTAGCTTAAGCCCTAGCCACGAACTTCAATAAGCGCGCTTTCGGTGCTGGCTTGCGCGTGATTATTCCCAGCTGGTGGGCTACGGCGGGCGATAAGAGGATTTTTTCGTGCGACGCAATCGAGCGGCCGTAGTTCGCCACTGACGCGCGGAGGAAGTCGTTGTCGTACGGAGAAGAATGCAAGTCCATCAAGAGGGCGTCGTGCTTGCGGCGTACGGTCTCTGGGTCGACTCCGCCCCATTCGACGCGCTCGAAGTGTTTCTTCAGTTCCCCAACGCCCCGAAACATCTCCTGCGCAGTGGCAGTCGGAAGACGCTGGTGAAAGGCACTCACATGCTGTAAGTAATCTGAAGGCGTTAACGGTGGAAGGGCGCCGCCAAGTTTTCTCCTTATTTCAGGAAGTCTTTCTGCTGGAACCGCCATTCAAATTCACACTCCTTTTTCCTTGATGCGCAACGGCGCGCCAACGTTCTTCTGCTTATTGTACTTCGAGCGCTCGTCCGCCGAAAAACTCGCGGGCGGCTCGAGTTTGAAGAAAGCTGCTTTGCAGAACTTCATTCCCGGCGTCAACACAATCGAGTTCGTTCCGTCGTTCTTGATTTCAAGGGTAACGCGGCGGAAGTTCGGCCAGCCGTGGCCCGGGTCGAGCATCATTGCAGCCTGGTGAATCGAAATTCCCAAGCGCGCAATCGTGCTGGCGCCGTCGACGAAAGCCCCTATTTTGGGCGACAACGCGATTTCTTCCAGGGTTTCTCCGAGAACGAAGTCGCCTGGCTCGAGCACAAGCGGCCTTTTTTCCGAAGCAGTCAGCGGCGAGTAGAACTTGCTGGGGTCGTCGGTCAGGGGGTTTATCTTGAAACCGGCTTTTGGAACGAGAAAATGTGGCCCCAAGTGAAAAGTATATCCAGACGGCCTCAGCGCCTGCTTGTCGAAAGGCCTGATCTTCAAACTGCCCTTCTTGATTTCCCTCAAAATTCCGTTGTCTGAAAGCATGAAAGGAAATTTGCGTCGCGTTCAATAAAAAGGCTTTTATTGCCGGCGTGCAAGGAAAGTGTTTGAGGCTACCGAACCCCTTTTCGGAAAAGGAGGCGCGCTTCTTTTCCATGCCAGCGTAGGCTTTGGCAAAGGTTTAAAAAATTTGGTTTGATAAATCTATCTACTGGCCAGTTGTCTAGTGTCTGCCGTCTGTCTCGTGATGTAATGCCTGAAAGCAAGCTACCGTCTACTGTACATGTTCTAGTGCCGAGAATGGAAGTCGCTTCCCAGAAGGAAGTCGGCGAAATGCTCGAAAAGCACGGAATTTCTGCAGAGGACTTGCCGCGCATTCGCATTACCGACCCCGCCTTGATTCCATTGGGCCCGAAAATCGGGGACGTAATAAAGATTTTCAGGCAGAGCCCGGCAACTTGCTGCGAAGTGCTTTACTACCGCCTGGTAGTCGAGTAAAGTTTTTCCCTGCGCGGAGGGAAAACAGGAGAGTGGTTTTGCGTGTATACCGAGCTCACTAAATCTTATTTTGCTGAAAACAGTTTGGTAAAACAGTACGTCGAAAGCTACAACCAGTTCGTCGACGCTGGAATGCAGCAGGTAATCGACGCGCAGAAAACCATTGAACCCCAAATAGAAGGCATTGTACTCAAACTCGGCAAAATCCGTTCCGAGCGTCCCATGATCACCGAAGCGGACGGCTCGCGCAGGCCCTTGTACCCCATGGAAGCGAGGCTACGCGACTTGAGCTATACGGCTCCATTGTTTCTCGAAATAGCCCTCATCATCAACGGCGTCGAGAAAAAGACTGAAGACGTTTTCGTCGGCGAACTGCCGGTGATGGTAAAAAGCAAGGTATGCTACTTGAACAACAAAAGCCGCCAAGAGCTAATCGAACTGGGTGAAGACCCAATGGACGCAGGCGGCTACTTTATCATAAACGGAACCGAAAAAGCCCTGGTCACGATGGAAGACCTCGCTCCAAACCGCCTCCTGATTTCACGGGACAAGGATGCCGACGAAACCTCCGCAAAAATCTTTTCAACGCGGCTTGGATTCCGCGGCAAGTGCACTGTCGAAAGAAACGCCGAAGGCAGGATAGGAGTAAGCATGCCGTCTTACAGCAAGCCGCTTGAACTCATAATCGTGCTCAAGGCACTGGGGATGGACAAGGAAGAAAAAATCCTGGAAGCGTTTTCAAACGCGCCGGAAATCCGCAACGACATTCTATTAAACTTCGAGTTGGTCGAAGCAAAAAACCGCCGCGAAGCGCTGGAAACAATAGGCAAACGCGCCGCGCCGTCACAGCCGATCGACTACCAGACAAAACGCGCGGAACTGCTGCTGGACCACTACTTGTTTCCGCACATCGGAGTAGGCGAAGACAGCCGCTTGGCCAAAGCGCATTTCCTGTGCCGCATGACCGAAAGAACGATTCTCGTCGCGTACAACAAGCGCCGAGTCGAGGACAAGGACCACTACGCGAACAAGCGCCTTAAAATCGCGGGCAAGCTGATGGAAGACTTGTTCAAGTACGGATTCCAGTTCCTCGTGAAAGACGTCTGCTACCAAATCGAGCGCGCGAACGTCCGCGGCCGCAAGATAAGCATGGCCGTAGTCGTCAGGCCGGACGCGCTGACGGACAGAATCAAGTACTCGATGGCGACCGGCAACTGGGTCGGCGGCCACACGGGAGTATCCCAGCCGCTGGACCGCTACAACTTTATTTCAAGCATGTCGTTCCTCCGCAGGGTCACTTCTCCCCTGGCGAAGAAGCACCCCCACCACAAGGCGCGTGACTTGAACGGAACCCACTTCGGAAGACTGGACCCGAACGAAACGCCCGAAGGACCCAACTGTGGTCTCATAAAGAACCTGGCGTTGATGTGCGAAATTACCACTGAAGGAAACGAGAAGGAAGTCGAGGGAGCGCTGAGAAAACTCGGCGTTTCCATGAAGGCGTGATTACAAATGGACAAGACAAGCGTTTACTTGAACGGAAGATTCGTCGGCTTCTCTGAAGACGGCGGAAAACTGGCTAGAGAACTCCGCGAAAAAAGACGGGCAGGCGAAGTCGACGTCCAAATGAACGTCGCATTCTACGAGAGGACGAAGGAAGCGTTCATAAACACCGACAGCGGACGCGCGCGCAGGCCCTTGATAGTAGTAAAGAGCAACAAGCCGGCAGTCACTGAAAAACACGTCGAGGAACTCAAGGCAGGCACACTCAAGTGGAGCGACTTGGTAAAGCAAGGCGCAATAGAGTACTTGGATGCCGAAGAAGAGGAAAACGCGTGGGTTGCGCTTGACTTGGAGCAGCTGGAGAAAGCCGAGAAAAAAGGCGAAGGCAGGCACACTCACGTCGAAATCGACTTGATAAACCTATTGGGCTACGCGTCGTCACAAGCTCCGTTCCCCGAATACAATTCCGCCCCGAGAGTGCTCATGGCCTCCCAGCACACGAAGCAGGCACTCGGACTCTACGCCGCCAACTTCAACCTCCGCAGTGAAACCCGCGGCTACTGCATGTTCTACCCCCAGCGGCCACTCGTCCACACTCGCGTTTACGAAACGCTTCAAAACTACAAGAGGCCAAGCGGACAAAACCTCGTGGTAGCAGTGCTGTCCTACTACGGCTTCAACATGAACGACGCAATAGTCGTCAACAAAGCCGCAGTCGACCGCGCGCTCGGCCGCAGCGTGTTCATCCGCACTTACTCCGACGAAGAATCGCATTACCCCGGAGGACAACGCGACAAGTACGGCGTTCCCGAGGAATTCGTGCAAGGATACCTGGGTCCCGAGGCCTACTCACAACTCGACCCCAACGGCTTGATTTCGCCCGAAACAGTAGTAGGCGCCGACGCAGTTCTCATAGGCAAGACTTCGCCCCCGCGTTTCCTGAAGGAAGTTACGGCACTCGAGCTGGAAAGCGAAAAACGCCGCGAAAGCTCTGTGACAATGAGGGGAAACGAAAGCGGAGTAGTCGACGCAGTAATGCTGTCTGAAACGCTTGCGGGAAACAAGTTCGCCAAAATCCGCGTGCGCTCTCTCAACACTCCCGAAATAGGAGACAAGTTCGCGTCCCGCTTCGGACAAAAAGGAGTAATCGCACTCCTCGCCGAACAGTCGGACATGCCGTTCACCAAAGACGGAGTCGTTCCGGACCTCATAATCAACCCCCACGCAATCCCCGGCCGTATGACGGCAGGACACTTGCTGGAAATGCTCGGCGGCAAAGCCGCCGCGTTGGACGGAACGACCAAGGACGGCACTGCGTTCAGCGGAAACACTCAAGAAGACTTCGAAAAGTCACTGCAGGAAAACGGCTTCCGCCAAACCGGCACGGAAACGCTTTACGACGGCGTGACCGGAAGAATGCTGAAAGCCAAGATATTCATCGGAGTCATTTACTACCAGAAACTCCACCACATGGTCGCGCTAAAGATGCACGCGCGCTCGCGCGGGCCCATTCAAATGCTTACGCACCAGCCAACCGAAGGAAGAGCACGCGAAGGAGGGTTGAGGCTGGGAGAAATGGAACGCGACTGCTTCATCGGCTACGGCGCGGCCTCGCTGCTGACGGAAAGAATGCTTGACTCCGCAGACAAGACCACCGAACTAGTCTGCACCACGTGCGGTTCGCTCGCAGTATTAGACAAAGTCAAGAACCGGCGCTACTGCCCCGTCTGCGACAGCTCGAGCGTAGTTGAAGTGGAAATGAGTTACGCGTTCAAGCTGTTGCTGGACGAAATGAAGAGCATAGGCATATTTCCGAAGCTCCGCCTCAAGGCGCAGGGAATGTAAAAGGAGGCGATGACATGCAGGTAATAAAGTCAATCGAATTCGGCATCTTCTCTCCCGAACAAGTCAGGAAACTAAGCGCAGTAAAAATAACCATTCCCGACACCTACGATGAAGACGGCTACCCCATTTCAGGAGGACTGGCCGACCAGCACCTCGGAATAATCGACCCCGGACTAAAGTGCAAAACCTGCGGCGGACGAATAAAAAGCTGCTCCGGCCACTTCGGCAACATTGAACTAGTCCGGCCGGTAGTGCACACGGGATTCGCGAAAACAATTTACCAACTACTGCGCTCGACGTGCAGAAAATGCGGCAGAGTACTCAGCGAAGACAGCACGGTCGACAAGATAAAGAAAGTCGGCGAGTGCCCGCACTGCGGCGAAAAACAAAAGCAAATCAAGTTCGTCAAACCCACGTTCTACTACGAGGAAGACAGGAAACTCCTGCCAAACGAAACCCGCGAACGCCTTGAAAGAATTCCGGACGAAGACCTGCGCAGGCTCGGCGTCGCGGTGAGACCCGAGTGGATGGTCATCACAGTACTACTTGTTCCGCCGGTGACCGTAAGGCCGTCGATTACCCTCGAAACAGGAGAACGAAGCGAAGACGACCTCACCCACAAGCTGGTCGACATCCTCCGCATAAACCAACGACTCGGGGAAAACATCGACGCAGGCGCTCCGCAGCTGATCATCGAAGACCTTTGGGAGTTGTTACAGTACCACGTTACCACTTACTACGACAACGAAACGGCGGGAATTCCGCCGGCCCGCCACCGCTCCGGAAGACAGTTGAAGACACTGTTCCAGAGGTTGAAAGGAAAAGAAGGGCGGTTCAGATACAACTTAAGCGGAAAACGCGTTAACTTCAGCGCACGCACCGTAATTTCACCCGACCCGACGCTTGGAATAAACGAGTTGGGAATCCCGCAGAGCATTGCCGACGAGCTCACAATTCCCGAAAGCGTCACTTCGTGGAACCTGGAGGAAATGAAGGAACTAATCCGCCAGCGCGGCCACTTGATAAACTACGTAATCCGCCCAGACGGCAAGCGCAAGAAACTCACTCCTTCGAACACCGAAGAAGTTCTCGCCGAACTCGCTCCCGCCTACATTCTCGAAAGAAAACTCCAGGACGGGGACACCGTCATTTTCAACCGCCAGCCCTCGCTGCACCGCGTAAGCATGCTATGCCACTCCGCCAAAATCCTGCCGGGCAAGACGCTGCGCTTCAACTGCGCCGTCTGCAAGCCCTACAACGCAGACTTCGACGGAGACGAAATGAACATCCACGTTCCCCAAAACGAGGAAGCGCAAAGCGAAGCCGAAATCCTCATGAAAGTCGAGAACAACATAATGTCGCCCCGCTTCGCAGACCCCCTCATTGCGCCCACTCTCGACCACCTAAGCGGGCTGTTCATCCTCACGCAAGAAGACCTAGTCGTAGAACGCAAGGAAGCCTTTGAACTCCTCGCGCAAGCAGGCATTCAAGCGGACTTCAAGGAAAAAACCGTTTCAGGAAGAG
>Ga0315286_10000124_pt1 | contig 53722 bp, 56 predicted proteins | sample YL17G10_0_MG_FD_205038 | JGI IMG/M metagenome (GOLD analysis project Ga0315286, IMG submission 205038) | Sediment microbial communities from Yellowstone Lake, YNP, Wyoming, USA - YL17G10_0 | ecosystem: Environmental > Aquatic > Freshwater > Lake > Sediment | place: USA: Wyoming | collected...
ATTACATTCTGTATACCGCTGTTCTTGTTTTATTGTCCATCGCGGTGATAGCCTTTCTCTTCAGTTTTATCACGAAACCCATTCAATCCCTCTCCAAGTCTATGGACGCTGCAACCGTCGATAGCGATCTCCCGGCGTTTGATCTGTCCCGTCAAGACGAGATCGGCATCCTGCAAAGGAGTTTCTACCGGATGCTCAAGCGGATTAAGGATGACGAGAGGGAGCGGAAAAGGACCCAGAGAAACCTTCTTCTCACGGAGAAGATGGTGGCCATCGGAAAGCTTACCGCTGGGGTGGCCCATGAAATCAATAACCCCTTGGGGGGGATTCTCAATTGCATCTACCATTTCAAAAAAGGGATATCCTCTGTGGTTAAGCAACGGGAGTATCTGGATCTCATGGAGGATGGGGTCAACCGGATTCAGAAGACGGTTAAAAACCTGCTGGAGTATGCACGGAGCCCTAACCTGGAACGTTCCGGTTCCCCCACGGATATTGCCTCCTTGATCGAAAAACCTCTATCTCTTCTTGACTATCAGATCCGAGGAAACCAAATTGAAATTAGAAGGGAGATTCCCCAGGGCCTCCCCCCTGTGGTGGCGGATAAAAGTCAAATGGGACAGGTCTTTGTCAATATCTTCTTGAATGCCATCCAGGCGATGGAGGGAGGAGGGATCTTGAAGATAAAGGCAGAGCCTCTAAGGGATCAGATCCTGCTTGCTGTTTCTGATACGGGCAAGGGAATACCTAAAAACGCCTTGCCAAGGATATTCGATCCTTTCTTTACCACCAAAGGCGAGGGGAAGGGCACGGGCCTCGGTCTATGGATCAGCCAAGGAATCGTGGAGCGGCATGGAGGAACGATGCAGATCGAAAGTGAAGAGGGTAAGGGTACAACCGTTCGAATCTATTTTCCTGTTCATCAGGTATGAAAAAGGGACTTCTATGAAGAATTCAGTGAGAGTGGTGGTGGTCGATGACGAACCTTTGATGAGGGTGACGATTCAGGATGCCTTGGTGGCAGAGGGGTATGAGGTCTCCATCGCCGAAACAGGGGAAAAGGGAGTAACCCTCATTAAAGATCGCCCGGCAGATATTCTTATTACGGATCTGAAATTGCCTGACACGGATGGCATTCAGGTTTTGAGAGAGGCCAAATCCCTAAACCCCGCCACCCAGGTGATCCTGATCACGGCCTACGGGACGATCGATTCCGCCGTGACGGCGATGAAGGAGGGGGCGAGCGATTACCTCACCAAGCCCTTCTCCATGGACGAGCTCTTGATCATCACCGGACGGCTTGTCCGCATGAGACAATTAGAGGAGGAGAACCTTTTCCTTCGAAAAAAGCTTGAAGAAAATTTTGGTCTGGAAGGATTGGTGGGAAAGAGCCCTCAGATGATAAAGGTTTACGATCTGATAGAAACGGTTTCCCAGACGGATGCGACCGTGCTGATTCAGGGAGAAAGCGGAACAGGGAAGGAATTGGCAGCCAATGCCATCCACCTTCGAAGCCCGAGGAAGAAGGGTCCTTTTATCAAGGTGAACTGTGCTGCCCTTCCCGAGACTTTGCTTGAAACCGAGCTCTTTGGCCACGAGAAGGGTGCTTTTACCGGGGCGATCCGACAGCGAAAAGGAAGGTTTGAGATGGCGGAGGGAGGGACCCTCTTCCTTGATGAGATCGGGGACATCTCTCCCGTGGTCCAGGTGAAACTCCTTCGCGCCCTTCAGGAAAGGCAATTTGAGAGGGTCGGTGGCAATGAGACCCTCTCTGTCGATGTGCGCTGGGTCTGTGCCACTCAGAAAGATCTGAAAGAAGAGATTCGAAAGGGGACTTTTCGGGAGGACCTCTATTACCGTTTGAACGTTGTTCCCCTGGTGCTTCCCCCCCTTAGAGAGAGACGGGAGGATGTCCTTCTCCTGGGCGATCATTTTATCCAGAAATTCTCCCAAAAAATGAACAAGGAGATTGCGGGTCTTTCCGGAGAGGCCAAGTCGCTTCTCCTGAGATATTCATTTCCAGGCAATATCCGGGAACTGGAAAATATGCTCGAAAGGGCCATCGCCCTCATTAAAGGAAAGATGATTCAGGCCGAGGACCTTCCAGAGGAACTCTGCGGGCAGACGAGCCTAATCCAAGCGGTCTGTGAGAGAATACAGGAATCGAAGCCCCTTGCCCAGGCTGCCAGTCTTTTCGAAAAAGAGTACATTCAAAGTGTCTTGGAGAAGACGAAGGGCAAAAAAGGTCAGGCGGCTGATATTCTTGGTATTTCCAGAAAAACGCTGTGGGAAAAAATCAAAAATCTGGAGATCGAAATATGAAGATTGAGTGTTTCTTCTCCGAAGGATGCAGTTCGAAAGAGAAACTCAAAGAAAACATCCGGCAGGCTCTTCTTGAGGAAGGCATGGAAGCTGAGATTTCCTTTCGAGTACTATCTCAAGAAGAAGCAGAGCAGTTGGGTATAGGCGGCTCCCCTACAGTCTGGGTCAACGGTCAGGATCTGGAGTCCGGAACGCCTCCTGGAGGTGTTTCTTGACGAACCTACAGAGACGAAACCGGGTGTTTCGTCAACGTCCCATCCGTTGAAATGATTCGAGAGGCCTTGCGCCGGCAGTAACTCGGCCGTTCCTGTCTAATCTGAAATTTCGGTTCCCACAAAAGGGCCGTAACCCTTCAGTTATGGGAGGTCCATAAGGATACTCTGACTCGTAACTCAGCCCTTCAGGGCTGATGAATCAGGGCTAAAGCCCTGAGTTACACTCCCGCCGAAGCATTCACCACTCGAAACTGAGGGATTACGAAGGGCCATAATATTTTCTTGACAAAGATGTTTTTTTCGGTTTAAGGGGGGGGAGAAGTGGATTTGAGATAGCCGCTAAACTCAAAATCTCTGAAGAGAGCGCTCTTTTCTTAGTCGGCAAGATGGCAAGGGAGAAGAAAATCAAGATAACCGGAATCAAACTTTAGGGATGGGTGTTCGAATGGAAACAAAATTCAATTCAGATGAAAGAAAACGGATTCGAGAAGGCATCAGGCTAAAATACACGAAGGTGGCCATCAGCCCTGAAGGGAACTTCCAATATCCGACTGGAGAAGCTGGGCTTAAAGGACAAAACTACAACCCTGAGATTCTGAAAAAACTTCTCGGAGATATTTTAGCCTCTTACTGTGGTGTGGGAAACCCCTTCAGCCTTGGGACAATTGACGAAGGGGACACTGTCCTCGACATTGGCTGCGGCGCGGGTGTGGACACACTGATTGCTGCTACCATGGTAGGTCCAAAAGGAAGGGTTGTGGGGATCGACCTCATATCGGAAATGCTTGAACAGGCAAGGGAGAATCTTCGGAAGACCTCTCTTAATAACGTGAGCTTCCAGGAAGTCTCCGCCGAAGGCCTTCCCTTCACTGACGCGAGCTTTGGTGCAGTAATTTCCAATGGAGTTTTTAACCTCATTCCCGATAAAGTCAAAGCTCTGAAAGAAGTGCTCAGGGTCTTACGACCTCTGGGCCGGTTCATGATCGCTGACCAGGTTCTGACAGTTAAGCCACCAGAGGAACCCCGATCCATGGTAGAGAACTGGGCCAGGTGACAGGGCGGAGCCATACCGGGAAAGGATTTCCTGGCTATGTTGAATAAGGCAGGCTTCATTGATTATGAGTTGGTTGCAGATACGGGATTCAATAGTTCTCCCGTCACCAAAGGAGTGCTATTCCGTGCCAGAAAACCTAAAGATGTTCAAAGGAGGCTGGATATGTCATCAAATCCATAATGATAATGTGTATTTCCCGTAATGGGGTGTTACCAGAGGGTAACGCCCTTTTTCCCTTTATTTTTTGCAGGCTTGGATATCTTTTAGATCCATCGTTACCTTTCTGTAACATCTTGCCTTTGAGGTTGCTCGCCTGTAATTCCTTAAGCCTTCGAATTCCCTAACAATTTTTGAAAGCATCTTTTGGAACTGATTTTGCATTGTTTATCCTAAATTATCAAATACCGAACCATTCAAGCGTTGAGAGGAGGTTCTTATGAAGAGGATGTTTTTAGTTTTCATATTGTCGATCCTGGTGGGCGGCGTGGTCGGTGGAGGCACGTCGTCTGTGACGTTGGCACAGGCGGACCAACGTGCGGGGATTGCCACGATCTCTGGAAAAGTGAAAGATGTCAAGGGCGTTGGCGTGAAGGGGGCCACCGTGACCGTGGAGGGGCAGAAGGTGAAGGCAACCACGGTTGCAAACGGGTCATTCAATCTCACCGGCGTGAATCCCGGCTCGGTGTACCTTTATGCAAAAACACCTTCCCCGGCGTATCTGGACGGTGAGACCCTGAAGGCCGTCCCCGTAAAGGGCGGCGCTAAAGTTACCGGCGTAGAGATAATCCTCTCGGGTCGTCCCAGTGCCGCCGCCACCTATGTAGGAATGAAGAATTGCTCCGGGTGTCACGACGAAAAATTGTTTAAGTCCCTCGACGGCACCCCGCATGCGTCTATCCACTCGCGCTTCGTAACCGAAGGGACGAGTCGCATGGTTTACAAGAACATGTGGCCGGAGCCGAACGATAAATACCTGCCCAGGGATCCCAAGGGCAAACTGCTCAAGGTGCAGGACCCCCTGGACGGCAAGGGCCTGGTCCATCTGGCATTGTGCACGAAAGGCGACGAACCCAAGCGTGAGTACCTCTTCAAGTTCTACCCCGAACAGAAAGAGGGTGTCACTCTGACCGAGGCCGATCTGGATTGCTCGGATAAGCCCGCCGGCGCCGTCTGGATTCCGGTTGCCGCCACGATCGGCGGCGAGGGCAACTGGGGCGAGGGGTACACGGACCCAAATCACAAGATCACCGACCGCTCCCCCAACTTCGGCGAGGGGAAACAGCGCTACATGTGCAAAATCCAGGACGTGCCCTATCTCGTGAAATGGATGAAAGAGAACAACGTGTCCCGGGAGGGGCAAAAACAGGATTATATCGACTACATGCCGGTCTTCATCATGCAGGACGGCACTCCCGTGGGCTCGAAGGTGTTGGCAAAAGGCGAGCTCGGCGCCCCGATGTTCTGGCAGAAGTCCCCGGCTCATTGGTGCACGCCGGATAACACCCTCTCGAGAAACTGCGCCGGGTGCCACGTTACCGGGGTTCAGATAAAAACAAAAGATTTCCCCGACTACAAGGCTGTCGTCACCGACTGGGATTACAAAGACCTGAATGTAACCTGCGAGCGTTGCCACGGGCCGGGTTCGGAGCACGCGAAGTCGTCCGAGAAAACGCAGATTATCTCACCGAAGTATCTGAGCGCAAAGGCGGGCAACGAGCTCTGCGGCCAGTGCCATGGAAACCACGACGGCAGGAGCATCACCCCGTCGGGGATATACAAACCCGCCTATGACGGGAACTACAAGGACACCCTTGGTCATGGGTTCTTCGTCCCGGGCGTATATAGTCTCGATACATTCTTTGCCAACTATGATAAGCCCACAACCAAGCTCGAACCTGACTGGAAAGAGGGGTCATTCGCCTCCTGGCCTGACCAGACCCACGGTCGTTCGCACTCCATGGAGCTTTCCGAGTTGCGTCGTTCTGTCCATTACAACAACAAGTCCGAAAAGCTCACCTGCTATACATGCCACGATGCCCACACCCTCGATGCGGGACCGGCCTCGCTTAAAGTTGGCGGCTACGATTTCGTGAACGCGGCCTATGGGAACAATACCCTGTGTCTGGTCTGTCATGCCGCCAGCGGTCACTTCAAGGACGTTTCCAAGGCCGATGTGGCGGTGCTCCAGCTCGGCGCGGGCCGCAAGGTGACGAAAGACGGAGCTGCCATCTCGGTGAAACCCACAGACGCTGCTTTAGCCCGCAACCGGGTCGCCCGGGCTGTAGCCAAGCACATGCAAGTGGGCGCTGGAATGGGCGGGGCTCTCTATACGCCCGACGATCCGAACATGCCCGTGGGCAACTGCGCATCGTGCCACATGCCGAAGATCGGTAAGCTGCAGGACATCAACGTCGATGCTATGTACCACCTGGACTTCGACAAGAATGGGAAAAGTGCTGTGGCCGAGGGCAACGTTTCATCCCATGTCTTCGACATTGTCTGGCCCGGTCAGAGTGCAATCCTCAAAAACCCCGACCCATCAAAAGGTCACGACTACGACATTATGCCGAACTCGTGCAGCAAGTGTCACGCCTTCGCCAGGACCAGCGGCGACCTGGATTAAAGTCTTTCTATAGATCATCAGCCTTCGCATAAACTATGAAGGCGTGCGGCCGGATGGTCTGTGTGGATCATGGATTCGGACACTGGAGCAAGGGGATGACGAAGGCCTGCGGGAAGGGTTCCAATGAGGGGGACATTATTCCTTCCCGCACGGTTCAGGGCATGCTTGATTTCAATGATCCTTTCATGTCGGACAACAGGAACGAGTTATGTGTAAGGGTGTCCAAACACACATGCCCCATGGGGCACCACGAAGGATGAAAATACTATTGGCACCCCCACCCCTTCCCTCCCCCATCAGAGGGGGAGGGTGAGGGTGGGGGGTGGTCTTATTTACGTGTTAAAGCTTAAGGAAATCTTGATGGACCGTTCGATGGCACGAAGCCTAATCCACAATGCGCTTTCCCTCTGCTATACCTACCCCGATGGAGAGGTCGGTTCTTGGCTATTAGAGGAGAATTGGGTTGAGGGACTGAAGGAGGCTCTACGACTGCTCGCTGAAGAATCGCTGGAAATGCCTCTAACCCAAATCAAGGAGATTCTCCAGGGGGGTGATGAAAAGCTATCTCTGGAGTTGAGACGGGAGTATACGAGGCTCTTCATTAATGGTTTTCCCCGTGTCGTTGTGCCTCCATACGGGTCTATCTATCTCGAAAAGGATGGATTGGTGTTCGGGAACACAACCTCGGAGGTTCTCCAGTTCTATCACCGTGCAGGATTTGCTTTAAAAGAGGACTTAAGAGATCTTCCCGACCACATCGCCCATGAATTGGAATTTATGGGTACCTTGGCAAATCAGGAGAGCCAGGCAACGGGTGCGGAAAGGATCGGCTTAGAAGAGGTGCAAATGAGATTCTTTTCTCGTTTCATCCTGCCCTGGGTTTTTTCTTTCTGTGAAAGAATTGAACTGCAGAGTCAAACCCCGTTTTATCGTTGTCTTGGTGTTTTGACCCGGGAGTTTATCGACTTTGAAAAAAATTATCTGGGAATTCCTGAGGAATTAAATTCTTAGAAGGAGACCGTATCTGAAAAAAGAGGAGGCTAAAGAAGGCTGAACGATACACAATGGTGATTGATTAAAAACGCTGCGAGGGATATAATGTTTGCACCATCAATTGTGTGGGGCGGGTTTTCACCTTCGGAGATGTGAACGATCCAAATAGCGAGGTGCGAAAGAAGATTAAGATGGCCAAGCCCCTAAAACCGGAACTTAAGACAAAACCTTCGGTCTATTATATCCCGTTTGGAAATGAACTACCCCGCAGCAGAGCTGCGGGGCATCTAATTCTCTAAAAAACTTTCCTCCCCCTTGATGGGGGGAGGATTAAGGTGGGGGTGATCATAAGATCATTTCACCCTCACCCTAACCCTCTCCCCTCAAGGGAGAGGGTAGGCCATTCATCCCCCAAGCAGAGCTGGGGGGTATTCTGGCACATGTTGATAAAAAATGGGACGTAATCTAATAATAGGGGGATTCATTTTCACAATAGGATTGCACAGGCAGGGTTTAAGGATCGTATTCCCTTGATTCCCGATTGAGTAAAAGTTAGCATAATTCAGCAGGGAGGCTTTGAATGGCAGAACTTGGGGAGGGTCAAAAGCCATGCTGGATTGCCCGGGACTGTTCAAGGTACGTCTACCCGGATTGCCTTGCTTATCAGGACCCTGAGAAACCCTGTTGGGAACATCCTTACACACAGAATGAAGTCTTGATAGGTATCAAGAGGGAATGCGGGTATTGTAAGTTTTTCAAACTCTGTAAAAAATCTCAGGATTGACCTCTTAATCGCTTCGATTTAAAACCTATGAGATCAGGGGAAAAGAGACAGATTCTTTTTTGGAGTTGGGTGATTTTTACCTTTTTCTTCTTTCTTCCTGGATCTATATTTTCCGCATCGTCTAATCTCCCTCCATCGATTCCTCAGTCGGGAGACCGTATCCCTTGGCTCTCCTTTTCCAACCTGCTGTCTCCCGAAGATCAAAAATACCTTGGAATTGGACAGAAGAAGACTTTCAATATTGGTGAAATCAAGGCAGAGTTGATCTTGATTTATTTTATGAATACCAATTGCATCCACTGTATCCAATCGCTTCCAACTTTTGATGAGATTTTTAAAACGATTGAACAACAGGCAAATTTGAAAGCAAAGGTAAGAATCGTGGCAATGGGTGTAGGAGATACCCCCACGGAAGTGGAGACCTTTAAGAAAAATTACGGAGTCCCTTTCCCAATTTTATCCGATCGGGAGTACATCGCCCATAAGGCAGTGGGGGAGCCCAGAGTCCCCTTTCTAATCATTGCTCGAAAAGACCGTGGGGGGAAGTGGATTGTTGCCAGCGCTCAGGTGGGATTGGTCGGAGCCATGGAGTCCAGGTCGATCCTTTCTACTGAGGAGGAGTTTATTGTGGCAACCGTTCAGGGAGGGAAGATCTTTTCTATCGAACATTTCATCGGAGAATTGGAAGCGATCCTGGCCACCCCCCCAGAAAACTTAAAATATAAAAGGGATCGTCAAAGTTGAATTCTTTCATCCTTTGAAGGACAACACCCTCTCTTCATGCCATCTCTTTCGCTTCGTCGTTGATCTTGCGGAAGTAACCATTTTTTCCCGCCTTGGCCTCCCGGTTGCGTTGGAACCTGCATGTATCTGACAGCGTGAAAGACGGTATTTGATTTTCAGGTACGCAGGGATCAAGTGACGGGTGCTTTGGATCCCTTGTCGATTTGAGGAAGGGGAAGGGCAAAGCCAATAAGTGTCGCCAGTACGGGCACACCGGCAATGACCCAAAGGATTGATCCAAGCCCATAGCAAAGAGAAACAAGAATAGGATCAACGTCCCAAAGCTCGCCTTGATCACGCGACGGTGGCCATATTCGTCCGCCAGTCTTCCTCCCAAGAGCTGTCCCACGGGGAGTAGAGGCCAAAGAGAGGTTGGGCGATCGAAGAGGTCATACTCAGGGCAAACACAAGACCTGCTGCCGCTCCGTAGCTGAGTTTATGTACCGCGATCAAAAAAGGGAGGATTGCCGGAAGCGCACCCTGATTGATATCGGTCACCAGATGGCCAGCAGTCAATATGCCTACATATCGGTAATTCATGCGTAAAACCTAATGCTGCAACAAAAATCGACAACAAGGACATAGGCAGGCCGTTCGGAAAGGCTTCGAGGCGAACCTTTATACGAAACAGCACGTCCCTTCCTATAATAAACTGGAATTCACCAAAAGTGAAATCCTGCGATCACATAAAAAAATCAAAACGGCCGCCTTCCGAAGCCTTGAAGGGCGGCTTACCCATGGCCGATCTGCAACTGAGAGGTAAAACCACCTCGTTCTGCTTAAGATCCTTTGGGGTAACGGAGATAACCCGGCCGTCCCTTTCTTAGAGTTCCTTCGCTGAACCTCCGTGTGCGACCTTCTCCTTCACATCCTTCACCGTATTTTCCGTGAAAAAATACTCACTTTACCGTATTTGATTCCTGATTTGATTCCTGCTCAATTTAAGTTAAAATTAGAGTTAGTTACTCTGTTCTTGGGCTAATTTCGCTGGGTAGGAGACGCATCCTGGATGGTGCTGCGAATTGGGAGGGGCAATGTCAGGAGGCCTGAATCTGTCTCCCACCAAAAAGGAGGGAATCATGTCGGGTATGAAAAGGTGGATTTTATTGAGTTTGTTTTTGGTGATCATTTCTCCTCTGTGGCTGCCTCTTGATGCCGGGAGCCAGGGACACAAGTCCAAACACGGTGGAGATGGCCAGGCTGCTTCGGGGGCCGGAACGGCGGTGACTTATCCTCCGATGCCCGGGCCCGGCAAAAAGGTCCCGATAGGAAACGACTATTACTTGATCTATGGCTTTGACAAGAAACCCAAACTGGGTACAATGATCATGAAGGTCGAGGTTTTTGCCAAGGACGGAAAGAAGGACACCTCCTTCGAGGTGAAGGCGGATTCCGGCATGCCTTCCATGAGAGGCGCTCATGAATCGGGGGAGCGTTCCTTCAAGCTCTCTAATAAGGGCGACTATCTTCTGCCGATCGATATCGTTATGCCCGGAGGTTGGGAAATCAGGCTTAGCCTCTTAAAAGAGGGAAAGATCATTTTCAGGGGGAGTTACCAATTTGAAGTTTAGGATGGTTCTCATCTGTCTTTTCCTTCTGGGCCTGGCTTCCTTGGGACGGGCCGAGGATCACCTGCTCTTCTTCGAGGCCCAGGGGATCACCGGTTATTCCTCAGAGCTCAAGAAAGGGATATTCTACTCCCAGAATCCCGATGCCGAGATGCAGAAGCCGAGCCTTGGCTTCGACTACATCAAGCGGTTTTCCGGCGAATCAGGAGACTGGGGTACCTTTGCCCTTCAGGGCCGTCTGGCCCTGACTGTAGATTGGAAAAATGAGGATGGGGATACTGTAAAGTTGGAGCCGCAGGCATACAACGCCTATTTCAAAGTAAGGACCCCGGGGCCTTATGTGTGGGTCGGGCATAACCGCCCGGCTTTCGGGCTTTCATCCTATTTTGACAGCCACGGCCTGCTGCTTCGAACCCTTGCCATTCAGGGTTTCGGTTATGACCGAGACTGGGGAGTTGGCATTTCCAGGGACTTCTCCTGGGGGGATATTGCAGCCACTGCCACAACCGGTTCAGGAATGCCCGTCCGTTTCCATGACAATTTCATGGTCGCTGCCAGGGCTTCCTACGGCGTGCTCAGCCGGGATAACTTGAATCTTGGTTTATCCCTGGGCTACGGCAACACGCTCGAAACGATGGGGTACGATATCATCGACTCGGAGCCCCGCCGGATGGCGCTTGCAGGAGTGGACTTCACCCTTCTCAGGAACAGTCTTGAACACCGGATTGACCTCCTCGGGGGCAGGTGGCTCGGCAGCGAGACTTACGCGCTGTTTTACCGGTTCGGATTGAATCTGGACCAGGAGGGACGACTCAAACTTGAAGCCCAGCCGGCCTGGTGGAAGTCCGCAGGAGAGAAAAACTATCAACTGGGCCTTGGCCTTTCATTCCTTGCGACTTCAAACCTGACACTCCGATTGGCGTATACTTACGATCACAGCTCTGACGACAACAGGGTCGTTATGCAGCTCTACTATTACAGACTGATCAGCCCTGCCCGGTCGAAGAGTGAATAAGGGGAGCATGAGACAACAACGATCGTCCATATGCAACACCGTTAACAAGATAACGATCTTCCCAGTGAAGACCTCGGTTTTGGCGCTAATCCTCGTGATCGCCAGCACAGCAGCATGGGGTGCGGTGGGTTGCGATCTGAATGACCCTGACCGCGACGTGGCAAGGCTCTTCCCGGAATCTACCGGGTATAAGACCGCCTATGTCTCCATTGTGCAGAAGGGCGGAGAGCCTCTCCTGAAGAAGGTCGAAACAAGACTGGGAGACACATTCCACGGTATTTACGAGACCATCGACGTTCCTTATACCATCTACGAGATATTCGCCGGCAAAAAGAAAATCGGCTATATCCACGGCGTCAACCAGAAGGGCCAGTTCGGAGGCATCCAGGTCCTCGTGGCCCTCGATCTCGAGGGACGGATCAAGGCCTTCTACATACAGAAGATGACGAGCAAGTACGCAGGGAAATTACGCGACGTCAATTTCGGGAAACAGTTTCTGGGCCTGACGCTCAAGGATTTTGACCTTTACGACGTTGCTTCGGGGAAGGCATCCGGGAAGGTGGATGCGATAAAAAACCCTGCCCCGGAGGCTGAAGCCGATTTCAGGGCAGCGCTGCGGGCCACAAAAAAGAACCTTATACTGATGGATGAGTTCATCTATTTGTCTCAGGCGACGTCCTCAAGTCAGGAGGCACCCAAAAAATGATCACCAAATTCCAGGTAGCCTATAAGAACCTCCTTAGGAAAAGGGTCCGGAGTTTCCTCACCCTTGTCGGTATCGCCCTTTCAGCCTGGGTGCTTGTGAGTCTCCTGGGCTTCAACCAGGGGTATGAAACCGCACTCAATAAAGATATTGACAACATGGGTTTCCAGCTCATGATCATGGCTAAAGGATGCCCCTATGAGGCGGCCACCATGATGCTGAAGGGCGGGACCGGACTCAAGTACATGAAGGAGTCCATTATCAATGACGTTGCCAAGGAACCTGAAGTGGAGAAGACCACGCCCATCCTCATGCAGGCTGCCTTCGATCCGAATAAGGGCGAAAGCGGCGGGATCGCCATCTACTTCGGTATAGAACCGAAGACTTTCAGCCAAATGAAGACCTTTCTCAAATTCAGGCAGGGGCAATGGTTTACGGATGACAATGGTTTTGAGGCGGTGATGGGTTATGAGGCGGCTGAACTTGAACAGCGCGAGGTGGGCGACAAGATCCTCATCCCTGAAAAGAACGTCGAGTTCAAGGTGGTGGGTATCCTGGAGAGGACAGGAACGCAGGATGACGGGACGATCTTTATTCCCCTCAAGACCGGACAGAAGGTGTTCGGAAGGCCCGATGAAATTACCACCATAGGCGTCAAGGTCAAAAAGGATGCGGACAGCACGAAGCTTGAAGACAGGTTGTATAAGCTCCCGGATGTCCAGATCGTCAGCCTGGCTGAGGTGAAGCAGACGATCATGAAGCTTATTTCCACGGCCAAGGTGATGGTCCTCTCGATCGCCATCATCGCTATCCTTATCGCCATGGTCGGTGTCATCAATACGATCCTGATGTCGGTCCACGAGAGGTTTCAGGAGATCGGCATTTTAAAGACGATCGGCGCCATGCCCTGGGACATCTTCAAGCTGATCTGGATCGAAACCCTGATCCTCTGCGCCATCGGAGGCGTCCTCGGAGTCGGGATGGCGCTGGTCCTCTCCAGGGTTACGGGGATGCTGATCCGTTACGTACTGCCCTATGCTCCGATCGGAGGCCTGGTCGTCATCGACCTGAAGCTTGTCCTTATTACAATGGCGACGATCCTGTGCATCGGCATTGTGAGCGGGCTCTATCCGGCCTGGAAGGCTGGGAGGATCAGGCCTCTGGAGGCCATCAGGAGCGACATCGGATGAATGAGAATCGAATCTCAATAGAAGCAAAGAACCTGACGAAGCTCTACTTTCGAGGGAGCGAAGAAATACCCGCGGTCAATGGTGTCTCCCTGCGGATCAACAAAGGGGATTTCATCTCCATCATCGGCCCCTCGGGATCCGGTAAAACGACACTGGTCAACCTCCTCGGGTTTCTCGATAATCCGACCTCCGGGGAACTCTTCCTTGAGGGCCGATCCATCTTCAGCGACGGCAAGCGTTTATCGGAACGGGATCTCACAAAGATCCGGCGGGAGACCTTCGGGTATATCTTCCAGAATTTCTACCTCATCCCCACCCTGACGGTTATGGAGAACGTTCTGCTTCCCTTCACCTTTTACCGCAAGGCCGGCTCAGACGATGAAGCCGCCAGGCTCCTGGAGCTTCTGGGGATAGCCCATCGGAAGGACCACCTGCCGGGTCAGATCTCAGGGGGCGAGATGCAGAGGGTTGCGATCGCCAGGGCCATGGTGAACAGGCCTGAAATCCTCCTGGCCGACGAGCCGACAGGAAACCTGGATACGAAGCGGTCCGGAGAAATCATCCAGGTCCTGCAAGAGCTCAACCGGAATACGCGATTGACCATCATCATGGTCACACACAACCAGGTGCTGGCCCGGCACGCCAACCGGCTGTTCGAGATGAGAGACGGCCAGATCCATGAGATGACGATGTGAATCAAAGAAGTGATATCTATAGCCGGCCTCTGAAGAAAGCCCATCTGCAAACAATTGGGTTAACCCCGATGTTGCAGAAAATTTGACTAAACGGACATGGGTGAACCGGTCGGAAAGGCTTCAGGGCGCACCTTTAGCGAAAGGAGCACTTACGTCCCAGACCCCTGATAGAATTCACTTTGGGTGATGTCCTCCCATTCCCTTAACATGTCAATTTGACCGCCATCTGAAGCCTTGAAGAGCGGCTTACCCATGGCCGTTTTTGCAACCACGGGGTTAACGCACAAAGGCCCTGCGGCCAGCGTAAACGGCGGCGTTACCTAACTCTTCCTCAATCCTTAACAACTGGTTATATTTTTCGACACGCTCGCCACGACAGGGGGCTCCTGTCTTCAGGTGTCCGGTACCCATTGCTACGGTGAAGTCGGCAATGAAACTGTCCACGGTCTCACCACTCCGGTGGGAGACCATCGCCCCCCATCCTGCTTTACGGGCCATCTCGATTGCAGCAATGGTTTCGCTCAAGGTCCCAATCTGATTCAGTTTGATGAGGACCGCGTTGGCCACTTTTTCGGTGATCCCTCTCTCGATTCGTTGAACATTGGTGACGAAAAGGTCATCGCCTACCAGTTCGATTTTATCGCCCAAGGTCTGATTCAGGAGTTTCCAACCATCCCAGTCGTCCTCCGCTATCCCGTCTTCCAAAACGGCGATAGGATATTTTTGGATCCACTCGGCATACATCTCCACCATCTCGTGGGAGGTTATTCTCCGGCTCTCTGTCCTCAGATGATAATAACCATCCTCATAAAAACTGCTGGAGGCCGGATCAAGGGCAATAGCGATCTGTTCACCCGGACGATAGCCGGCCTTCTCAATGGCCTTAAGGATCAATTCGATCGCATCAGAGTTCTTTTTCAATCCAGGAGCGAAACCGCCTTCATCACCAACGCCCGTTGAGTAGCCGGCCTCTTTCAGAACGTTTTTGAGAGAATGATAGATCTCGCTCCCCCAGCGCAGAGCCTCCCGAAAATTGGGCGCTCCAACAGGAGCAATCATAAACTCCTGCAAATCCGTGCCCTGCCAGTTGGCGTGGACACCCCCGTTCAGGATGTTAAACATGGGCACAGGCAAAAGCTTCGCCGATACGCCACCCAAATAGCGATATAGAGGTAAACCGACGGCAACAGCAGCAGAGCGGGCTACTGCCAAACTGACGCCTAAAATGGCATTCGCCCCCAGCTTGCTCTTGTTGGAAGTACCGTCCAGGTCCAGCATCGCCTGATCCACCCCGGATTGATCCAATGCATCCAACCCTATCAAGGACTTGGCTATCTCTTTGTTGATGTGCTCAACTGCCTGAAGCACTCCTTTCCCACCATACCGCTTTTTATCTCCATCGCGCATTTCAAGGGCCTCATGGGCGCCTGTCGATGCGCCAGAAGGAACTGCTGCCCGGCCGTATGCCCCCGCCTTCAGCTTAACTTCAACCTCAACGGTTGGATTGCCGCGTGAGTCCAAAATTTCACGTGCATGGATAGATTCGATGATTGTTGTCATTTTTTTCTCTCCTCATATTACAAATCGTTTGAGCATTTATTCCGGGTCAAAGAACTCTTCTGTGCAAGCTTTTTCTGATTGTTACTTCACCACCACCACCGTGCAGGGTACAAGCCGCGTGAGATTCTGGGACGTGCTTCCCCAAACCCGGTCATAGACTCTTGAATGGCCCATGAATCCGATCACCACCAGATCGAAACGGCGTTCCTTGGCATAATCTACAATGGTTTCTACTTCGTGGCCTGCAACCACCTTCGTATGGAGGATAACCCCTTCTCTATCCGCCATCTCTTTCGCCTCTTCTATCAGCTTGGCAAAATATCCGTTCTTCTCCGCCTTGGCTTCCAGAACCTCTCCGACTGTGGCGGCATAGTGGGGGAGGTGTTCTTCTACGGAGATGGAATGCAATTCGGCGCCGTAGAGTTTTGCTAGGTCAATAGCGGTCTTCAGGGCCTTCTTCGCTCCTTCTGAACCATCGTATGCCACCAAGATTCTCTTAAACATCATCTCCTCCTGTTTTTTGATCCTTTGTGGGATCACTGTCTCCGTTAAAGATGTGAGCTGGATGAAACCACTTCTGAGCAATGAATGTGGGTAAGATGGCACTCAACACCACCGCCGCCACGAGTACGGAAAATTGCCCTTGATTGATAATTCCCGACGAAAGACCGTACATCGATGAAATCGTCCCCATGGTCAGGCCCGTGCTCATGAGCAGGGTCGTATACATCGCCTCTTTTTTGACGTACTTTCTGGCAAAGGGGTAGATTCCTATGGTCTTGGTCACCAGCTTCACCCCAAAGAGTATAACAAACAAACCAAGATTTTGATAAAGCATTTTTAAGGAAATGTTCATGCCTCCATTGATAAAAAAGAAGGGCGTGATCATTGCAAAGGCAATGATTCTCAGCTTCCTCTGGAGGAGGCGATTTTCACTGAAATTCTTTGAAAGGACCAGCCCGGTGACAAAGGCAGGCAGGATGGCATGGCTCGATCCTAATTTGGCGATATAGATGAAAAGAAAGAGGATAAAAAAGAGGAATTTGATCTCAGGTTCAATCACTCTTTCCCCATAGCGTTTAAAGATAAAGGGCGAGACCTTCGGCATGATAAAGATGACAAAGATCGAGACGCCGGCAAAGACAACGGTAAAGGCATTAAATTCTGCAAAGATCAAACTCAAGGCCAGGGCAGTCCCGAGGTCGGTAATGAAACACGAGGCCATGATGATCTTTCCGATCTCATAATTCGTCAGTCCTGTCTCCACCAGGACAGCATAAACAACGGCTAAAGAAGTGGTGGATAGAGCAATTCCCCCGATCAAAGATGCATTCAGGGTCCAATGGGCAACCCAATAGCAGTAAACAATCGTCCCGAGAAAGGGCGCAAAAAAGGAGATGCCCCCGATCAGAAGGCTCTCTTTCGCCTTATCCCTCAGCACGACGAGATCCACCTCGGCCCCGGCCAAAAAGGTGAGAAGGATTCCCCCGAAACCGGCAAGAAACGTGAGCCACGGAGTGGAAGAAAGATTCAGGAAATTCCCGCCGATCACCCCCAGGGTAATCTCAATCAAAGCCACCGAAACCCCTGCCTCGACAGAGATGAGGCTCCCTAAGAAAACCAATAACCCGATGATTAAAGCAATATACTGATCAGCCAATGTTTTGACTCCTTTCACCCTTATCCATTAGTCTCTTCAATTCCCCTTTCAATTCCGCTACCGTCCGCCGAATCTGTTCAGTCTGGCCGTAGGACCTGGAGAGAAGGGAGTCGATTGTGGCCAGTTCATCCTGGACGTACTTCAGGGCCTGCTTCTTCATTCCGTCGATGGCCTTGTTGATCCGGTCTTCCCACTGGGCAGCGAGACGGGAGAGGTTTACCGACACTTCGTTGGGGATCTCATTTAAATAATGCCTCTCAAAAAAAGGGCGAAAAATAAACATGGGAATCAAGAACCAGATCAGACCAAAATGGAACTCAAAGGTTCGACCTATCTTTATATCCGGCCGATGGGGCTCGGCCACTTCGATCTTCCAGTCTGCTTCGGCAAGCTTCAGCCCGAGCACTCTTTCAATGTTCTGGTTCAAAAGACTCCGGAAAGCCTCCAGGGATCGGGAGAGGCTGGCATGAGCCTTCTTAAGCGTGCCTAAGAAATGCCTATATTCCGTCTTGGAGATATGATCAAGATCTTCAGCCAGGGTTTCCTTGAGCCATTCTTGATATCTTTGGGTCAGCTTCCCGACATTCCCTTTCCAGAAAGGCATCTCTTTTCGCAGCATTTCCAGAAGCTTCGCGTTGAGTTGACGTTCATGAGATGCTTCCAGATAATTCTTGATGAGTTCCCGGGTTTGCTGGGCATTTTCCCGCGCAATCAGGGTCATTTCCTCACGGACCAGCTCGTAGTTCACCTTCTCATTCAGGATCTGTTTCCGCAATTGCTCGCGGTCGAGATCTGCCTGTTGGGAAGTCTTCAATGCGATCTCCAGGTAACTCAGGCAGCCCTTTCCAACGGACTGCACCTTATGGAGCAGAATATTCACAAACCCCTCCTCCCGGTTAGTAGAAAGAGGTCGAAAGACCTCGTCCTCCAGCCTTCGTTTCCATTGCTCGGTGTGCAGACGCGTTGAGTAAAGAAAAATGGGAAATTCCTCGTGGAACTCCTTCTGGAGCGAAGTCCGGAAAAAATGGACGACCTCTTTTTGTTGCTCTGGGGACAGAAGGTCGGCCTTGGTGATGAGGAGAACAATCTTGGGTGTATGCCTCCGCAGATCCCGTATGAGCTGTAGGTCATTCTCCGCCATGGGACGATCGGAACTGATGGCTATCAGAGCGGTTCCCACCTCCGGGAGCCAGTTCTCAGAGGTCTCCATGTGGTATTTAAAGATGCTCCCCAGGCCCGGGGTGTCCACCAGCCGCAGTCCTGCGTACCTTTCCAGGGAGGGAAGTTCAAGGTCGACCACCTCCACATTCTTCTGGTTGGCAGGATTTTTGGCCTCTGAGGTATATTCTTCGAGGACGCTGATATCCCCTTCGACCTGTCGCCCGTCGAAATGATGGATTATGGCCCTTTCCTTCTTTCCATATTGAAGGCGGGTGATCGTTGTGGTGACGGGGGTGACCCCGACCGGGAGAATGGGTTTCCCGATCAGGCTGTTGAGGAAGGAACTCTTTCCGGCCTTAAATTGGCCCAGGATAGCTACATCAATTGGTTGATCCTGGCGAAGCAGACTTTTACAGGCTTCAATCTGCCGGTTCAGGGAGGCGATGTGAAACTGAGCAGAGATCTCCTGAACCCGGATTAGTAAGGGTTCGACGGTTCCAGGAATGGAATTACGTGTTGGATTTCTTAGCGCTAAGCCCACAAAAAAAACTCCTCCAGGTTTTCCCTATAGGAGTTTTTTTCGTTGCTTACTCCTGTCAGGGAAAATCTCCCGGTGCAGGAGTTATCAGCCTCGATGGCGGTTAATGGGTGAACTCCATCACCCGTTCTAGAATATTATTTCGAAAAACCTAACTAAATTCTAACTACGCCATGGAATCTTGTCAACCTCTCTTTTCCAAATTGGTGTGAAAATCTTCAAAAACAGTTTTTTTCAGATGGTTTGCCTGATTCTGTAATCAACGTTCTAGCCCGGAAAAGTCATTACATGGTCATAGCCAGAATCGCTTTTTGCGTATGCATTCGGTTTTCTGCCTGGTCAAAGATGACGCTGTTCTTTGAATCAGCCACAGCGTCGGTCACTTCTTCGCCGCGATGGGCAGGCAGGCAGTGCATGAAGATGTAATCCCCTTTCGCCCCTTTGACGAGTTCGGGATTGACCTGATAGGGTTTCAGGATCTTCACCCGCTCCTCCCGCTCCTTCTCTTTTCCCATGCTGGCCCAGACATCCGTATAGATGACGTCCGCCCCTTTAACAGCCTCTTTAGGGTCCTGAACCACCTTGACTTCACAACCCGTCCGTTTTGCCTCTTCTTTTGCTTGAGAAACCACTTTGAAATCCGGCTCGTAACCTTTTGGGCAACCGAGGGCGATATTCATTCCGATCTTTGAGCAGCCATAGAGGAGCGAATGGGCGACATTGTTCCCATCACCGACATAGGCGAGCTTCAGGCCATCGAATCTTCCCTTCTTCTCGTAAACGGTAAAAAGGTCACCAAGTCCCTGACAGGGATGGGAAAAGTCAGAGAGGCCATTAATTACAGGGATTTTTGAATACTTGACCAGATCGAGAATGGTTTGATGGGCAAAGACACGGGCCATGATGCCCTGGACGTAGCGGGAGAGAACCTGGGCAGTGTCACCGACGGTCTCTCCGCGGCCAAGTTGGAGGTCGGTGGAACTGAGATAAAGGGCATATCCACCGAGTTGCCACATCCCCACTTCAAAGGAGACCCGGGTTCTGGTTGAAGGTTTCTCAAAGATCATGGCCAGGGTCTTTCCTTTGAGCAGGGGATGTTCCTGGCCCCTCAGGCTTTGAAGTTTCAGCAATTCGGAGGTCTTGAAGATCTGTTCCATCTCCTCCCTGGTCAGGTCATAGAGACTTGCCAATGATTTCCCTTTCATCTGGATAGCCATTTTATCTGTCCTCCTTTTTTAATAAGTAAGATCTTAAAACCAACCGAAGATAAAATTCAACTCAACCCCATTTTGCCTACCCACTTCTGGACCGCTACGGACCAGGAATTCTTCTCTGCGCCCATGTCTCTAAACGTCGATCTGACCTTTGAGATGAAGGTTTCAAGCTCCATCCTTAAGAGCTTCAACTGCATTGTTTGGGTAGTGAGGAGGAACCGCCGCAGGTCATTTTCATTTAATAAATCCAAGACTCTCTTCAGATGAACCCGACATAACCCATCTGTACTCTCATATTCATTCTGGAAGGATTTATCTGGGAGGAAGACTCTCAACTCTTCCAAGTAAAATTCTTCGCGCTTTTTGACATATTGGCAAACAGCACAATCGGTCTCCTCCACAGATCCAAGAGATCCATTTTTAATTTCCCTTGTCTCCCTCTCGACCAACTCTTTTGTCAATACAGCGATCACTTTAGGGCTCGTCAAGCGAGCCATCTGGTAAAAGTGAAAATTACAGAAACCACTGGATGAGACGAGATCTTGACGTATCTTCTCCTCCTTAGCGATCTGGTATTGGAGGTGCACCATGAAATCCGTTTCATCTTTGTCTAATACATAACAGAGGATACAGCCACGGTATTCAAAACCCGCCTTTAAAGATCGTTCCATCTACAAAACCTCTACCCTGATCCGCCATCTCTGTTCAAGCCTTGTGGAAATCTTGAGAGAAGCGTTTCCACAACCCAAGGGGATCAAATCTCTTTCCAACGAAGAATTCAGCGCCCCGTATCCAGGATGTCTGCTCTGGTCCCTTGGGTTCATTCCGATACTGATAGGCGATTTTCCTCAAGAATTCAGAGAGTTCTGCATTCAATTGCCGGACACGTTCCATCTGATCCTCAATTAGAAAAATGGCTTCGGTGAAGGGTTATAATACGACTCTTTGATGAACCAGAAATAGAATCGTTCCAGACGATCAGAGACGATTTGACAGATGGGACATTCTCCTTTTGATAAGGAAGATCTGAATTCAGTAAGGTGCCATGGAGGGATCATAACGGGAAATCACCTTGGCTCTTTCCTGATCTTAAGGAATAAAGAGATAGAGGCGAGTTGCGTCACCACTGAGAATAAAATGAGCGAGGGGAGTGAGACGTCGTAGAGAATCCCCATCAGTGCGCTCCCTAAAAACCAGGATAATCCAAAGCCCGCATTAAAAATCCCGTAGGCTGTGCTTCGTCTGTCCATCGGGACCATCCCGGCGATGGCAGCCCTCATAATAGATTCCTGAGCCCCCATGCCCACTCCCCACAAGGCCATTCCCGCAAGTGCCACGTAGAAGCCTCCCAAGAAAACGAAGGGAGCAAAAATTGAGGAAAGCAAAGAAGCAGCCACCAGAACGGATAGGCCCATGCGATCAAAGAGATACCCGAAGAATAGGGCTGAAAGGGCATCCATTCCCATGGCAACTGCGTAAAAAACCGGAATCCAGACTTTAGGCGCGACCGATAGTTTGTCGAAATGATAGGAGATCAGGGGAAAGTCCACATACCCGGCCGCAATCAGGGAGACCGCAGCAAGATAGAGCCAGAAGATACGGGAGAACCCCTTTGTCTTTAATTCAGCAGAAGCGACCTCCAGATCACGGGGACGGGGATAGAGGGCCCGTGCCAGAAGGAGCACTGCCAGCGCCAAGAGGGCCGGAATGAGCAGAATGGCGAAGCTTGTTCGATAACCTCCCTGAAGATAAAGAACTCCTGCAACGATAAGGGGACCCAGGATCGCGCCGATCTGATCCATCGCCTCGTGTAATCCGAAACCCCAACCGCGCCCTATGCTCTGGGTGGCATGGGAAAGCATGGCGTCACGCGAGGGGTTGCGAATCGCTTTTCCCATCCGTTCCGCAACCATGAGAAGGGCGGCAATTTCCCATCGCCCTGCCAGGGCCAGCAGCGGAACAGCCAACAGGTTGATGAAATATCCAAACAGTGTCACCGCCCAATACTTTCCTGTCCTGTCACTGACATAACCCGAGACAAGGCGCAAGGCATAGCCGATCAACTCCCCGAATCCTGCAACGATTCCTACTACCGTTCCACTTGCCCCGAGGAGGGCCAGGTACGGCCCGGTGACGCTGCGAGCCCCTTCGTAAGTCATATCTGCAAAGAGGCTTACAACCCCCAATAGGATAACAAATTTGAGAGCTGTCCCTTGCGAAATCCCCTGACTATTTTGTTGGCCCGGTTGTCCTTCCATGCGAATTCTCCCTTCGAATACGTCTTTCACCGAGTCTGTAGAAGTTTTTGTGCCATTGCTTGAACGTTTAGGCTGGGGTCTTTCAAAGCTTTCTTAATGACCTTCAAAGCCTCCTCGTTTCCAAAGTTGCTCAAAGAATTCAAAGCAGCCCTTCTCACCAGAAAAGACGGGTGGTCCATCAGACGGATCAAAATGGAAAGCGCCTCTTCCCCGTCTACCTTTCCGAGCGCAATAGCGATCGTCTCGATAAGAAATATGTCTTCTATTGGCCTCGGGTTGTCAACCACTTTCGCAAACGGTTTAATGGCACGACGGTCTCTTAGCTCTCCCAGGACATAGGCTGCCCTGAGTCGGGTGGTTCTCTCAGAATGATTTAAGGCATTCACCAACTTTTCAAAATAGTCTCTTTGCTCAAGAGTCTCAATGTCTGCATTGCATTTCTGGCAAATTTTTTCATCCTCTTTAACCTCTGACCAGCAGTTCGGACAGTAGTAGATCAATCCTCTTCCTCCTCTGATTTATTTCCTGTAATCGGCCTCTTTAGAAATAAAAAAACTTCTACCGGTTTCCCGGTAGAAGTTATCATCCCTTAGGAAGATAGGGCGTTTGAAGGCGAACCTCATCGCCTGTCCCGATTCCTTTTTCAATCCATCCTTTCCGATCCTATAACGTTCCTTGCGATTCGGACACCTCCCCTGTTTCGAAGAGAAGTTCATCTCGCTCGTAGTCGTCAAGTTGAGATGCTCTGATGGACTCCCATCCCTCGCGAAGATCCGGTGGTGAAGCCTCTGCAATTTTCCGGGAAAGCTTTTCGCCAACAATCAGTTTGGTGAGGGAAATAAATGCCCTGGCCGCATCATCGGCTTGTTTTAAATCTTTAAAGTTAGCCATCTTCATCACTGCTTCAAGGAATTCTTTTCTTGTCTTCATAATATGCCCTCCTTTCTCCCCAAAAATAAAAAAACTTCTACTCCTCAAAGTAGAAGTTATTGGCCCCATAATCTTGGGGCGGTTATGGCTAACTTCACAGCACTTAACTTCATTATTTACAAAAAAGAGCCGAATGTCAAGAGGAATTTTCTCCGTTGTGTTAGCAAAGTAGAAATGTCCCCATGGAAGAGGAGGAGAAGGTACACATGGGGCGGAGGGAATTAAAGAGGTGGCGTCTGATGGAGATGGTAGGGGCAGGGAGAAAACCAGAGTGAAAAGGGTCTCTCTTTACTATTCGACTAAGAAGATTAGTGGACAAACAATAAGGAAAAGGGTCGCCTGTAATGAATCCCTGGTTTCATGTCATTGTTATATTAAAACATTTCACCATAAAAGTTTCAAAAAGATATAGAGGGCCAGTAGCCAGATCAAAACCATGATGATTGCTACAATCCAGTTTCTTGGCTTCCTTTCCAGGCGTTGAGACTGTGCTTTAGCTCTGCATTCCTCCAAAACCTCTTTGGGCATTATTTTTATGAGGAGGGCAATTCCTGCTGGCACAATAATCAGGTCATCGAGATAGCCTATAACGGGTATGAAGTCTGGAATTAAATCTATGGGGCTTAAGGCATAACCGAGAATTAGGACAGCAAAGACTTTGGCATACCACGGTGTTCTTGGGTCTTTGTACGCTAAATAGAGAGCGTATATCTCACTTTTTAACCTCTTCGCTCTCGCTTTCAACGAACTTATATTCATTTAGGGTCTCTTCACGGTCAGTATATTTGGAAATTGGCCTCCGGGTTGGTTAAACGCAACGTCGGTCTTTTGGAGAAGGGTGTATCACACTTCTATCCAGCGGCGCTGAAGACCGTAATACAGCAGTAATCCCGCCAGATAAGCCACACCCATGTTCCACATCGCCGTACCGGCAGTGACGAGGAGAACGAAGAGGTTCTGTTTCTTAAGTTTGACATCCTTAACGACCAGCGCGAGTTCAACCCCAGCAAAAAATAGGATCACACCAAGAATCGAGCGTGGGAAGACCTGAAAAATAAGGGACACCGAATCGCTTAGAAAGAGCCCTGTCAGAAGCACGATCACGCCTAAGATCACCAACGCCCCTCCTGTCCTCGCGCCAAACCGGATATGACCAGCCATGCCTCCTGCCCCATGGCACATCGGAATTCCGCCCATAAACGTACTGATTAAGTTCATGACGCCATGATCAATAGAGACTGTTTTAGCGGTTATCTTCCGATCCGAAAAGTATTGATTATTTTCCGCAACAGTCCCAATGATGGCATTGCCGAGTGTAAGAGGAACCTGTGGAAGCCCCAAAATAACGAAGCCGGCGAGAAGATCTCCCCATGACATTCGGGCAAACGTTAATTCAGGGAATCGAAATCTGATGGAAATGTGGGAAATTTCTCCCAATAACTCTGATCTTTGAATAAAGGCGAGAACAACTCCATATCCCAGAAGGACCAGCATGGCTGGGAACCGTTTGCTATTGAGAAGAACAAGGGTAAGAATTACTCCTCCGACTGCAACCACCGGACCTTCTCTCATCATGCTTAAACCTTCCACAACAAAGCTCAACCCCAATCCTAACATGATGCCGCGAACCACAGGCTTTGTGGTGATCTTCTCAATCCAGGTGATGGCTCCCGTCAATCCCATCAAAAGCCAGAAAAGCCCTGTAAAGACTCCTGACCCCCAAATCATTCCATGAGTAATTGCCTCTGGATGGGCAATGGCCATTCCCCCAATCGCTTTCATGGGTTGAATGGGAACCGGTGTTCTAAAATAAAGCCCCACGAAAATCTTAAAGAGACCGAAGGCAACAAGAATCCCCAGGGGGTCCATCTTATTGAGAGTGATATATCCTATAACAAAGGGGATTAATGTTCCCAGATCACCAAAGGCCCCGGCAAACTCCATTTTATTGTAATCATTGCCCCATAGACGCATGGTCGTCCCCCTCTCACTTTGGAAAATGGTCTTCAAACGTTTTCTGGAATCTTTTCTTAACAATCGTCTGAAGATCCTTGAGCAGGGATTCCGTTGTCTTGACGAAGGCCTTTCCTTTGGGTGTCAACTGGGCTCCTCCGTCCCTTCCACCTATTCTTTTATCCAAGATCCTGAATCCTGCTCGTTGCTCGATCCGCTGGATCGCTCCCCAGGCATGACGATAAGACATCCCGAATTCCTCGGCGGCACGCTGGATGGATCCCAACCGATCCACCGCGAGAAGCAGAGCCGTTTTACCGCCTCCAAGCACCACTTCTCCATTGTTCTCAATCCAAAACTTTGCTTTGATCTCCATAAAGGCCTCCCTGAAAAGCATCATTTATACAATATGCTAATAAAAGCATATTGTCAAGATAAAACAAACTCCCCCCATTCCCTAACACGATATCCCATGTAAGTATCATCTACAAAACGATGAGGGAAATGACTGTCCCTATTAGGACTACCCACAAGATATCTACCTTCAAAATCAGGGCAACGAAGGCTGCGACTGAAAGAAGAATACGGGGAACATCCCAGGGGATGTCCAAGGCAAAACGAAATGTGACCGTTAAGAGAAGGCCTACAAAAGAGCACAATATGCCGGTGATCACCTTTTTGAAATAGGGCGAACTGCGCAGCCTGTCAAAGTAAGGCACGATTCCGACAACGATCATGAAAGAAGGCAGAAATACGTAGACGGTAGCAAGCAGTCCCCCGAGAGGGCCTTTCAACAAATACCCGATAAAGGTCGCTGTAATGACAATGGGCCCCGGGGTTACCTGCCCAAGAACAATGCCGTTTAAAAGGGTTGGACCATCCATCCAGGATCGAACTTGAACAATTTCGTAGAACATGAGGGGAACAGAGGCAAACCCTCCTCCAAAGGCAAATAGATCTATCCTGAACATGAGTGTAGTGAGTTCAAAAAGTTTTCGGTCTATAAAAAAGAGCAATCCAAATCCTATACCTGTCGCTAACAATAATAAAATGAAGGATTTTGGAGCATGTGCCTTTTTCGTGGGAATCGCAGAAGGAGGAACAGGTTGTTTCTTGTAAAGGATCATTCCCAAAAGGGCAGCTATGATAATGACCAGGATGGGATTAACCTTGAACCAAAATAGACCCGCAGCAATCAGCGCATTGATCCCATGCCTCCAGCTCTTTACGGAAGTCTTGCCGAAGGATAAGGTGGCATTGGCAACAAGAGCAACAACGATGGCCTGAAGTCCGTTAAATGTTGATACGACCGAAGGCAATGTATGGGTCCTTGCATAGAGGCCCGACAGGATCATCATGAAAAGAAATGCAGGAAGGCCAAATCCTATGAAACTTGCCGCAGCACCCGCTACTCCCCTTGCTCTGAAACCCACGTATGCGGACATCTGCATCGCTGTTGCCCCGGGTATGGATTGGCAAAGGGCAACCCCGTCTCGTGCGGATGACTCATCGAGCCAGTGTTTTTTTTCAACTGCCATCTTGCGCATGTAAGCAATCATCGCAGGACCACCGAAAGCAGTGGCTCCCAGTCTTAAAAAGGCAATAAACAAATGGGATAATGAAGGGCCTTGGCTGACAGGTTGATGTGCGTCTTGCATCGAGAGATCTCCTTTAGTATTCGATGATGATGTCGGTAGAAAGAACCGAGAAATTCAAATGTTGATTAGGTCTTCGAGGAAGCAAGTGGGTAAAATTATATCTCCTTGAGCATGCAAGTTAGAAACTTGAGCCGGAGATATTCCTCATCACGAAGACCATAAGCCATTCTCTGGATGCCCCGGATCTTAATTATTTGTAATGAGATTCAATTCCCTGAACTTCGCCGACGCTCCTGCGCCTATTCCGTCTTGCACATTCTCGGTTGCTTCTTTTCGTCCTCACAGGGATGTTCCTCTGTGTCCCCATGACATTCTTTGATCTGCACAGGGGTGCATTCCTCGGGTTTTCCTTTTAACTTCTCCGGGTATTGACATTTGCAGTCACACATTTTTAATCCCTCCTTTTGACAATCGTTCTTTTGGTTCAATTTTTTGATGCAGACGCCTTCAGGGCATGGTTGTAGACTGGTCAACTCTTCTACGAACTCGGCCAACTCGCTCAACTTGTTTCTTTCCACCATGTAATGAGTCCAATATCCCCGCTTTTCTCCTTTGACCAATCCCACTTCTCTTAACTGTTTTAGATGTTGGGAAACTGCCGCCTCTGATATTCCCAAATGGTGTGCCAGGGCTCCGACACACAAATCATGAGTCAACAGAAGGTTGATTAGCTTAAATCGCGTGTCATCCGCTAAGACTTTGAAAACTTGAACGATTTCCATTAAGATGGTTATAAGACATTCATTTTAAACAATACTTAAAAGGATTCTATTTTACTTAAATGGTTTTGTCAAGTTTTTTTACTCCAAAGGTTTAATTGCTACATTAAAATAATAATTATTAAGGGATTTCATAGAGATAGATAGGAGATGCAGTGTGAGATAGATCAAAAATAGTATCTTACCCTGAATTCTAACCTGTAGTCGTTCACTTTCTCACCAAATTCAGTCCCCTTCGATCCGACCAGGGCCATGCCCTTCAGCCTGAACTCCCAGTTCTTGATCCCTGTGTAAAGGAGTTCAGGGGAAATAGAAATGCTTCTGTCGTTGAGATTCATAATCGTTGTGATGGCGGGCGTAAAGTAGAGGATATTGAAAGGCTCTTTCTGGCTGATCCGAAGATAGAGGTAGTCTTTCCCTGGATTCATTTTTCCATAATTGCCCCGGAACAGTGTCTCGGCTTTTAAGAATTGCTTTTTTTTCCCAGTGGATTCCCATATATCAAAGGCCTTGTCAGTGAATGAAAAAAAGCCCTGTAACTCGGAAGAGCTAAACCCTGTTCCGTTATGGTAATATTCGAAGATGTAAGTGGTGTCCATTGAGGAAAGGTACCGCACGCCCAGGAGCAAACTCGTCGCGTCGTATTTTGTATGAGAAGTATTGCCGTTACCATCCACGGAAGTCTTCTGTTGATTCTTGATAAAGGCAAATTCTCCATGGACCTCCAGGTTCGTTGTGATATTCCTTGAGAAATCAAATCCAAAACGATTTGTCCTGCTTTCTCCGACGAGAAAAAGAAGGTCAATATCCGTATCATAGAATAGGAAGTAGATCTTCCCTGCAACATTGAGATGGTCCATTTCACCAAAATCCTCGTTGACATTCTTATAGACGGGGAGCAAGACAGGGGTCACCGAGAAGGTTTTCAAAGGTCCATGAAAACTGCTGATGTAATCTGCCGTGGCAACGATATACCCTTCGCGGGGAAGTTCGGGATCGTCCGGGTCCTTGGGCCGATCGATAAAGGCCACAGGGTTCCAGGCATATCCTTTGCCCCAGTTGAGTAGCCTTTTCCCTAAGTCCATGGTTAAAGAAGGAGAAGGTTTCAAGGACGCATAACCTTCGTAAATTTTTGTCTCGTTGTCCCATCCTTTGTAGGTATAAGCGAGGGCAAGATTCGTTTTTAAAAAAAGTCCAACTATCCCTTTTTCATAACTTCCTTCAAGCCAGAGCCTTCCAATGTAATCCTCGACCGTGCTTCCCTCATCCTGGTCACCAAATTTGAGTTTGTAAAGGGAAGCTTCCCTGTCCAGTCCGTATAGAATAGGTCTGAATTGAAAGTAGCCCCCTACATGGTAAGGCTTCTTCTCGATTTCTGAAGGTTCGAACTTATATTCTTGTGCAGATGAAGTGGAGGCTGAAGTTTGGGTTTCAGCCGTTTTCCCGACAGGGGTTTGAGATGGGTACTCTTCGTCAGACGAGCAAATTGAGACGAAAAGACCGAGCAAGATGACAAAGGCACAAAGAAGTCTGTTCATATACATTCTCCGCTAATCCTCATCTCCCAATTCTCCTCTGACGAACCTCCTATTTTCTCAAGGAATCCATCTTGGGCATATACGTGAGGGTAAAGACCTCGTCCTTGAAGGTCCTTTGCTTGATATTAGCGAAGAGCATGACCGATTTATAGTCTTTATAAAGAGGGCTGTCTGTTTCAAGGACCGAAGGCCGGACGATTCCACTCCCGAAATCCTTGATGTCTTTAAAATAAAGGGTCTTGATAAGCATCGAGGCCTCTGTCAGGCATTCGATCTTTGTGGGGATCTTCTTGTTTTTATCCGCCCACATCTTTAAGCGATCATAAGCTACTGTTTTTGTTTTGGCCTTTAGCTGGAGAAAGTATTCATTTCCCGGTTCTTCAACCTTTTCGACATCATACTCTGCGGCATAATCCAGGCTGAGGATATCCGCATTGTTAAAGACCCCTCCGATCACAGACTGAAGGCTGGTGATTCGAATAGGTTTTCCCACATTGGGGATGTAGAGCCACATGTTATCCCCGAGCCGTAAGGTGCTTCTACCTTTATCACTGGCAGGGGCAAGGAACAGAGCAGCTACTTTATCCCCCCCCTTTTTGACTGAAAAAAGGGTGTATTCCATCTTTCTGCCATTGGGCTCTATATTGATGAGCTTCCGGTACATCTCATAAGATTCCGGGTTGAGATTCCTGTCAATCTGCTTCAAGAGCTGGGTGCCGTCAACCGCATGGGCCGGGGCGGCAATAAGCAAAGCAAACAAACAAATCAGAATTTTCTTCATATCCAACCTCTCTTTCTTTGGGTTAGGTGAAAGGTGTAAGGCGAAAGGTGAAAGGTGAAAGGACAAAGGGAGAAGGCAAAAGATGATAAAGCAAGAGACAAAAACGATTTTTCACCTTTAACCCTGCACTCTTCATTTTTACTCTTTACCTAACACCTTGCACCTTTCACCCTTCACCTTCTGCTATACATGCCTCAATGCCTTGATCGGCTCCATCCTTGAAGCCTTGAAGGCGGGTTGAAGACTGGCGATCACTGAAATGAAGATCACGATCAGGGAAATAACCAGGACATCCGAGGAGGCAATGGTGGCGTGGAGGACGAGTCCTGTCTGCCGGCCGAAATCGAAGGTAATGCCGAAATGATTGAGGATCAGGATGATGACGATCCCCAGAATGTTCCCGGCCACGGCGCCTGCTGCTCCGAGGCAAAATCCTTCCACCAGAAACATGGAAAGAATCTTTCCCGGCAGAGTGCCAATGGCTGCGATCGTGCCGATCTCCCGTATCCTTTCATAAACCGCCATGATCATGACATTCATAATGCTGATCAAAACGACGGCGATCAGCATGAGTTTGATGAAGAAGGACATGAGATCAATCATCCTGGCAATGTTGTAAAAGGGAGACAATTTCTCCCAGGTATGGACCTCAAAAATGGGTTTTCCTTCTTTGTTTAACTCCCCGGAGAGAAGCCCCTCAAGTTTTTCACTAAAGGCATTTAGGCGGCTGAAATCTTTGATCCGGATGGCCACCTCGCTCACCTCCATCTCGGCCATTCTGAGAACCTCCATCGCGTCCTCAATATGGATATAGCCATCCCTGCCTCCCGGTCCTGTAATGCTTTCGAGAACACCGGAAACTTTGAACTGTTTTCCATTGACGGAACCATCCTTGTTCGTGGCGACGATGACTACCGTATCGCCTATATTGACTTTCATGCTTTTCGACATGAGCTCAGGAATCCAGATATCCCCTTTTTCAAGAGTTGTTTTTGAGCCATTTGTAACCCTCGATGGGAGGAGGGGGACGGTCTTGAATTCCCGGTCGGGATATACTCCATTTAATCTTATATTGGTCGTTTCCACGAAGGTGCTGAACATCCCCCCAAATTTTATGCGGGGAGAGAAGGCTTCGACTTCGGATTGCTTACCGAGGAGATCGTCCACTTTCTTATACGCCTGCGCTCTCAAGTTCAAGTTGAGGGGCAGGTTATCGATGGATGCGAGGTAACCCTTTCGGTGAACCTCAAGGTGGCCTAACATCGAGTCGGTCATCTGCCCGACCATCATGTTTTTGAAGGATCCGCTTATGGAAATGAAGAGAAGAACAAAAACAACCCCGATCGTGACAAGAGAAGCTGTAAGCAATGTCCTCCGTTTATATCGGAAGAGATTCCTGATAGCAATTTTAAATAGGTTACCCATTTTTCTTTCCTCCTTTGGCCTGTTTTCCAGTCAATTGTCCATCCTCCAGGGTGTAGACGATCTCGGCTTCGCCCACGATTTTCTGGTCATGAGTAGAAAAGATAAAGGTCGTCTCGAACTCATTCCTCATCTTTTTCATCGACTCAAGGACCAGAAATGCCGTCTTATGATCGAGATTTGCAGTCGGCTCGTCGGCCAGGACCAGTTTGGGATTTGTCACCAGGGCCCTCGCAATGGCCACCCTCTGCTTCTGACCACCTGATATCTGATCGGGAAACTTATCCTTTTGTTCTATCATCCCAACGGCCTCCAACAGGGTCAAAATCCTCTTTTTTCTTTCACCTCCGGGAATATTCTGGACCATGATAAGGGGATATTCGATATTTTCAAATACCGTAAGGACAGGGATAAGATTGAAATCCTGAAAGATAAAGCCGAGATTAACCCCCCGGAACGAAGCGCTCTGCTTACGGTCCAGATGCAGCACATCGGTGCCCGCAACCTCCAATTTACCTTCCGTAGGCTTATCAAGACACCCGATCAGATTGAGAAGGGTCGTCTTGCCGCTTCCCGAGGGGCCGACAAAGGAAACGAAGGAGGCAGGCTCTATCTCGAAGCTGACACTGTTTAACGCCCTGACGCCAATCTCTCCAACCTGATATTCTTTACTGATCTTTGCAGCCACAACACTGTACACCTTGCTAATGTTTTCTGCCGTAACAAGTCCCATAAAATCTCCTTTCGTAATTGAAGGTGATGACGCTTCGTTATTTTTCTATGTATCGCTCCAGGACATTATCCGGGGATGACCCGACGATGATGTCCCCATTGACGATCTTCGTGGGCGTTCCTGTGATTCGTATTTTGTTCGCGAGGGCCATATCCTCTAAAACTCTTTGCCTTCCCTTTCCACTTTCAAGAGCTGTTTGAAAGATCTTCACATCATGATTCTTCTCTCTTAAAAGTTGCTCGATCTTCACTTGTACCACCTTCCTTTCCAACTTAGCAATATTTTGACCTTCAACGGTAAAGAGGAAATCGTGAACCAGCCAGAAGGCCTCCAGGCTCACCTCCTGAGCGGCAGCGGCCATTTCTGAAAGCTCAAACGTTTTTCCCTCAGGTTGAAATGGGGTATGTTTGAAGATATACCTGATCTCTTTCGGATACTTTCCGAGTAAGGTTTTCAGCTTCGTCCATGAATCCATGCAATAGGGACACTGGAAGTTCGAAAATTCGACAAGCGTGACCTTTGCCCCCTTGGGACCGATAGCAGGAGACTTGTCCATGTCTAAAATCGCCATATCGATCTTTTTGGGCCTCGGAGGACCCGCCTCCTTTATTGTAACATTCTCACCTCTAATAAAAAGGTTTCCGATGAAGACCTTCTCCCCTTCCTTGTCCACATAAATGACGGCAGGCACATCTTTATCCGGAAAAACGAGGAGTAATTTCACTGAATAAAGGTCGGGAATCGGACTCTCCTTCTTCTCCAAAAACTTGATCTCTGTCCCCTGGGGGAGGCGGACCTGGCTTCTGAAGGTATTGATGGCGACTTCCCCAATCTTATCCTCCTGTGAAAAACCCGGTTGAGAAGAAATGAAAATAGACAACAACAAACAGATTCCTCCAATCAAACCTCTCTTAAGCATCTTTCCCTCCGATGTGAAGAGGCCTCCTACCACTACCGCAGCCAGGGGTTTCTGCAGCTCCGACCTCGGGCCTGTGGCGAAAAGCAGAGGAAGCAGTCCGAGGATGGCCACCAGCGTCGTCATTAACACAGGTCTCAGCCTACGTTCCCAGTCTGAATCTCCGAAATGGCCTTGCCCTGTCTGAGGTCTTTACCACAATAGGGGCAGAAGGCTAATTCATCCTTCTGGGGCATCGATGAGTTTCTCAAAGCCTGGAAAAAGTATTTAGCGATCAAGATTCCAGCAACAGACAGGATCAACAGCCCGAAAAGAGGAAAGGCAGGCCATATCCTTGGGCCGAAAGAGTGGAATCTCCAGCCCCAAAATGGATAGAACGGCCAGATGTGAAAAAAGATTTTGTAAATGATCCCAACGAGTACCGCGATTCCTGCAGCAACCAATCCCCAACGAAAAAAGGTCTTCATATCCCTGATCCTCCTTCGTAGAATTTATCTCTTTACTAATGCCCCATGCCCGGAGGGCACCCTCGAACCATGAAAATCCTTAACCTAATCTCCTCCCCCTTGATGGGGGAGGATTAAGGTGGGGGTGGACATTGGGGTTCCCCCTCACCCTCCCCTCTCCCGCCGGGGGAGAGGGGGTAATTGGTGCTATTTTCTAACTAATGGATAGCCCATTCCCTGTTTTTTCCTTCGTAAAGATCACATACAGAGAGGGCACCAAAAAAAGGACCACAAGGATCTCCACAAAGATGCCGCCGATGGCTGCAACGGCCATAGGCTGAAGCATGTCGCCTCCTTCTTCAATTTTCAGTGCTAAAGGAACCATACTCATAAGAATAAGCAGAGAAACCATCAGACAGGGTCGAAGCCGGATTTTCGCCGCATTGAGGATAGCTTGGCCAGGGGACCATTGGCCCGATTTTCGGAATTCTTCGGCAAATGTCAAGAGCAAGACACCGCCGTTGACAGTGGCGGCTACGACCAACATGATGCCGATAATCACCGTAGCACCCATGGGTAATCCGGTCACGAGCAGAAGGAAGATCGCTCCAGAGAGACACACGGGCAGAACACCGATGATCAAACCCGGAAGTTTCAGACTATTGAATTGAATTCCGAGCAGGGCGAAGGTGAAAAAGACTGAAAAGGCAAATACGGCGAGAAGCTCTTTCTGCATATCGGCCATCATTTGAGCCTGTCCACCAAAGGAGATCGCATATCCCACGGGGAGATCCACCTTTTTGAGTCCCTCTCTTAATTCCTCAAGCGCCCTCCCCACGCTGACCCCTGAGGCATCGCTGATGACCCTGACGGTTTTGACCTGGTCCAGACGGACAATCTCCACCGGACCTGTAGCGGGAACCACTTCCGCCACATCCCGAAGCCTGAGGAATCCTGCGGGGGTATACATGACCGGAAGATCCTGCACGTTTTGCAGGGATTTCAACTCTTTTTCGCGGACCATCACCCGGATGTTGTAGTATTCATCCCCTTCCTTGAATCGGGTTGCTATAGTACCCGCGATGAGAGAACGGAGGGTCGTGGCTACATCAGAGACCGACACGCCCATTTCCCCCGCTCTCGCCCGGTCGATTTTTACCTGATACTCGGGCTTGCTTAGGTCCATCCCCATATAAACATTTGTGAAATGCTTCATTTCGTTCATTGTGCTTGAAACTTGACGCGCGAGGTTAAAGAGCTGATCGATATCCGGCCCTTTAATCTCGACCTCGACATCACCGGTGCCAAGCTTGCGAAATCCCCTCGTTTTCATTTGTAGAACCATCACTTTGCCGCCGGGAATCTGAACCTGCGAAACGAGGGGTCGAATCCTTTTTATGAAATCACCGGTGGTCAGGTTCCGTTCGTGACGGGGAACAAGCTGAAGGTCGAGCTCCCCCTCATTGGCGATTTCATATACATTGGTTCCCTGAATATTTCCTCCCACAAGGGTAAACATACTCTGGATGAGCGGGTCACCCGAAAGCTTCGCTTCAAGCTGACTCAAGGCCTCATCCGTTTGTTTGACGGATGTGCCTGTAGGCAGTTTTACCTTAACCATGACACGACCATCATCCATGCGTGGTAGAAATTCACTGCCGAGACGACCGGAAAGCAAACCTGCAAGGATAAAGATTGCGACAAATGCCCCTGCCACCATCCATTTGCGCTTAAGGGCCCAACCCAGGGATTTTCCATAGAGATCTGAGAGTCGATCAAAAAAGGACTCAAACCGGCTTTTTCTTCGGTCCTTGGGGATCTTGCCGAGGAGAAGGCTCGTCAGCATGGGAGTCATGGTAATGGCCACGAGTAGACTGATTAAAACGATGCTGGCAACGATAAGGATCAGTTCCTTAAAAAGCAAGCTTGTCAATCCGGGAACGAGAAGGAACGGAAGAAAGAGGGTAAAGAATGAAAATGTGGCCGCAGCCACGGCTGGTCCCACCTGCTGGCTTCCCGAGATAACCAGCGTCTCCATAGGTTCTTCCTGATTTTCGTGCCTTAAACGGGTGATATTTTCCAGAACCACGATCGAATTGTCCAGGATGACGCCGATGGCCACCACCAGACCGCTCAACGAAAAAATATTAATCGAGAAACCCAGGAGCTTCATGATTCCAAAATTGATGATCAGGGTCACCGGCAGAGCCAACAACATCACTAAACCCTGTCTCCAGCTCCCCAGGAAGAGGTAAATGACCAGCATGACCAGCCCTATCGCTTCCAAGACCGTATTTCTTACCCCCGTCACTGCGGCCTGGATATAATCGGCCTGATTCTCGACCATATCTACTTGAATCCCCCCCGGGAGGGAAGTGCGAAGGGTTTGAATCCGATTCGCAACCGCTTTGGCCACTTCCATCGTGTTTGCACCTGCCTCTTTGAATACCATGACCTTCACAGAGGGTTTTCCGTTGAAACGAGTGATGACCCGGACCTCTTCGAAATGGTCCTCGACATTGCCGATATCACGGACCAACACATTTCCCTTCTCACTCTTGGTCAATATAACCCCTTTGATCTCATCCATGTTCTTGTATCCGCCCATGGTCCGGGCGATAACTTCCTCGGGCCCAGAGGTGATCCGGCCTGCGAACTGCTCGATATTCTCCTGATTTAGTCGGTTTGCCACCTTGGGCAATGACAGGCCGTATTTTTCAAGAGATCCGGGGTCCAGGTGGACGCGAATCTCACGCTTCAAGCCCCCCATCACTTCGGCTCCGGCTACACCGGGAACTGTTTTCAGCTCATTATTTAACCAGGTATCCGCCCAGGTGCGGAGCGCCACCAGATTCCATGAATCGGATCTGATCACCAGATCCACCATCGATATTTGCGTTGGGTCAGCCTTAAAAACAATTGGAGAATCAATATCCTTGGGTAATTTTCGGACCGCTCGCGCCATTGCCGCCAGAACATCCTGGTAGGCCACATTGATGTCCATCCCGTAGCGAAAGTTGGCCTGGAGGTAATACATGCCTTCGATGGATGAAGATTCCATGTAGTCCAATCCATCCACCGTGGCGATTTGACGCTCAATCGGGTCGGCGATGCTCGTGTTGATCTCCTCAGGTGTCGCCCCCCGCCAATAGATAATGACTTTGACCAAAGGATAAGTGATGTCCGGCAGGAAATCGACAGGAAGCTGGTAAATTCCGTAGAGGCCCATGACAACCAGCGGAATGATGATCAGGCTCAGGGCCAGCTTTTTTTTGACGGAGACAGCTGTAATTTTCATGATGGATTCCCCCGCTTCTGGGTGGGAGCCTTTTCCTCAGAACCCGTCCCGCCTTCTTGTTTTCCCTCCCCAGAAGCGGGCTTCACTCCGTCTGCTATTTTTACGGGAGCCCCATCTTTCACCGATTTCTGTCCAAGGATGATCACCTGGTCACCGGGTTGGATGCCGCTCAGGATTTGGGTGCGATTTCCCTGGTCAATTCCGGTCGATACTTTCAGTCTTACGGCCTTACCTTCCTTGACGATCACGACGGCTTGATCACCACTTAGGGTGGTAATCACCGCTTCTGCGGGAACGCTAAGGGCGTCCGGAACACTTTTCACCGAAACCTTGATCCGGGCAAACATTCCCGAAGCAAGTTTGACCTTATCAAGAATTTTGGCTTCGACGACCCGATGCCGGGTCTGGCGGTCAATCTCGGGATAAACCCTTGCAACCTTGGCCCGGTAAGTTTTGTCGGGGTAGGCATCGAGGGTTACAAGAATCGGGCAAGAATCGCATGAGCTGTTAGGGTCGAGGGCATGTGCTCCGGCAATGGCCTCGGGCATCGTAAACCGTAATAAAAACGAAGATGGGTCCGTAAACTCTATGAGCGGGGATTTGAGGCTGGCCAGATCTCCTGGCCCAACATACACCTTCGTAACCACACCGGTGAAAGGGGCGACGAGGGTCCCTTCGGCAAGCTTGACTTGAACCCACTTGAGTTTTTCCTCTGCTTCCTTTACCAGAGCCTCCTGGACGACGATTGCCGTCTTCGTCGGCCCGGATTCGAGCATGCCCAGTCGCTGCTGGGCCGAAGCGAGCTGGCTCTGCAAATCGACAAAACTGACCCTGGCTTTCTCCAGGGCTTCGCCGGGGAGGCCTCCCCGTTCCACCAGTTGCCCGATCCTCTCCTGATCTCTCGCGGCGAAGGCCTCAGACTCCTTGAGTTTCTTGACGGTCTCTTTGGCCTGGGAAATCTCTTCCGGTCGAGACCCGGCCTTGAGGTCTTCGAGTCTCGCCTGGGCTACCGCCAGGGCGGCCGCCGTGGAGGCTACGTCGGCTCGGTACAGGGGGCGATCGATTTGAATGACCTTCTGGCCCGCCTGAATCCAATCCCCTTCGCGCCATGGACAGAAGATAATAGGCCCTTCGGCCGTTGCTCCAATGGTGACTTTTTTCGTAGCGACCACGTCGCCGGTCGTCTCATAGATTTTCGAAATTGGTTGGGGCTTCACCTGTTCCACCTTCACCGTTACGGCCTGGACTTTGTCCGAAGACGGTTGGGCGGTCGTACCGGGGCTCTTGCTGCAACTCAACGTTAGCGATGCCAACGGGACAAGTAAAAGCATGAAAAGGATTGTCTTCCGGTTCATAAGGTTTCTCCGTTTCATAATTTTTCTCCTGTGGCCAAACGTAATTGGGCTTTCGCCGTTTCATGATCAGCCAGGGCCCGGTAATAGATGCTCTGTGCTTCGAGTAAGGCTCCTTGGATGTCCAGTACATCGGTGATCGTGCTCTTGCCGAATTCGTACTTCTCTTTTTCTATATCGAAACTCTCTTTTGCCTGTTCGACGGATTTTTCGGTGGTGATGATTCTCTGCCTAATGGAATTAACGTTGGCGGCGGCCGTCTCGACCTCAAGGTGTATTTGCAGGGCGAGTTTTCTCAGCCGCTCCCGCTGGGTTTGGAGCTTCGCTTGCTCCTCCCGGATCTGGGCGTCAATCTGGCCCCCTTGAAAGAGGGGGATATCAACGAATAAGCCAACAGATCCAACCTCATGAGGATTATCCAATCCTCTGGCATCCGGTTTGATACTCTTACTTCTTATGGGATCAGAGGAGGGGGCATACCGTTCTCCAAACGAACCCCTCAGGGAGAGAGTTGGCCAGCGACCTCCCCGGGCGACCTCCACTCTTCGCACCTGAGCTTCCGTTTCCGATTTCGCAGCCAAATAATCTTCCCTGCTGCTCAAGGCGCGGGGGAGGATCTCTTCTATGTTGACATCGAGAGGGATTAAGATCAGTTGACCTTTAATGAGGATCGGCTTTTCCCTCTCCTTAACTCCCATCAAGTTATCAAGGACCCTCTGCTGGATCAGCAGGGTATTTTTCTCCTGTAACAGGCGCTGCTCCACGTTGGCCAGGCGAACCTCCGTCCTGAGCAAATCCACTTTCGTCCCCTTCTGGACGCTGATGAGGTCTTTGATTCTGGCTACTTGTTGTTTGAGAACGTCTATCGAGAATTGGAGGGAGTCGATCACCTTCTCCTGGCCGAGGATCGCATCGAAGACACTGGTGACATTGAATACCAGCTCCTCCCTTGTCCGCACCAAACGGTGTTCAGAAGCGGCCATAAGCAGCTCAGAAGCTTTAATCCGGTTGGTAATCTGTCCTCCTGTGAAAAGGGGCATGGATAATACCAGGTCAGCGGAAGTAATGCGTTGGCCAAAAACCCCTGGCTCTCCATTTTCCCTTGCAGGGATAAGACGCTGGGCGTCAAAATAATAATAATTGTAGCTCCCTGTGGCCCGGATACTGGGCCAGCGAGCGCCCAGAGAACCATCCTTTTGGGCCTCGGCCTGGGTCACCTCCCATTTTCGCGCAGCGATATCGGGGTTGTTGGCCAGTGCAATTTCGATGGCTTGTGGTAAGTCCAACGCTCCTTCCGGTTCCCTGGCTGAGGGCACACCTGCTTGGCGTTCTGAACGGAGGGGTATCTGTGTTTCCACGACCCGGAAAGGATCGATGGGTTGCAATAATGCACAACCACTAAAAGCAAACACAGTCAACAGAACAAGCATCGTTTTCAGAATATTCCCATTCATAACAGACAATAACGAACAGATTCCTCCAATAAAACGTTTCTTGAGCATCTCTTCTCCTCCTCTGAAGATTTTTTCATCTTAACTAATACTACAGCGACATATATACCCCATCCCCCTCCTGACCTCCCCCTTGAAAGGGGAGGGATTGGAAAAACTTCCATGAAAGTGAGAAAAGCCCATAAAATCTCCCCCATGTAGGGAAAAAACCCCATAAAATCCCCTCCCCTTCAGGGGGAGGGTTAGGGTGGGGGTGGGGTTCTTGATGATCTGTCGCTGTAGTACTAAGCTATCTAAGGCAATTTTACATGACGGGTTTGTCACCCTCGAACGATGAAAATCCCCCTTAATCCCCCTTTTTCAAAGTGGGAGATTATCCCTCCCTTTGGCAAAGGGAGGTTAGGAGGGGGATAAAGAAGTTATTTTCTATGCAATCCCTCATCGTCAAGAACTCGCTTCTGCGAAGTTCTGGGTCGCCCAGGCGATTCGCTTTTCCGGGGAAAGAAAAATTTCTTCCGGAGCCCTGTCAATCATTTCAAGACGCTCTAACAAACCCTTTCGATTGGCTATCTGAATCTGAAGGCCGGGCCGGGCGTTCAATTCGAGAAGAAGGGGACCGTCCTTTCTGTCGATCACGAGATCGACACCCAGGTAGCCCAAGCCCGTCATATCCATCGATTGAGCAGCCATCAGAAGCATCCTTTCCCAGAAGGGGACTTCTATATCCCGCAATAACTCTCCTGTATCAGGATGGTGCGTGATGCTCCCCGAACGTCTCACTCCATCCAGGGTCTTCCCTTTTCCGATGTCGATCCCCACCCCCACAGCGCCACGGTGAAGATTGGCTTTACCATCGGATTGCCTCGTGGGCAGGCGAACCATGGCCATGGCCGGGACGCCGCGGTAAACTATGATCCGAACATCAGGCACGCCCTCATAGGTCACCCTGCCAAACACCTGATCCGGATGAATAAGGGCCTCTATGACGGCTTTGTCTTCGAGCCCTTCGAGGGAGTAAATCCCCGAGAGGATGTCTGAAATGTGATAGCGTATCTCATCCCTTGAAATCACCTTCCCGCTCTGTGTCACGAACTTTCCGTCTCTGCGATCAGTAATAAGAATGATCCCGCTTCCCCCGCCCCCTCTTGCCGGTTTTAAAACGAATTCCTGCCGGTCAACGATTGCCCTCTCCAGTCCGGCGATATCCCCGTGATGGGAAACCACGTGATAAAGCGGAGGCGTCGGGATTCCATGTTTTAAAGCCAGTTGTTTGGTTAAGAGCTTGTCATCCACAAGCGGAAAGCTGCTCCGCCGGTTATGCCGCATGATATATTCTGTGTTCCTGCGATTCATGCCGAGGACTCCGGCTTTCCTGATGGACAAGAATTGTCTGAAAATCATGATTTCTCCCCCAATATCTTGAATCGCAAAATTTCAGAAAGTCGATAACCACTGTAATTTCCCAAGAGGAGTAGCAAACCCATAATGGCGAGCAAAAGCTCGGGATAAACGAAGAAGGTGAGCTGAAGGGGATCGATCTCAAGGATTTTGTAAGTAATGGCGGCGACAGCGGCGCTTCCCGCCGCCGTTCGGATCGCCTGGGAGGCCCCGGATTCCTCGATAAGGATGAAAAAGCGCTCGATCGTCATGGAGAGAATGACAAAAGGAAGAAGTCCGACAGCCATAAATTCCCGAATCCCGAATTTGCTGCCGATCAATGCTGAGACTGTAAAGGCAAGGATGACGAAGGTGATCAGGAAGGAGAGACGGGGAACCAGCAGGAGGCGGAGCCGATCGATTCCACGACGGAGCAGATACCCTATGGAAACCACTCCGGCAAAGATCCCCAGTCCATAGCCGAGTCCTGTGCTCCGAAAGGCCAGGGCCATGAGAACCGGCATGAAGATCCCGAAGGTCGGAAAGCCAACGATATTTCGAAGCACGGAAATCATCAGGACCCCGAGCGGAACCAACAGGAGGATGCGGAAACTCTCCTGAAACTGATTCGGCAGGGTAAAAAGGGACCATCGGTCGAGAAACCGGGTGGATCGCTGGATTCGTTCGAAGTGGGACCGCCACTGGCTAAGCGTCTGCTTACTCAGGCTCCAACGGACCTCCTGAAGCTTTCCGCCTGATACACTCACAAGAGGGGCATCACCGATCATCAATGGGATAAAGCAGAGCGATTCGGGGTAAAGATCCCCTGCTTCAAGCTGGATGTGTTCCCATTTTTGACCTGTCCATACGGAAATCCATCGGTCGGGTTGGGTGGCAATACGTTCCGTCAAGACAAAACCCTGGACCCTACGGACCGGAAAGTCCGCCACCCGGAGAAGGGTCAGAAGCGCTTTTTCGGGGCCGTACTTCTTTTGAATGGCTGACCACTGTTTCAGATCGTTATCATCGGGTGTTGGTTCCCCCCAGATCCCCTTTGCAGTAGCTGTAAGGGTCTTTAGTTTTTCAGGGGGCTTAAGAGAGGCATATCTCTCAACCAGCCGCCTGGCCAGAACTTGCTCGGACTTATCCGCGACAATGGCCGGAAAGGATTCGGGTCCCGGGGGCTTGGGCTTTGCAAGTCGTTTTGGATTCAGGAGAACTGTTGCGCGGTAGTTTAAAACTCCTCCTTCTTCAGTATCCCCTGACCAGACCCCGATTTGATTCAACCCCTCGGGCATGAGATTGAACTGGAGTGATCCGGATAGATCCCTCTGTTCAATGACGGTTTGTCCGGATCGGCTCTCGGGGAGCCCCGCTCTGATTTCTATCTCTTTTCCACTCGTTCCTGCCGGCTCAAAAAAAATCTCCATTGTGAGTCCCCAGGTTTTCGCAGGGAAAGTCGGAAGCAGGGGATAGCCAAGCCGGAAGACACGGTAGCCAATCAGAGAAAAGGAGACGAGGAAAAGGACAGCGGCAAGCCATAAACCGGGGCGCTTCATTGTGAGACTCCTTCCATGCATTTGGGGGACAACATCTTCTCCTGAGCACAATCCACCATAAAGCCCTGATTGAGAACATTTCGCCCAAGTATCATTGGATACTCAAGATGGGAACGATTGCTAAGGTTAACGTGCACGCGCATACGCTTTGACCCCACGCACACATCGATTTCTACAACCGGACGAAGGTTTTTCGACCCAGCAGATCGGACATTACAGTGCCGGATGACAGGGAGGCTGATCAGGCTATCTCCGTATTTCTCCGGGAGTCTAAATTGGGCAACCTTATTCCTAACGGTGAGATCACGGACATCCAAAGAGGTCATGCCCGCCCCTGTATCGATGCGCGCTGGGAGCTTCGCCCCCCACGGAAAAAGGACAACCTCTTCCACCGCGCCAATGAGTATCCTGGTCTTTTCTTCAGCATGAAGAGATGTGATTGATAGAAGGGTGATAATAATTGGCAGTGTCAGAAAAATGATTTTGCTGATTCGATGTTCTTTCAAAGTTGTGAAACGTTCTCTACTTGAACTCATGATTGATGTCCTCTCTTCGATTTGGTCGGTTTGATGCTTTTTACTTTTTGGAAAGGGATGCCTTCATAGATTCGATCTCCTGTTTCACCATGACGGGTCTCTCATCACCAGGATCCAATAATGGTTCCAGCTTTAAAAACTCTTCCCACGCCTGGACCGCGCCCTTGAGGTCATTCTTGTCATATTTCAGAACAATCCCCAGATTAAATCGACTGTTGGCGTGCATCGGTTGATCCTGGGCGGCCTGACGGAAGGCTTCTATGGCTTTATCAAATTGCCCCAACTTTCGATACATGATCCCCATATCGGTCCTCACATCAGGATTCTTCGGATCAACGGCCAAAGCTTTTAAGTAAACCTCAATCGCCTCCTGATACCGGTCTGAATCAAAGTAGGCATTGCCCAATTCGATCAGGGTCGGAAGGTCGTTCGGGTCTTTTTCCAGGGCGGCTTTGAGTTGTTTGATTTCCCCTTCATGATCAACGGAAGCCTTTCTTTGAGATTCTTCTGATGGCCCTGCAATCTTGTTCGCCTTCGTTGTTTTGAGAATTGTTACTGTGGCTCCCAGAATGAACCCGACGAGAAGGCAAACAGATGCAACCAACATCAGATTTGTTCTACTCACCCCGCTGTGATTATTTTGGGGATCACTTTTCTCTGGAATTGCAGGTTGGGGAACGGGCTTACGCTTTTTCATCAGTGGGATTTCCTTTCTCGCCTAAGAGTCTGTCCAGAAGAGCCTCTGCCCTTTTCTGGACAAAATGGGTATGGAAAACGCTGAAGATGGTGAAGGGAGGGTAAAGGATGACAGCGATCTGAAACAGGTAGAGGAGGGCTTGCTTCTCCTGAAACTGACTGAAGAGACTGAAGACTCCGTAAAATCCAAAGAGGACCGGCATGAACGTTCCCGCATACCTTCCAATCATCTTGATTTCATGATTCTTGCGGTTGAAATACCGGATGCCCATGTCGTCCAACGTCCAGAGGGTGGACAGAATAAGAGAGATCACGATGGTGATCCCCGTGACAATCAGGAATCGTACAAGGTGGAACTCCCCTTTGGGAATGAGCAGAGAGGCTGAACCCGTTGCCCCTGTAACTACCTGAAGAACCAGAAGAAGCTTCGTTCCGAAGAGTAGCCCGATGCCAATGCCCTGAAAGGGGCGAAGGAGCCAGTGTTTCAGAGGATGAAGTTTGAGATCCTGCTTTTCCTTCATTTGAAGAAAGGCGCTATTTTTTCTTTGGACTGCCTTGCCCAGCCTTCCAAAGATGGGCAATAACAGATAAAGAGGGAGGCAAAGGAGAAGCGTGACCCGACCGAACCTGAGGAGCCCCTTGTAGATGGCCTCGGACCCTTTGAGAAAGGTGAATTCCCCTAAAAAGATGGAGAGTGAGATTGTAAGAATTAAGATTGCAACAGCATGGCCTATTTCCTTAGACCATCCATGAAACTTATTTGAAGATGTTAAAGAGATCATCGTTAGTGTCCTATCCTGTTTACCATTGAATGTCTAAGAACAAATCGGAAGGAGATTTACAATGGTTTTTAATGACCTGGGAAACATGGCCCAATTCACCTAAATATCCACGACATCTATCACACTGAGATAAGTGTCTTTGAAGCGTGACAACTTTTTTCCTTCCTAATTCCTGATGGAAAAAAAGGATTACCGATTCTTCATGTCTTCGACAGAGATTCATCTTCTCCTCTTCTCTTGAAACGGTCGAGCAATTACCACCGGGGCCCCCTCCGGGGACCTCTGCCGATTCCCATCCGTGTTCCATATCCTATTTCCATTTCCAGCAAACAATCCTGGGGAAGCCGTTCCAATTGTTCCTTCGTTAAGAGGGATCTGGCCTTCAACTGGTATGCAAAGGAGAGGGTTTCAAGTTCCGTCTGAAGCAAAAGCAATTTCTTATGTCGTTCCATGAGATCTTGGGACTTGATATTTATGTCAGAGGCATAATGTTGCAACTCGACCCTTTTCGCCATCAGGTCTCTGTATTTTTGGGCGGCCTCTTCCCGGTAAGCACGCTGGAGACTTTCAATCGCCTTTATCTGTTCTTCCGTAAGGACAATCGAAGGTGATTTCCAGCATATTCCCGGGTTGTCTATTTTGAGATTTTGCCTATTCAGTTTAGGAAACCTCTCCTGAGCTTCTGCCATCTGGATGATGAACAAAGTCACCAAAAAAAGCATGAGCGTAATGAAGATTCCGCGCTGCAATGATGAATATCCTTCTTTCCGATTCCTCCGTTGGATACTCGAATGTTCACTCCTCCCCGTTTTTGTGAGGACTTCGAGCAAAACGATGAGTTCATCCCATTCAACAGGCTTTGGAAAGAATCCATTCACCCTTTCTTTCTTTGCCTTAAGTCTAATTTCCTCGGTTCCGAGTCCGGTCATTAAGATGGTTGAGATTTCAGGATTGACTTTCCTGGCCTCCCTGATCAACTGAATCCCATCCATCTCTTGCATCCGGAGGTCGGTGATCAGAATTTCGAAAGACTCCTCCTGTAACTGGATAATCGCCTCTTCAGCCGTTGCGCACGAAGAGGTCTCGTAATGATGACTTTCAAGAATCTTCTCCATGGCCCTTCTTGAGAAAACGTCATCCTCTACAATGAGAATCTTTTGGGGTTTCATAGTGCCGCCTCTCTTATCCTGGGGAGGGGCAGAATAGAAGTCTCTTCTATTCTGCCCCTCTACCAACAATGTTAGGGTGTTATTACCTTGAGGATGTCTGCCCTGAGATTGCTTGACTCCTGCTGGATTTGATCTACAAGTTCAAAGATCTCTTTCTGGAGGGCATTGATTTTAGCCTGATCGGGATTCTGGGTAAACCAGAGGCCTCGGATCTCCATTTTCTTTGAGTAGAGTTCCTCCTGAATCGGGGAGATCTTTTCAAGATGGGCCTGCTGAAGGGCTAGGACCTGTTGTGACTGCTCAGGAGTTAGATTTGGGACCATTGGCCCTCTACCGTAAAAACGTCCGCCCCACGGCCCCGCAAATGCCGCCGAAGCCATCAGCGACACTGCCAAAACCAAACTCACCATCACTGTTGTCTTTTTCATGGAAATAACCTCCTCGTTTTTTAGATTTGACCCAATGTTATTTTTTAGAAAAGATGGGGCGGGGCATACTCCCCCGCCCGTCCGTTTTACCAGCGGCCCATGCGACCCATCTTGCCCATGCCGCGGCCCATGCCGGGACCAAAGGCTGCCATCTGAGCCTGCTGCTCGGGCGTAAGGACCTTCCGGATTTCGAGCCTCAGATTGGTTCCCTTCTCAGCAAGCTTCGACTGGAGATTCAGCGTCTCTTTTTGAAGGGCCGTGATCTTGGCCTGATCCGGGGTCGGGTTCAGCCATAGACTCCGAAGCTCGGTCTTCTTATTCAGAAGATCCTGCTGAAGCGGTGCAATCTCATCCAGATGGGCCTTCTGCAAGGCCTGAATCTTTGTGGATTGCTCAGCTGTCAGGTTGGGAATAGCAGGAGTACCATAACCGGGTCCCATACCAGAGCCCCGGCCTGGTCTCCAGGCCAGCGCCACTGTCGCCATCAGGGCCAAAGCCAACGTCAGACTTACCGTAATGATGGTGGTCTTTTTCATGGAAATTCACCTCCTTTCTTCTGGATTCAGCAACCTCAGTGTGTCTTACTTGACCTCTGAGGAGAAAACGGTCGATGGAATTCTTGCTTAGGAAATTTTGAAAATGATACGGTTCGGATAGATGAGATACTGTTGGCTGGAATTAACAGCGCAAGGGAAGAGATTTAGAAGAGATGTTGGAACGGAGAGAATATGTTCCTAAAAGCCGGGAATCGAACGGACTCGATAATTCCTGTCGGAATGGAGTTGAATTTAAGCTTACGATGGTGAGGTCATCCTGGGAGACGAGTGAATTATAAGGACAGGGGTTGCATTTCAGGATCTGTTTTCCCTGGGCAAGCGGACAACCGCTCCCTATCTTCTGGATGAAATTGAGCGGCATCATCCCAAGAAGGATGGGAATGAGGATGATTGCCGGAATAATAATGAGTAATTTGTGTCTACCTAACATTTTACCTCTATTAGCTAAACCTGATTATAGGTAGAGCAACTTTAGTGCCAGGTTTTAATAATTCTTGGAGGGAAGGAAAATATTCAGCAGTTACGAAAGGTTAGTAAATTTAATGGGAGGTTCAAATCCAATTTGAAAAATCAGTTGCCTCGACAATTAAGTCTAAGAAAAAACCTACCACAACAGATTTCCTTTTAAATATCGAGAGCTTGTATTAGCTTCGACAACATTCTGGCAAACCGACATAATCGTCGAATATAACTACCAAATCCAATCGAACTTCTTGTTGCATTCAGAATTTCGTCAGATCGAGGGATTACCAGCCGATCCACCAAACACCACCTCATAAGGCCAGGCGTCAATGCCGCCATCCATGAATTTCACATCTTTATAACCCGCTCCACCAAGAATCGTCTGGGCCTCGTAACCCCGGAGACTGATCTTACAGAAGGTGATAATCTCTTTATCTCTGGGGAGTTCATGAAGGCGCTGGCGGAGCAGACCGAGGGGGATCAATTTGATGCGGGGGTCTTCGATCCGTTTCTCCCTGTGCTCAGCCGGCGACCTGACATCGAGCCAGATGAAATCGTCTCCCCTGTCGATTTTAGCTTTGACTTCTATGGGAGTCAGGGCTCTTGCAGTGCCACTGAGCTTATTGCGGAGGATGTTCGCTGCGTGGGCAGCGATATCAATAGCAGTTGAATAAGGCGGGGCATAACCGAGGTCGAGGGAGGGCAGGTCATCCACCGTCGCCCCGAACGTCATCGCTGTTGCCATGACGTCCACCCGCTTCACTGTTTCGCCGGACCCCACTGCCTGCAGGCCAAGGAGCTTTTTTGTTTTCCGATCGGCGATCAATTTGAGAAGAAAGGGCCTATGGGTAGGAAAGTAATGGGCCCTATCAGGGGCAGGGTTGAGGGTTGTCACCACATCGAAACCGGATTCCTTTGCCTGACGCTCGGTCAACCCGGTTTTTCCAACATTATAATCGAATACCTTGACAACGGCAGTGCCCAGGATACCTTTGAACTCTTCCCGGTATCCCATGATATTGTTGGCGATGATACGTCCGTGTTTATTTGCGGTCGAGCCCATGGGAACAAAGACCTTTTCCCCTGTCAGAAGATGGGTGTTCTCCACGCAGTCCCCACCCGCATAAATGTCCGGATCACTGGTCTGAAGGTATTCATTGACGGCAATGCCGCCTGTTTTCCCGATGGACAGTCCAGCCTCTTGGGCCACCTTCGAATTGGGCCGAACCCCAACCGATATCAGGACGATGTCCGCCGGAATTTCGAGATTTGGCGTAACCACCTTTGTTACATTCCCTTGATCATTTCCCATGATTTGAGAGACCCGGCTTCCGGTAAGAATATCTACGCCTTGAGAGCGCATGTACCGGGACAGATAGGCCGCCACCTCTTCATCGAGCAGGGCCGGCAGGATATGGGGCATCATCTCCACGAGGGTGACATCGAGACCCCTCTTGGTGAGGGCCTCTGCCATCTCGACGCCAATCAGGCCGCCCCCGATGATGACCGCTGTCTTTGCCTCTGCGGTTGTAACAACCTCCCTTATTGCTATAGCGTCTTCAGGCTGCCACAACCGGAACACATGGTTAAGTTTCACCCCTTCGATCGGGAGGTTGATCGGCTGTCCACCCGTAGCCAGCACCAGCCTGTCATAGGAAAGAATACCGGATTTCCCGGTTTCAACATTGACGATGTCAACGGTCTTTCTTTTCCGGTCGATGGATCGCGCTAACGTGCGGTCAAGGACATTGATATTTTTGACGTTGCGGAAAAAAACCGGGTCACGGGGAACTCCTGAAGGGGTGGCGTAAAGACTGCTGAAATCCTCGACATCGCCGCTGATGGAGTAAGGCATCCCGCAGCCGGCATAGGAGAGAATTTTTCCCCGCTCGATCATTGTAATTTCTGCCTCCGGGTTCAATCGCCTGAACCGAGCAGCAACCTTGGGCCCTGTTGCGACGCCTCCAATGATAACGACTTTCATCTTTTTCTTTTCCATGTTTCCTTCCAGTTAGATAGAAAATAGCACCAATTACCCCCTCTCCCCTGGCGGGAGAGGGGAGGGTGAGGGGGGACCCCAATGTCCACCCCCACCTTAATCCTCCCCCATCAAGGGGGAGGAGATTAGGTTAAGGATTTTCATGGTTCGAGGGTGCCCACCGGGCATGGGGCATTAATTAGAAAATAGCATAGCGCATGGCGCATAGCGTAATATACTGAAACCATAAACAATCCAAATCCCTCCCTGCCTTCGCCGAGGCGGCTCCCGCCTACGCGAAGCCCCCGTTTCGGTGGGCGTAGGTAGGTCGCGCAGGCAGGCAACCCCCCATTGCTAAAGGGGGGCGAGGGAGGATTTTCATGGTTGGAGGACAGCGCCCCTGTCATGATCCATTAGATACTATGGAAGGCGGCAGAGGCGACTTCAGTCGCCCATTAGGGAAGCTGAGGCCTCCACCACGCAACACCAGTTATCATCTTCTTGTGGTGGCCACCTACCCGGCGCAGCAACTCCCCGGTGTGCCGCATGAATTGGGCGTCCCACAACAGCTCCCCGAACCGGGTTCAAATCCCTGCGGTGAATGGCTGGATGTATTGTGAGCAGACAGCAGCTTCGTTAAATTCTCGCCCCCGCACTGATTACAGGACAGTTGCCCCTGCTTTGCCAGAATTAGAAATTCGTTCACTTGGCCACACGTCTCACAACGGTACTCGTAGATTGGCATAGATACTCCCTCTCACTTCTCTGGAACTTTCAGTGTCCGCATCCTCCCTGATGAGCTCGGCACGCATTAAACGGTGAAAGTTCCTGAAGCTTGTTTTCACTCAATAAGGCAAGATTCTCCTTCACCGTTGGAGCCCCGGCGCCGTAAACTTTTATTCCTGATGCATTTAGTTTCATCAATGCTCCAGCACCTATTCCACCCACAACCATTGCATCCACGCTCTTTCCATCGAGCGCCATAATGGGGTTGCATGCACCGTGGGCGTGGTGCTGATCTTTGTTATTCACGGTTAGAACCTCTTTTCCCTCGGTATCGACGATGATAAACGCCGGCGCCGAACCAAAATGGTCATAAACCTTGCTCTCGACTCCTTCATTACCCTGAATTGCAAAACCTACTTTCATGACTTTCTCCTTTCTTGTTGATATTCGACTCGATTTTCAGTGCCTTCCCTTTCAGAAGGGCCTCTGCCACTTTGCGCCTGGCCACGCCAAGAATACGCCCGAAGGTTGCTCGAGACACCCCCATTTTTTGGGCTGCATCTTCATGATAAAGCCCCTCAAGATCAGCAAGCCTCATTGCCTCCACCTCATCCATGTGGAGAGAGACTTCCTCAAGTTCAAACAGAGGGATGCCTCTGGGCTTGAAATAATAGGCATTCAGCTTGCAGGCTATGCATCGGCACTTCTTTGGTCTGGACATAATGTTTATTTATAAGCATATGCTCATAATTTGTCAAGGGCCGACTTGTGACCGCTGGAGGGGGATCCGGTTTGGTGGTTACGCCATGGCCCTGACACCTCACCTTTTTACTGAGGGACCCGGCTCTTGACACGTAGCAACTGGCCTATTTTTAAGTTAGACTTTTATAATCAACAGACATGGGCCCACAGACCATTCGGAAAAAATCGATTCTCAAGGCAGTATCCTTAGTGCTTTTTATTATTGCTGGCCTGGTGGTGTTTCGTTTTACACCCCTCAGTCGATTTCTGACAGCAGACCATCTGGGCCGGCTTCTCGATGCCACGGGATTCTGGGCTCCCGCTGTCTATATCCTGGTGTATACTATAGGGATTTGCCTCTTTATCCCAGGGACACTTCTGACCACCCTTGGCGCAGCCATCTTCGGTCCCTATTGGGGATTCTTTTATGTATGGATCGGCGCAATGGCAGGCGCAAGCGCTGCTTTTTGGATTGGAAGAACGCTCGGCCGGGAATTTGCTTCCTCCCTGATCGGAAATCGGCTTAAGAAATACGATGATGCCATCGAAAAGAATGGTTTTGCTACCGTTCTTTACCTTCGCTTGATCTATTTTCCATTTACCCCCATGAACTTCGGCATGGGCCTGACCAAGGTCCGCTTCCGGGATTATTTCGTTGGGACAGGTCTCGGGATCATTGTAGGAACCTTCATCTTTACCTACTTTGTGGGAACGCTTAAGGAGATCTGGGTCAGTGGGCAATGGTCCCGATTGCTCTCTCCACGGGTCTTTTTCTCGGTGGGCCTGTTTGCTTTTTCATTTTTTATCCCAAAGATTATTCTAAGAATCCGGAGACACGAATAGGCGATGGAACCTATGACGGCAGGCTTTACGGGGTATCTATTTTTCTGTTAAACATAAGACAGGACCAAACGAAAGGAGACACACACTGTGAAAGAAAAGGCATCAGAGAAGGCCAAGGAATATTTCAAAAATGGTTTCAACTGAGCGGAATCGGTTTCCTTGAGTTTCAAGGATGACCTGGGAGAGCAGGGTTCTTGTTTACCGAGAATTGCAACCGGTTTCGGTGGAGGAATTGGCAGGCGAGGGTCTCTCTGCGGGGCCTTCACAGGGTCTGTGATGGTTCTTGGTCTGAAATTTGGAAGGACCGAAGCCGAAGACAAGGTCCAGAAAGAAAAAACCCTTGAGTTAGGATATCGTTTTTGGGATCGATTCGAGAAGGAACACGGGAGCTGCTATTGTTATAACCTCATCGAGTGCCATTTGGATCACCCCGAAGAACGGAAAAAATGGTTGGATTCTGGGGGAATGGACAAGTGTACGGCCATCGTGGAGAAGACCGCCCAACTCCTCGAGAACTTACTTGAGGAGGTCAAGTGAATCAGAGGTGAATTGCGGAAAGAAGCATATTGATTTATAAAAATGTTTGTCAAATCCCTTATCAAACTTGTAAAAGGAGGAATAGATCATGGCGGAATTGAATCCCTTCAAGATTGCACAGGAACAGTTAGACGCTGCGGCAGAGAGGCTGGGCCTCGATTCCGCGACCCACGAGCTCCTGAGATGGCCTCAGCGGGAACTCATCGTAACAATCCCCGTCCAGATGGACGATGGAAAGATGAAGATTTTTCATGGCTACCGGGTTCAGTATAACTATGCCCGTGGGCCGGCCAAGGGAGGCCTGAGATGGCATCCGGATGAGACCATTGATACGGTTCGAGCCCTTTCTGCCTGGATGACCTGGAAGACGGCGGTTGTGGACATCCCTCTGGGAGGAGCCAAGGGAGGAGTGACCTGCAATCCCAAAGAGATGTCCGATGGAGAAAAGCAGCGCCTGGCCCGGGGGTATATCCGTGCCGTGGCCAGTTTCCTCTCTGTCACTAAAGACGTTCCAGCGCCGGATGTCTATACGACTCCCCAGATTATGGCCTGGATGATGGATGAGTACGAAACGATCGTTCAGACGCATCATCCCGGGGTCATCACAGGAAAGCCGATTCCCCTGGGAGGGTCAGAGGGTAGGGGAGATGCCACAGCCCGTGGCGGGGTGTGTGTTACCCGGGAGGCAGCCAAGGCCTTGGGGATTGACCTGGGTGGCAAGACCATGGCGATTCAGGGGTTTGGCAATGCCGGCCAGTATGCCGCCCTTCTCGGGAGTGAGATGCTCGGTCTCAACCTGGTGGCTGCTTCGGATTCCAAAGGAGGAATCTACAACGAGAAGGGATTCGATCCCAAGAAAGTCGTCGATTACAAGTTGAGGACCGGCAGTCTCCAGGGTTTCCCGGGATCCGATGCCATCAGCAATGAGGAACTTCTGGAACTCAACGTCACCGTGTTATTTCCTTCGGCCCTCGAGAGTGTGATCACAGATGGAAATGCTGAAAAGATCCGGTGCAAGATCTCCTGCGAGCTGGCCAATGGGCCGACCACCCCTGAGGCCGATGAGATCCTTTACCAGAACAAGGTCTTTGTTCTCCCCGATTTCTTAGCCAATGCCGGCGGGGTGACCGTTTCTTATTTTGAACAGGTGCAGAACACCTACAATTTTTACTGGCCTCTCGATGAAGTCCAGAAGCGGTTGGATGAGAAGATGACCCGCGCCTTCCATGGAGTTTATCAGATGCACCTCAGAGAGAAGGTCAACATGCGTCAAGCGGCATACCTTGTCTCTGTGGCCAGGGTGGCAGAGGCCTGTAAGCTCAGAGGATGGGTCTAAAACAGAGAAATTCGAAGCACCTGCCTGCGGGACGGAGGCAGGGATTTCGAATTTCGGATTTTTACTTTTTTCAGGTAAGATGGTCTCGTAAAAAGTCGTCTCACCGGTGAAAACCGGTGTCCAGTGTTTTCGTAACTATCTGAGATTACTGGATTCCGGCTTTCGCCGGAATGACGATCATTAGGCTTTTTCGACTTTTTACGAGTTCATCAGGTAAGGATTTCCAATGGATCTCCTCAAAACCTACCGGGTATTCAGACAGATCAATCGGTATCCTCAGCTCATGGGGTTGATGCGAAGTATCTTTATGGATGTCCTGGAACAGAGAGGGGTTATCACCCGGGATAAACTCCATCAGCGGGCCCGTGAAGAGTTGCTCGTTGATGGACTTCCCGATACGGAAGCCAACCGCCAAGAGTATGTCGAAAGCCTGATTGATTATTACTTTGCCAACTCCCTGAC
>Ga0315286_10000125_pt1 | contig 53708 bp, 80 predicted proteins | sample YL17G10_0_MG_FD_205038 | JGI IMG/M metagenome (GOLD analysis project Ga0315286, IMG submission 205038) | Sediment microbial communities from Yellowstone Lake, YNP, Wyoming, USA - YL17G10_0 | ecosystem: Environmental > Aquatic > Freshwater > Lake > Sediment | place: USA: Wyoming | collected...
CGTATTATTTAAACCTTTCGCTTAAAGTTTTGCCTTTGCTAACTTGGTGTAATACCGTCTATCTTCCTTTAAGTGGTCTGAAGCTATATGGCTAAAGACAACTTTCTTAGGTGGCATTTTCTTATGAGTCTTCAAATAGCTATTAATGAACTTATATGTTTTCACATGTTCACTCTCTACTTTAACTCCCATTTTAAGTTGTTTGTTTTTCATTATGATTTCCTATGCTTCCATCCAAGTCTACTTAATTTAACTCTTTGAATATGACTCATTTGTGCTGAAGGATTGCGCGCACCTTTCCAAACTTTATGCAGTTTATTATGTTCTGATTTGTTTACTACTTTCAAATTACTCATATTGTCATTGCGTTTGTTTCCATCAACATGATGTACAAGTTCATTTGGTTTAAGTCTACGGCCTAATTTTTTTTCTAATATTAATTGATGTTTAGAAATAACCAATTTTCTTTTTGGGTCATAGCGAACCCAATAACCTGAAGCCTTATTGTAAGTATCCATGTTTATCTCCTGCTTTTGGCTCTGCCGTAAATTCTTCCGTACTTTCCTTGCTCTCTATAATTAGTAGTTGAATCTGCTCCATATGTTGCAATTTTTCTTTTTGTTCTACTAACACCTTTGGCATTTGCTCTACCAACAAATCTTCCCGACGAATCTTTAAGCCATGCAGTTTTTGAAGAAGGTTTAGCGACGTCAATTCTTAAAACGTTTCTTGTTCCCCTCGGTTTATCATATCGCTGATAATAAGATTCAACATAAACAGTTCGGCCGCCCATGCTCTTTCTTTTATAGGATTTGATTTCACGCAATCTTTTCCCTTCGTATTTAATCGCCATTCCATATAATAATATCTTTCCTTTTTAAAGATGGTTACAATTCTCTTCTGCTTTTTATTTTAATTCTCTTCTGCTTTTTATTTTAATGGTAGACTCTTTATGGTGTGGGCGCCGGCGGTGGGTACATTGACAAGTAAATAGAGAGGGAAGCGCGCACATCCAGGAAAAGTCGAATTTGAAAAATCACTATTTTTTTTTACAATTCCATTTATACATTTTTGTACGAATAATATTATAATCAAATATCCTACACTCCAACATTTCCAAATACCGGCACAAGATTTATATACGCGTATTGAGTATATCTCCCATGAAGGGCATCTATTTAATTATGGTATTCAAAATTATGGTATTCAAAGTATTCAATTATGGCAACTAAATCACGTCCAGGTATACAGAGCAAATCAAGCATCGACACAGGCTGGGGTTTGATATACCGTCTCAATACATTATTCAACAAATCTGAGGACGCTGCGCTCACAGGAGATTTCGATAAATGGAATTTTATCCTCGACAGAATTTTTGTAAACTTATGCTACAAGGGCGTAATGGATATCAAGTTTGATTCTGAAGATATAAATGTTATGCCGTCAAAAGTATTGGCTATTAGTTTACCGAAGGAAGAGAACATGGTATTCACTAAATTTAGGTCACTGATAAGGGACATCAAATTGAAATCTATGCAGGCGGTACGTAAAAGAGATAAGCACGCGTATGAGAACTGCAAAGAGGACCATTACAAAACATTACTGATGAAAGATATATGGTTGCGTAAAATAATGATGGAGCGTGGGTTGTACTTGAAAGAATTTGAATTTGACCCTTCCAGGGCCCTATGGGGTGGATAAGAGTGTGCCCAGATAAAGTGTTGTAGAAATTTCTACAACACATAATAAGGACGTAAAATAAAATGGAACAAACAATATCAGAGTTGATAGTCGAGCCCAATAGAGTAGGTGAGATACAAACTAAAGAAGAGACAGCTGTAAAGAAACGATACTTAGCAAGAGAACAAATAATATTAAAGATGATACACGAATATAAGTCTGGTAAATCTCAACGACAACTTGGTAGAAAATATAATACAGACCATAAAAATATACAAAGAATTTTATTACAGCGTGGTGTTACTATACGTCCGCGGTCAGAATTTGAAAGAAAAATTCCTCATGAAATACTTTGGAATTTATATTGGACTAATAAAAAATCTATCAGGCAAATTTGTAAAATATTAAAAGCTGGCCCGCATATAATAAAAAAAAATCTTATTAACAATGGTATAATTGTACGTGGGATGTATGATGAGAGGAGGAATAAATATAAATGGTCAATATAGGTTATGCTTCAAAGCTTAGTCCACAAGTTGTAGCAATGATGAATATGTCATTTAATAAACTTCATTGGCCACTTATAACATTCTTTATATGGAGAGAGAAGATTACAACACTTGGTTTTAATGGTGTAACAAATAAAGATTTCAGAGATGCAGACTTTGGTTCTTCGCACATAAAGTATTATATGAAAATGCTTATGATATGTAAAACTCCAATAATACAAGTTGAAGATAGTTTATTTGCACGAGCAAAACATAACCTTACACCGCATGGTAGAAAGATTGCCGAAATAATGTGGAGTAGTTTAAATTATTATATGAAACTGTATAGTGGTAAGACTGCTGAAGATGAAGCAAAAGAAATAAGAGAAACATTGAGCATTGAAGTTGATGAGGGAGACGTTGATGAAGAAGAACAATTCCTTAAGGAGTTAGAGGATGAAAATATTAAAGTTGAAGAAACTAGAAAGAAAAGAGCTGAAGAAGCTAGAGAGAGAAGAACTAAAGAAAGAGCAGGAATTGTCGAAGGTCCCAATGGACCAATTATTAATTTAGATATGGTGAAAGCAAACTCCCATTTAAATAAATTTAAGGAAGAGAAATGTTAAATAATAAATATGGGTATACATATCCAGAGGTGAAAATATTAGTATGCAAGTAACTGACTTTACATGGGCGGATGAAAAGTTTAAAAAAACTAGAATTGGTTATTACATGGATGAATATCTTGCAATAAATTTAATGGGCATTCCAGAATATTTAAAACGTTCTTACGATGTAGTAGGAATATTCTCGGGCCATGGAAAGGTAAGAGTAGGAAAAAGTACCCTAGCACAACAAGTTGGTTACTTCATGGCCTGGATGATTGCCGGTGGTGGAATGGCTAAAGAGGAATCAACAGGTAAATGGTTCATATCAACTAAGCCACATAAGAAAATAAGATTCTGTATTGAGGACAATGTTGTATTCACACCTGATGATTTGCAAACTAAGGCGCGTGAGTTATATACAAAATATGGCCGCAATCAGGTTATAGTATATGATGAAGGTAGAGCAGGATTAGATTCTTCAGCAGCAATGACTGCCATCAATAAAGCTATGCAAGATTTCTTTCAGGAGTGTGGACAATATGGACATGTGATTCTAATTGTTCTTCCAAATTTTTTTAAGTTACATGAAGACTATGCTATCTCCCGTTCTATATTCTTAATTGATGTATTCACAAATAAAAGAATGGAAAGAGGATTTTTTAATTTCTATAATGAAGGACAGAAGGAAGCTTTGTATATTAATGGCAAAAAGAAATCTGGAACGATGTCAAAGTATTCTGGTGCAAGACCATCATTCACCGGAAGGTTCAGTGCATTTTTACCACTTAATAAAGACGCATATGAATCAGCTAAACATGAGGCTATACAACAAAAGGAAGTTAAAAATGTTGAACGTAAATGGAAACGTCAAAGAGATGCATCTCTATTGATGTTATATAAATCTGGTATGGATACTGAAGAAATTGCTAGAACTCTATCAAATATATCTGGAGCAGCAATAGACGCTAAACAAGTTCGTTTTGGAATTAAAGCAATTACAGGAAAGAGTGCTGTAGATATTGTATAATATTTTATAAGTTATTTTATACGTAATAATTTGTATGAACCATCTTTAAAAAGGAAATGATACTATACACATCATAGGAGGAGTGAAACATTACAAAAATAACATGATAGCAAATTTAATTGGAGGCTTCGTAAGTATACTTATCGGAGTATCATTGATTGGCCCTATCGCACAGCAAGTTAATCTTGTTGCTGCAACAGGTGGAAGCGTCTATAACTCTTCAACTTGGGGTGCATCAGTATTGCTTATGGTTCCAGGATTCTTCGCACTAGGTATTCTAGGTATAGGAATTGCGGTAACATATTCAAGCCTAAGACAAGCAGGAATAGTTTAAGACTAAAAATCTTAACTAAACCTACGGAGCGGTATATGAGGCAAGTTCCTGTGAAGTTAACTACCGAGGAAAACTTGTATACGCCAGTTCCATTTTTTTTTTATTTAATATAAATTTATTATATAAATTTATTATATAAATTTATTATATATACATAATATTTTATAAGTTATTTTATATGTAATATTTTATATGAACCATGTTTAAAAAGGAAACCAACTTATAATCAATATGGGAGGATTGAAATAATAAAACATGATAGCAAATTTAATTGGAGGCTTTGTGACTATTCTAGTGGGAGTATCATTGATAGGACCTGTTGCTCAACAAGTTAATGCTGTTGCAGCCGGACCAGTATATAATGCATCTAACTCATCTCAATTACTAGTTCCAGCATCTTCCTTATATCAAGCATCTACTTGGGGAGCTTCGGTACTTAACATGGTACCTGGATTCTTCGCATTAGGGATTTTAGGAGTAGGTATTGCTGTAACATATTCTGCATTGAAAGAATCTGGAATAGCTTAAACAGACAACTACAAACTTATTTATTTTTTATTTCTTTGTTTGTTTTTATTTGATGTTCTTCTAGAGTTAACCATTGATGATTATTTGGAGCAAAAGCTTTTTCCAATTCTTCTTGATTGGCTAGATTAAAATTGTGCAAAGCAATAATATGGTCTATCTGATATTTGGAACGGTTCTCTTTAAAATCGTTTGGTAATTCAGCAAGAAGTTTATTTATAATAGGCTTATAATCTATATGAAATTCTGAATCATATGTTTCTTTTCTTATACCATTAACTGCTTGCCAAACTCTTAAGCGTAATCTTTTTTTTATTGCATACTGGATATCATTATTTTTTTTATTTCTTTCCCAAATTCTTTTATGATTTCTATATTCTTCTTTGTTCTGAGCAGCATACCATTCTTTACTTCGTTGCCTATATATTTCCAAATATTTTAATCTATTTTTTTCCCACCACTTAGCTCCGTATATTTTTATTTTTTCTGGATTGTCATGTTTCCATTTAGCTATTTGCTTTCTATATTCTAAATCAGCATAATATTTTTCCATTCTTTTTTTATTATAAATATGTTTATTATTATACCAATATTGTCTCATCTGTTCTTTTCTTTGTTCTGTTACCATCTGGCACCATCTATCACCATTATCACATTTTAATTGTATCAAATTTTATTTTCTATTTTTTTGAATATTAATAGATACTCATGAACTTTTGAAGTTTGTCTTCTATGTTTAGCTGAACCGAATTTAAAAGATGCCCAACCGAAGTTTATATTTTGAAGTACTATCTTATCCCATAATACAAGACCAAGCGATTTCATTGCAGTAGTAACATCACAATCAAATGATATGAGTTTATCGTCCCTTCTAAAATCTCCAACTACTAAACAAGCAAATCCATTCTCCTTTAGTTTATCTGCCGCTTTATGCATTATCTCTTTAAACCTTTTTATGAATTCATTATAATCTTGAATATCAGAAAGCTGTCCTGGGCAACTTTCATATTTCTCAAGGTCCCAATAGGCTGGGCAAGTAAAGATACAATCAACGGCCGGTATATCATATTTATCAAGGTTAAATGAATCATCATTAATTAAAGTGGGAATAAAACCTTTATCAAATTTATCTTCATTTTTATCTATAATATTTTTTGTTGCATTAAATACTGTCTTTGATATTTCAAAGCCATAATACTTTCTATGTTTAATACCAGCAACTATACCTCTTGTTCTTCCAGCAAATGGGTCAAGAATAATATTATTCTCATCGCTCCAGAAGTTTATTATATTTTCTGCAACCAGGGGATTGAATTCACTAAAATATTTAACACCTTTCTTTTTAGCTTCTGAAACTGAAGATGAACCTATTGGGTCTTTTAATTCAGGAATTTCTTTTGCTTTACGATAAAGCCAAATGCTTGAATAGGTTGTATCTTTATCCTTGTCATCATCTTTATCATTACCATAAATAAGGTCATTCCAATGTTTAAAGTGAATACGTTCATTTTTAGATTCATCACCTTCATGATATGAATAGGAAGGATTTACATCTGTAGGACGAATTTTATCTTTCATTCTATTAGATTGGCAATCACAGTATATATATTCTATTGTTATCTATTATCTACAATTTGAACACCATTATTAATTATTCAGCTCAACTTACTTTTTTCCTCGATGGTCTAATTGATATTGTCGAAGATAATTTTTTCTTTTGATGTATGCATTTATGTCTTTCTTTATTCGTAGTTTTATCTCTTCCTTATGTTTTTGATAATAATCTTTTTGATACTCTATTCTAGATTGCTTTTCACATTGATATTTATTTTTAAAATAAGTAACGTATTTGTCTTTATTTTTTAAATAGTACTCTTGCTGATATTTCTTTTTATCAAACCGTTTTATAGGTTCGGCCTTGAATGGAATATCACAAGTTTCATCCATATATCTTTATTGAATTGTTTAGTATATAAATATTTGTAACATTTTATAAGTTATTTTATATGTAATATTTTATATGAACCATCTTTAAAAAGGATAGAGCTTTCTACACTGTCATAGGAGGAGTGAACATATTCAAACATATAACCCAAAATGATAGCAAATTTAATAGGCGGATTCGTATCCATACTTATTGGAGTTTCTTTAATCGGTCCAATTGCACAACAAATTAATTTAGTTGCAAAGACTGGTGGAGACCTAGCTAATTCAAGTTCATGGGGTGCATCAGTACTTTTAATGGTACCTGGATTCTTTGCACTTGGTATTCTTGGTATTGGTATAGCAGTAACTTATTCTAGCTTGAGACAAGCAGGAATAGTTTAAATAACAATAACATGATAGCAAATTTAATAGGTGGATTCGTTAGCATCCTTATCGGAGTATCCTTAATTGGACCAGTTGCACAACAAATTAATTTAGTTGCTGCAACAGGCGGTGACCTAGCTAATTCAAGTTCATGGGGAGCTTCAGTACTTTTAATGGTACCTGGATTCTTCGCACTTGGTATTCTTGGCATCGGTATCGCAGTAACTTATTCTAGCTTAAGACAAGCAGGAATAGTTTAAGGAGATTACATGAAAAAACCACAAACTTTATTATTTTTTAATTTTAATTATTTAGAATCAGAATCAGTTAAAAATTTCAAAAGAAACATTTAACTAATTAAACATTTACACACTTACATACGAGATATATAAATGGAAGAAGAAACACAATCAATAGAGCCAATCGAAACAGAACATCCTGAATCTGAAGAGGAATACTTAGACGAGCAAGACATTGCTGAAAGTCAAGACAGAATGGAAGACCAACATGATGATGTTGAAAATGTTGAATGGGCTGATATACCTCAACAAAAGAAATCTGAAGGTCTATATAATTTATTTCATAAAGTTTGGCGTTCTAAAGATAGTTCTAAAATTGGTAATCTAGATAAATATGAATTAGGACCACAACCTTTTATGAACGTTCGTAATGCACAATTCTTAGCTCTTTGTGGAACAACAGTTAGACATAAAGAATTTGCAAAATTCTTTTATGATGTTGCAGAGATAACTTTAAGTACTTCAGCTTCTAAAAAAGGTTGGTTCACAGAACTATTTGTTTCACAAAAAAAACAAACTACAAGGTTCAGTGGTACCGGTACTCCAGGCACTGGTGTTCCAGGCCAAAGCGGTCAATTTGGTCAACAACCATTCAAGAAAAAAAGATTCAATATATTTGGAGGACAACCAGACGGAACGGTAGAATAATAATATGATAGATACAAAGATAGATACAAAGCAAAATACAAAACAAAACATAAAAGAAGATATAAAAGAAGACATAACAATAGATATTGATGGAGTTAAATTAATTGGGAAATATCGAGAATTTAAATCTGGTAAAAAAGGCTATGGTGCTTATGGTATGATTAAAATACATAGTTATCCACATAGAGTGTCGATTAACTTAATAGAGGTTGGATAATGTCTGATTACGAAGAGTATGCTTCTAAAGCATATAAAAAAAGTGGGCCAGTTCAAAAACCTAAAGTTAATCCAAATTATGCAAGACCGCAGTTTCCTTCTAGAAGATATCCAAATCAAGGAAGAGAATTCCAATCATATGTTAAACCCGGATTAAGAAGTGTTGTTAAACAAGCAATCAAAGAAGAGGAAGATATTGAGATGTTAAAAAAGGAAACTGCATTGGCTAGAAAACCTTTTAAGATACCATTCAAATGGAGGTCAGCGGCAAACAGCGCAGCTAAACAAAGAGATATGGTTGCAGTATTATTCTTAAATATTAAAGGTGAAATTGAAAATCCAATTCTATTACCTATTTATGGTAACATGGTTTTATTGAGAAATAAAATATATGAAGTTGACCCTAGAGCATTCTGGATATTAAGACAAGGTGCTAAAATGTATAAGTTCCTTATAGTAAAAGAGATTGATAGAAGACCTGTTTCTAATCTGGACCTCGATGAAATTCGTAGGAGGGGAGATGCTACAGATAGCGACGAGTTTTTAATCAAGATGGCTCTTAGAGCACAACAGACTCAAACAGTGAAGTCTATGAGTAAATGGGCTGCAATACTTATAGGTATTGTAGTTCTTGGTGTATTAATATTCTTTTTCACACGGTAAGAGTAGTAATGAAAATAATGGCATATAAAAATAAAATACAAGAAAAGATAAAGAGAGCAGAATGGAGAAATAAAAATAGAGATAAAGTAAATGGTTATAGAAAAAAATATTGGGAAAATAATAAAGAAGTATGTAAAGAAAGAACTGATGCCTGGTTTAAAAAGAATCCTGATTATAAAAAAGAATATAGAAAAAATAATAAAGACAGATTAAATTCTATAATAAAAAATTGGTGGGATAAACATCCAGAAAAAAGAAGAGAGTATTGGGCTAAATGGAGAAAAGAAAATCCTGAAAAAATAAAAGAATATCAATCTAAGGAAAATGTTAAATTTTTAAATAAAATACGAATACATACTCGTTTTAATTATCCTTTAAATGATTCATGTAATATTTGTAAATCTGAAGAAGGTTTGACATTTCATCATTGGCGATATAGATTTCCACCACCACAAATCGATTTTTCAACTCTATGTGCTTTTTGCCATCAAGCTCAACATGGTAAAACAAGTTGGATTGGAGTTACAAATGAATGAACCAATTATCCCTGGCAAACCAAAAGAAACTCTTCCAACAAATCCTGTTACAACACCTGCACCAGAATATAATAAAGTATTGATAGTAAATCAAGATAGAAGAAAACAAAGAATGAGTATCAAGATGAGAAAAAAAATTGCAAGAGGATTTTCACCTAATGAATACTTTAAAGTGCTTAATCCAAAAGACTATAATGATGTAGCTATTCTATTAGAGGATTTAGACTTAATCATTGGAGCTCCTGTTGAAAAAGCTTATCGCAAATATAAAGAGAACAAAGGCGGCGGTTTCCCTTTCTTTTAATTTAATTTGTTTAAACCATCTTTAAAAAGTGTATTTACTAGTAATAATTATGGATAATATTAAAGATAAAGGAGCTGCCAAATTTCTAGATATTAAAGCAAGACTATTCCATAATAAAAGCAATGGCCAAATATCTATAACTCTTCCAAAAAAACAACTAAAGAAGTTCGCTGATTTAGGAACTAATCCAGAAGATATACATCCAGTTAAAATGCCAAAGAAAATTCCTATTCGTATATTTAGTTGGGAGGACAAATAATAAATGGCACAAATACCCGAAGATGTAAAGAACCAGATTCTTGCAGCAAGGCAATCATTCTCTTCTACGAAAGAAGAATTAGAAAAACCTATTCTGCAATTTAGCGGAGCTGTTGCTAGAGCTGGACCACAACAATCCAGAATGGGTAGTTATAATATTTTACAACAAGCTAAGGCTACACAAGAAAAAACAAAGGGAGATGTACAAGTAGCAGAATTAGAATTTGAAACAACCGTTTCTAAACAAGCACCTGAAGTTGGAAAGATTGAACTTGTTCAAAAGGAATATGATTTAGCTATTCAAAAAATTCAAGATAAAATAAAATATTATGATGATAAAATTGCATCTAAGGAAAAAGATATTAATTATGCTAAAGAACATTACAAAGGAAAAGATAGAAGCAATAGGATAAATGATTATGAAAATGATATTGAATCATATCGTGCTGAACAAAGAGCTTGGAAAGAATATGCTGGTAAAGATAAACCAGATGTTATTAGAGGATTCTTACAGGGTAATGTTAATGAACTTGCTAATTATTATGAAAATAAAGAAAGAGCAAATCAAGAATATAGTGTTGCTATTAAAAAGCAACAACAAGAAATTCAAAAAGAAATAATTAAAAATCCTACTCTTATTCCAGTATATGACCCATCTGGAAAGATTACAAACCTGCTTGATAAGAATGTAGTATCACAGATAGACTGGTTACAAAATAAAATCAGTAGTGGACAGAAAATAACTTCAGGAGATTTATCATATATTTCAAATCTACAAACATTATATAATACTTCTTTAAAACAAGGTACTACTGAAAAGTTACCTGATTTTGTTTTTAATTATCTTGGAATAGTAAATCCATTTCAATCTAAAAGAGAACAGGGAGAAGGATATTGGCCAACAGAAACATTAAAAGGAAAAACTCAGACATTTAAAAATCCTGATGAAACAACTGGAACATTTAGAATAGATACACAAAGTCCACAAATTATTTCTTTTGGTACATCAAAAGATATTGATTATTTAAAATCAGAAATGAAAGGTATTAGCCCAGGAAAAACTCCTACTCCAGGAACACAGATATTTAATATTTCTCCTAACTTACAACTTGACCAAGAAGCAAAGTTAAAAACTATTCAACAAGGTAGTGGCACTGGAGTTGGAACAATATCTGGTCCAATAACTCCTCAAGTTCCAGGACCAACTCTAAAAGAAACTTTTCAACAGATACAATCAAATCCATATGTTCAAACATTAGAAGCTGGAGTAATACTCACAAATCCAATTTTACCTATTGCATATGCTGCGACATATCCAAATGAAGTTAAACTATTTGAAACAGCACTTCAAGAAAAAATTATTAAACCAGTTATGACTAATATTGTAACTCCAACATATGAGGGATTTATAAAACCAGTTGGAGAAACACAAGCTGCGCTAGAAAACCTTGTATACCAACAAGTGATAAAACCTACTGCTGTTGCTACATATGAAAATGTTTTGAAACCAGCAGGAACATTTGCATATGAAGAAATCTTTAAACCAATTGCTGCTACTGAGATTGCTAAGACTCAAGCTGAGATTGAACTTGGTAAAGCAGTATATCAGGATGTAATCAAACCTGCTTCTATATGGGGATTTGAAAACATTGTTAAGCCTACTATTGCACTTGAAGTTGCTAAAACTAAAGCAGAGGCTGAACTTGGTAAAGCAGTATATCAGGATGTAATCAAACCTGCTTCTATATGGGGATTTGAAAACATTGTTAAGCCTGCAGTTGCAATTGAAGGTATTAAAACTCAAGCTGAGATTGCATTAGGTAAATCTGTATATCAAAATGTAATTACACCTACAGTTGTAATGGAAATTGCTAAAGTCAAACCTGAAATTGCATTAGGAAAAACTATTTATGAAGAGGCTTTAAAACCTGCTGGAATATGGAGCTATCAAAATATACTTAGACCTACAATAGAAACAGAAACTGCAAAAGTTAAAAGAGATATAGCAATAGGCACTGCAATATATGGTGTTGGTAAAGCTGGAGTAGAATATCTTAAATCTCCAGAATTCAAAGAAGCTAAAGTACAAGTAGAGGCTGAAGTTGATAAAGCATTAGGCCCAACATTCAAATATTTTGCTGGTAGAGAATATACTGGTTCTACAGGAGATAGATGGTTAAGACTTGGAATGACTACTGTTCCAGAAATATTTTTACTTGGAAAAGGAATAAGTGGATTAAAACAAGGAGTTGGAAATATAGCAGGAGAAATTGGAACAGCTGATTGGTTTAGAGGTAAAGCACAATATAATCCTTATACAGAAGAATATTATCAGATGGTTCCAGATATAAATCTATTTGGAGGGATACAAGAAAGAACAAACATTATATCAAGAAGAGCTCCATCGGAATTACCTCTAGAAAAAAAGGAGATGGCAGAAAAAACTATAAAAGGAATAACAACTGTTGAGGAAGTTTCAACATTAATACCTGGAGTTGGACCATGGGTTGCTGGAGCATTAGCTATTGAATATTTACCTAAAGGAGCAACAGTTGCAACAGCTCCAAAAGTTAGTGCACAAGATGTTGGAACTTTAAGAGATAGAGGTTTCTCTGAAGAACAGATTACTAAATTTGAAAAAGAAGGATTCACATTACCTAATTTATCATTACTTGAGGATAAAGGATTTACTGAAGCACAAATATCTGCCATGAAAGAAAGAGGTGGAGGATGGGGAGCAGCATGGAGAGAAGCTGGAGCACCATTAACTGCCGCAGCAATAACAACTGTTGGACCATTAATTAAAATTCCAGGATTAGTTCAAACAGTTCAAGGTGGAGGATTAACTGGATTAAGATTAACTATGCAAGGAGCAACACCATTATTTGGAAAGATTGCACAAACTTATATTGTAGCTGGTAGTACAGAACCAGTGAATGAAATTGCAAAAGATTTACAAAGTAGAATACAAACAAAACAAGCAGAAATAATAGAAAGAGTTTCTGCAAGAATGGAAGGAACTCCAGAGGTAACTGCAATACAAACAGCATTTAATACAAGATATCAAGATAAGATTAATGAAGAATTTGTAAAAGAATATGGACAACAAATTACTGATGGTAAAATAACTACTTTAGAAGCTCAGACTAAATTCGGTGATAGTGATTATATGAAAAATATTCAAAAAGAATTTATTACAACAGATGAATATAAACAACTTGCAAAAGAATATACTACAAAATCTAATGATATAATGACATGGACTGAAGCCGGAAAAGTATTTGGATTAAGTTTTGGTTCTATGGTATTACCGACATCTCCTGAAAAAGCATTATTAATGGGTACTATTGGAGGAGCGTTTAAATTTGTTCCATCATATTTAACAACTGGCTATGGAACTTATCAAGTTGCTAAACCTGGTGCAACTAAAGTTGAACAAGTTGGAGGTGCATTCACTATAGGTATAGGAACAGCAACTGCAATAGCTAGAGGAACATTCCCACTTAAGATTGGAGAAGCTAGAGCTCAAATATTAAAGCTAGACAAATTAACTGGAGAACAAGTTTTAACTCCAGCTGATAAAGCAACCTTCCAAGGATTATATGCTCAATTCGGTAAAACTAGAGCTTATCCATTATTCGGTAGAACATTAACTATTGGACAAGATAAAGCTATATGGGGATTTGGAGCAAATGTGCCTGGCTCAGTTGGAACAACTGCTACAGCATTCATACCATCTAAAGCTACATTCTTTGGAGATACTGGAGCATATACTGGACAAAAATATATACAAGCAGAAACAACTCCTACTGCTTATTCACGTGCAGCGTATGAAGCATTTGTTCCAAGAGGAGTTGGTTGGAAGAGTTCTGAAGCACAAATATTCTTACCTGGAAAAGAAGCAGCTGCTTATGCACCAACTTGGATTAGAACTGATATTGGATTAAAGATTGCACCATCAGCTTATGAAGCATTTGTTCCAAAAACAAAAGCGGCATCATTTGATGAATTACTTGGAGCTAATGCTAAATATAAATGGGGATTTGGATTCCAGAAAGGAATTTACTATCCTGATGTTGCGACAGTATTACCACAGGCAACAGGATTTACTCCATCCACAGCAATACAAACTGCATTTGCAAGAAGAGCTATATCTCAACAATTTGGTATGCAGACAGGATTAACTGTTGGAGACATTCTTAATTTAGCAATAAAAGGTTATGGTATCAATGTACCAGTAAATAAATTACAACTTCAACAAACTGAAACATTTAATTCTTTAAACAAAGAACAACAACAAATATTTAGTAATTGGTTACAAAAACAATTTAAAGAAAGCCCATCAATGCAAGCAAATTATTTAGCTGGTTCAAGTGCATATAAATCACAAGGCCCAATTGAAGGTGGAGCATTAGCAAGAAGTGCTAATGATTTTGATGTAAGATTTCCTAATCAAGAAGCTATTCCAAAAGTAGAAGAACTTTATAAAGCTTTAAAAGCAGCGCAGGGTAAAGATGGACTTGCAGTTAAATGGCAACCAGATACTGGATTAATTCAAGGTAAATTTGGAAAGACTTGGGATAACTTCCTTGATGCTCATGGAATAGATACACCAGAAGAAATCCCTCCTACGATATTTGGACTAGGACCTAAGATACCATATCAAACTACATTTACATATCCAGGTTCTGCTGGAGAAAAAACTGCATTACTTGAACAACTTGGACAAGGTGGATTAGAAAAAGCTGGTTCAATTATACAACTTAGAGCTCCAATAACACCAGGTACAACATTTTCATTTAGTCCAAAAGGTTATAGAGTAGCAAAAGATGTTGTAGATTTCTTTGCTATGGAAAAAACATTAACAGAATATAATATCAATCCATTTACAAAAATGTCTATGCAATCTTCATTGGTTAGATTAGAATCATCTTTACCTAGATTATTTCCTGAAGTCTCTACTGAAGCGTTATTATCAGCAGTTCCAACAGTGATAGCATCAAAAACTGCTCAAGTTTCTACACTTGGTGGATTACCTTCTGCAATAAAAGGAGCACAAGCATTCACAGCATTTGAAGCATTTGTACCTAAAGGAATATCAGGAGTAACAATTTCTGAAGCATTTAATATTTTTACACCAACTAAAGTTACTCCATCACTTGCAGTATTGACATATCCTGGAGTTAGTACAACAACATTAACTACTTTCTTACCAAAGAAAGTTATAGAAGAACAAACATTGAAAGGATATATGACAAGTCCTTCTGGAATTCCATCTGTAGCAATAAAAGCATTTTTACCTAGTGGAGCAGTTTCTCCATCAACTAAACCAAGTGCATCGCCTAGCATGAGCATTTCTGCATCAGTTTCTCCAAGTATTTCTTCTTCAATAAGTCCATCAATAAGTCCATCGATAAGTCCAAGTATTTCTCCTAGTCCTTCACCTAGTTTTAGTCCTTCGCCATCTCCATATCCTTCACCAAGTATTTCTCCTAGTGTTAGTCCATCACCGTCTACTTCACCTAGTCCTAGTCTTAGTCCAAGTCCTTCACCTAGTCCAAGTCCTTCGCCATCTCCTTCACCATCGCCAAGTGGAAGAATTTCACCTCCACCCATTATAGACTTTGGTCAAGCTGTAAGAAAACCAGAGCCTGTTAAGAGAAAGAAAGAAGAAATAGGTTATGCTGTAGAAATTAGAAGAAGAAGAAAATTTAGAGTTGAATCTCCTTTCTTACTTAGCAAAGAAGAAGCTACACAATTTGGTATAAAGAAAACTCTAGGAAGTGCTGCCGCTACATTTAGACTCATACCTCAAAGAGGAAAAGTTGGTAATCTTGGATTATATGCTCCTTCTGGAAAAGAAATGAATTATTTTAGAGCTCCAAAGAATAGGCCTGGAGCATTAACATTTGTACAAAAAGAAAGACAAAGAATTATAACTTCTGGAGAAAAAAAGGAAATCTCATTAGTTGGAGTAAGAGCTGCAGCTGCAAGACCTCGAAGAATAAAAGCAACCACATTTAAAAGACCAAAAGGATATTCATTTTCAACAACACAAAAAGGAGGTAAACAAAAATGGTTTTAAGGAAAATTTCCGCTAAGAAGTCAATGAACAACAAGGGACAAGTGATGATTATAAATTTATTATTTCTCTTAATGACAATCGCAGTTATGGTAGCGTTGATTCCAGAATTAACAACATTGTTAAATCTGTCTCAACAATCAGACTATCTAAATTGTAAAGGTTATTCATATAACGGCAACCCTAACAGTGTTTATAGCTATAATGCAAGTTTGAAATCAAATACACTTGCTTGTATTTCAGTTGACTTGTATCTTCCCTATATAATTATGGCAGTGTTAATCGCTGGCGTATCTAGAGTAATCTTAGGAAGAATCACAACGGAGAGTGGAATATAATTAGTCATTAATTACTATGAAGAATAAAATATTGTTAGGGTTAGTGATAGCAGTGTTAATGTTATCAATAACCTCTATGGTTAGTGCAGCAAGTATTATTACTACTTTTAATAATAGCTTAAGCAATGAGAATTTAACATTTAATGGAACAAATACAATAACTAGATATTTATCTGTTCCAAATTCAATAAATCTTTTTATAAACGCTTCTCTTAATTTAAGTGGATTTTCTCGAATAGCATTATTTAATAATTATAATTGTACTCAAGGAATAGATACTCTTTGTAGTGGAAGTACTCCTGCAAAAACAACAAGTGATGATTATGCTTTTTATAATTATAAAAAACCTAATAATGCATTACAAAGTACAACATTATGGCATGTAAAACATGGATATGACCGTTGGACTGATTCAGCTTCTTGCGCATTCACATTTAATGAAAGTTGTATAGGAAATTATAATATTACTATTCCTACTGATTGTTGGAATTATAATTCTACAGAATTATATTTTAGAATTTATGCTTCATCACAACCAGCTGGTTCTGGTTTAACATATGGCTATCCTACTTGTTATAATGGAACTGATTATCATCAAATAGGAAATTATTATAGTGGATTTGCTAGTGCACCAGGATTTAGTACTGGTTGCTATAAAATGTGGGATAATAATTGGAGTACATATGTAGCTTTAGTAGATTTAGGAGGAGGATATCTCTGTTATGATGATGGTGGAGCTACTAATTGGGAAGCTAGAATATATGAACAAGAAATGATTTGGAACATAGATAATTACACCCAATACGATTTAAATAATATTTCATTAAAAGTTGGCAATTCTCAAATATGGAACTATACTGGAATTTTTAATCAGACAAATGATAAAACTAATGATTTTGCAACTATACTTAATTCATATCTTAATTCAACTTATTTAATTGGCGCCAATTATATTATTCCATTTATATTTAATATAAGTTTAATAGAAGGAGGAATTTTACAATACTCTAATATAAATATAAATAATCTTGGATTGATTCAAAATAGTATTACTTATAATAATCAAATTTCAGATGGTACATATAATACATATTTATTGAATATAACTTATGATAGCTCAGAATATTCAGCAGCTGCAAATCTAACTTATGATGGCGTATCTTATAAATCACAATTAAGTTCATCTGGAAATACATTTTTATTCAATAATACAATTTATATTCCATCAGGTACTTCAGGAGTTAAATCTTTTTATTGGACAATTTATTTAACAAATTCTACCGGTGGAATTGAGATGCATAATTCAACAATAAATAATCAAACAATTCTAACTTCTACTTTTGATTTATGCAATTCAACATTAAATACAGATTATTTAACAATTGTTTACCGTGATGAAGTTACAGGTGATTATATTAATGCTACAGTATATTCTTCATCTTGGGAGTATTATATAAATTTACCAGATACTAAAACTTTTATTTATTCTCAAACTGGTACTGCTTTAAATAGAAGTTTTTGTTTTTATCCACCACAATTCCCAATGACAATTAAAACCGCTGAATATCAATATGGAAATTCTGTAGCAGGTTATTCGACTAAAGTTTATCCGATTAGAAATTTAGCATTAACAAATTCTACAACTACATTAACACTTTATTTAATTAGTCTTACGGATTCTGGAACAACTCCAGTTACTTTTCAGGCAATTAATTCTCAAACAAGTCAAATACTCCCTGGAGTAAGAATTAGTGTCTATAGAATGATTTCAGGTGTTTCCACTTTAGTTAATGATGGATATACAGATGGCTCTGGAACAATATCTTATTATTTAAGCCCAATCACGGCATATACTGTTATAACATCTGGCGGTGGATGCACTCAATTAACTTCCACTATTACTCCAACAAGTAGCCAATATAATATTTTATTAAGTTGCACTAATACAGCAACTACTCAATTTACCTCTATTATTGATGGAGTAACTTATACAAGAACCCCAGCAGATGGAGTAAATACTCCTGGAACAGCACAATATACATTCAATGTTCATTCTCAATATTTGAATATGACTAGAGTTAAATTCTCACTTATAGATGCTATAACAAGACAAATATTGATTACAAATGATAGTTTAACAAATACAGCTAATTGTAATAAAACGGATTGTGGATTAGCTATGACTTACACAACTTATACAGGAGACAATATTAAAGGAATGTATTATGTCGCAATAAATGGAACTGCTGATTCAGATTTAATATTAATAGAAGGTGATGCATATTGGAGATTCATAAAGATAAATCAAAATAATTCAGTAAATGCAATTGGAAGATTGATGTTAAATCTCCAAGACTTCTTTGGAACTTGGGGGACTGCTACAGTTGATTGTGGTCAATATACTCTTCAAGCTACTTGTAATGTTATTACAGAATGTAAATGGGTAAATGAAACAGTATGGGCGCCAAAGGAATCTCAAGATTATCAAACAACGAATAATTATTGTATACCTCGTGATGATTTGAATAAACAAGAGTTTAATAGAATAGTTGTAATATTCTTTTTATTGGCCATAGTATTATTTATACTAGGAAGAACAACTGGATATGAAATGAATCATCCAGGTTCTTTTGTTGTAGCAATGAGTGCATTCATATGGATGCTTAGTTTATATGGAATGTTTACATTTAATGGATTAACTCAATATCCATTTTTTAATCAATACATATTTGCTTTAACAACTAGTTGTATTGGAGCAGGTTATGGTATTAGTGTAATCAGGAGGTATTCAGGATGAGACTAGGTCCATTCATAGTTGTATTATTTGTAATGTATATTGTAATGGGATTACTAAATGCAACTCTAGACCCGACTTTATTTGCTTATGGAACAACAGGAACTTCTTTCTTAAATATACTTATCCAACCTTGGATATGGAGTGGTAATACATTTATTTTATTATTAGTTGGAGCGGTATTTACAATATCAGCAATTACAGCAGCGTCAGCTTTCTTATCTAGGTCAGATATTTTAACTCTTGCAGGATTAGCTGGAATATTTTTATCAATGGGAGCAGTACCAATAGTAGCACTTTATGATTTCATAACAAGAAATATTGGACAGTTTGCTGGATGTATTCCTGGAACAGCATGTGGACCAGCATCAATTATAGGTGCATTAACTGCAGGAGTAGTAGCATTAATGTACTGCATGACAATTTTGGAGTGGTGGTTATGGCGCCCAACTACGCAATAATTACTATGGAGTAATAACAAAATGGAAAATAAAAAATTATCAAAAGAACACAGAAAAAAAATTTTTATAGCCTTGCTCGGAAAGAAAAATGGAATTGGAAATAAAGGAAATCTTGGTGGAACATCTTGGAATAAAGGAAAAGGCGGATTATATCTCGGAGAAAAAAATCCTTTTTATGGATTAAAACATTCACAAGAAACTAAAGATAAAATATCAGAAATGATGAAAGGGCAAAAACCTTGGAATACAGGTAAACATATTGCACCAGGAACTGAAGAAGATAAACAAAAACGAATAGATTCAATCCGCAAATCCCACAAAGGTAAAACCTATGAAGAGATTCATGGCCCAGAAAAAGCCGCTCAATTAAGAAAGATTAGAAGCGATAAAACAAAACAGTTACTTAAGACTACTCCAGGTATGGGATTCCCTAAAGATGGCACAATGAAAATAAGACGTTCGAAACAAATATTTCCAATGAAAGACACAAAAATAGAACAAAAGATTGAAGCCTTTTTAAAACTTTTATGCGTTGATTATCAAAAACATGTTTACATGAATATGATACGTGATGCCTATCAATGTGACTTTTTAATTCCTCAATTAAAAATAATCATTGAGGCGGATGGGGACTATTGGCATGGCAATCCAAAAATATTTACAGGAGACAAATTAAAAGAATTCCAAATCCAACAAAGAGAAGAAGATGCTCGAAGAACAGAAGAGCTTACCAACCATGGTTATAAAGTCATACGCCTTTGGGAGTCTGAGATAAAGACTCTAGCAATAGAGAACTTTAAGGAATTAATACAATGATGAACAAATTAAAAGCCAAAGCAATGTCTATATTAACAACATTAGTATTACTACCATTTGTAAATGCTTATGCATCAGGTCCTCAAGTTACTATGTTGAATCCTTGGGATATATTTGTAGAAAATATATTTGGTGCATTCTGGCCAGCAATAATCTTCATAGCTATATTCTTTTTTATAATCTTGATGTTAGGAGGAATATCTTTTTACACTGTATTAATATTCGAAATGTATTTCATAATGGCAATGGCAATTGGATATGGTTATCCAATTTTAGTATTCCCAGTCCTTGCTGGCGGTATAATATATTTAATTTGGCAGGTATTTAAATTAGTATTCGAGAATAGATAATGGAAACCATCTTTAAAAACAGGAGAAACATAGTAAGAACATGATAGGCCTAGAAAATAATCCATATGATTTCTTCGGCATTGGAAGAAAGAAAACAAGAACATCTATTTCTTATTTAGGATTAACTCCTGTTAAAATATCAAATAAACCTAATTCTCAATTGGCAGTTGTAAATTTTATTGGAAAACCTATTCCATTTACAAATAATCAACGTGCCGGAAGACCAATAAGATTTCTAGAATTAAAACCTCTCTATAAAAAAGAATCAACAAAACAAAAAAGACTTAGTAAATGGGGAGATGCTGATATGGATGGTTCTCCAAATTATTTTGATTGTGACCCTCATAATTTCTTAAAAGATGCAAAACGTATCCCTAAAGATATAGCAAAGGATTATGGCAAGAAAGAAAACAAAAATACATTAGAAGCGCAAATTGCTGCTGCTATTAAATCCGGTAAGCCTGGGAGAAGAAGGTTGTCAAGAGAAGAGAAAGTTTCTAGGGCCAGAGCTAAAACGGAAGAATCTATCCGCCGTTTCTCTGGCGCTAAAATAAAAGGTAAATATACTTCTGCTGAATTAGCCGCAGAAGAAGCAATATTAAGAGGAAAAATTCCGAAAGCTAAATATATAAAAAATATAGCTGAAGGAAGAAGCCGTCAAATATTAACTATGAAACCAAAAGTAAAAGCAAAAGAAACAGAACGTTATAAAGTATATGAAACACAAGAAAAGAAATTAGTTATTCCATTTAAAACAAAAACTCAATTAAAAGATTTAAAACAAGATGAAGGAATAAAAATGCAAGCATATGAAAATGAATATTATCTTAAACATAAAAAATGGCCAAGTGAAGAAGTGATAAATAAGTTTAAACAAAAAGAATTAAAAGAATTATATGAATATGAAAAAGCTACTTCTCCAGAAGCAATGAAAGATATTGAAGAAAAAAGAGAAGTAATAAGACTTGGAAAAAAGAAAGAAAAAACCATTGGTATGGAATTGGCAGAACATGAAGCAAAAGTTAAAAGACAAGAAGATAGACGTGAAAGAGTAGAGAGAATGGCTGAAAGAGTTAAAAGAGTCCTTACTGGTAAAGCGGCAATTGATGCTTTAAAAAGAATAGAGATTCATCCGTCTGCTATTATTGAAAAAGGAAAACAGATAGCAAAAGGAGCAGGTAAAGCATTAACCACTACATATGGAAAAGAAGAAAGAATTGCAACACAAAAGGTTAGACGTTTGGTAAAAAGTGGATTAGGAACAGCATTTGGTGGTGCACTACTTCAAACTAAATTTGGTCCAGCTATTAAAGGTAGACCAGGTGGACCATCTGGCAAATATATGATTGAAGGTAAACCTGTATATGAAGAAGAATATTCTAAATGGGCTGCTGAACAAAGAGCATTAAATAGATTAACTCCTTCTACAACACAACAAGCTCCTATAGCTGAAACAACTGAACAACAACTAACTGCTGAAAATATTACTCAACAACAAGAACAATCTCAATACCCAACTGAAACTTCACCAATGAGTGCTGGTCAAATAGATGCTACAAAATATACTGAACCTTTTCAAAGGGGCCCAACCGAAGAAGAATTAAAGATGGCCCAGGAAATAGCTCAACAACAGGATAATGTTCTTAATGCTCCAAATATATTAAAGGGAGAATTAAAGGCAACAGGCGGAAGTTTGTTAACATCAACTGGCCCACAGATTATGGATGCACCAAATGCTTTCAAAGGACAATTGAGAACTCTTAATAGAGGAGACCCTGCCAGTATAGGTGAGATTCATTTATCAGAACGTCCTCAAACTAATCCGTATGGTGATGAATATGTTGATATTGATTTAGGTTCTGGTAAACCAAGATTAAAAAAAAGACCTAGTGAAAGATGGATTGATGGGAGAGCACTTTAAAATGAAATGTTTAAAATTAAATCATCCAATTAGGTCAAACAGACCTGAAAAGAAGTATATGGTATGTGCAAAAGATAAATACACTGGTGAGATTAAGAAAATACACTTTGGTCAAAAACCATATAAGCATAATTACTCACAAACAGCCTGGAGAAGTTATATGAAACGTTCAGCTGGTATACGTGATAAAGAAGGAAGACTAACAAAAGATAATCCAGGTTCCGCTAACTATTGGGCTAGAAAAGTATTATGGCCTGGCAGAAAAGGTTGGAGGCTAAATTAACATGGGAGAGCATTATAATGACATACAAAACAATTAAACACGGTAAAATAATAAAACAATCATATTGGAATTCAAAATCGAAGTTACCGGTTTGGAAGCAACAAAATGACGATGAAAGAATAGGTAATAATATACCTAGTTGGAAACTAAAAAATAATGGTAAAGGAAAAGTTAAAGATTGGACAACAGGTAAAACAGGTAAAGAACTTGAATCTTCTGGACATTCATGGAAAGATGTTAAATGGGATGAAGAAGAAAAAGAGGAGGAAGAAAAATAATGGGAATCTTAGATTATATGAAAACTGCAGCAATGAACTTTATATCTCCTCCAAAGAAACCAATGAAAAATTTAGAGAAACCAGATTATCCTCAAAGTAACCCATATAAAGATTTAAACCAGGATGGACCAGACCCTATATTAAAACCAAGAAAATCTGGAGTTAATCTGTTTAATCCAGTAAAAGATACTAAAAAAGATATTAGTAGAAATAAATATGGTCATTATGTTTCAACAATGACTTATCCTCTTCCTCCAGTCAGCTGGGAGAAAAAACAATTTGAAAAGAATAGGAGAATGCGCAATGGCAAAAATAACTATTTATGATTATAAAGGAGGTGGAAAATGGCAGAGAAATTATCTTTTTATGATTTGAAAGGAAAGAAAAAGTTTACTTCAACAAATTATAAATTTGTAACTAAAGCAGGTAGACGATTTGCTGTGACTAAAGCTCCAAGCGGAGCAGCGTCATGGAGAGTTGTAGCAAAGAAATAACAACGTCATTATAACCACTGAAGGGAGGTATAAGACTATGGTAATTCGAAAAATCGGCAAAAGAACTTGGAGATTGTACAGTAAGAAGAGTCATAAAAATCTTGGAACCTATCATTCTTTAAATGCAGTACAGAATAGAGAAAAACAAATCGAGTTCTTTAAATTTAAAACCGCTCATCCTATGCATAATGAAGAAGACAAAACTCTTAACAGGTAAGTCAAAGTTTCTAGATGGAAAAGTCAAAGTTCTTGGAAAGTCTCACGAACTTGGAATATATAAAACTAAATATTTGGTTTTAGGAAAATCTAAGGAACTTGCTAGCTTAAAGAAATTAAAGAATTAAAAGGAGGAATACAATGGATATAAAACCTTTAACAAATGTAATAGTAGGATTAGGTGCAACATCTTTAGCACTGCAATCAACAAAAATGCTACCTAGGATTACTAGGAGTAAAAGAAAAGGTTTTAGAATACATCCACCTTCTAATAATAAGATGTTTAAATCTAGTACTAGCTTTTTAATCGATGGAGCATTACTAGATGCAGCTGCAAAAACAATCAAATAGCAACTCTTTAAACCATCTTTAAAAAGGAGAAAAACTACTAGTAATCATGGCTAAATTAAGTAATACGATTCTTTATATGGCGGTATTTATTTTTTTAATTAGCAATTCAATTGGTAATTCTATGGCTTTTAAATCTGATACTCTTAATGTAGGCTTAATCAGATATTATTCTTTTGAAGAAACATCTGGTACAGCAACGGAAATGGTATATGGAATAAGAAATTTAACAAATGGTATAAGTTGTGCTCAAGGAGTAAGTGGCATAGTTGGCAATGCTTATAATTATACAACTGATATAAATAGTTATAGTATTGATACAACAGGTGAAATAGGAATGCCTTTAAGCAATTCTGAAAGAACAATAAATTTTTGGATTTATAATTATGAAAATCCCCCAGAATATAGTATGCCTTTTTTCTATGGAGATAATTATTATACAGGCTTGCCTGCTACTGGAACAACTTGGAGAATGAGATTTTTAAGTTCTCCTTATATTAGTTTTTCAGGAAATGGTGCAGATTGGGATAATGTATATGCAGTTCAAAATAATAATTGGACAATGATTACTTTGAGTTATAATGGGACAGACCTTGAATATTTTAAAAATGGAATAAGTCAAGGAACGCAAACGATTGCACTTAATACTTCAGCAGGAAATGCTTGTTTAATGTTGGGTGGAGAAAATAGTGGATGTGAAGAACAAGCAAGCAATTATTGGGGTGGAAAAATAGATGAACTAGGAATATGGAATAGAACATTAAATAATACAGAAATAACAGAATTATATAATTCTGGTAATGGAACTACTTATTATAGTTATACAATTAATTGGAATGCAATTCCAAATTATCCTACTCAAAGTGCTTGGAGTAAACAAAGATTAATAACTGGATTAAATTCAACATCAATTATTTCATATATAACAATACCTTATTATTCTGGAATGGCTACTAACTTTGGAGATGTTAGATTTACCAATACAGATAAAACATCACAACTTCCTTATTACATAGAATATGCAAATACTACATCGGCAAGCTTTAGAGTCTTAACAAATAATGCCACATCAATTTATGTATTTTATGGAGGACCAACAAATGTAACAACTTCAAGTTTACAAAATATTTATGGTTCTACATTAAAAAATGCTTGGCTATTTAATAATGCAACTTCTGTTCCAGATGCTGTCGGTCAAGGAACCACCTTAACTAGTTTTGCTGGTAATTTTACAACTGGTATAACTGGAACAGGATATATCCCAAATAATGAAACGAAAACTCTTGGAGTATATGCAAATATTAGTACTAATAAAGCTATTTCTCTTTGGGTTAAACAATTAAATTTAACTGAATGGGGAAATAATAATAATAGAATATTTGCGGTAGATAATACTTGGGAAGCTGGAGCTTGGTCTATAACAACGACAACAATACAAGATGATAGTAGGAGTTCTGGATTAAATGCTTATTGGGCTTTAAATGAAACATCAGGTACAATCGCATATGATACTCTTGGTATTTGGAATGCTACATTGATGAATTCTCCATCATGGGAATCTGGATTGATTGGAAATGCTATTAATCTTTCAGGTAGCGCAACATACCAATATCTTAATCTTTCAAGTAGCACTTATACTCAATTGATTAGTTCTGGAACAAATCCAACAAGTATTAGTATGTGGATTAAACCCACTCTTTTTGATAGTGGAGATACATATAGCATCTTACTTCTTGCTAATGTAGATAATTCTTCAAGCAGTCAATTTATAATGCACTTTGGTTCTTCTACTAATTTTGGATTTGGTTTTAGAGGCTCAAATGTGTATGCCCGTTATGATTTGACATTTCAAGAATTAATAGACCAAGATAAATTTACAAATATTATTGCTATGTATAAAGGAGGAGATAAAACAGATGCTAATAATTATGAATTGTATATTAATGGTACATTATATACCGCAGGAAAAACTATGATTGGTATTGGAGGAAGTGGAGTGCAAAATATTTTGGGCATAGATATTGATGGAACAAGTGGATGGTTTGCTGGTAAAATTGATGAAATTGGAATTTGGAATCATACTTTAAATAGTACTGAAATAACAGATTTATATAATTCTGGAAATGGTATTCCTTATGGTAATATTTCAAAATTTATAACTACGTCTGGAATTGAAACTGCATTTAATGGAGGAACATCTTCAACATTTAAAGGAATAGAAGATGAAAGCTTTCATAACATAATAGTATCTCCAGATTATAATACAAACACATATCAAGTTTATTTTGATGGAATTCAAGTTGGAACAAATATAAGTACCGGTATAAGTGATAATAATAAAATAATGCAATTATTTGGAGGACAAGGCAATCAAGTGCCTTATAATACAACCATAGTTGATGATGTTATGATATTTAATTCTAGTATAACTTTAGAACAAGTTACAAGTTTATTTAAAATATCTTCACCTACAATTGCTCTAGAAGATGAACAAATTACAACAACTGCATTGCCAAATGTTACAGTTACTCCAATAATAATAACAACTAAACCAATTAATTTTTCTATCAATATTTCAGGATTAACTCCAGGATATAACATCAATCTAAATGTAAGTACTAATACAACTTTACACATAATAACTAAAGGTTATCTTTGTTATCAAGAAACTACAAATCAATTTTCTTTAATTGATGATGATTGTGGATTAAATTATAATGGAACATATAGTTACAATAACAGATGGTCTAATGATGGATTTGATTCGGTTTCTCCTTTAAAAGTTTTTGATGGCGATTGGAATACATATAACCAAGCATTTAATATTTATAGGGCGAATCTATCTATCAATTATACAAAACCTTTAAATAATTATGTTTATAATGCTACTTGGGAAGTAAAAGATGGAAGTGGGATATATAATTTAACTATCCCTCAGTCATGTTGGGATGCAAATGCCACATCTTTAAATTTAGCCGTTACATCAGATGGTTCTGCTTCTCCAACACTATATACAAATTGGTATTGTATAAATAATACTAGCGATGTATTATTATTAAAAAATATAACAGCTCCCAGTGGTTTAGTATACGAAGAAGCAATAATTTGGAATCAAGCAGATATTCCTATTAATACAACAACAGTTAATGTTAATATTACTCTTAATAATTTAATAGAAACAATTGTATCAATACCTATCACACTTAGTGATGGATTATATAATTGGTTCTGGAGTATTTTTGGATTAAATGGTAATCAAATAATAACAACTCCTTTAAATGAATTTGATTTACAAGCTACACCTTCACCAAATGTTACAATGATTAATCCAAATATTACCACTAATCTTTATTACAACACTTCAATAATAAACATAAGTGCAGATATTAATGATTTATCTGGAATTGCTAATTCTACATTAAATATTAATATATATCCACCTAACTGGAATAGTGGACTTTATTTATATTACAACTTGAATGATAATTCTATTTCAACAATATTAGATTTAATAAATAACATAACTCTCAATGCTACGAATTATCTAGGACAACCTGCTGGTTTACCAAATTATCCTGGAAAGTATGAGACTTCTTATTTGATGAATGATAGTTCTGATTTAATGTATCCTATATCTCCAAATTCAACAATATTAGGAGGAACAAATAATTTTACAGTTTCTATGTGGACATATTCTTTAGCAACATCTGCTGGAGAACATAGATATTATTGGCAAGTAGGTAATCAAGTTAACCCTAGTAGAGCATTAAGAAGAACTGTAACTATAGATGGTGGATATCTAACTTATAGAGCTTCACCAGGAGAATGCAATGGACTAAATAATATTCCATTGAATCAATGGGTGAATATTATTACTACATATGATGGAATTAATGCAAGAGTTTATTTAAATGGAACTCTTGAAATAACTTGTCCTCAAGGTGCTATTGATTCAAATGTTGTATTTAATATTGGATGGCCATATGCAGGAGCAGGATATAGTCCAATAGGTTATATTGATGAAGTTGCAGTATGGAATAAAACATTAAGTCCATCTGAAATAAATAGTGTTTATAATAATGGAACAGGTGTAACATATGTTGTTCCTATAATATATACAAATACAACAACTTATTCTCCAGGAGTTTATACAACAGTATTCTCACAGATTGTAAATTTAACAGATGGATTTTATAATTGGGTTTTGAATGTATACAATTATGCTAATCTTAACACACAGAATGGTGGTAATTTCACTATTGATACAACCAATCCACAAATATCATTTGTTAGTCCAACACAACCAAGTGGAGCAAATATATCATCATCTAATTTACAAATCACTGTAAACATAAATGAAATCAATCCAAATAATATAACATATAATGTATGGAATTCTACTTGGTCTACAATATTCACAGAAAATGTTAATTATTCTAGTCATTTTTGTTACCAAGAAAATGCTAGTAATAATGATTGTAATAATGGGATAGGAGATTATGACACTTCAAATGCGCCATTCCTTACTTGTACTTTAGGTGCAAATTCCGATATGTATGATGAAAATTGGAGTACTGAATGTACAAATTCTTTAGCACATTCTACACAAACATTTTATGTGAATTATTCAAGAGGAAATTATACAAAAGCTATTTGGCAATCTAAACAAGGAAATGGTACAATAACAAATACTACCCTCCCAACCGACTGTTTAAATCTAACAAATGTTTCATTAAAAATAATTTTAAGTGCACCTAGTAATGCAATACAAACTTATTGCAAAAACACTACAGATTGGGATTTATTATTTATTGCCACAACACCAACCTTTTATGAAGAAGCGATGATTTGGGATGATGGCATTAGTGTTAATGTTAATACTTATAATAATTATACTCATAACTTCTCATTAAACAATGGAATATATTTATATAATGCCACAACAACAGATATTGTTAATAACTTTAATTCAACTGAAACAAGACAAATAACATTAGATACGCAAGCACCAAATGGAACTATACTTGCGATAAATAATTATACTGATATAATATCTAATTACACATATTATAATTATACAAATCATACATTTATACTAAACACTTCCGATAATATTGCTTTAAAAAATGCTACATTATATATCAATGCTATATCTTCAAATTACACAAACATAACTACAATTGATTTAGGTTCAATAACTCAAAATCTTGTTTCACTTCCAGTTACATTAACAGATGGAATTTATAATTGGTTTTGGACAATTATGGATTGGGCTGAAAATTTATTTACAACATCAACTCAAACAACAAACATTGATACAGCTAATCCAAACATATCAATAAATTATCCAGCGAATGGTAATAATTATACTACAGTTCAAACTACTGCAATAACAAGTATATTTGATGCTAATCCTGCAAACTTATCAATTATAATGGCTCCATATACTTATCCAACTGGAGTTGACTGTTATCAAGAGACTGCAACATCAGCAACCGCTTGTGGAGGATTAGCAACAGGAACATATGGAAGTTTTATTGAAGGAAGTGGGCCCACTCAAGGTGGATTTGTTTTAATGAACTATACTAAACCTTCAGGATATCTTAATGCTACTTGGCAAATAAAAATAGGAACAGCAGCTACTCAAAATGTATCATTACCAGCGGTTTGTCAAAATGCTTATCCTGATAAACTTGTATTAAGATTATATGGAAGAGTTACAACAAGTTTAGCTTCAAGAGCTGAATGCTATGATGGAACAACATGGCAAGTGCTTGTATCTAGAAGTGGTGGTACAGGTTCATTATCTGCAAATATTACAGAAGAAGTTTATGATGGCAATTGGAGTACTGCAGCTTGTTCAGGAAGTGGGGCCTGGTGGACAGGAACATTACCATATGATTGTTCTGAAGGAGCAATGTATGAAGAAGCAATAATCTGGAGATTAACTAATACAGTTCCAGCAGCACAAGTATTTTTAGCAAATACAACCTGGTATAATACTGAATATTTAACTCAAAATCCTTTTATTGAAGGAAATATAACAATTATTAGCAACCTTAGTTCTGACCAAGGATATAACAATTGGTCTTTAATTATGACTGACCAAGTTAATCATATATCTGCGACGACAAATACATTCTTTATAGATTCAATTCCACCAGTTGTTACATTAGTCCCGCCAAGTGATACAAACAATTCATATGTCGGAAAACCTTATATAATTTATAATGCTACTGCTTTTGATAATAATCTCGTAAATTTAACTGTTCAATTATTTAATTCTGATGAAGTACAGATTGGAGGAAATAGAATAGGAATTATAAATGGTACATCTGGAAATGTTTATGGTAATATTTCAGGTCTTCCAACAGATAATTATTATTTATATGCATATGCTTGTGATATATATAATTGTACAAATACTTCAAACTTGATACATCTAGATTTAGAAGGACCAATAATTAATTTTACTGAACCTACACCAGCTCAAAATAATCTATTAGCTGCTTATGATTTAACATCTATATTTGCAAATATCACCATTGATGATTTATATCCTGAGAATGTAAGCTTAACATTAACCGGGCCAGGTAATTACAGTAGTTCTATTAATTCAACTTACATATTAAACTTTTACAATAATTTTACAAATTTAACAGTTGATGGAGTGTATAACTTATCAGCTCTTGTTTATGACAGAGCTGGGAATGTAGACTTAAAGAGTAAACTAATATATATAACTGGGAATTCTCCGTACAATATGAGTTATGAATTTCCAACTCCTCTTGGTAATGGAATAACTCTTCAATATATACCTATAAATGTCAGTGTAATCGAACCTAATATTAAAAATATTACAATAAGATTATTTGACACAAATGGAAGTTTATATAATATAAGTACATCTAATTCATATGTAAACAACTTTTACACAAAATATTATGTTCCAGATGGACAATGGTATTTCAATGCAACAGCTTATGATATCTATAATCACCAAACTAGTTTACCACAACAAATGTTATGGAAACAATATGGAACTGGAAATACTTCAATTTGTAAGGATATTTCATTTCCAGGAGAATATACTATTGTACAGAATTTGAATCAAACAACTGGAGTATGCTTGAATATATTGACAACCGGAGTTACAATTGATTGCCAAGGATATTCAATTACTGTCGGAGCAAGTGGAACTGCTATAGCAACATCAGGTGATACAATATTAAAAAATTGTAATCTTTATAGTTCCGCTTCTGGAGGAACTGGATTAAGTATAACTGGTGGAAGTACAACTATAAGTAATAGTATTTTAGATGGATTCTATGGCGTTTACATAAACTCAGGTTCAGTTACTATCAGCAATAGTACAATAGCGAATAACGTCTATGGATTGTTTGTAACAGGCACTGCAAGAACAAGTTTAACCGGCGTAACCTTCACAAATAACCAATATGGAATTTATCATAACTATACAATAGTATCACCAGGTGGAAGTTCAGGTTCACAAGTCTGGGGCCCAAGTGGAGCGGGAGACTATAATAATCTAGTATTTAGCGGAACTGCAACAGATATAATTACCTTACTTGGTTCAAGTTATAATAATTTTAAGACTTTAACTAGTTCAACTGGAGGAGGAATTAGATATATAAATTCTTCAGATAACTATATGTATAAAGGAACATTAGGAACTAGTGGAATTGTATTAACTCAAAATTCAATAAACAATAAGTTCCACGATGTTACTTATAGCGGAACAGAGTCAGTAGATAGTTCATCACAATTGATAAGGTCATGGACTACAACAGTTACAACAAAAGATTCACAAGGAAATTCAGTTGGAGGAACAACAATTCATGTTAATGATGGTTCTAACAGAACAATTTATACAAATCCAGATGGAACAATAATAACTGATATAAATCAATATATAAATAATGGAACAGTTACAGTCTTTAATCCATATGAAATCTTTGGAGTATTAACTGATTATGGTAATAGTTTATTCACAGACACTCAGATAACTACTGTTGATGATGAAACTCAAGTTAATTTAACATTTAGCCAACAGATAAAATCAACATTACTAAGCAGACAAGTTGGATTAATATTAATGGCTATTATATTATTGATAGGTTTAGCCGCTTCAACAGGATTCTTTATAGTGAAGATGAGAAATGGTGAATCAGTTGTGGACATCTGGAAGTATTTTATAATAATGATGATTTGGAATACAATCTTCCTTGTATTATTCATAGTATTAGGAAGATATGTAATGCAATTTTTCTACCCATGAAATTCACTATAATCACCACAATCTTAAATTGTTCATCTTTCTAAGCAATATTATTCCTTTGCCACCATAAAAAACATATTTTTGGGAATCTATTCTACGTATTAAACCGAAGTTACACATTTCAGTTAATAAATGATAATCAAATATTCTAGGGACATTCGGTATATAAGTTCTCCAAATATTAATCAATTGCTTGCCGGTCATAAGCTTATTCTTTTGCCCAAATAATTCAACCATCCTTGAATATATATAAACATAGAGTAATGGAGCATCAACAGGAGTAGTTAATTCAAAAGCTCCTTTAGATAATCTTTCAATTACTTTATTTATCTGTGAACCATAAAATATGAATCTTTGAGAAGATTCTTCTCTTTTCATTAAACCGAAGTATTGCATTTCCTCAAGAAAAAAAGAATCATATAGACGAGGAACATGGTAAATATGTCTATGCCATATTTCTAGAATTAATTTAGAATTTACCTCTTGGTCAAATTTACCTGCTTTTTCAGCAATGAATTCAAATATATAAAGATATAACAATGGCATATTTCTCCATCCGTATTTTGTGTCTTCATTAAATACATACTTCGCCATTGGTTTACTTGGTAATATTTGATACGTTACCTGGAACAGTCATATTAGTTATTATGTTATTAAAACCGGGAAGTTGAGAACTATAAGTATAATTTGGAACTTGAAGATTGCTTGGTATAAATATAGAACCATTTGCAATAAAATCTCTACAGACTTGAGTATCATGTTTATATGCCCAAGCAACAAATAACACCATAACAATTATAAAAAGAGTAATCCATTCATGCATTGTTGGCATTTTCCATAATTCTTTCCATGGAGATTTAATTTCTTTTAATTGGCCACAACCTGAACATCGTCTATACTTTTTAGTAGGGTCAAGTGTTGCTTCTGTTGGAGCAAGTTTAGGTTGCTCTGATGGCGGTGGATTGAGCATATGTTCATCCATTAGTTATATGTAAACTCCTTTATAACATTAGCGGGATTAGGTGGTTGGAATCTTTCTCTACGTGAACTCATAAAACCTTTTATCCATTCATAAAAATGTTTAATAGGCTCTCCAAAAACAGAATATATCCAAATAACTGCAATAAGAATTAAAACAATAGGAACTATTGTATTTATTGTATCCATTAGATTACCACCTCTTGAGATTCAATCTTAGCTATTAATTCGGAATCAACTTCCATATTACCGTTGGCGACTAACGCTCCCATTAGACTACTCCTTTCCAAGTTTTATTTAATTTAATATCTGATATAACTTTACGAAGAACCTTATATTTTCTACCAATTTGTTCTTGTGTTAAAATCTTTTTCTTTAATAAATTTCTTATTTCAATTATATCTTTTTTAGTTAAATGTGATTCTTGACGCATATTACAAGCATGACATAACCAATTAAAGTCGTCTATATCTCTTTTATATTTCCCAGAAATATTTGCTAATTCAAGGTATGTTTGTTTTCCACATTCTTCACAATATTTAGTTTTTGGTTTATATATTCTTACCCAACGATGTAGTTGATGATATCCAACTTTATCTCCTTTCCAATAATTATTTTCTTTACCGTATTTTTTATGAATCTTTCCTTCGGAAAATAATCTTTTCATTACTCTGCCTTGCTTTTTATGTGACTTTATTGTCTGTGGAGGAGATACAATTATTTTTCCTTCTTTAATCAATCTTTTTTTTGTTTCACCCATTCTTTTATAATCTTCCGGACTTGGTCTTGGCATGATTATTTTTCCTTCTTTAATTAATCTTTTCCTTGTTTTACTCATTTTTTTATAAGATTTTAAACTAAGTTTCATATTATCACCTCTTGTTCTTTTATCTTTTTTATTAAATCTTCATCGGCAAATATATCTCCATTTCCAACTAAAATACATCCATTCCTTTTTGCATCTCTTATAATTATATCGGCCAGGTCATCTACAGTTTGAGCAGCATTATATTCATCCATTTCTTCCTTAGTTAAATTAAAAAGATTAGCTATGAACATTGGAATACGATTACGGCTTTTAGCTATAGTTGCTAATAAATTTCGAGGTTTTGGTAGGACCCTAATTAAACTTCTGAATTTTCTATCGCTATACCATATATTTTTATCAATAATTAGGAAGGTTAACATCTCTCTATTTACAGTCATTACTATTTTTCTAATAATTCTTTTTTCATTCATGTTGTTAATTTCTCAATCAATCAAAATTAAAAAAAAATAAACTTATTTAATCCTCTCCCATATAGGAATCAATTAGATTTTTCACAATTACAATTTGCGAAAAGATTAAAACAACTTGAAAGAATAGTGCTATTATAGTGTTATCGATTGCTCGACACATAGCAATCAACAATGAAAATACAATTACAAAAAATAGAGTAAACATACGTTTATCTTTTTTTGGTTTTTGTCCTTCTATTGTGTTTGCCATGTTAACTGTAATAAGACTTGATTTCTTCTAGGTCGTTTTTAATATCCGCTAATTGAGCCATGACAACTCTTAACATATCTTCATCTTCAATCAATGGTTTTCCAGTAGCTCTATCTAACAATCCAATTCTTTTTGGCATTTCATAAGGTATATACCTTGCTTGAGGTACCGCAGTTGAATTAGCTTGCTGAATTGCCTGTTGTGATTGTGATGCCTGTTGTGGCATAGGTGCAGCTTGTGCAGCAGCCATTTGAGGTGTAATAGGTTGTTCTTGTCTTCTTCTTTGAGGTGGTCTAGGTCTTACTCTTGGAGGCGTTTGTATTGGTGGAGCTTGTTGCTGCACTTCATCTGCTTCATTTTGAGATTGCCCTAAATCATCTTCAAAATTGATATTGCTATCAAAATCATCGTAATTTTCTTCAGCCATTATCTTATATTCCTCCTTTGTGTATTCTCTGCTTTTGCAGGATTATAAGAATGTTGATGTTGTGGATAATCGTTGCCATCATCATATGGAAAATTATCATCATATTCTTCGTAAGAAGCATCATTTGCAAATTCTGGTATCTCATCAGTATAAGTTTCTTCTTGTTCCATTGGTGGTTGTGTTGGATGTGTTGGTTGTATCCTATTGTTTTTACTAGCAGCAAAGGTATTTAAAAATTTAGTTGACTCACGATAGGATACTAATTGTTGATAATATGTTACAAGCATTCCACCCATGAGGCCCAATCCACACACACTGTTGAATATAATGAGTCCTTTCGTCATCCAAGGACTAGATGTAAAAAATACAAAGTAGATAAGGAATATAACAATACCAAGCATTAATAGTGCGCTTGATATAACACTTGCTTCATATTGGATTCCTAGGGACATCTTTTTTAACTTTTTTGCTGTCTTATCTGGGAATATAAATGCATCTGGTTCTCCTTCAACGCCTTTTCTTTTCTTGTTTGCCTTTCCTAGAATAGTCCCTACAACTGCAATAATAACTAATCCTAAAAGCATGAATCCTATAAAAGGCATTGTTGAAAACTTAAACAAGAAATAATTTGCTGTATAACCCATTAATAAATAAAAGATTGCAGCTATAATAGTATATAATTTCATTATTGTATGTCATCCCTCCCTGTCCAAAGATTTATTTTTTTAGGTTTGGGAGCCCATTCAGGTTGATTAAACCCTAGTTTTTCTTCTTTTTCATTTGTTGGTACAGGCTCATTCACAGGATATTCTACTTCATTTGAAGTGTCATAATATTCTGGAGGTTGTCTATATACCGGTATTGACGGTCCTCGTGCACGAGATGGCATCTTTGGAGGTATAATCACTCTTTTTCTTGTAGGTAATGGTGGTAATTCTGGTTCTCTTCTTTTAATATATTCTTTTACTGGTCCCTGGGCTGCGGGAGGAACTCTCACAAGTTCAATCCTTCTTAGTGTTGGATTTCCACAATTTTCGCATTGTGCCGCTTCTGTTTTTAAATGAGCATCAATAGTCATACCTTTTGGAACCTTGCAATCCTGGGTATGTCCGCAATTATAACATCGGACTTTAACCAAATATACTTTTTTAAATCTATCAAAAAATGCCATTAATATCCACCTCCACTACTACCATCAATGAAGCCACCGAAATAAGCTCCAATATATGCACCTATAATTCCACCCAGAAGAGCGAATTTATATGAACAAGTAAGTACAACAACTACAATAGCTGTTAAAAATCCTAATCCAAATGCTCCAATATTAGACCAAGGCATTCCTATCATATCAGCAATCCATCTTCTTGAAAGAACTATTATGAAAAAAAGAATAACCATTGCAATCCAGAACATTGAACATCCACCTAAAAGATTCATTCCCATGTTTGAACATGACATCGGGTTGCAAAATGTTACCATTTTATCTCCATATTTTTATAATTATATACCTCAAATATTTTAGCCATATCTATATTATAAACCTTTTGTTTTAGTTCCTGAAGTTTTATATCCCATCTTTTTTAAAAAGGTTCTTGTCTTAATTAAATAATCTATTGTTTCGTCGAGAGAATCAAATAAAAAAGTACATGCTAATTTTGTAATCCTAACATCTTGTCCAAATTCAGCCTTCCTTCTTTTTCTATGTATTTTTGTTTTCTTTTTTATAGAAAAGAAACTTCCATCATAAAGTATTACTTCTTGATTCTTAAAATCAAATGATGCAAATCCATCGCAACCATTATCTTTAATCCATTTTCTTACTAAGCTATTTTTTCTAATTGAATTCATCATAGACTATTTCACCTCTCTTCTTTCCTGGATGACAGATAAATATTTTATTAAATATTTTATTATCTAATAACCATCGCATTTTCTTTTTCTCTTCAGCATCTAAATATTTTCCTAGCTTTGCTTCAAATCCAATTATTTCAAAAAGATTTCTTCCTCTCAATAAACGATACCCTAATAGGTCAGGTAGACCTGAACCTTCATTTATCACTCTTTTTAGAAATGGATTATATTTACTCTTTGCTTGAATAAGTTTATTATTTATAAGGTCAACTTGATTTGTCCATTTAACGACTATAAAACCTTCTTTCTCTAACGAAGCGCGTACCTTAAGCTCATACCTTTTACCGGCTGCGCGATTTTTTTTACCTTGTTTTGATTTTGATATTTTTGTCTCCAATATTTTGCTCCAGTGCCTCGGTTACAATCAAGGCATACTTTTGAATTTTTTGATTCACTTTTATAATATGATTTGCATCTTTTGCACCATCTGGTGTAAAGTGGTTTCATTATTCCATTCTTTATTCTTATTATCATTGGCATTATCATTCCTTACCGATTATTCTATTTCGAACTCAGTAATCTCATTAATATTAATCATTTTAGGCCTCTTTTTTAATTCATCAAAGATTTCAATAAATTGTCCATCAAAATCTTTTACTTCTCCTTGGAACCTAAAATTCTTTTTTGTATATAGAATTATCTTTTTTCCTATTGTCTTTTCAAATTTCATATTTAACTAGTTATTAATACCTCACTCCTATCTGGTAATTCTTTAAGGTTTATAAATATGGTGTCTATTCTATTTACCATTTACAAGACCACATGCTTCAACATGCTCAAAGAGTTTAACTGTTATCTTTATATCCTCAAGACAATGTTGCTCTATCTCTGCAAACTTTTTTTCACTATATAGTTTGAACATTTCAGAGCCCGGAGCAGTGTCCACATTCATTCCTAAAATAACAGCCCAATCTCTAAGTTTTCCTTTTTCATTTCTATTATATGAATATTTAAAACCATTAGCAATTTTTCTGATGTCAGTAGTACTGAACCATGGAATTCTTTTTTTATAAACAACAGCTCTCCTAATTAAGAAAGGAAGGTCAAAGGAATCAGAGTTATAGCCAATAAGATTTGGAGAATTACAAGATGAAATATATGAAAAGAAGTCTTGGATTATTTTTCCTTCGTCATCACCAATGAAAGATTTTGTTTCTTGAGTATCAATATTATACACACAGATACAGATAATTCTTTCAATAAGATTATCTATTAAGTTCGTAGTTTCCAAATCGAAGACCAAACGAGTCATCTTTTTTTCCATCTCCCTTTTTTAATATGTATCTCTTTCATATATATATTGCTCTTTATTTATTTATCCTCGCACCGTTAATAACAAAACGCGCATTAAGAATTGAATGGTCTTGGGTTAATAAACATTATTATTTTTTACTAGTTATGAATTTTCAAGAAAAATTTGTAACTATCTTTATTAAGGATAGAGACGTTAAAAAGATGTGCTTGCAATCACAGTACGCCGATGAAAAAAGATTCATCACGAATCAAATCTCGGGTCCGCAAAGTGGTCATAGGGGCAAGCACACCTTTTTTAAATATGAATGAAATGATGTCATTATATAAATAATACAGAGTTTAAAGATTTTTCGGCCTTCACAGATGCCCTACAATCAACGATTTATCATCGGTTAATGATTTAATATGTCCTGTTATAAAGTATTTATCGTCGAGAAACTAAATTCCAAAATGATTTACTTTTCTTTTCTTTTTCATTATTGGCCTAGCTCTTCTATAAACTGTTCTTGTTCTTGGACCTCGCATAACATTACCAGCAACGTTTGCTAATATTGCCACTCCAAGAAGTCCTGCAACCGCATCTCCTAATCCATCTGTCATAATAAATTTAAGATTCTTTCCTTTATAAATATGGTTCATAAAATTTTTTATGTTCGTTTAGTTCGTTTAACCATGAGATTATTACGCCGGTGCATTTTAAAAGTTCACGAGGCCAAAAGGCTGTTTTTAAATTTCCTGAAGAGTTTAAAACGCCATAGAAAAATACCATAGAAAAGTATAAAAACTTTGAATACCTCAATATAATATCACCTCTTTTTCCCTAGGAGAGACGTTTAGTTGTTTACAGCTAAACCTCTCTTCTAGGGTTTAGAATATTATTATATTTCCTATGAATATTTTTGTGACACTTTTCACAACAAAATATTATTTTGTAAGGTTTTTTATAATCCAGATGATGTCTTTCTGTTGCCTGTACCTTTTTACAAATCTGACATAAAGGTAATTTCTTATATCTTCTCAATGCTCTTTTTCTAGCTCTGATTTTTATTTTTATTCCAGGAGTCTTATAATAATATTTTAATTGTTGTTTAAACAGTTTTGGTTTATGTTCCAAATAATATTTATGCATATATTCTTTTTGTTTTTCTGGGTTGAGTTTAGAACGATATTCTACTGCTTTTTTAAGGAGTCTGTTTTTATTTTTGATATAATAATCTTTCATATATTCTTTTAATTTTATCCTTATTTCTTCCAAGGTATTCTTTAACATAATTTATAAAAAAAAATAACAATAAATAAAGCTCCTATTAAGTTCAAATATTAATATTTAAACTTAAGATACCCTCTTGTCTGTCCATCTCCGGTGTCTTTTTCATAGTGCTTTATTGTAGCTTTCTTACCTTTCAACTCTTGAGGAGTTGCTGCACTGACATCTTTCATAAACTTGACAAGATTTGAATCTTTATTCAGTGGGTAACCGAGTAACTTACCTTCTTTATCTTGTATAAGGTTAAATAACTCACTGGCTTTGAAATCTATTTTAGACTCGCCTTCGCCAATTGATAGCAAAGTAGGTGATGAGATTTTAAGCACCCATTGCTTTATATGCTTTCCATCTGTTCCTAAAGGAGTATAATTAGAATCTACTTGAATAACATCCAATGTTTCAAGTTCTACTTGAGTATTGTGAAATTTTTTCAAGTCCACTGGTTCTCCACTTTTAATAGGTTTTAATCCTGCAATATCAATTTTTTGTATAGGGATTCCACTTATTTCCATTGTTTTACTTTCTATGACCTCCTTTCAATTGTTTAAGCATTTTATCAATAACATCAATCTTTTCTGAAATAACAAGACACTTGACACATAAGCCTTCTTTATTTTTTAAAGCACATATTGATTTGCATTTAGAACATCTATAACCATTCCATATCGGGTGCATTTTCAAATCTTCATATTCAAAATAATTCCAAGCATCATGAGTATAAGAATTAGATAAATCGTTTTTATATTTTTCAGCCCAATCCACTATTTTTCCACTATTCATTTTCATCATTCCATCCTCATTTCGGATTAATTCTTAAAACACTCTAAGTATATAAATTTAATTGTTTTTGCTATTTTAATCGCTTTGACCGTCGTGAAATTGTAATCTCAGTAACTATTTTATTACAATGTACGCATTTCCACCTTGGTTGTGTGTAACTCTCGTTATCGTCATTTATTTCAGTATAATCTAAAATAATTCTATCATCACAACATTTACTTCTAAACTGGTTCATCTGCATCTTTTTTCCTTGCAAAATATGGAAGCCCGTCTTTTATTTCACTCCAATCTTGTTCTTCAAGAGAAACAAATTTCTGAACATCTTCTTTACCGTCGGTTGTTTTATCAATCCATTGTTTGTCACTTAAAACAAAAGACATTATATCATATTCATATATTCTTTTAATGGTTTGATTTTTATATTCAAATCTTATTTTCTTTGCTCCGAGTTGAAGAATTACAAAATCTAAAACACCTATACTTACTCCAAAACCTTTATATTTTATCATAACATGTTCAGGCTTTCTTTCAGTAATAAATATATCACCATCCATATGACCTACGTCTCTTCCTCTGAATATAACTCTATTACCTGTATGAGACATCTTGGCCACCACCTAATACTTCATTTCGACTCAAATATACTCCTATATACCAAGTTGCAAGGATTGCACCAAAAAGAACTGGTGTTCCCCAAGATATTCCTTGTATTTTATTAACAGCTGCATAAATACTAGCACCAAATGAAGATAAAAGAAATACATGTAATGGAATTCTCATAATAATACTTATAACTCGCAATATATCCATATTATTTAATCGAACCTAGTCTTTTTAAATTCTTCTTCTTTCATTGTCAATTTTGTATCAACTGGTTTATCTAATGTATATTTATCAACATTATATCCTGGGCCAAGTTTTATATTTAATTTTTTCTCTCCGTTCTTCTTTGTAGTTGTAATAATAGTTGAATGTTTTTGTTTAGCCATTGTAGTGACTATAGTTTTAGGTTCTTCATCTTCTTCATCATCAGAATCATCTTCATCATCAGAATCATCTTCATCATCAGAATCATCTTCATCATCAGAATCATCAGAATCATCATTCCCAGTTAATTCAGTATATTTTAGGATTCTACTAATTATCATTATTACAATTATTAACATTAATCCTCCAAATACATACGGAACAAAATTAAGCATATTATTCAAATCTTCACTTATCGGAGATGGTGTAGATGTAATATTTAGAGCGTTTTGTATTTGTTGAGTTAACATAGGAAATAAAGCTATTGCTGTAATAAGAACTATAACAGTAGCAGCAACCCATTGACCTATCATTTTACATTATCACCGGCCTGAAAGAGGCATAAAGAAGTACGAATCCAACAATCATTAATACTGCACCTAGTAAAGCCCAAGGCCAATTCTCACTCCATCCAAATAAAGATACTTGGGCAAGATTATAAATCATAATTATTGCGCCAATCAATTCAACTATTGCTCCGATTATTACATGTGAAATCATTTTTTAGTCAACCTCTTCAATCTTCCATCCTCTATCATATGTGGCCTTCATTCTTATTTCCTTTTTTTATTATATCATTAAAACAATGAATATGTAAATCCCCTATACCACACATCTTTCTTGAATGATTAAATTTATTAATAATATCTCCGACTTCAACACATTTGACATACTTTTCCTTTGATGGAATTTCCTTTTTGCAACGGTCACAATTACGAACTCGCATTATATCCAGTTATATTATTTATCCTCCCATTCATCTTATCAACCATTCCTTGTAGTCTATCTAAAATCTCTCCAATCTTCTGTCCATTAACCTCGACATTCATTGAATCAACTTTTACTTTGTCTACGATTTGTGTAGCATATTCTGCTACATCTTTTATTCCGGCTTGATATCCATAAACATATCCTACGAATATTCCGAATATGAAGAATAATCCTGCAACTGCAACTAACCAAATTGTTTTCATTTTACCTCCTCTTGTGAAGCATCAGTTAATGTTTCAATCATCATGTTTGATAGTTGCGTTTTACCTAATGATATATTTCCTTCGGCCTTCAATATAGGTTGGTCTGGAACATCAATATTAAGTTTGAGATTTATTGCCAACTCTGATGCCTTGGTAAGAGGGCGAAGTTTTCTCACACAACGACAGTTGCCAGTTTTAACATCTACAACGAGCCAAGTATTAATTACCTTTTGAACCATCTTTGCCTCCTAAGAAATGAATTTGTAAATTACCTTTAGTCTTCTCGTACTCACGCAAGATATCTCTATGATGGTTATAGAGCCACTTTGTTAAATCAATATGGTTTCTATTGAATCCTACAAGTAACTTAATCAAGTCTTCTTTACTGAACTCATTCATTAGCTCTGTAGCTACTTCTTTATCTATCTGTTTTTTTGTTAACTTCGGTTTTTCCATTTGTTTCTCCGATGCTATATATCGGCAGCATCTTTTCCATACAGAATTAAATAAAAATAAAATAATAAATCTTTTGTTTAGGCTTCTGTTCTTTTCATCTGTATAAGTTTGATATCATAAATCTTTCCAGATATATATTTATCTTCTTCTTTCTCTTTGGCTTCTCTTTCTCTTTCTTTCTTACCTTTCATAGCTTCACCAATCTTGTGGAAAAAGTTGTAAGCCATTGGGCGCTTCTTGCGGCCAAATTCATAATCTTCTTCTTCAAGTTGTTCTCTCAATGATTCGTCTATAATCTCTTGGGCCGACTTGTCTTCATCTTTCTTTTCAGTTTTAGTGAATGTACGATAGAGCAACCACAAAGTCATTATGAAGAGGGCGGCCACAGGCAACCATATCCATAGGTCTGGATTTTCTTGGCCGATATTATAAAATGTAGTAATTAATTTGTAATAAGCATCTTGCATCACACTCGCAAACTTTTCAGAGTTGATTCCTATCTGGTCCCGGAATAAGTCATCATATCCGTATTTTGATTGATATGCTCCAAGCATGATTATCAAAAGGAAAAGCATAGGTATACAAACCTGTACAAAGAACCCAATTACAAATCTAAATATTCTTTCTGGGAAGAATCTGAATCTATGAAAAAACTCAAATCCAAACCAAACAATTGCAAAGAAGGTGGCAACTTCAGCAACGGCCCATAATATTCCAGTAGATGCTAATTGTTCTTTATTAAAATAAATAAAGTTACCAGTCATAATAATATCTATAATCAAAAATATTACATCAATACGAATTTCTTTTTTCTTCTTCTTTTCATCGTCGCTTAATTCACTTTTGATGCTCTTTACTCTTTTCAGAATAACAAACATAACCACAAATGATGCAAAGAATACAGCAATTAATAAAACAGTATATCCCCATGATGGACCCATAAGTTCCATAAGGCCCATAACTCCAAGACCCATTCTAATATGAAATATTATTGTAACAAGCAAAGCACCAAGTAAAGATATGATTAAAGAACTTTTCTTTTTCTTGTTTTCTTCAATATCTAGAATATCATTATCACTTTGTATTATTCCTTTCATTTAATTATCCTGTGGAATTTGTGGATGTTATTGTCGAAACCACTGCTGCTATAGGAGTTTCACGCATATCTACTATTGGATTTACAGTATTCCCATTCACTTGGCTTACTTGGCCGTTCCATTTTGAAATCCATTGTAATGTTACATAATTAGAGCCACCCGCTCTATTCAAAGCTTCTGTTTGTATCTGGATAGCTTCTGCTTCTCCTTCGGCTTGCGCAACTCTCTGTTCAGCCTCATACTTAATCTGTTCGAGTTTATTCTTGGCAGCTAGAGCATTTTGTTCAGCAGTTACTTTGTTTTCAATAGCAACGGTAAAACTTTCTGAGAATTTGAAATTGATAATTGATATTTCTTCTACTATAATCCCTCTTGGTTGTAATCTTTCTATAAGGAGTGATTTCATCTTTTCTCTTACCGCATCTCTTTTTGTCACAAGTTCTTCGGCGGTAAACTGTGCAGTGATAGCTTTATTCACTTCTTGCTCCAAAGGATAAATAATCTTATTAGAATAATCCATACCAATATCACGATATAATATTGGAACATTATCTCCAACCAATCTATAATTGATTGCTATTTTAGTATTAACATCTTGTAAGTCTTTTGAGGCTGCAGTAAGTTCAGCTTCATATTTTTGAGTCTGAATATCCATCTTAACTATCTTTTGAACCAAAGGCCATTTGAAATGTAAACCTTCTGATTTAGGAACAAGGTCTGGATTTCCGAAGGTGAGTAATACTCCTCTTTGCCCAGCTTGAATGATATAAAAAGAACCAAATAAAATTATTAGAATAAATATTCCTAAAACTACCAAACCTATTCCTTTGAATACGGTCTTCTTCACTTGTTCTTCATCATCATAGTCTCTCATTATATATATCTCGCTAACTCCTTTTCAGGATTAAATAGTACTGTATGGGATGTTTATATATCTTTGCTTTTAGGTATTACGGCCTTTTTGCCGATGAGCTTTCCGAAGACAGTTCTTTTCTTTGAACTATATCCTGACCATAGCCCATTAGGAAAATTTGTTTTAACATCGATATCCGTACTAACTTCACTTTCATCCAATCCTATGAGAATAGTTGACGCCAGGGTGACCTTTCTTAATTTATCAACAAACTTTTTGAATTCTTCTGATTCTTGAATTTCAGTTATAGCATTTTTTTTATTTAATCCCTTTTTACAATCTTCACATATCGCCCAATCAATAACTCCTATAGAAGCTGGAATCATTTTTTTCTGACCATAAAATGTATTATAAGGAGTAGCATAACGAGCAGCGTTCGCAAGCGTATTATAACCAATGTTTTGAACGCTTTGAGATGGATTAATTTTTTTTTCTTCAGGAGATTCAAAATCTAAAGTTCCCATTTGAATTCTAAATAAATAGGAACATCCAGTGCAAAGCGTTGCTTCACAACCCATACAACGATATTTTGCTAATCTATCTTTACATTTATCACAAATTTCTGTAGTTTCACTTGGCTTCATATATTCCTCCTTTTGTTTTAATTATCCATTCTACAATTTCATGTGTTGAGGCTCCTGTAAAATCTTTACATCCATCTTTTTCGTTTCCATAACTATTCTCATCGCCCCACCAAACCGTTCCTTTCCAAGAAAATAATTTAAAATCTTCGACTTTAATCGATAAATAATCTCTAAAATTATTAATGAATAATAACCAATTATCTATTCTACATTTATTCATAGCAAAATCTGTTCTCTCATCATCACCAAATCCATAACCTGACATATCAAATCCAGAGTATGCTCTTGGGTCATTACTTGTTTGCGATTCAAGAGCCCGTAATATTTCTATTTTTTCATCCCATATATCTAATGGTTTAGGTTTAATACTTAATCTTTCTTCTATCACTTCACTTAGTGTTGACATCTTTACCCTCCAATATCCAGTTGAGTTGGTTGATTAATCTTCTTTCAACCCTTTGAGTGAGTTGGCTCTTGCAATGGCCACACATATATTCAAAGTCACAAGGAATTTCTTTCTTAAGCAATTTCCTATTATTATCATCATAGTACCAATGATTATGATTCTTACCACAAGGTATACCTCTATAATACTTATCCCGTAGCGTCTTTATCTCTGCTTCAATTTGTTCTTTTGTTTTCATTTTCCTTGTTTTCATTTTCCTTCTTCATTTCATCCTTGATATATTTTTTCATTTCATCATTTGCTTCTTGCATATATTTATAAAAATCTTCTTTATCCATCTCGACAGAATCAGAAAAATGTTTTGCAACTCGGATGGTGAACAATCTAGCAATTTGATTCTTAGTCATTTCTTCTTTTATCTCGTCGTTAATTTCAACGTATTCTTTTTGTTTTTCTTTCATTGTCGCTTTTGACTGTCGCTTTTATTCTTAAATAGATATATACCTAATCCAATCCATGAAGCTAACCCTATACGATAACTCCAAAGTTCTATTCCAGATAAACAATCCCCATTAATAACTTTTATCATTTCTGGAAGTGTTAACATGCAGCCTAAAAGAATTAATATCCCAAGCAAAGCGCCGAATAAATCATCTTTTCTTTTCGATGTTTTCTTCATCCTTTTCCTCCTTCTAATCTCTTTGTTAATTAGTTTTCTTTTCATTCCCATGTTGAATCTGCTCCTTTATTATTTCTAATAGTTTGTATGCACCAGAATAAAGAAGAGGCAATTCATGTGGTGGTATTCTATCAATAGAACCATATTTACGAATCATATTAACTCGTTTTTGAGATATGTTTTCTAAAGCAACGTCTATAATTTTTCCAGCTCTCATTCTTTCTCTTCTTTTCACATCTTGAAATTCTAGATAAATATGATATCCAATTATCGCGCATTTAGAAGAACAAAACTGTTGTTGTGTTATAGGAAACTTTCCGGACTTATCTTGTTTCATGGCTTTCTTTTTTCTGAAAAATCCTATCTTTTCTTTACACGTTGAACAAAATTTAAACTTCATCCCATCAATCATCTTTTCACCTCCTTCAATTTTTTTATTTTTACTTTTGATAAAAACTTTTTACATGTACATTTAATAAATGTACATTTACCAATTTTATTTTTAGTCATTCCAATTTTATTTTTAGCCATTATTCTATTACATTTACCAACTTTTCCTTTTGGTGTAAGATGGTGCCACCAGCCATGCTTGCATTCGCAAATTTCATCTTCAGTATATGTAAATCCACCTAGAAATGCTGATGATGCTTTAATTTGCTTTGAGTCAATATATTTATAACAATTACAACCTACAAATGTGCATTTACCTCCACATTGCCATGTCTCGTGATACCATATCGTGTGACCACATTTACATACTTTATTCTGGTTATGTGTTAATTTCATGTGAAATTTATTTTAAGGAAACCTTTAGTAGGTTTCTTTTTAAATTTAAATGTCGCTTTCCATAAGTATACATTTGGAATTAATGTTTTCTTCTTTCTAAACAACCCTTTTGTTTTTATATACTTAATGTCATGCTCACGAATATCTACTTCAGTTAAATAATCTGCAAACTCTTCTTCAGCTTCATAATCAAGATATATATTTGAGAAAAGAGGTATCTCTATCTGCAATGAGTCTGGACATTCGGTAAACATTGCTTGCCAATGTTTATTGTGGATTACCTTGTTCCAAACTGGGTAACCTATCTTTCCCCATTTAGATTTACGTACAATGAATGCAAGAATCTTTCCATATGTATATATCAAAATAAAATAAAGTATTATTCCAATGAAACAGACAAAAAATGTTCTCCAAATCTGAGAATTAGTTTCTGGTCCATGAACAATCCAATTATATCCTAAACCAGTTCGTTCATATGAAAAAAAATAATATCTGGTTATATTGTCGCAAAATAAATTTATACCAGTTGTATCAAGTGTAATATTATTCATAAGAACTTTACCTTTACAATTATTAGGATAATCTGGTTTAATAGAAAACATGAATAATACAAGTAAAGCCATAATTGTAACAATAGTTAAACCGATTGCTGGCAATGTAATTCCGGAACTTTTCCAAAGGTTTTTTATTTGTCTTTCATTATCCGGATATTCAAAATTAATAGTCGGTTCTTTTCCATCTTTTGGATACCTGATTAAAATTTTTGAATTGATTGGAAAATCGCCTATCTTTTTAGTTATCATTTCCAATTTTTACCAGATTTAATTAAACCAATTGCCGTAGGAGAAACATTATATTGTTTAGATAGTCTAGTAATTAACCCATGATTATATCCTATTAATTCATTTTTAATCTCTTTAACAATATTCCAATTCAATTTGGCCGAGTTACTATTTTTACCATTTTTATTTGTCCAATAATTTTTTCTACATTTAATCGCACTGATAGTATTAGGTGATATATCATATTTTTTAGATAATTCTAATAAATGTCCCCTTTTAAAATTGAGTAATTTCTTTTTAATTATTAGCACCTCATTAAGAGTTAATTTTGACATGGGATTTTTTTCTCCCGTTAAAGTTCTGCCACACTCTTTTTTATATTCTTCATTTTCTTTATGACTTCCAGCTTTAAGATGTAAAGGATTTATACAACTAGTATTATTACAAGTATGCATAACTTCTTCTTTTGGTTCATAACCATTATAATTGTAAAAAACCCATCTATGTAGTAACCATGTTTTACCTCCTCTTCTTATAGAATGGTATTTTTGATTTATACCTCTTGAATTGCCTGTCGCAATTAAGCACCCTTCAGAATTATATTCAGCCTTAATTGGCCGTTGTAAATATTTTTTATTCACATAAAACTTACAATCATCTAAGCCTCTATTCCATAAGACAGAACGACAGCCTCGTCTGGCACAACTTTTAGGTTTTATTGTTCCAGGTTTTGTATTCCATTCATAATCACAAATTTTACATTTAAATTGTTTCATTTTATATCTATTTATCTAAATAATTATCTTCAAGTTCAGTTTGATTCAAAATATGTTTTTATTCGGATATTCGTTTGTTACGAAGACTCCACAAGCTTACACCCTTTACCTTTGGATTTTGGTGGCCTCTTATAGCAACCCTTGCCGCAGCCTCTTCTTCTTCATGAAGTGCTTCAGCGGCATACTCCTGGCGTTTTTGTGTAATCTTCTTTTCCTCATCACAATAAGGGAAAGGAGATTTGTGTCCGTGTTTATGTTTATAGCCCATATCACGAATAGTCAAACCGGCTTTATAAATATGGTTTAATTATTTATATTTATTTATTTTACTCTGATTCTAATTCACAAATCGGGTCGCCGAGTAATTTTCCCTTCTTCTTTGATTTTTTATTTTCTTTCTCAGTATCTTCAGAACTTTTATCTGCCATTGTTTAATTATTTAACCTCCTTACATCTTTAAAATATAAATCATTTTTCATTTTCATTAAAATACTAATTAATATAAACTTTATAAATCTTTTGAATCCTTTCCTTGCCTTTCCGAACCTTACATTACTTCACAGGGCCGCGCCGGGCAGGACCTTACGAAACCAGCCGGACATTACCAAATAAATATGAATATAACAGGCAGTTGGCCACCATCATTCTCTCCACTCCGAAGAGTCGCAAAGAGTCTGGGGCCGCTAGTACCTGCCGTCACGAATGACTATGAATCCTTACCTTGCGTCACCTGGCATGACCTAACCTGTCGCTACCCCACGAGGGCTAACCAAGTGAATATGAATCCAAACCTTACCATACCCCGCAACGCGACGCCATCCCGAGCAGCAGTTTGCCATAAATATGAATCCTTGCCAAACCGAACCGAACTTGACTTAGCAGCGCCATAACGGGCCTTGAATATAAAAATCCTAGCCAAACCTTACTTAACCTAGCAGCACCGTGACGGACCTTACTTGACGATAGCTGAAATATGAATCCATAAACTCACCTGGCCTTACCCGACCTCGCATGACCGTGCCTCTCATCGCATTAGCAAATATTAATTTGTACCAAACCGCGATATTCCTTCGCGATTATATCCACCACGAAGTAACGCATTAACACATTACTTCAATAACCTTTAGTTAATGTCCATCAGGCTTAGCTTATATGATGATGTAATGGTGGAAAATTAAAAGCGACGACGGGATTAATGAGGGATGAGGACGATTGTAAATCTAAAATAAATTTCAAATCTACATTATCTTTGTATAAACCCTTGGACATATTACTAGAGGCCCTAACCGTCAATCGAGTGTCTATAAGAAAACTTTCATTTTGCTCAAGACTATATGTAGAAAATATTATACATTTTTTATTCATATTTATTTTACAAACATTAAATATATAAACTTTTCGTATTTGATATTTAATGATAACTAGAAAAGATATTGAAAAATCTTTAATTGACATCTGTTTAAAAGTGACAAAAAATAACAAAGGTTGTATAATAGTTTTAATGGATAATCTAATTGAGTATGAACCTTTATTTCCTCAAGATGTAATTAAATTTAATATTATAGGTTCCGAAAGAAGGGCAGAAGCATTAGCTTTACTTGATGGTGCTTGTATTGTAAATCCTCAAGGTGAAATGATTGGATATGGAATGAATATAAAAAATATTAAAACATATAAAGGATTTGGAATGCGCCATAGTTCTTCATATACGGCATCTCTTAAAGGCAATAAAGTTTTTATGACATCTGAAGAGGATAAGAAAGTTAAGATATGGCAACATGGAAAAATAATTATGCAACTTGATGCTCTTGAAAAAGGAATAGAAACTAAAACATCTGAAGCTGCAAATATGTTAGAATCTCTTGGCTTTGGTTCTCTTGCGACAATATCTTCAACATTACTTGCTCCAGCAGTTCTTGTCGGAGCTGGTATCGCAATTATTCCAGGAATAATTATTTTTGGAACAGCGCACTATGTTGCTAAACATATTGTGAATGGTTTAAATTCTAAATAATTTCATAAAGCATTTTATGATTACTTTATGATTATTTTATGATTACTTTGTGAATAATTTTTTTTTTCTTAAATTCACTAGTTAAATATATTATATCTTTAATAAAAATAACCATGCAATATATAAGAAAAGGTATTCCTGTTCCATATATAATAGCATCACCAATTGAGAAATAAATTTCATATTTATTTACAAATATTACGTGCATCATATCTGTAAAAATAAAATTTTTCACTTGAGAAGAATCATTGAATATAAAATGTCTTTGACTTGTAAAAAAATAATTATTTGTATAAACAGGCATCTTACCTCCATTTTTAGAAATAGTTAGTATATTAAAAAACGCACCTATTAACATTAAATTTATACATATCAATCCGATTATTGCTCTTTTTTTTAATATCTCTATTCTCTTTTTATCTATCATAATAATTTATAATTTATCGATGTTAATTATTTATTTTCATTCAATATCCTTTAACCGTCAATCTCTTTTTTAAATCTTCTATCTTCTTTTTATTTTCAGGTAACGCTAGATTATAATTTCCTGAATAATCTTTTGGAAAAGATGTTCTGCTTAATGTTGGAATTATCATCTTTGGAAGATTAAAGTTTATTTTCCAGTTGCAACCACAAAATTCACAATTCACAATATCACCATTTATTCCAATCGCAACTTCGACAGGACATTTATATTTATAATTTTCTAAAGCACAAGGCCCGCTTTTAGATTGAAATTCTAAATCTTTGCCACACTTTGGACATGCAATAAAAAATGAATCAAATACACCCATTACATTACTCTCTGCTTTCTAAGTTGTTTAGTTACTTCTCCAATCATTGCCGCTCCAATTAATATAGTGATAAAAGCGCTTACTAAATCTCCTAGATTCCCTAGATTAAATCTTGAATATTTTATAGGAATCTGATTATGCACCATTTTCTTTTGTTGGATATAGTTACCGTCGAGATGTAAATTATTATAATTATGTTCCATATGATTTAATCGAACTTTAACTCCATTTGAATATAATATGGTGTAAGCTTTCCATTATAAATTCCTTGCATAGAAGAATAAGTGCCAATAAAATCTTGTCTAAAGTCTTGAGGGAATTTTTTAAGTTCCGTACAGCCAGAAAGAAGAAGGAGAGCCAACAAACCTGTTATTTTTTTTAATGCCATTTTTATATCAGAACTACCATATTTAATAACTTTATTGTTTATGCATTAAAATGGACACAGAAGATTTATCGTATAAATCTCTAGAAAATACATTATCGGCACTCTACAGAGCTTCTAATGACTTAGATGGGCATTTTAAAGAACAGTTGAGACCTGTGATAACTTATTATAGTAGACTTTATGTACAACTAACTGGTCAAGAATATGCACGTGGTTATGTAGACCATGAACGTATTCCAAATAAACCTCCAATTTTACCTAAAAAATCAGCCTGAAAAATCGTTGAGAAATCGCAGATAAATCTGCTCTTTCTCCGGCGTTTTGCATTTATGCAAAACGATGCAAAACCGATACGAAACTTACTAAAAACCCTAGTAATAATTATAAGAAGAGTAATAAGTAACTACACTTTCTCCGGCGTTTTTACTAGTCCAGCTCAGCTCAAACTTTATAGCAAAGCTTAAAGGTTTAAGCTAGAATTCAACATGAATTTTAAAAATGCATTTTCTTGAATGCATTTTTCGATTTCTGCAGAAAGACCGGCGTTTTGAATCTTTGGTTCATAAGACCTCCTTTATTTTAATTTATCATCGCTAAAATCAAAAATATGATATAAAATATAACCGGCGTTTACACGCGTAATAACATGTAACGACAGACTATCTTAAAAGCATATAATTCACATATCATCTTCTCTACATAACCATCTACCTTCAACTATATCTAAATCATCTTCCAAAAAGAATTCACCGCATTCTTCACAGGGTCGTTTGTTGTGTCTGCGGTGGTCCTGGTTTAATTTCGTTTTTTTCATAAAATGGTTTGAGATGAGAGATGAGATGAGTAAGCTCAATATCAGATACTTTTAAACCAGCCCTTTTAAATTCATCCATTGTGCAATATCTTAACCCAGCTTGTTTCTTTGAATGTTTTGCAAGACCAACTCCAACTCCTTTTCTATTTGGTATAAGATAATGTCTTCCTTTACCGTATTTTTCAGAGATTTGATATTGTATTGACGTCTTGAGTTTATAATCATTTAAATCTGTAACATTATATTCTTGTGTTCCAAGAGTTGGCTCTTTCTCTAATATTATTTTTATCTGCTCTTCTAATTCTTTTTTTGTAAATGGTATTGTAAGTGTATTGATTATTATAGGTTTCATATATATTTCAAATAATTTCATAACTGCTGCTGGAGTATTTGTATTTAGTAAAGTTGATTTGTATTTAATTTCATCTTTCTGGGTGACAAACAGATAACAGTTCTTTTGTACAAACCAAATCATTTTTATTTCCTCTTCAATGCCCATTTTGAATGTGTCCATTGGAAATGGAAGATACTTCATTG
>Ga0315286_10000126_pt1 | contig 53514 bp, 42 predicted proteins | sample YL17G10_0_MG_FD_205038 | JGI IMG/M metagenome (GOLD analysis project Ga0315286, IMG submission 205038) | Sediment microbial communities from Yellowstone Lake, YNP, Wyoming, USA - YL17G10_0 | ecosystem: Environmental > Aquatic > Freshwater > Lake > Sediment | place: USA: Wyoming | collected...
GAATCGTTTTCTGTGTGTTCTTGTATCTCATCACCGACGTCATCGAGATCACGCGAAGCGCTTTGATCTGCGAGAGTTCCTTGATGATCGCTTCGGTCATTCCGTCGGAGAAATAGTCCTGCCCGGGATCGGCGGAGAGGTTCCGGAGCGGGAGAACGGCGATCGAAGTGATCGGCTTTTCCTGGGGTTTGGAAAAATACGTCTTCCCCAGGAAGATGGCGAGAACTACTGCGGCGATGACGACCCCAAACCCCACCCACACGCGCGGCCTCGAGGCGCGCCGACGAGCGGCAGTCCCAACCTTTGCGGCTTCCATCCGGAAGCTTTCTTTCAGAAGATCAAGATCCGCCGCCAGCTCACTCATCCGCTGGTATCGATCCGAAGGGCTTTTGGCCAGGGCCTTGGAAAGGATCTGCTCGAGACCCTTCGGTGCTTCGGGGAGCAGACGGCCCACGGGCTCGGCCATTTGGTTTATTATCGAATAGATGATCGCCTGCTCATGCTCGCCCCTGAAGGGCGGGCTTCCCGTCACCATCTCGTAGAGCACCACGCCCAACGACCAGATGTCGGAGCGCTGATCCGTCTCTTCCCCCTTCGCCTGCTCCGGCGACATGTACATCACCGTCCCCACCGTCGTCCCCGTCCTCGTGAGCCTCGTCTGTGTCGCCAACTTCGCCAACCCAAAATCGACGATCTTCGTGAGACCATCGCTTGTGACAAGAATGTTCCCCGGCTTCACGTCCCGGTGGATGATCCCTTTCTCGTGGGCCTTCGCCAACCCCTTGGCTGCTTGACTCGCGATGTCAACCGCCCGGTCGAGGTCGAGCGGGCCTTGTTTGACCATCGCCTGGAGCGATGCTCCCTCGTAGCAGGGCATGACGATGAACATCTGTCCTTCGGGGGTCTGGTCAATCTCGTGGATCGCGCATATGTTCGGGTGGTCGAGCGCGGAGACGGCGTGTGCTTCGTTCACGAAACGCTGTGTGGCGTCGTCGTCGCTCACATGGGGAGGGAGAAACTTGAGGGCAACGAATCTGTGGAGCTTGAGGTCCTCGGCCTTGTAGACCACACCCATCCCGCCCTCGCCGAGCTTCGAGAGGATCTTATAGTGAGATACAGTTTGACCGATCATCCGGTTCCCCCTGAGAGATCGGTGCATGGCATGAAGAGCTTCAGTTGAGGATAGTGATCTGCACCAACGGATATTGTAGCAGGAACAGTGGGATGTTCAAAGGGTGTAGTTGGCTGAATGGCAAGATGTTGCCGAGAAGATAATCGTTGGCTCTCCGCGGTGGACGAAGCTAGAACTCATCTCGCGGTCGAAGGTCGAAGATAGAACTGGCTCCCCGGGGAAATGCGATATCACGAACTCCTCGGATACCACTCACAAAAACACATCGTGAAACAGCGCTATCCCGACTGACGCCAACCATCCACTTGACGGGGAGAAACTTGAGGGCCACCGTTCGCTGGAGCGTGAGGTCCTCGGCCTTGTAGACCACACCCATCCCGCCCTCGCCGAGCTTCGAGAGGATCTTGTAGTGGGAGATCGTTTGACCGATCATCGCGCCCCCGCGGGGTGTCGACCGTGCGTTTGAAGTAGGTCTAGCCGTCGTTGATCATCTGCACCAGCGGGTATTGTAACAGGAGCGCGGAGATTTTGCCAATGGCTCAGACCGGCAGCGTGCGGAGAAAGTTCGCGGCGTCGATCACGTGAACGTCGCCAGCCATCCCTGGCTCCTCGCAGTCCCTGACAACCTGGATCTTGTGGGGCGCCTTGAGCCGTTTGGCAAAGTAGCTCAGGGCGGGACTCGGAGCTTTGTCGGTCAGCTTCGTCTCGAGCAACACCCACGGTTTCCGGTTCAGCGTGAGTAGGAAATCCACTTCCCGTTTCTCTCTGTCTCTCAAATAGTGGAGCTCGAGATGCGGAAGCCCCCAGTCCTGCGTGAAGTGACACCACTTCAGAAGATGACTCGCCATCAGGTTCTCGAAGCGGGCCCCTTCCTCCGCAATCTCCGACCAATCCCAGAGGTAGAGCTTCGGCTCCTTGCGTAGAGACCGGGCCATCTTTCCCGCGAACGGTCGGATTAGATAGAGGAAGTACAAACGTTGGAGATGATCCGTCCACTGACGAACTGACTCGATGGCGACCTGCAAGTCCTCGCGAAGCGAGTTGTACGAGAGCACACCGCCCGCGCGGAGAGCAAGGAGCTCGATCAGTTCCTCCACGTGCGAGAGCATCCGGATGCGCGTCAGATCACGCAGGTCCTCTTTCACGATCAAGGTCCGGCGCTCCCGGAGCCAGAGGCGATGCCGTCGTTCGTTTCTCTCCAGGAACGGCTCGGGAAACCCTCCCCAGCGCAGAAGGTCCGAGAGCGCCCTCCGCGCCGCCGCGGGAGCGGGTCCTGAGAGATTGAGGAGAGAAGCCATGGTGACCTCGGGAACCTGATCGAGCGACGATCCTCGCGGATCCACGACTTCCCTTACAGACAGTGGATGCAGGCGATACTGATGATACCGTCCCAGCAAGCTGTCCCCTCCCCTTTGGTAGACGTCCAGTCGTCCGCTCCCCGTCACCAATAGATCCATGCGTTCCTTGCGCGTGTCCCAGAAACCTTTGACGTAGTTTTTCCATCGAGGATACTTGTGAATCTCATCCAGCACGACAAGCGGTCTTCGCCCCGCGCGTTTCGGCCGGTACGCGTCCAGAAACGCATATGGGGCGTTGACGAACTCGCGGCGCCACTCCAGGTCGTCCCAACTCCGATAGAGGTCTTTCGACTTTCGTTTCTCGAGCAGGGCCCTGGCAAGGGTCGTCTTCCCCACCTGACGCGGCCCCACCACGAACGCAATCTTCCGATGGGGGAAATGCGCGAGATCGAGGAGGTTTCCGAGGGTTCTGTTCATACGACTATCTTCTATATATATAGAACATTGTCAAGACAACTTTCTATGTTGACCTAAGATTGTCGTGGATGTTTCTTGCGGGAAAGAACTGGCTCCCCGGGGTGGTGTCTGGGAGCGCGGTGTTGTGGGATCGGATCCGGCTGGAGTGGGCGCGAAAAGCGAGAGGCCGTGTCACCCCAACGTTGCCTGCTGCCGCCTGAGTGAAGTGATGACTTCGTCGATCATCTTCACCCGTGTTATTTCTCTTCCAACAGCCGGCGAAATCTCGGATTGTTCCGGATCGGATCCCACAGCGGGTCGACGCGGAGCAGCCCTGGCGAGATATACGACGGTATCGATAACAGCGTTTCGATCTGATCGATTGCCGCCTCGTACTTGCCGCATTTCATGTAGATTTCCGCAAGGCTGTAGACGAGTTCGGCACCCACAACGGCGTCCTTGGACACCGGGATCATTCGGACGGCTTCTTCTCCTTCGCGGATCGCTTCTTCGCAGCGACCGAGCCCTGCGTACGCAAGCCCCTGATCCGCATGGTAGACGGAGATATAGGCCGATTGCGGGTTCGAGCGTATGATGCGTTCGAAGTAAACCCTCGCAGAGTCGTAGCGGGCGGCTGCTGATCTTCGGTCTCCCTTCGCATCACAGATCAACCCCTGGGCAAGACGAGTGGTGGCGATGATCGATGGCTGTTCACCGCGAACCTGCTCCATGCGTCCCGATGCGAACGCATCGAATACCTCCGCGAAAATCTCTGGGACAAAACGAAACGCGGAGGTATACATGTGCCCCGCATTCACTTCCGATTCCGCGGCCTCGGCGACGTCTGTTCGACGTGACATCTCCGACCACACCTGCTTCGCTGCAGCAACGTCACCGTCCCTGGCCAACAAGACGTGTGCTTTCAGGGCGTAGGCATGGGAGATCTGTGGTGCCAGCGAAATCGCCTGGTTGCAAGCTTGTTCCGCTTCATCGAAGTGGCGCACGCCCGTGTTCGTGAATCCGAGAAAATCAAAGTATACGTTGTAGCTATGAGGCATCAACCGACGCGCGTCCTCGAATTGATCCAGGGCCTCCTCCCATTTTCCCAGACGTCGCAATGTCACACCGACGGCTTGCGAGGCATCCCCGCTCGGCCCAAGACTCTGTGCCGTCTCGAAATGCGCGAGGGCCTTGTCGAACTCGCGGTGGGCGTAGGCGACGTATCCCAGCGCGACATGGGTCTCCGGGAGATCGGGTCCGAGCTCTGCCGCCCGCTTTGCCGCTTCCGCTTGTTGCGTGAGCGCTCTCGGTTGGTCAAAACGCCAGTAGAGAACGAAGTCCGCCATCGCCAGCCCCGCCCACGCCTCGACGAATCGGGGGTCCAGTGAAACAGCGGTCTCGAAAAGCTGGACGGACAATTCCGCATCGGCCACGCCTCCAAACCTGTAGTAATAGTCGAACCCCCGCAAGTAGTCTTCGTACGCCGCGAGGTTCTCTGTGGGTCTCTTTTCAATCGCGCGGCGCTCGGGCTCCAAGAGAGCAACGTCCAACTGTGTCGCCACTTTCCGGGCGATATCCGACTGGACACGGAACACCTCGGCCATGTTATCGTCGTACGTATCCGCCCATACGTGTGTGTCGTCGGCGACGCGAATGAGCTGGGGGATCACACGCACGCGGCTCGCCGGATTCCCGGGTCTTTCCCGCTGAACTGTCCCTTCAAGGATGTAATCCACACCCAGCTCACTCCCGATCTGCCGGATCGATTTGGTGGTCTTCTTGTATTGCATCGCGCTCTGACGCGAAATGACCCCGAGCCCACTCACACCGGCCAGACGGGCCGTGATCGCATCCGTGGTCCCGTTGGCGAAATATTCATCGTCCGGCGAACCCAGGTTTTCAAAGGGCAGGACGACAATCATCTTCCGATGGTCCGCGGCGCGTTGCTGGTGAGGCGGCGTTGCGGGCCCGAACAAGCGGGGGATAATTGCCAGACCGAGAGCGATGACGACCACAACCACCGCCCCGGCGATTATGACCGTGCTTTTCAAGCGGCGTTTATCTCTTCGTTCCGGAAGCCCGTGGGTCAGCGTCGACGAACCAAGGGCCCGTAGATCAACCAGCATATCGTCGATGTGCTGGTAGCGTTCCTCTCGATCCTTTGCCAGAGCTTTGCTCACAACCCGCTGGAGATCGTCTCCCGCTTTCTCATTGAAGCGGGCCACAGGCGGCGGTTCGTCGTGGATGATCGAGTACAAGAGCGCCGATTGATGCTCGCCTCTAAACGGCAGCTTGCCCGTGAGAAGCTCGTACAGTACAACACCAAAGGAGAAAATGTCGGAACGATGATCGACCTCTTCACCCAGTGCCTGTTCCGGTGACATATACGCGGCTGTTCCGAGGGTCGAGCCCGCCTTGGTCAGCTTCGTCGCCCCCTTCACCTTCGCCAGGCCGAAGTCCATGATCTTCGCCTGCCCCTTGGGGGTCAGCATGATGTTCTCGCTCTTGATGTCCCGGTGCACGATCCCCTTCTCGTGCGCGGCGGCCAACCCTTGGCCTGCCTGGACGGCGATATCGAGAACCTTATTGACGGACGGAGGTTCGGACGCCACGAGCTCCTTCAGCGTTTTTCCCTCGACATACTCCATGGCAATGAAGAGCTGTCCCTCGTGTTCGCTGATCTCGTATATGGTCGTGATGTTCGGGTGATTGAGCGCGGACGCTGCTCGGGCTTCATGGTAGAAGCGTTCTTTCTCTGTGGGATCGCTCGTGACGTAGTGCGGGAGGAATTTCAGGGCGACGTCGCGTTCGAGGTTCGTGTCATGGGCCTTGTAGACCACCCCCATCCCGCCCTCACCGAGTTTTTCGAGGATCTTATAATGAGAGACGGTCTGACCGATCATCGGGTTCCCCCTGAGAGATTGGTGCATCACATGAGGAGCTTCAGTTGAAGATGGTTATCTGCACCTACGGATACTGTAGCAGGAACAGCGTGAGCTTCAAAGGCTGTAGTTGACCGAGCGACAAGTTGTTACAGAGACGAAAGCGGGCGGCTGGTCATTGCGACGGCAGGATGAACCGGAGACTGCTTTCCACCATCGTCTGAAGCCCGTGGAAAAGTCCCTCACGGCAGCGCGTCGAGACCCGGCCTGCGCAGGATCTCCTGGAAGCGCGGATCGGAACGGATCCCGCGTATATTGGGTTCATACTTCGCGTAGCAGAGCCAATGATCCCGCTCCTCGATCGCCCTCTCGAGCCATTCAAACGCTGCATTCTGATTGTCGAGGACCCAGCACACATAAGCGATCTGCTGTGCCGAGGCGTATTTCGCTTTTCTGAACTCGAGCATCCGGTCGAGGATCGAGCGCGCCTCATCCCGTTTCCCGGCCTGCCCGAGCGTGTGTCCCAAAATCCCGAGAACGAGAGTCGACGTGCCTCCCGTGAGATCGTCCGCTTTCCGAAGGGCATCCTCCGCGTCCGCGAACCCGCCGACCGCCAAGCATGCCGTGCCGAGGGTAAGCCAGCCGACGAAGAAATTCGGATCGTACTCGGTCAAGGCACGGCAGGTCATGATGGCCTCGTCGTTTCGGCCGGCAAACCTCAAGGTATACGCTTGGGCCACTCGGATGGTGGGCTGTATGGGATCGAGCTGCATGGCCCGCCTTTCCTCGGCAATGGCGTCATCGAATCTGCCCATTGCCGTGAGGAACATCCCATAGAAATAACGGACGGCCGCGTAATTTGGATTGAGACCGATGGCACGTCGGAACTCCGCCTCGGCCGCGGGCCAATCCCAATCGAAATAGAACAGCGCGTTTCCGAGCGAAGCGTGGGCTTCGGCGAGATCGCGGTCCAAGTCGACCGCCTTCAGGGCCGCCTCCTTGCATTTCCCGAATGCAACCATCGGCGCGAGAAAATCGAAGAAGCCGAGAGAGAAATAGCAATCGGCCATCCCCGAGTAAGGGAGAGCGTATTCGGGATCAATCGCGATGGCCTTCTGAAAATACTCGATTCCCCGCTGCAGACCGCCCTCGTGGCGCCGGTTCCAAAAGTACCGTCCCTGCAGGTAGAGCCGGTAAGCTTCCTCGTTCTCCGTGTGCCGCTTCGTGAGCTTCGATCGATCGCCGCTCAGAAGCCGCACCTTCAACCGGTCGACGATGGCAAGCGAGATCTCATCCTGTATGGCGAAGATGTCCTCCGCCGTCCGGTCGTATTTCTCCGAGAAGAGGTGGTAACCGTCCCCGACGTTGATGAGCTGCGCCGTGATCCGGAGACGATCTCCTGCCTTTCTCACGCTCCCCTCGAGGACGCTTTGAACACCGAGTTCTCTGCCGATGGCCCGAACGTCCATCCGCTTGTCCTTGAACTGATCGCTCGAGGTTCTCGCCGCCACCCGCAGACCTTCGATCTGGACGAGGGCGTTCAGGAGCTCTTCGGCGATTCCCTCGCAGAAGTACTTCTGGTCCCGCTGGGGGCTCATGTCCTTGAAAGGAAGGACGGCGATTGACGGAAGCTGACGCTGCTCCGTCCCGGCTGTTGGTGAGGCGATGTCAGCACCCGCGGCGATAGAGCGCGCGCACGATTCGAGGGCCGCACGCATGTCCCCGGCATTCTGATAGCGCTCGGCGGGCGGTTTCACCATCGCTTTCATTACGACGCGCTCGAGCTCCGCGGGGATATCACGCCGGAGGGCGGCGAGAGGCTTCGGCTCTTCGTGAATGATCGCATAGATGATCGCGGGATCATACTCGCCGGTGAAGGGCCGACGTCCCGTGAGCATCTCGTAGACGAGCACGCCGAGCGACCAGATATCGGTCCGGTGATCCACGGCACCGCCACCCGCCTGCTCGGGAGACATGTACGGGGCGGTTCCGACCGATGACCCCGTTCTCGTGATCGTTACCTCCCCGGCCAGCTTCGCGATTCCGAAATCCATGATCTTCACGATCCCGTCGCTCGTGACCATGATGTTGCCCGGCTTGATATCCCGGTGCACGATACCCCGCCCGTGGGATCGTTCCAGACCGCGCGCAACGCCAATTGCGATATCGATGACACGGGCGATGTCGAGCGGACCTTCTGCGAGGTGCTCCTTCACCGTGCGGCCCTCGTAAAGGGCCATGACCATGAAGATCCTCCCGTCCTCCGTCTCGTCTATTTCGTGAATCGTGCAGATATTGACGTGGTCGAGAGCCGAGGCGGCTTTCGCCTCCTGCACGAATCGCTTCCTGGCGTCGTCGTCGCCACCGAGATGCGGTGGAAGCACCTTGATTGCGACGGTGCGCCCGAGCTTGGTGTCCTCGGCTTCATAGACCACACCCATCCCGCCTTCGCCGAGCTTCGAGAGGACCTTATAGTGAGAAATGGTTTGACCGATCATGGGACCCTCATCCTCCAGCCCCTCATCAACGAGAGGCCCGCTCAGGGCTCCAGGTTCATCTTCCGCAGCAGGGCCTGATAGGCCGGGTGAGATCGCAGGCGATCGAAGATTGGCGCACTCTTGAGTGCGGTCACAACTGTCGGTTCACGCTCTTCGATGCTCTTGGCGATCCACTCAAGGCTCTCGTCGAGTTCTCCCACGCCAGAATGAGCCCATGCCAGAGCGCACGACGGCACATAGGTCACGCGCCGTCGCGCCGTCAGCTCCTCTAAGACTTGCCGCGCCTCGGCGGTCCGGCCGGCCTGGCCGTAGCAAGTGCCCAGTGCTGCCAGCGTCAGCGCATGTCGTCCTGAGAGCTCGTTCGCCTTTTCGGCCGCGGCAATGGCTTCGTCGAGCCGCCCATTCAGCGCATACACGGACGAGAGAAACCAATAGGCGAAGAAGAACGCCGGCGCCAGACCGATGGCGTGATGCAGTTGCGCGACCGCCGGCTCGAATTGCCGCGTGGAGTGAAGCAGATACCCCAGAAGCGCGTTGTAGAATGGATCGAGTGGATCCAGCTCCAGTGCCCGCTGCATCTCGGTCAACGCCTCTTCCACACGCCCTTGTGGGTACAGGAACCACATGGCGTAACACCATGCGTAGTCGTATCGGACGGCGACGGAGGAAGGATTCAATTCCAGAGCTCGGTTGAATTCGTGGTCGGCGCCCTGCCAATCGAATTCGCCGCTGCCCAGGACGGTTCCCAAGGCGGTGTGGGCGTCGGCGATTGTGTCATCGAGTCTGAGGGCCTCGAGCGCCGCCGACTTGGCCCTGGAGAACGCCTCACGCGGATCCGTGGATCCCCAAAAAGCGTCCCACAAGTAGGATTCGGCCAGCACGATATACGCCGGGGCGTAGCTCGGGTCGAGCGCGATGGCCTGCTCACAGTACCGCCGGCCTGCCTCTCGTTCTTCCCGCGCCATCTTCCTAAGGTCATACCGGGCTTTTAAACAGAGGTCGTACGCGGCGAGATTCTCCGTGTACCGCTTGACGAGCGGACGGTCCCCCGACAAGCGCAGCCGCAGCTTCTCCACAATGGCCTGCGAGATCTCGTCCTGAATGGCGAAGACGTCCGTCATCTCCCGGTCGAATCGCTGGCTCCACACGTGGTACCCGTCGCTCGCTTTGACGAGCTGCGCCGTCACACGGAGGCGGCTCCCCGACCTGCGCACGCTGCCTTCCAGGATGTGCTCCACGTTGAGCCGCGCGCCGATCTCGCGCACGTCCGCCTCCTTGCCGCGGAAGGCGAAGGCCGAGGTCCGCGCCATCACGCGCAGCCCCGGCACCTGCGTCAGGGCGTCGATGATGTCCTCGGCCAGCCCGTCGCTGAAGTATTCGTTCTCCTTGTCCGCGCTCAGGTTCGTAAACGCCAGAACGGCGATCGAGGGGAGGGCCTTCGCGGCGCCGATAAGAAGTCTGTCACTTTCGGCTTCGCGTCTCTTTGCGAGAAAGCTCAGCTCGGCCAGAAGCTCGCCGGCATACCGGAAGCGCTCCACGGGAACTTTGGCCATAGCCTTCTGAACGAGCTGGTCCATCTCTTCCGGGATATCGGGTCGGAGGCTCCCGAGCGGCGCGGGCTCCTCGTTCAGGATGGAATAAATCAGTGCCTGCTCGTATTCGCTTCTGAATGGGCAAAGCCCCGTGAGCATTTCGTAGAGCACGACGCCGAGCGACCAGATATCCGTGCGCTGATCGATCTCCTCGCTCCGCGCCTGCTCCGGCGACATGTACGCCGCGGTGCCGACCGTCATGCCCGTGCGGGTGAGCTTCGCGAGCCCCAACAGCTTCGACAATCCAAAGTCGACGATCTTCACCTCGCCGCGCGTGGTGATGATGATATTGGCGGGTTTTATATCCCTGTGGATGATTCCCGCTTCATGCGCCCGGGCGAGGCCCCGCGCGATCTGAATCGCGACATCGAGAATTTCGCCCGTCTCGAGCGGTCCCCGGGCGATCCTCTGCTTGAGGGTCTCTCCTTCATAGCACGCCATCGCGATGAAGATGCGATGATCATCCGTCTCGTCGATCTCGTAGATCGTGCAGATGTTCGGGTGGTCGATCCCCGAGGCCGCCTTGGCCTCGTAGATGAAACGCTCACGCGCTCGGGGATCGCCCGTGAGCCCGCCGGGGAGGAACTTGAGCGCAACTTCCCTGCCGAGCTTCGTGTCGTGGGCCTTGTACACAACGCCCATCCCGCCTTCGCCGAGCTTCGAGAGGATCCTGTAGTGAGATATGGTTTGGCCAATCATGCTAACAACCGAGTTTCCTCTGCAACTCCTGGTACCGGGTGTCCGATAGAAGAGGTTCGAAGAGGGGCACAAACTTGTTAAACACCAACAAGGGACTCCCTTCTTCGTAGGCTTTCTCAAACCAATCAACCGCCTCTTCTATCCGGCCAAGGCCTACGAGAACGAAGGCGTGATGTATTGGAGAAACGTACCGTTGTTTTGACATTTCGTTCAGAATGTCCAGAATCCTCAACGCATCTTCTTTTTGACCGCAGAAACCGTAGAAACATCCAAAGTATCCAAGCGAATACGCGTGGTCCACGGCGGACGCTTCGACTCTGCGCATGACCCTGAGAGCACTCTCATACATGCCATTAGCAACATAGGCCATGCAGATATACGTGTTCGACAACAGAAAGGTGGGATCCAGATCCAGTGTCTTCTGGTGGGTTTCGATGCTATCCTCGTACCGACGCGCGAAATAGTATGCAATCCCGGCGACCGCGTTGATCATCGGCGACAGCGGATCCAGATCCCGAGCTCGTTCCGTCTCAGTGATCCCTTCATCAAATCTGCCCATAGAGGATAGGTACAGGCCGTACCACTCGTGTCCTGTAGCGTATTTTGGGTTGAGCTCCAGGGCCCGTCTGAACTCGTCCTCCCCGGCGGACCAATTCCAGTCGAAAAACGTGTTCACGAACGCCAGCGACGCGTGGGCCTCTCCCAGCGTGTCATCGATCTCCAGTGCTTTGATCGCCGCTTCTCTTGCCTTCGGAAACGCCTCGTTGGGAGGGAGATAGCCAAACAGCCCGCTGATGTTATACGTATCGGCAACTCCCACGTAGGCGAGCGCATAACCGGGGTCTTTTTCGATCGCCTGGCGGAAGTGTTCCATGGCCCTCTTCATACCCCCCTCGAGCCGACGATTCCAGAAGTAGAGACCCTCGAGATAGAGATTGTGGGCTACATGATCATCGGTGTGCCGTTTTACGAGGGCGCTTCTCTCCTCCCCGAGGAGCCTGACTTTGAGGCTATCGACGATCGCCAAGGAGATTTCATCCTGGATCGCAAAGATATCATCGAGATCCCGGTCATATTTCTCCGACCAAACGTGGAATCCGTCTTCAACGTTTATGAGTTGCGCTGTTATGCGCAGTCGATTGCCGGATTTGCGAATACTCCCCTCGAGAACCGTCTTCACTTTAAGTTGTTCGCCAATTTCTTGGATGTCGCCGTCGCGATCCTTGAACTGAAAGGCTGTTGTACGCGCCGACACACGCAGACCTTCGATTTTGACCAGTGCGTTGATGAGTTCCTCGGCAATGCCTTCACAGAAATACTCCTGGTCTCTTTGTGGACTCATGTCTCTGAACGGAAGCACGGCTATCGAAGGCTTGGACTCTTGCGCGGCCGCTTTCCTTCCCGTAGTCCCAGGTCTTGGGGTTCTCAAAAGCGATTCCAGGTCCTTCTTCAGCTCATCAGCGCTCCCGTACCGCTCCCTGCTGTCCTTTTTCAGGGTCTTTTCGATGATCCGTTCGAGCTCCTTCGGCGTATCAGAGCGACGATTCCTGACCGATGGCGGCTCCTTGTTTATGATGAGATATATAGTCGCTTGTTCGTAGTCGGCCTTGAAGGGCGGTTCGCCAGTGATCATCTCATAGAGCACAACCCCCAGTGACCAGATGTCAGTCCGAAAATCAACGGGATCCCCTCTTCCCTGTTCGGGAGACATATAAGCCACCGTTCCGACCGCCGTTCCTGATTGAGTCAACTGCGTTCTACCAGACGATTTGGCCAATCCAAAATCCATCACCTTCACCCGACCGGTCGCGGTGAGCATGATGTTGCCGGACTTGATGTCGCGGTGGATGATCCCTTTACTATGAGCTTCTTGCAACCCCTCTGCAATCTCGACCGCGATCTCAATAGCTTCATCAAGTCGCAACGGGCCGGAATTGATTTTGGCTTTGAGACTTTCTCCCTCGATACATTCCATCGCAATGAAGGATCGATCCTCACGCTCGTCAATTTCGTAGATCGTGCAGATATTCGGGTGATTCAAGGCGGCCGCAGCCTGGGCTTCGTGGATGAAACGAGTTTTGTCTTGCTCGGTACCTACAGCTTGAGGTGAGAGGAACTTGAGCGCAACCGTACGCTTGAGCCTAGTGTCCTCGGCCTTGTAGACCACCCCCATCCCGCCCTCGCCGAGCTTCGAGAGGATTTTGTAGTGAGAAATAGTTTGCCCGATCATCGGGTTCCCCCTGAGAGATCGGTGCATCGCATGAGGAGCTTCAGCTGAGGATGGTGATCTGCACCATGACAGAGTCTAACAGAAACAGCGTGAGGTTCAAAGGGCGCAGTTGGCTGAATGGCAAGATGTCAGGAAGTGGAAAACTGTTGGCTCCCCAGGCTGGACTCGAACCGCCCCCTTCCGGGGCGCGTCGAGAAAGAGAGGAGCGTCTCCACACACCGGGAGCTCCTGTAGCGATCCACAGGCCCGGCGCAGGTCGGTTCTTCAGCTTGTCGGCCCCGCGTTTTGAGGAGAACTGCTACACCCAGGATCGGCCGTTCGAGGTGAGATATTCGTGGATCGACCGGGCGGCTCTGCGTCCGGCGCCCATCGCCATGATGACGGTGGCGGCGCCTGTGGCCACGTCACCGCCGGCCCACACACGCTCTTTAGATGTTTTCCCCGTCTCGGAGTCGGTGACGATGTTCCCGTGCTTCCCCACTTCGAGACCCTGCGTCGTGGCGGCGATCAGCGGATTGGGGCTGTTGCCGATGGCACACACGGCGGCGTCGATCGGCATCTTGTACTCTGATCCTTCGACGGGAACGGGCCTTCGCCGGCCCGATGCATCGGGTTCCCCGAGTTCCATCTTGAGACACTCGACTTCTTTCACCCACCCGTCGTCATCTCCGATGTATCGAAGGGGAAGGGTCAGGAAGTTGAAAATCACTCCTTCTTCCTCGGCGTTTTCGACCTCTTCGAGACGCGCGGGAAGCTCGTCCCGCGATCGCCGGTAGATGATCCGTGTCTCCGCGCCGAGTCGGAGCGCCGTCCGCGCGCAGTCCATCGCGACATTCCCGCCGCCCACCACGGCGACTTTCCGGTGGGTCTTTATTGGGGTCGTGTATTCCGGGAAGCGGTACCCCTTCATCAAGTTCATACGCGTGAGATATTCGTTCGCGGAATAAACGCCGTTGAGGTTTTCGCCGGGGATGTTCATGAACCACGGCAACCCGGCACCCGAGCCGACGAACACGGCGTCGTACTCTCCGAGAAGGCTATCCACCGTCCGCGTCTTTCCCACGACGAAATCGGTGACCGTCTTGACGCCGAGCTTTCTCAAGTACTCCACTTCGCGTTTGACGATGCGTTTTGGAAGACGGAATTCGGGGATCCCGTAGAACAACACGCCGCCCATTTCGTGAAGCGCCTCGAAGATGGTCACCTCGTGACCCAGCTTGATCAAGTCGCCCGCCACGGTGAGCCCCGCGGGACCGCCGCCGATCACCGCGACCTTTCGTCCCGTGGACGGCGCGTTTTCCGGAAGATCGAATTCGTCCTGCGCCGCCTCCCAATCGGCGAGAAATCGTTCGATCCGTCCGATGGCGATCTGCCCGCCTTTTTTCACCAGCGCGCATTCTTTTTCGCACTGCTCTTCCTGTGGACACACACGACCGCAAATTGCGGGAAGGAGGTTCTTCTCCTTGAGTATCCTCACCCCTTCGGCAAAGTCGCCTTCCGCCACACGCTCGACGAAAGCGGTGATGTCGATCTCGACCGGGCAGTTCACCACGCACCTCGGTTTCTTGCACACCAGACACCGGCGGGCCTCCTCGATGGCGAGCTCGGCCGTGTAACCCAAGGCCACCTCGTCGAAATTACGCGATCGTGCCTCCACCGACTGTTTGGGCATCTCCCGCCGGTTCAAATCGATCTTCTTCTTCTCGGGTTTCTCTGGTTGAGGCTTCGCTGGTTCGTACATAAGAACCTCTCTCGGCAACCACGGGCACGCCGTCTCAGCGAGCGATCATTGGCCCGCTCGAGTGGGACGCTTCTCACTGGCGCTCGTCCTCAGAGGGACCACTTCCTCCACGATGTACATCTTCCGCCTCTGAAACAGCTCGTCCCAATCGACTTCGTGCCCATCGAAATCCGGACCGTCCACACAGGCAAATTTCGTCTTGCCGCCCACAGTCACACGACAGACGCCGCACATCCCCGTCCCGTCGATCATGATGGGGTTGAGCGAGACGATGGTCTTGATTCCGAGGGGCCGGCTCGCCTCGGAGCCCCGTCTCAAAAGCTGTGTGCATCCGTTGATGATGATCCGGTGGATGGGTACGCCAAACGAGTGGACCACATCCGCGAGTCTCTCGATATGGCCTTCGTACCCCTTTGTGCCGTCGCGTGTGATGTGGACGATCTTGTCGGAGGCTTCCCTGAGCTTTTGCTCCCAGTAAAAGAGGTAAGAGCTTCTCGCTTCGATCAACGTGAAGACCGTGTTGTTCTTCTCCTTGAGAGCTCTCGCTATGGGATAAATGCTCCCGATACCGTAGCACCCGCCGACGCAAAGGACGTTGCCGAAGGTATCGATCTCGGTAGCGTTCCCCAGCGGTCCGACGACTGTCGGCAACCCCATACCCGGCCGTAGTGACGTGAGGATATCGGTGGTGCGGCCCACATTCATGACGACCGTTGTGACGGTCCCCTTCTCGGCATCCCAGTCCGCAAGCGAAAGCGGTATTCGCTCCCCGTCCTCCTCCGCTCGCACGATCACGAATTGCCCGGCTTTCGCCGCTTTCGCGACATCGGGCGCCTCAACGGTGAGGAGGTGAACGTTCGGCGCAATCATACGGCTCTCATGGAGTTCAAACATCGCTCTTCCTCATGTTCACGTGATGCGGGTTCGGACCGAGTCTCTCCTTTGGGCGGAGCGTGACATGGAGTGATCCCTCGGGTTGGTCCGCCGTGATTCGCGCACGCCACTTCTTCTCGAAAGCGGTGGAATTCACCACGACTTCGTCACCCTCGCGTATGTGAGCCTTCGCAGCGTTTTCCGGATTTACCGCGACCGAGCCGGCGGCGAAAATCTCCCTCGCCCCGGCGACCCAATCGGAAATGGGGAATCCCTTGTATATGTGCTCATCGACCGCTGCGGTGAGCACGAACGGGTATGTGTCGGCTGGTTTCTTCGATGTGTTGTCGACGGACGCCGCGGTCGGGTTACCCGGAGTTCCGGATGTGATCCGTGCGAGATCGCCCGCGCCGCGAGATGCGATGCCTTCGAGATCGTGTGCGGCATCCATCTCCCCCTCGTACGTGAGGGAGACCGTCTCCCGATCGAGCGCGTCGAACTCGCCGAACCCTTTCACGAGATGCGAGATTTCCTCGTGAACCTGCCGGACATCGGCAAATTCAAAACCCTTCACACCCATCTTTCGCGCCACCCGGCACAGAATCTCCCAGTCGGGAAGCGCCTCGCCAGGTGGCTCGACGGCTTTCTTGACCCGCTGGAGGCGGCCCTCACCGCTCAAGAAGGTCCCGTCTGTTTCGCTGAACGCTGCGGACGGCAGGATCAGGTCCACGTCGCAAATGGACTCCGGCGGAAAGATGTTCTGAAAAATGACGACGTCGGCCGCGGACGGGTGGATCGTGGGAACCTCGCCGATGAGATACAGCACATCGACACGGCCGCCGGACGAGAGGGACTCCGCTGTCCAGCGAGGCGTCAGATCGGGAAGTCCTGCACCCCACACCCTCTCGAGCTCAGCCGCCCGCATCTTGTTCGAAGAAGCGAACCCGCCGGGAAGCAGCTCAGGATACGCGCCCATGAGAATCGAACCGAACAAATTGCACTGAGCCGGGAGCGTGAGCACGTCGGCGCCCACCGCACGGACGAGTCTGCCGACGGTTTCGAGGATCTTCGGGCTATCGCTATAATGAAGGATATCCGGGCCGATGAGGATCAGCGGGACAGCAGCCTCGCCGAGCAGTCTCGCCGCCGCCGAGAGTCCATTCTCTTTGCCCTTGGAGATGGAACGGCCCCGTGCTCCTCGCGCGGGGATGGTCGCACCGAGCAAAGTCTCGAGAAGCTCGTGATCAGCACACGGCGCCGGTTGCAGCCACTCGTCCGCCGTCAGCGTCAGACTGTGACCGAAGGGGTGAACCGTGATGAGCTTTGCGCCGCGCTCGGCGGCCTTCCGGAGCTCCACGCCGACGACCGATCTGCCAAACCTCGTATCGAGCCCGATACAGAGGATGACCGAGGCCTTACGGATGTCGGAGAGGGGCGCGGACGACTTCATGAGATCGAGGTAGGCGTGAAAGCCCGCCCCGTAAAACATCCTCGCGCTCGTATCGATGTTGTTGGATCGCATCGCCACGCGGACGAACTTTTGCGCTACGTAGAGATCCTCGTTCGTGCAATCCGGAGAAACGAGCATCGCAAACCTCTCCGGCACACAACTGGAGAGTTTCTTCGCCGCCCGCTCGATTGCCTCGTCCCAGCCGACGTCTATTTTTGCCGTGTCGCGGATCACGTACGGTTTCGCCAGACGCCGGCAATGGTTCACCATCTCGGCAAAACAAAACCTCCCCTTCACGCAAAGTTGGCCGTCGTTCACAACGGAATCGTCCGCGGGGAGACTGCCAATTATCCTTTCGTCTTTGACGAGGAGCTTCACTTGGCAACCGAGTCCGCACAAAGGACACGTCGTGATCTCCTCACGATCCGGTTTGCCATCCCACTTCCGCACCTTCTCCGAGAGCGCGCCCGTCGGGCATACGGATACGCAGGCTCCGCAGAACTCGCAGCCGGCCTCGAGATGCGTCTGGCCAAAAGCCGGTCCGATGACCGTCCGACTCCCCCTCTGTTGAAAAGCGAGGGTGCCGACCCCGCGAACGTCCTGACAGATCCGCACACACCGGCCGCAGAGGATGCACAGGTTGTAGTCGCGATCGTAGAACGGATCGTATTTCTCGACAGGAAGGTCTCGATAGTAAACGGGGTAGGCAATGTCCTTGAGACCGATTCTCTCCACGACATCTTGAAGATCGCACCCTCCGTCGTTGGGACACGTCCGGCACCCCGTCGTCACTCCTGCTTTTCGAACGGTCCCCGAATGCTGTTTGCATTGCTCGTTCTCTTCGCACACGAGGCAACCGCACGTGTGCTGGCTGAGCGTGAGCCGGAGGACCTCGAGTCTCATCTCCCTGACCTTGTCCGTTTCGGTTCTGACGATCATCCCCTCTTGTACGGGTGTCGTGCAGGCCGTGGGGAACCCCTTCATCCCCCCCACTTCGACAATACACATCCGGCACGCACCAAACGGGCTCAGATTTTTGTGAGCGCAAAGCGTGGGGATATAGACACCGCTGCGCTCCGCGGCCTGGAGAATCGTCAGACCCGATTCCACCTCGTACGACTTGCCGTTCAGATCGATGACTATCGTGTTGCTCGTTTTGATCATGACACGCTAACGTCCGTCAACTGCGATACACCCGAACCGGTTGCGGACAGGATATTTTTGAAGGGACTCCCTCGGACAGGACACTAGCCCTCCTCACGATGATCGCACCGGAGACAGCGCTCGGCCTCTCGTATCGCAGCTTCCTGGGTCATACCCTCCTGGACTTCCACGAAACTCCGCCGGCGATGCGCCACGTCACAGAGCTTTGCGTCGAACACGGGAGATTCCACGGGCTCCGCGCTCGTGTCGAACGGCACCGGCGAACGGGAACGTACCCTCCAGGGGTATTGCCGGTTTCGATCTTTTCGCAGATACCGGTCGATCGTCACCGCCGCTCGCTCGCCGGAAGCCACGGCTCTGATCACCGTCGACGCCCCGACCGCCACATCGCCGCCCGCAAAGATACCCGGGATATTTGTGGCGCCGCTGTCGTCGATCGTGACAGTGCCGTCCTTGTTTGTCCCCACACGCATGTCGGCGAACAAGTCCCGGACATCGGCGAATTCCCCGATGGCGGGGATCACCATATCGACGTCGAGAGTGAACTCGCTTTTCTCCATCGGAACGGGTTTGCGGCGACCCTGGTTGTCGAAATCCCCCAGCTTCATCCGTATGCATTCGATCGCCGCGACCTGACCTTCGCCGTCTTTGATGATCCGTGTCGGAGCGGCAAGGAAGACGAACTCGACGCCCTCATCCGCAGCCTCCCGAATCTCTTCTCCGAAAGCGGGCATTTCCTCGCGCGTGCGCCGATACACGATCGTTACCGTTTCGGCGCCCAGACGTAAAACCGTCCTCGCTGCATCGACCGCGGTGTTTCCTCCCCCGATCACGGCGACCTGTTTTCCCACACCGACTCGTTTGCCAAGACTAACGTCCGTGAGAAAGTCGACGCCTTGTATGACACCCTTCGCGTCCTCGCCGGAAACACCCAGTGCGCGGTCACCGTACATCCCCACCGCCGCGAAGATCGCCTTGTACCCCTGGTCGACGAGATCCTCCAGCTTGACGTCGCGCCCGACGGTCGTCCGCGTCCGGAATTCCACTCCCATCCTGCGAATGACTTCGATCTCCGCTTCGAGGACGTTTTTTGGAAGACGATACTCGGGTATACCGACGGCGAGCATCCCGCCGACAACGGGGAGCCTCTCGAAAACGGTGACGGGATACCCCAGCCGGGCGAGGAAATACGCACAACTCAAACCGGAGGGCCCGCCGCCGATGACCGCAACTTTCTCATCATATGTATCCGGCGACATCCACACCTTGGCTTCGATCTTGTGTCCCCGGGCGTAGTCGCCGATGAATCGTTTGAGCGCGCGGATTTGCACGGGACCATCGAGCTGGTTACGCCGGCATTTCAACATACAGGGGTGATCGCAAACCCGGCCGCACACCGACAGGAACGGATTCGTCTCGCGCCCGATTCGGACGGCCTCTTCGAACCGGTCTGCAGCGATCATCGAAACGTACCCGGGGACGTCCATCCCCACGGGGCACGCATTCTGACACGGAGAGAGGAACAGATCCTGGCAGACACCCGCCGCGCATCGCTTGTGGAGAATGTGGTCTTCGTACTCCTTGCGGAACTGACGGATCGTGGCGAGCACGGGGTTGGAAGCGGTCTGCCCGAGCCCGCACAGAGACGTCGTTTTGACGCTCGAGCCGATCCGCTCGAGCAGCTCGATATCCCCGTCCATACCCTGCCCATGACAAACCCGCTCGAGAATCTTGAGCATCTGGTCCGTCCCCACACGGCACGGCGTGCATTTCCCGCACGATTCTTCGGCGCAGAAGTTTATGAAGTATCTCGCCAGATCAACGACGCAGGTGTCTTCGTCCAACACGATCAGACCGCCGGATCCCATGATCGACCCCATGGCGGCCAAGGATTCGTACTCGACCGGAGTATCGAGATGCTCCACCGACAGACACCCTCCCGATGGTCCGCCCGTTTGGACCGCCTTGAAGGGTTTCTTCGTCCCTCCCCCGATATCGAAAATGATGCTCCGGAGCGGCGTTCCCAACGGGACCTCGATGAGACCCGCGCGCTCGATCTTCCCCACAAGGGAAAAAGTCTTTGTCCCCCTGTTCTTATCAGTCCCGAACTGCCGGTACCAATCCGCGCCGTTTCTGAGAATATTCGGAAGAGTGCCGAGCGTCTCGACGTTGTTGATGACCGTGGGTTTCCCGTGAAGACCGGACGAGACTGGATAGGGCGGCCGCGGTTTGGGCATCCCCCTCTTGCCCTCGATAGAAGCGATCAGCGCCGTCTCCTCGCCGCAGACAAAGGCGCCCGCACCCTCCTTGATCTTGACGTCGAAATCGAAACCGGATCCCTGTATGTTCTCCCCAAGGAAACCATATTCCCGCATCTGCTCGATCGCTTTCCGCAGACGGGCGATCGCCAGCGGGTACTCCGCCCGGATGTAGATAACTCCCTGTGACGCTCCTATCGCGAACGCGGCGATCAACATCCCTTCCAGCACGGCGTGCGGGTCCCCTTCGATCAGCGACCGGTTCATGAACGCGCCGGGGTCGCCTTCGTCGGCGTTGCAGATCATGTATTTCGCGTCGCTGGAGACGCTCCTGCAGAGTCGCCACTTCAAATAGGTAGGGAATCCCGCTCCCCCACGTCCCCGTATCCCCGCCCGTTCGATCTCCTCGATGACCCGATCGGGACCCATCTCGAAAGCCTTCATGATGCCGGCGTACCCATCGTTCGCGAGATAGTGATCGATGTCCTCCGGGTCGATGAAGCCACAGTTCCTCAACACGACACGAACCTGGGGTTTCAGCATCGGCAAGTCGAAAAACCTGTGCAGACCGTTCGTCAACCCGCAGTCGTCGTCCCCGAAGTGCCCAACGGCGAACTCGAGGCCGGGATCGTCCTTGAGAAAGGCGCGCTCGATGAGCTCTCGGGCCTGCGCCGCCCCGACGTTGGGGTAGCTCACGCGCGGACGGCCCGGCATTTCGATGTCCAAGAGAGGTTCGAGATAGCAGGGCCCGATGCAGCCGACTTCGACGATCCGGGCATTCAGGTTGTGGGCCCGGAGCGTGTTCTTGACCGCGTCGAGGACGGCAAGCGCCCCCGCGGCGCGACCGCACGACGCCGTTCCCACGTAGATGGTGGGAGCGGCCCCCCTGCGGAGCGAGTCCCATTTTTCTCTGGCCGCCCGCTGTCTCTCGCTGAAGCTAGTCATACTCTTCCAGAACGTGTTTGAGCCGAATCACCGTCATCCGGCTGTGGACGTCGCCGTCGACCTGCACAACGGGCGCGAGCGCGCAACAGCCGAGACACGCGACGCGCTGCGTGTCAAATCGCTTGTCGGCGGTCGTCTGGCCGAGGCGTATCCCGAGCTGCCGCTGAAGGGTATCGGCGAGCGCGTGCCCCCCTCGGACATGACAGGCTGTACCGAGACAGACCCTCACGGAATGTCGGCCGGGTTCGGCGAAACGGAATTGAGAATAAAAGGAGGCCACCCCGAAAACTTGACTTTCCGACATCCTCAGAAAACGGGAGATCATCCGCGTCGACTCTTCGGAAACGTACCCGTATTTTTGCTGGACCCGCTGCAGAACGGGGATCAAATCTCCCCGCTCCCCTTTGAATCCCGAAAAAACATCCATGTAGTTTTCGTAGGACATCAAAGACTCTTCCCGGAGAATTACCGCGGGGTCAAGGTTCCCCCACATCCCTGAAAACCCATCCCGCGAGAAAAACCGACGTCTTGAGCACCCCGTTTTGCGATCATTATTCATCCAAGTTATCTATCGGGGTTTTGTGAATGTTTTCACGGTGTCTCCAGCGGAAGGATACCAGTTTCTTGCCCTTCCGTAAACTGGTAGTCGTTCACCGTGGTTATCGATCCCCGTGTCGCTTAGACGAGGACCGTATGTGGTGGGTGGCTGACTGGGGAAATAAACGCACCCAGACGACAAGAAATGCCATAACATACCATCAAATCACAAGTTCAGCCGATTACGATCCCGTGTGAGGAGAGCGGATGCTTCAACTTCACCCGGATCCGACTTTGTGAAAATATCCACTTGTCAACTCGCTTAACCTGGTTTATTATTAATTTAGCATTGTGATTGGCTTCACAATGTGGTCTAATAGGCGGCGATGCACAACACGGCATCGACCGGCCGACGACACGCAATCAAACCGCCCGTTGAGGCGGACGCCGGGAGGCGCGATGATGACAACCGCCCAACGAACATCCATCATCAACGACTTTCTCGCGAGCATGCACATTTTCTCGTCGGCGATCGGCGAGCTCATGGCCGCGCAGCTCGAAGACGAGCTCGGCGGAGAGCTCACCATACCGCAACTGAAGCTCCTGAAACTCGTCGCGCGAACAGAAACGGAGAGTCTGAGTGAAATCGCCGCGTTTCTCGGTGTGAGCAACGCCGCCGCGAGCAAAGCGGTGGATCGACTCGCGCGCCGCGATCTCGTCGAACGAATCGAATCCGCCGACGACCGCCGGGCGACATGGTTGTCGCTGACCGTAAAGGGCACATTCATGTTGAAGCGGTATGAAGATGTTCAGAATCGAGTTCTTGAGGGCCTGTTCCGGCAGTTCATGGCGGAGGACTTCATTGAAACAGCGGAGTTGCTCGACCAGCTCTCCGCCGATCTCGTCGACCGGGAATCGGGGCCGCACGAGCTGTGCTTTCGCTGCGGGATCTATTTTCGCGAGAGATGCCTTCTGCGAGATCTGCATGAACGGACGTGCTACTGCAACCTCCGGAAGCGGACGAAAGGCAACGGAGACAAGGACACCGGCTTGAGCGCTCCCGAGCGTTGACGAGAGCCGGGAGAAGCGCGAAGAAGCGACGAACAAAAAGGGGGAACGATGGCCGAGACGACGACCGGTTTGGACCAGAACTCCTGCGATCAGATGACGCTCGAGACCCTCAGAGAGTTCCCCGAGGGACGGAACATCTGGACATGCATACAGTGCGGTTTGTGCACGGGGACATGTCCTTACGGCGAACACATGGACTACCCTCCGCGGCGAATCATCGGCCTCCTTCGCGAAGGGATGCTCGAAGAGATCTACAACAGCGAGAGCATGCTCTACTGTGTCGCCTGCTATGCGTGCAAGGCGAAATGCCCCCGCAGTATCGATCTGACGGGAATTCTCCTGCCGCTCGTGAAGGAACAAGTCCTGATCCACCGGCCGGAACTTCCCGCCGAATTGCAGAAAGCTCTCGAGAACATGCTGCGCTACGGAAACCCGATGGGCGAATCCCCCCGCAAGCGCGCGTTGTGGGTCAAGACTTCCGAAGTGCCGATACGCATTCTCTCCGAGGATCGCCGTCCAACGGACGTCCTCTGGTTTGTCGAGTGCTATACGGCATTCTACCCGCGCGGGCAGGATAACTGCCGGGCCACCGCGAAGATTTTCAACCGGCTGGGAACCGACTTCGCGATTCTCGGCAACGAGGAGAAATGTGCCGGCGAGTGCGGCCGGCTTTCGTGGGAGTCCGGGCTTTTCAGCACCCTGATGGAATACAACATGCAGCTCTTCGCCAAGTACAAGTTCAACCGCATCGTGACGTCCTGCACACACGCTTACGATGCTTTCAAGTATCGCTACCCGGTGCTTGGATTCGACTACGAACTCGAGCACACGACGACCTACTTCGCGCGGCATCTGGACAAGCTAAAACCGCTCATGACCAAAAAGCTGAACTACACCGTGACGTACCATGACTCCTGTTGTCTCAGCCGGCACAACGGCTACTACGACGAGCCGCGGGCGATACTGGAGTCGTTGCCGGGCGTGAAGCTCGTCGAGATGACCCACAACCGGATCAACTCGATCTGCTGCGGTGGCGGCGGCGGCGGAATGTGGCTCGACACCTACTACAAGACGAAGGACTTCGAGAGGTTGTCGGAGCGGCGCGTCAAGGAAGCCTTGGCTACGGGCGCTGACGTGCTGGCCGTCTCCTGCGCTTACGAGATCTCGCGGTTCGAGGACGCTCTGAAGGTCGTCGGCGGAGACAAGAAGATGATCGTAAGAGACATAACAGAGCTTTTGGCCGAGGCCATCGAATAACGAACACGACCGTTGTCATGCGCGGCGGTGAGTTCGTGTGAAAAGCACAGAAAACTGAAGGAGGAGAGCAGGCGCCATGAATATCCTGGTACTTTTGAGGATGGTGCCCGACGTCGTCGAGGAATTGGAGGTCGCCCCCGACGGAAAGTCGCTGAACGACGAGTTCCTGCGGTTGATCATCAACGAGAGCGACAACCATGCGTTGGAACAGGCGCTGCTGCTGAAGGAACGCTATGGGGGCGCGGTTACGGTGATCGCGATGGACCAGCCGGAGATCGACGACGTCCTGTTTACGGCTTTGGCCAAGGGGATCGACCGCGCGGTGAAAATCACCGGAGCTGAGAAGGGTTTGACGACGCGACAGGTCGCCTCCCTTGTCTCGCGGGCGATGCCGACCACGCCAAACGTACTTCCGGCCGACCTGGTCATCACTGGCTGTCAGGCGATCGACGACCTCGACGGACAGGTTGCGCCCCTGCTCGCGTACGACCTCAAGCTGCCGTACCTCGGACTCGTGACGGGAATGGAAGTCGATCTTTCGGCCCGGAAGGCAACGGTCGTACGAGAATACGCGGGCGGCGTGCGGGGCGAGTTCGACGTGCCGCTCCCCGCGGTTCTTGGGATCCAGGTCGCCGAGAGACCGCCTCGCTACGTTCCCGTGGCGAAGGTACGGGCGGTAGCGAAATCTCAACAGATCGAGACGGCCGCCGCCGGGGCGTTGACTCAGGTACCCGCGGTCGACGTTGTCGAAATGAAGAAGCCCGAGGCGGCAGGGCGAGCCGAGATGATCGAAGGCTCCCCGGAGGAGGTCGCCGCCAAGATTTGCGGCATCTTGGCCGAGCGCGGTTTGTTATAGAGGAGGTGACGACATGGCACGAAACATTTGGGTCTTGGCTGAGCAGTGGAAAGGACAGATTTCCGAGCCGACCTACGAGTTGCTCGCTCTGGGCAGAGAGGTGGCGGACGCCATGGGCGTGTCGCTCGAGGCGGTCGTACTGGGAGACCAAGTCAAAGGACTCGCGGGATCGTTGGGCGTTGCGGATACCGTCATCACGGTCGAGCACCCGGCACTCGCACATGCGAGCTCCGAAGCGTATGGAGAGGTGCTGGCCCAGCTGGCAAAACAAAAAGAGCCGCATGCGATCCTCATCCCGCTGACCAACGCTTCCTGGGATGTCATCGGACTCCTCCCGGCTCAACTCCACATGCCCTTCGTCAATTTTTGCGGGGATCTCAAGGTGGTGGACGGCAAGCTCCAGGCCAAGTGCTTGCTCTACGGGGGAAAAATGGAAGTGACGGTCACTCCCGAGACCCCGGCGATTCTGAGTATTCTGCCTGGGACGCGGCCGGTCGATCAGGGCCGGGCCGACAAGATTCCCACGGTTGAGGAAGTGGCCATCGCACCCGCGGAGCCCCATGTCAAATTCAAGAAGTATATCGAACCCGAAGCGGGAGAGGTCGACATCACGCAGATGGACGTTTTGGTGTCGATCGGCCGTGGCATTCAAACTCCGGACAATGTCGAACTGGCGGAACAACTCGCGGAGCAGTTCGGCGGTGCCGTGAGCGGATCGCGTCCTGTGATCGATCAAGGATGGCTCCCACTCTCTCGCCAGGTCGGAAAGTCGGGGATGAAGGTCAAACCCAAACTGTATCTCGCGCTCGGCATCAGCGGGGCGCCGGAACATCAGGAGGGTATGAAGAGCTCCGATTGTATCATCGCCGTGAATATGGACCCCCAGGCCCCGATTTTCAGCGTCGCGCACTACGGCGTAGTGGGCGATCTCTTTGAAGTCGTGCCGTGTCTCATCGAAAAAGCGAAAGCGATGAAAGGGAGTTAGGACCGATGCACGAATTGGAAGGGATTTCGCGCCCGATATTCTATTCCTTGCCGGTCTGGTTGATCGTGACGTTCTATGTCGTGAGTGCCTCCACGATCGGTTTCTTCCTCTACGGCTTCGTCCGGAGAGTTCGCAGATACAAGCTGGCCCGACGCGATACGGAGACGAAGCTGACGGTCAGACGGATGGTCAACGCCATCTTCACGATACTCTTCCACCGAAAGGTCTTGCGTAAAGAACCTTACGTGGGGTTGGCGCACGTGTGCCTTTTCTGGGGATTCGCGGGGCTCTTCGTGGCGACGCTCATCGTGCTCGTAGAGAACGACATCCTTCACCCCCTCTTCCCCCAGTGGATGTTCCTGAAGGGCAACTTCTACCTCGTCTTCTCGCTGGCGGCGGATCTCTCGGGCGTATTGCTGCTCGTCGGATTGTTGATGCTCGTGCTGCGGCGCGGGATATTTCAACTGCCACGCCTGCGTTACACGCCGAGACCCGGCGACGACGTGAAGATGTATCCCTCGCCGGCGTCGCTTGTCCGCGACGACTGGGCCCTGCTCCTTCTGCTCTCCGTCGCCGGCATCGGGGGTTTCCTGGTGGAAGCCCTGCGTATCCAAAGTACGCAGCCCGCTTTCGAACGCGTGTCGTTCGCAGGGTGGGCGATCGGCCGTCTTTTCAACGGGCTCGGGGCGACCAGCACTTCGGCGCAGGGCGTCTTTGGGTATTTCTGGGTTTTCCACGCCCTCACCGCACTGGCTTTCCTGGCTTACATCCCGTACAGCAAAGCATGGCACATGCTCGCAGGGTGGTACAGCGTGGCGGTCAAGCCGGTGGAGCCGGGGAAATCGTTCCCGCAACCGATCGAAAGCGAAAGCGGAGGCTATGCACGGCTGGAGGATCTGACCCGGAGCGAAATGGCGGTCGTCGACGCGTGTATCCGGTGTGGTCGGTGCCACGCGGCATGCCCCGCGACGAACTCAGGGTTCCCGCTGTCCCCACGCGATCTCATCCTTTCTCTCAAAGCCTGTGTGGACGCGGCGCAGCGTGGTGTGGCTCAGAAAACGGAAGCGCCAGCCAATCCCGGCAAGGCAGCATCACTTGCCGGTGACGTCGTGCCGCAATCGTGGTTGTGGTCGTGCACGACGTGTTACTCGTGCGACGAGGTCTGTCCGTTGGCGATCCAGCATGTTTCCTTCATCGTACAGATGCGCCGGCACCTGGTCGCCCAGGGCGAGGTGGAGCAGAGACTGCAGGACATGCTGACGAACGTGACCCGCTACGGCAACTCGTTCGGAAAGTCCCCCCGCACCCGTTCAAGCTGGACACAAGCCCTGGATTTCAAGATCAAAGACGCGCGCAAGGAGCCCGTCGAGTACCTGTGGTTCGTCGGCGACTACGCTTCTTTCGACCCGCGGGTGCAGAACGTCACCCGGACGGCCGCCCGCGTTTTTCAGCATGCCGGACTGGACTTCGGAATCCTCTACGAAGGAGAACAGACCGCGGGCAACGACGTGCGGCGGATCGGTGAAGAAGGGTTGTTCGACGTGGTGAGGGAGAAAAACCAGAAGACTCTGGAGAAGGTGAAGTATCAGAAGATCATCACCACCGACCCCCACACGTACCAGGCGTTGAAGCACGAATACGCGGGAGGAAACGGGTCAAACCGCGCGCCGGTGCTCCATTACACCGAGCTTCTCGACACCCTCGTGCGGGACGGCAAACTGCGCCTTCACAACCGGATCGATGCCACCGTGACCTATCACGATCCCTGCTATCTAGGACGGTACAATGGTATTTACGAAGCGCCGCGCCGTCTGTTGAGGGGTTTGGGCTCGAGCATAGTCGAGATGCCGAGAAACCGAGACGCCTCGTACTGCTGCGGCGCCGGTGGCGGCCGGATCTGGATGGAGGACCTTCCAGGTGTCCGCGAACGTCCTGCAGAGAGCCGTGTGAGAGAGGCGGCGGACCTCCCCGGGGTCGGCACCTTCGTGGTGGCGTGCCCCAAAGACTTCGTCATGTTCCAAGATGCAATCAAGACGGCCGGCTTGGAGGGCAAGCTGGTCGTGAAAGACGCCATCGAGTTGGTTCAAGAGGCACTGGGTCTGACACAGAGGAGCGAGTCGTATGAACGAGCCGAAGAACAAAAGCAGTGACAAAGGTGGAATCGGCGTCTACGTCTGCCACTGCGGTACGAACATCGCAGGCACCATAGACGTCAAACGGGTGGCCGACTACGCCAAGGGACTCCCCGGGGTGACGCTGGCGAGGGAATACAAGTACATGTGTTCCGACCCCGGCCAGGAACTCATCAAGCAGGACATACGGGAACACGGCTTGACACGGATCGTCGTGGCGGCGTGCTCCCCGACGTTGCACGAGACGACTTTCCGGAACGCCACCGAGGCTGCAGGCCTCAACCCGTACTACTTCCAGATGGTCAACGTCCGGGAGCAGGACGCGTGGGTGCACGAGGATAAGGAAGCGGCGACGAAAAAAGCGGTCGATCTCGTCCGGGCCGCCGTCCGCCGCGTGCATCTCCACAAGCCGCTCGAACGCCGGAAGGTGTCGATCGACTCGAACGTCCTCGTCGTCGGCGGCGGGATCGCGGGAATCCACGCGGCCTTGACGCTAGCGAATTCCGGCAAGCACGTCTATCTCGTCGAAAGAGAACCGACGATCGGCGGGCACATGGCTCAGTTCGACAAGACCTTTCCCACGCTCGACTGCGCAGCGTGCATCCTGACGCCGAAGATGACGAGCGTGAGAGCCCATCCCAACATCACGATGTGGACTCTCTCCGAGGTCGCCCAGATCGACGGCTACGTCGGGAACTTCGACGTGACGGTCAGGCGCAAGGCCCGTTACATCAACGAGGATCTCTGCGTCGGGTGCATGGACTGCGTCGAGGCGTGCGTTTTCAAGGAACCGAAGTTCGTTAACGAATTCGACGTGGGTTTGAGCAAGAGAAAGCCGGTCTACATGCCGTTTCCTCAGGCCGTTCCCCAGATCGTGGTCATAGACCCCGAGACCTGCATCGAATTCAAGAGCGGCAAATGCAAGAAAACCTGTGTGGAGGCCTGCGGCGACCGTCTCGCGATCAACCTCAAAATGGAGGACAAGATCGAGAAGATCAAAGTGGGTGCGGTGGTGCTCGCCACCGGTTTCCAGATCTTCGACGCGAAGCGGCTCCCCTACTACGGCTACGGAACGTACCCGAACGTGTACACAGCCCTCGAGGTGGAACGTCTCGTCAACGCCTCCGGGCCCACGGGCGGCGAGGTCGTGCTGCGAAACAGCAAGAAACCGCAAACGGTGGGGATCGTCCACTGTATCGGGAGCCGCGACGAGAACACGAACCGGTACTGCTCCCGTGTATGCTGCATGTATTCGCTGAAGCTCGCCCACCTCCTCAAGGAGAAGACGGGCGCGGAGGTGTACAACTTCTACATCGACATGCGCACCCCGGGCAAAGGCTTCGAGGAGTTTTACAACCGTGTCGCCGAAGAGGGCGTCCACATGATCCGGGGCAAGGTCGCCGACGTCTTCCCCGAGGGAAACGGGAGCGACCGTGTGGTGCTCCAGGCGGAAGACACGTTGATCAACAAGATCCGGAGGGTCCCCGTCGACATGCTGGTTCTTGCCGTCGGACTCGAAGCGCACGCCGACGCCTCCGACGTCCGCCGGACGTTCAACATCACGTGTTCGTCCGAAGGGTTCTTCCTCGAGAGGCACCCGAAGCTCGCGCCGGTCAATACTTTCAGCGATGGGATTTACTTGGCCGGCTGCTGCCAGGGACCGAAGGACATCCCCGACACGGTGGCCCAGGCGGGAGCCGCGGCCGCCGAGGCCATGGCGTTGATCGACAAGGGATACATCGAGCTCGAACCGAATACCGCCTTCGTCGTGGAGGAGGAGTGTTCCGGGTGCAGGACCTGCCTGTCGATGTGTCCGTATTCGGCCATCTCACGCGACGAGGAGAAAGGGGTCGCGGTGATCAACGAGGTGCTTTGCAAGGGCTGCGGAACATGTGTCGCCGCGTGCCCGTCCGGATCGATCAAACAGAACCTCTTCGAGGACGAAGAGATCTTCGAGGAAATCATGGGGGTGTTAGCTCATGACTGACGAAAAGAAAAACCCGAAGGGCACTGCGGAGAACTGGGAACCCAGAATCGTGTGCTTCTTCTGCAACTGGTGCACGTATCTCGCCGCGGACCTTGCGGGCACGTCGCGGATCAAATACGCTCCCAACATGCGCGTCGTCCGTGTGATGTGTTCGGGGAGATTGGATCCCCAGTTCGTCTTCGAAGCCTTCGCGAAGGGCGCGGACGGCGTTTTCATCGGCGGTTGCCACCCTGGCGACTGCCACTACCAGGAGGGCAACTACAAGGCCCTGCGGCGGTTCCACCTTCTCAAACGGGTCCTCATGGGAATGGGGATCGAGGAGGACCGTTTTCGCCTCGAGTGGATTTCCGCTTCTGAGGCGGATAGACTCAAGACCACAGTGAACGACATGGTGGCGAAAGTACGGGCGCTGGGGCCGCTTAACCTGGAGACTCCCGACGAAGTCTCCACCGAAGAGGTGAGGGCGTAATGACGGCAACAAACGCAAAACCGAAAGTCGGATTTTACTGGTGTGCGTCCTGCGGCGGTTGTGAAGAGGCCGTGGTGGACCTCGCCGAGAACATCCTCGCCGTTGTCGAGGCGGTCGATATCGTCTTCTGGCCGGTCGCCATGGATTTCAAAAAGAAAGACGTCGAAGCGATGGAGGACGGATCGATTCTCGCCATGTTCATCAACGGCGCGATCCGCACGACCGAGCAGCGGGAGATGGTCCAGTTTCTGCGGCGGAAATCCAAGCTCGTCATCGCCTACGGAGCGTGTTCACACCTCGGCGGGATTCCGGGTCTTGCGAACCTCTGGGACAGGGAAAGCGTGTTCCGGACGGTCTACCACGAGACTCCGAGCACCGTGAACCCGGAGGGCACGGAACCGCAGACGGTGTTCGAGGAGAATGGGCGTCGCGTGACGCTCCCCGGTTTCTTCAACACGGTGCGCACGCTCGATCAGGTCGTGGACGTCGACTACTACATACCGGGTTGCGCTCCGACGCCGAAGATCACCCTTCAGGCGGTGCAAACCCTTCTGAGCGGGAATCTCCCGCCGAAGGGCGCCGTGCTCGCGCCGGACGTGGCACTCTGCAAGGAATGCCCCCGCGCGGACACAAAACCTGACGATCTGGCGATCAAAGCGTTCAAACGCCCCCACGAGATTCTCATCGATGAGGAGAAATGCCTCCTCGCGCAGGGCATTCCCTGTATGGGGCCGGCCACTCGGGGAGGGTGCGAGGCTCTTTGCATCAAAGGAAACATGCCGTGCAGCGGTTGCTTCGGGCCTCCGGGCCGGGTGAAGGACTACGGCGGCAAGATCCTCTCCGCGCTGGCTTCCATGGTGGGAAGCAACGACGAAGCCGAGATCGTGAAGATTCTGGAATCGATCCCGGATCCCATCGGCACCTTCTATCGGTACAGCCTTCCCGCATCGCTGCTGCGGCGGAAGAAGATGGACGCGATGTCCAGCGAACACAAATGAAACCCAAACGGTAAGGTGGTTCCCAATGTCCGACGACAAGAACAAAGCGGTACAGGAGACGCTCGCTAAAGGAGCTGCAAGGGCGGATGCCGCCTATATGAGCCGCAGGATCACCGTTGACCCGATCACGCGGCTCGAAGGTCACGGGAAAATCGACATCTTCCTCAACGAAGAGGGGAATGTGGACCGCGCCTATTTTCAAATTCCCGAGCTGAGGGGGTTTGAAAAATTCGCCGAGGGCCGCCTCGCCGAAGACATGCCCCAGATCACATCACGGATCTGCGGTGTCTGTCCCACCGCCCACCACATGGCCGGGACGAAGGCTCTGGACGATCTTTACAAAGTTGATCCCTCGGGACCGGCGAAGAAGATCCGCGAAATGATCTACAGCGTTTTCATGACCGAAGACCACGCGCTTCACTTCTACTTCCTCGGCGGACCGGACTTCGTCGTGGGGCCGACCGCGCCAGCGGCGGAGAGAAACGTCCTCGGCGTCATCGGCAAGGTCGGTATCGACACGGGCAAGAAAGTGATCGCGATGAGACGGCGGCTTCGCGAGGTCATCACGACGGTCGGCGGCAAGATCATCCACCCCGTGTTCGGCCTCCCCGGCGGCGTGGCGCGCCGGATCAAGCCCGAAGAGCAGAAACACTTCCAGGAAGTCGCGAACGAGGCGGTCGAGTTCGGGAAATTCACGATGAAGATCCTCGAGGACGTCGTCTTGAAAAACAAGGAGTACGTCGATCTCATCGTTTCGGACGCTTTCACACACAAGACGTACTACATGGGGCTGATGGATCAGAACAACCACGTGAACTTCTACGACGGGCAGATTCGCGTGGTCACACCGGAAGGGAAAGAATACGCGAAGTTCCCCACACAGAAGTATCTCGACTACGTGGCCGAGCACGTCGAGCCTTGGAGCTACGTGAAGTTCTCTTATCTCAAGAACGTTGGGTGGAGCGGCTTCAAGGACGGAAACGACAGCGGCATTTACTGTGTGGCGCCCCTGGCGCGGTTGAACGCCGCGGAGGGGATGGCGACTCCTGTGGCCAACGAGGCGTACCAGAAATACTTCGACGCCCTGGGGGGCAAGCCGGTTCACCACACGCTCGCCAACCACTGGGCCCGTGTGATCGAGTTGATCTACGCGGCGGAACGGTTCAAACAGCTGGCGGACGACCCCGAGATTACGAGCGACAACATACGGACGCTCCCGACCGAGACACCGAAGGACGGGGTCGGCGTGGTCGAAGCGCCGCGGGGCACTCTTATCCATCACTATCAGACCGATGAGAGAGGCGTCATCACCAAGGCGAACCTCATCGTGGCCACGCAGAACAATTCGGCGCGGACGGCCATGAGCGTCGAAAAAGCGGCCAAAGGGCTCATCTCAAAAGGAATCGTGTCCGACGGCATTCTGAATCAGGTGGAGATGGCTTTCCGCGCTTACGATCCGTGTCACGCGTGCGCGACGCACTCGCTCCCGGGGAGCATGCCGCTCATCGTCCGCGTGCGGGATCTCGAGGGGAACACAACAAGGACGCTGCGGCGGGATTCTGATGGAAGAATCCACAGTGAGTGAGTTTAGCGCTCGCCTCCTCTGTCTCGGTAACGACATCCTCGCGGACGACGCGCTTGGAATCTGCGTGGCCGAGAGGCTCCGCGAGCGGATGCCGAAGACGATCGACGTCGTTTCCAGCATGGAGTCCGGTCTTCGTCTCCTGGACTACCTCCTTGGCGTCCCCCGCGTCGTGGTGATCGACACCGTACAAACGGGGAACGCTCCGCCGGGGACGATTTTCACGCTGGGTGAAGAGGATTTCGAGGTCACACAGGGAAGTTCCGCCCACTACATCGGGCTCTTCGAAACCCTCGCCCTCGGGAGAAAGCTCGAACTCCCCGTCGCACAGGAGCTCACCATCATCGCCGTCGAAGCGGCCGATTGCCAGACACTCGGCGGCGAAATGGACCCCGCGGTGGAACGCGCGATACCCGAAGTGATCAGGCGGGTGGAAGAGCTGGTGCGCTGACATGCACGAGATGGGAATTGCAAGCTCGATCGTCGATACGGTAACGGCCGAGGCGCAGAAGAGACCGGGCACGCGTCTTCTCGCCGTAGGGCTCCGGCTCGGGGAAGTGTCCGGGGTAAGCGCCGAGGCGCTGGAGTTCTGTTTTCAGAGTCTTGTCAAAGGTACGGAGCTCGAGCCGATCGGGCTCGAAATCGAACGGTCACCCCGGCGGCACCGCTGCCCGCAGTGCGGGTGCGAATTCGACGTGGTCGACTACGACCCGACGTGCCCAAAGTGCGGCGAGTTCTCGACAGCGCTCATATCGGGGGATGAGATGGAAATCGTGTATCTGGAGGTGGAAGACGGATGAGCCGCGTATCGGTAAAACGCAAAGTGCTCAAGGAGAACGACCGGATCGCCGGAGACCTGAGAACGGGTTTCCGCTCGCGAAACATGCTCACCCTGAACTTGATCAGTTCCCCCGGCTCGGGAAAAACGTCTCTGCTCGAACAGTCGCTCCGCCGGTTACCGCGGGGTATCCGGGCGGCGGTGCTCACGGGCGACATCGAGACGGATAACGACGCAAAGAGGCTCTCGCCCTTCGGCTTCCCCGTGAAACAAATCACGACGGGAGGCGCTTGTCATCTCGACGCCCAGATGGTCGAACGAGGTTTGGCCTCGCTGGGGGCCCAGGATATCGACGTGCTTTTCATCGAGAACGTGGGGAATCTCGTCTGCCCCGCGAGTTTCGATCTCGGTGAGGCGTGCAAGATCGTGGTGCTCAGCGTGACCGAAGGGGAGGACAAACCGCTCAAATACCCGGCGACTTTTGTAAAGGCCGATCTCGTCGTGTTGAACAAGATCGACCTTTTGCCCTACGTGCCCTTCGACATCTCGCGCGCCAGGGAAAACGCGAAACGCATCCATCCGGGGATCGACATCCTCGAAGTGTCCTGCACGACGGGACAAGGCATAGACGAGTGGCTGCGCTGGGTCGAAAAACGCCTCCAGGCGGCGCGGGGCGCCGTGCCGCGCGAAGGTTGAACCGCAGACCGCGATCGGCTACACTCTTCCAGTCTTCACCCTTCCGAATCCCGGACAGCAAAAGCTCATCGGAACACGAGGAGAAACACGAATGACAGAGAAGGTCCTGACCCAGGAGGTCTTGCTCGGCGATGAGGCGGTCGCTCTGGGGGCGATCCACGCGGGGATCACCGCGGCGTACTCGTACCCGGGTACGCCTGCGACGGAGATCCTCGAGTACATTTTGAGACACAAGGAACGGTATGGAAAACCGCACGCCGCGTGGTGCGCAAACGAGAAGACGGCGCTCGAGGAGGCTCTCGGGGTGTCGTTCGCGGGAAGGCGCTCGCTCGTCTCGATGAAACACGTCGGACTCAACGTCGCCGCCGACCCGTTCATCAACGCGGCGATCGTGTCGATCCACGGCGGAGTCGTCCTCGCCGTCGCGGATGACCCCGGTATGCACAGCTCGCAGAACGAACAGGACACGAGGTACCTCGTCGATTTCGCCCGGATCATCTGTCTCGAGCCGGCCAACCAGCAGGAGGCCTATCACATGACGGTCGAGGCGTTCGATCTCTCCGAGCGCTTCGACATCCCCGTCGTCGTCCGGCTGGTCACACGGCTCGCGCACAGCAGGGCCGTCGTCGAAACGGGCGAAGGGCGGGACGAAAACCCGATATCCAAGGTGCCCGTGCCGTCGTCGTGGATCCTGCTCCCGTCGAACGCGAGGCGCCAGTGGAACTCGCTCCTCAAGCGCCAGGCTTCGATGCTCGACTACAGCGAGAGCTGCCCGCACAACGTTCTCACGCTCGCCGAGAAAACAGGCCGGTTCGGCGTCATCACGACGGGGATCGCGCGGAACTATTTCATGGAGGCCCTCGATGACCTCGAGGAGAAGCCGTCCCACCTCCACGTCGGCGCGTACCCTTTGCCCGTAAAGAAAATCCGAAAACTCGTCGAGTATGTCCAACGGGTTCTTGTTCTCGAGGACGGATATCCGTTTCTCGAGCGGTCGCTCCGCGGGATCGTGCCTCCTCCGGTCGAGATCATGGGGAAGGAAAGCGGCCACGTCCCGATCGACGGCGAACTCAACCCCGATATCACACGCAAGGCGCTGGGGCTCGAGCTGCGCGGCGGGATCACGGTACCCGGTTTGAAGCTCCCCGGCCGGCCGCCGCAGCTCTGTCAGGGATGCCCCCACGCCGACGCGTACGGCGCGATCAAGAAGGCTCTCGCCGGGTTCGACAACAGGATGGTGACCTCCGACATCGGATGCTACACGCTCGGCGCACTCCCGCCCTACACGGCGATCGAATCGTGTGTGTGTATGGGAGCATCGGTGGGAATGGCCAAGGGGGCTGCTGATGCCGGTTTCTATCCGGTCGTGGCCGTCATCGGCGACAGCACGTTCCTCCACTCGGGTGTGACCCCGCTGATGGACGCCGTGTCCGCGGACGCCAACATGACCCTCATCATACTCGACAATGAAACGGTGGCGATGACGGGCACACAACCCACCGTTCTCCCTAGCTCGCGTCTCGAGTCTTTGATTCTCGGGCTTGGGGTCGACCGTGACCACTTCCACATTCTCGACGCCCATCCAAAAAAAGTGGACGAGAACGCGGAGATCATCCGGCGCGAAATCGAGCACAAGGGGCTCTCAGTAATCGTCGCGGCCCGGACCTGTCTGGAAGAGGCGCGCAAGAAGAAAAAAGAAGGCAAGGTGAAGGGATGAAGTTCGACATCGTTCTCGCCGGCGTCGGCGGTCAAGGGGTGTTGTCCCTCTCCTCGATCATCGCGTCGGGCGCCATGAAGGAAGGACTCTACGTCAAACAGTCCGAGGTTCACGGGATGGCGCAGAGGGGTGGGGCGGTTCTCGCGAATCTCCGTCTGTCCGATAAACCCATCGCGAGCGATCTCATTCCGAGCGGCAGCGCGGCGATGATTCTGAGCATGGAGCCTCTCGAGAGTCTTCGGTATCTCTCCTTTCTCCGGCCGGATGGAGCCTTGATCACATCGACGACACCCGTGATCAACATCCCCGACTATCCGAACCTCAACGAGCTGCTCGGGAAGATCCGGAGCGTCCCCGGAGCGATCCTCGTCGAGAGCGACCGTCTCGCAAAGGCGGCCGGATCGGCGAGGGCGGCCAACATGGTCATGGTGGGCGCCGCCTCCCATCTGCTCCCCGTCAAAGTCGAAACGATGGAGCACTACATCGAAAGCGTGTTCAAAAGAAAAGGAGACCAGATCGTCGAAGCGAACTTGAAGGCGTTCCGCGCGGGGCGGGAGGTGTTCGCGAGGGAGAGGCACGCGTAGAAACTCTTCCGGTGAGCCGAAACAAAGACATGAACGACGACAAGATCAGACAGATCCTCGAATCGGTGAGAAAAAACGGCCGCGACGTCCTGCTGGAGACGGAAGGGATCGTCCTCCTCCAGGCTCTCGGGTTCGCTGTGCCGAGACACGTGTTTATACGGGGCTCCGGCGACGTCCCGTCCGTCGATCTTGGTCTTTTCAACGGGGACCACGTGGTCGTCAAGGTGATCTCCCCCGAGATCCTCCACAAGAGCGATGTCGGGGGAGTTGTTTTTGTCCCGAGGCGCGTGGAATCGATCCAATCCGTGATTCTCGACATGGAGAAAAAGTTCGCGGGCCGGCACGTCGAAGGCTACACGATCCACCAGCTCATCTTGTACGATCGTTCTCTCGGGAATGAGCTTCTTCTCGGGCTCAGGTGGACGCCCGATTTTGGACCGGTCGTGGTCTTCGGGGCCGGCGGGATCTACACCGAGTTCCTGGCGGAGAACTTCAAAACAGGCCGCGATGTGGCGATCCTCTCCTCCGAAACCCCGCCTGTGGGAGGAATCGAGAGCGTTCTCGAGCGGGTCGCGATCACGCCGCTTCTCACCGGCGGGTTGAGGGGACAGAAGCCGCGGGTCTCACAGGCCAGGATCGTGGAGGTCATACAGAGGACGCTCGAATTCGCGCGGGTCTTCGTCCCCGCGCAGGTCTCCGAGTTCGAGATCAACCCGCTCGTTGTGTCAGATGGCGATTTCGTCGCGCTCGACGTGGTCGTGAAGCTTTCGAAGGAAGCGCCGTTGCTCCCACCCGACCGGCCGATCCACAAACTCCGGTCGTTGCTCACACCGCGATCCGTTGCGGTCATGGGCGTCTCGGAGAAGATGAACCCGGGACACGTGATCCTCAACAACTTGATACGCGAGGGGTTCGACAAGAACAAGATCTTTGTCGTCAAGCCGGGAATGGACTCCATCGAGGGGTGCCGGTGCTGCCCGGACATCGCTTCCCTGCCCGAACAGGTGGACCTTTTCGTGTTGAGCGTCGACGCGCAGCAGGCGTCCTCGGCGGTGACGGACCTCATACGCACGAGAAAAGCGGAGAGCATGATCGTCATCCCCGGGGGGCTCGAGGAAAAAATCGGGACGGAGGATTTCGTCAGCCGCATGCACACGGCTCTGCGCGAGTCGAGACGCGAAGACTGGGGCGGGCCGGTCATAAACGGCGGCAACTCGCTCGGGATCCGCTCGCTCCCCGGCCGGTACGATACGATGTTCATCCCTCCGTACAAGATCGCGCTTCCCGACAAGGAGCCCACTGCGCTAGCCGTGATCAGCCAGAGCGGCGCCTTCTCCATATCGAAGAACAGCAAGGTCTCGTGCGTGAATCCGTTGTACACGATCTCGTTCGGGAACCAGATGGACCTCACCGTCGGGGATTACCTCACGTACCTCAAGGACGATCCCCAGGTCGAGATCTTTGCCGTCTACGTCGAAGGGTTCAAGATGCTCGATGGGCTCCACTTCCTTCGAGCAGCCAGGGAAATCACGGATCAGCACAAGACGGTGATCCTCTACAAAGCAGGACGCACAAAGGCGGGCGCCAAAGCGTCGGCGAGCCACACCGCGTCGATCGCGGGCGACTATCCCGTCACACGCGAGTTGTGCACGAACGCCGGGATTGTCGTCGCCGATACGATCGCCGACTACGAGGACCTCATCATGCTCTTTACCTGCCTCCGAGACAAAGACGTCACCGGGTGGCGGTTGGGAGCGATGTCCAACGCCGGCTTCGAATCCGTCGCGATGGCGGACAACTTGGGCCGGTTCCGGCTGGAGCGATTTTCCGCGGACACGGACGAAACACTCCGCGGTGCTTTCAAGAAGCTCCGTATCGATACCATCGTGGATGTTCACAACCCCCTCGATCTCACTCCCATGACGACCGACGCCGGATACGAGGACGTCATGCGTGCGATGCTCGGCGACGAAAACGTCGACGTGGGGATCGTGGGGTGCGTTCCGATGACCCCCACCCTCAACACGCTCGTTCGGGGCAGCGGACACCCCGAAGATCTTTACTCCGATGAGGGCGTCGTCGCGAGGATGCGCAAGCTCAAAGACTCCACCTCCAAAGCGTGGGCCGCGGTTGTGGACGCCGGTCCCATATACGACGAAATGGCGAGGCTCCTCAAGGCCCACGAGATCCCGACGTTCCGCACCGCGGACCGGGCGCTCCGTCTTTTCCACAGGTTCTGCGAGGCGAGGCTTTCCAAGACTCGACCGTCGGGAGCTGAATAAACTCGCCGCTTCACGACCGGGAGTAGTGACATGGCAAGAAAAGACGATACGATCCGCTTTACCGTTTCCCTCCCCTCCGGCCTTCTGAAAGAACTCGACAAACGCGTGGGCGGGAAAGCGTACGCGTCGAGGTCCGAGTTCGTTCGGGATCTCATACGCGACCAGATTCTGGAGACCCGGTGGTCGGATTCGGAGGAGGATCTCGTCGGCGTATTGACGATCAGTTACGATCACCACCAGAGGGGCCTCACGCAGAGAGTTCTCGACGCGCAGCACTTGGCGTACGTCAACATTCTCTGCAGCACGCACGTCCACCTCGACCATCACAATTGTCTGGAAGCGATCATCATCAAGGGGAAGCCCAAAGATATCGAGAAAATACGGACGCAGATCGGCGGGATTCGCGGTGTGAAGTTCGCCAAACTGAGCAAGGCATCGGCGGTGGACGTCTGACTTTCTCCGCGTCGCTTTCGCGTTGACGCGGTGCTCATGGTGTCGATGGGCCTGACAGTGCCTCATCCTTAGGTGAGGACGAAGATACTGTCAGGCCCAATTCATCTTTTCACTCCGGACAGACGACGTCGAACTGATTCGTGTCCCAGCACGCCCTTTCCCCATTGTTGTAATCGGGGACCTGTATGCTGCCCGAGCCATCGGCGTACCACGTGATGTTGTACACCACCTCGGGGGCCGCGGAATCCGTGAAGTCGACGCGGCTCACCGCCGGCGACGCGTAGAAAACAATCAGATCTCCTTCATCTGGAGAATCGGGGTTGTTGTTCAAGAGCGACAGCTGGTGCACGTTTCCCGTGAGGTTGAGCCAATCGATACGGATCGATTGCTTCCCGGGTGTCTGGGCGGCCGCGGCAGCGGCGACCAAAGCCGGGCTCAGGATGGGTTCGTAAAATTGCCAGTACCCCGAGCTCTCGTACTTCAACGCCTTGAACCGCCCCGGGTTCTCCGGAGACTTGGTTACGTGACTCCGGCCACCCTGGCTGGAGCCTCCTGACTTTGATAGTACGCTTCCTCGTACTCCACCGGGGGCATGTTCCCGATCGGTTCGAGAAGCCGCCGGTTGTTGAACCAGTCAACCCATTCGAGCGTTGCAAACTCCACGGCCTCGACATGACGCCACGGACCCCGCCGACGGATCACCTCGGTCTTGTAGAGTCCGATGACGGATTCGGCCAGCGCGTTGTCGTATGAGTCACCGACGCTGCCCACCGACGGCTCAATGCCCGCCTCGGCCAACCGCTCCGTATAACGAATCGACACATACTGCACACCCCGATCGCTGTGATGAACGAGGTCGTCGCCAACAGGTCGGTCGTAGATCGCCTGTTCCAGGGCATCGAGAGCAAGATCCGTTCGAAGCGAACTCGACGCTCGCCAACCGACGATCCGTCTCGAAAAGACATCGATGACGAAGGCAACATAGACGAAGCCGCGCCAGGTCGCCACGTACGTGAGATCCGCCACCCAGAGCTCGTTCGGACGCCTCGCCGTGAAGTCACGCATGACCCGGTCGGCCGGCAACGCCGCAGTGTCGCCCGGGATCGTCGTCTTCACCTTCCGGCCCCGTATCGCCCCTTGCAGGCCCATCTGCCCCATCAGCCGATCGACCGTGCACCGAGCCACCTCGGTCTTTTCACGCTTCATCTGCCGCCAGACCTTGCGTACTCCGTATACGCTGAAGTTCTCCTCCCACACCCGGCGAATGTGATCCCGCAGCACCGCGTCCCGCTTCGCTCGCGGCGGCAGACGAGATGGGTCAGCCTCTCGGGCTTTCTGCTCGAAGTACGTCGATGGGGCGATCGGCAACACCCGACACATCGGCCCGACCCCATAGTCTTCTCGATGAGCGTCGATGAAAGACACCATCACTTCGCTCGGCGGTCGAGCTCCGCCTGGGCGAAAAAAGCCGCCGCCTTCCGAAGGATCTCATTCGCACGTCGTAGCTCGCGCACTTCGCGCTCGAGTTCCTTCAGGCGATCCCGCTCTTCGCTCGTCAACCCCGGCCGACGCCCCTGGTCGCGCTCGGCCTGGCGAACCCACTTGCGAAGCGTCTCGGGGGAACAACCCATCTTCTCGGCAATCGAACGGATCGTCGCCCACTGAGAATCGTGTTCGCCCTCGTGGTCCAGAACCATCCGAACCGCCCGCTCTTGTACCTCTGGTGAGTATCTGCTTCCTCTTGACATGACTCCATCCTCTCACGAAATGGAGCCTCCGGCAATCCCGGGGCGGTTCACCTCACCCTCGAACCAGACGAAGTGATCGAGCGGCATCTCCGGATTGGCGGTCGACACTTCCATTTTCCACTGTGTGCGGTCCCCGGCGTCTCTTCCGTACAGGAAGATGCTGTACTCCACCTGGTCTTTCACAAAGATGTACGTCCATAGCCAGGACCCGTCGGGTTGGAGCTGGGGCACTGAATGGATCGCCAGCGAAAACGCGGACACCGGCGGCATCAACGCCCCGCAGAAAACGAGATGGAGGAGTTGCACACGTAGGGCCGCGTTGATGAAATTGGTTTTCTCGGGCACCACAGAGAACGTCATCGGATCGTGCGTTCCCTTCCCCAGCGCGGGCAGATTCTCCGACGCCTGATCGAAGAACGACAGGTCCATCGTCATCGTCGACGCGTCGGGGAGCGCCGGAGCCTGCCGCTGCGGTCCCGCCGGGTCGTCGCCGGAGCACCCGGCGAATGCCAGGGCGGTGAACGCAGCCACCAGACCCACACCGATGCGGCAGATGAGGCGGTTCAACATGAGAGACCTCCTGAGGGGTTGCGCGATTCCATGCTCAAATCCGTTTCTGAAATGATGGTGTTTCTCGAGCAGAGAGTGTGCCAACAAACAAGCCAATGGCCATGGATCAAGGACGCTTGCGCCTGTCCGTCGCGCCTGTTCTCCGCTTGCGCCCGTCTTGTGAATACCGGGACCCCGCCGCCGTCCAGAACCGGGCGCCGAACCGTTCGATGATCTGAACCCGGCCGCTTGCTTCCACTTCGGCGAGTGCATCACGCACCTCAGCCGGAGACCAGCGGTGCAGCACTCGTCGAATCTCCTCTTCGCGCATCGGATGGCGGCTGACGATATCGATGACGGCGTCAACGATCGTGTCGAATTCGCCCAGATCGATATCCGCCTCCCCGGGAACCACGACCTGGGCTGACTGTCCGAGGATCGCTACCGCGCGCATCAGTCCTTCGTCGTCGGGCGGCTCAACCCCCGTTTCGGCCGGCGGCCGCGTCGGGACATTGATATGGACGAGGTCGGGTTGGAGCCTTTTCAGCACGACCGCGATATCCGCAAGCGCTTCCTCGGTATCGTTCAACCCCCTGACGAGCATCACTTCCGGCCAGAACTTCCCCCTGTACGACTGACGAAACGCGGCGAGACCCTCGACGTGCTCCTCGAACGAGATCCCCGGGTGCGGCCGGTCGACTTTGCGGAAAATGTCCGCCGACCCCGCATCGATCGACGGGAGCACGGCGTCAACCGCGAGTACGGCGTCACGGACTTCGGCGAGATGAAGAAATGACCCGTTGGTCAAGAGAGCCACGGGGAGCTCCGTCATCCGTTTGACGCCTGCGATGAGACGCCCGATGCTCGCGTGGAGGAGAGGTTCTCCCGATCCCGCAAACGTGATCCAATCGATGTCACCCGGCGTGTGCCGGGCCAGCACTTGTTCGATTTCCGCGAGGATCTCTTCCGGCGGGAAGTAATCCTTCCGCTCGTTCACGACGGGTGTGCTCCGGCCGAGCTGGCAGTACACGCAGTTCCAGTTGCAGGTTTTGAGCGGGACGGGGTCGATCCCGAGAGAGCGTCCCAGACGGCGGGAGGGAACGGGGCCGAAGACATACTTCATTGAGAATCTCCCTAAGTTGAGGGGTCGTTGCAAACCCACGCGAATGGCCAAACAACATCAATCGAACCGCCACAGCCCGGCCTCACGTGCCGCGCGGTTCGCTTCGCCGATCTCCTCACGCGATGGCCTTCGGTTGATTTCTCCGAAGCGGACGGATCCGTCCGCATTCCTCTCCCCGACACGGTTCTCCGGACGGTACTGCCCCATAATGTTGACGAAAGTATCCGGGGAAACTTCCCTCGCCAGCCACTCGAAGATCGCCTTTGTCTCGTGGAGCAGCCCGGGCATCACGAGGTGACGAACGAGAACGCCTCTTCGCGCGATTCCTTCGGGGCTGAGGCGAAGAGGGCCGACCTGTCTGTGCATCTCGAGTATCGCCACGCGAGCACGATCCGGGTAATCCTTGGCTTTGAGGTAACGGCGAGAACTTTCCCTCTCCCAGAATTTGAAATCGGGCATGTAGATATCGACGATGCCGTCGAGGAGTTCGAGCGACTCGAGTGAATCGTACGCACTCGTGTTGTACACGATCGGTATCGAAAGCCCGCGCGCAACCGCAGCGGCAATCGCTTCGACGACCTGCGGGACAACGTGCTCGGGTGTGACGAAGTTGATGTTGTGACAGCCGCGTTCCTGGAGCTCGAGCATAAACTCGGCAACCTGTGCGGCCTCACATTCCATCCCCGTGATGCGCTGGCTGATGTCCCAGTTCTGGCAGAAGACACACCGCAGATTGCAGCCGGCAAAAAAGATCGTCCCCGATCCGTTCCACCCTCTCAGACAATCTTCCTCCCCAAAATGCGGACTCACGCTCGTCACGCGGGCGCGACGGCCGGTGTGACACACACGCATCTCATCTTCCAGCCGGTTCACGCGGCAGTTCCGGGGACACGTGCGGCAGTCCTCGAGCTCTCTCAGCGCGGCGGCGGCGCGGCGCGGCATTTCGCCGGACGCTTCCAGCGCGAGATACGCCGGCTGGAACGGATCCAGAATGAACCGGGGATCCGGGTTGCTTTGACCGAAAAGGGGCGCGAACATCAGCGCTATTATATTCCTTTGTCCGCCGTCGGACAACCGGGGCCAAAACGCGCTGGACAACGATCGCAGAGCCCGCTCACAATACTCACAATAGGGCGATCACGCCGACTCGTCGGTTGTTCTCCGAGGAACACGGCCATCCGATATTCACAGCCAAAGCAAACGTATGACCGGGACGGCGCTCATACTCCTCACCACGGTGCTCATCTGCAGCCGGCTCCGAAACTTTCCCCCGGCATCGCGCGTTGCCGCGGGATACGTTCTGGGGGTCGGTATTCCCGTCGGGGTTCTCTGTCTACTCGCCCGGCTCGGGGTTCCCGCCAACCGTTTTGTCGTAGGGGTTGTTTTCGCGGTGATTGTCGGCTTACTTCTCGGAACTCGCCGTAAGAACGACTCTTTGCCCGACGATCCCCGCTGGATCGGGATGCTGGGGGTCACGTTTGCAGCGGCGGCGATAACGGCTCTCGTCAGCCCATCGCCGGCGGGTGACCCGCTCGTCGATCCCTGGGCGCACATCGCGTGGAGCCGGAATTTGCCGGGTGCGCTCGAGCTCTACCCGCCGGGCTTTCCCGCTTTTCTTGCCATCCTGGGTCTCGACGATCGTTTGATCGGCGCTTTTCGGATGGCGCCGTTGATCCTCCACGCGGCGCTGGTCGCGCAGTTTCTCGCGCTGGGCGAGCGGGTGAGAGCGTTGTGGCCCGGCGTTGTCTGCGCGTTGGCGTACCTCACGGTTCCCGTCTCGTTTGGAAAGTTCGAGCCGCCGCGCCCGGAGCTGTGGGCCGCCGTTCTGATCGCCGCTTCGTGGTGGGTCCTCTGCTCGAATGTTTTCAGCGCACGATGGAAATGTCTCGCGCTCGTGGGGATCACCTGCATGCTCGTTGCTTCTCACCTGACCGGCCTCGAGATAGGTCACTTGGTTGCACTCGGGCTTGCGATCCTGTGGGGCGCCCCAGAAGGGTGGCACACACGACGGCTTCCCCTGCTCTTGTCAGTGGCATTGGGCACGTTGCTGTCGCTCGTCCTCTCTCCATGGCCCCTCACCTACATATCTCATCTCAAGTCGTTTCCAGTGACCACAAGCCAGGAGACCGCAGCAGGGCTTGTCGGCCCGATTGCGATTGCAACAATGGTGGGATGGATGTTCAGCATCGCCGGAGCGGCGAGCCTCGTGTGGATGGCGTTCGAGGGGAGAAGGATGTATCGTCGCCTCGGCGGTATTTTTCCCGGTCTTCTCGTGTTTGGTATTCTCAACGTGGCCCCGCTTGTCCTGATCGCCGCCGGCGTTCGTATACCGCTCCCACTCGACCCGTACCGACACGTGCTTGCGGCTGTCCTCCCCCTTGCGATGCTGATCACGATCATCTCGGGTTTGGTGCGAGTTTGGACGCGGTGGGGTTATCACGTGTTTTTCCTGCTGGCCGCTCTCTTTGCCTTCCATGTCGTCACCCGTCCGGCATTCTCCTGGGCGCCGGGGATCGCCGCCGTAGCTATCGCGATCGTCGCCGCGTGGGCCGCCCGCCGCGCGAGCACGACAACGACGCGGGTCGCCGCATGCGTCCTGGCCTTCGCCATCGCCGCTGGCGTCCGCCTCTGGATGTGGCTTCCCACACCTCCGCCCGAGGCCACTTGGCTCATCAAACATGGAGATCCTCACATCGCGGTAGTCTCGAACTGGCCGTTGACCAATGCTCTCGACGCTCTCGTACCCCAACACGTCATCGATGGGCTTGCCGGGAATGACGGCAACGTGGCCCGCCACCGCGAGTGGGTGCTCCCCCCGCTGCGCGGCCGGCTCGCGTGGTGTGGGGGACAAACTGCAACCAGCGTGGATAGTCTTCGTGCGTCACTCGGGCAGATGGGCGCCCTGCCCGCGTACCTCGTGGTGGGAGAGCGATTCGCGGAATCCTGGCAACTCTACGCAAGACAGCGCGAGGCCGTCGCACGGAGCGGGAGCCTCGACCGTTACTCATACTTCGCGGCCGAGCCTTGTCCCGAAACGGCTGCCGGGCGCGTGTTGAAAATGCGAGACACGCTCGAACGATATTCGTCGGTTCGCCGCGAGTTCTCCGCGGAACACGTCACCGTATACCGCATGGATTAGGGCGCTTCCCATTCAGGATAAGATTCCGAAAACATAGGTGAGCGTAAGGTAGATCCCCGCCCCGATGAATACCATGCCGGTCACGCGGCGAGCCCAGCGGCCGAACGCGGTGACGCGTTCGAACGCCGCTGCAATCGAGCGCGCGCCGAGAGCGATCGCTATGGCAAACACCACGACAGGAACCGCGGTACCAATACCATAGAGCGAAGGCAGGAGAACGCTGGAGTGATTGTGGACAGCCAGAGGAACAAGGCTTCCGAAGAACAACCCCGCGGACACCGGGCAGAAGGACAACGCAAACGTGATCCCCAGGAGAACCGACCCCAATAATCCCATTCCCGCAAACCGATGCGCCACCCTGGCGCCGAGTCCGGATCCGCCCCATTTGACACGGATGAGCTCGAGAAGAAACATCCCGACGACGATCAAGAAGGGGCCCAGTATCTTGTTTGCATATGTCTGAAGGAAATTCGAGACGTGCGGCGCCGACAAAAGACTCATCACCAGGAGAGCACCCAGAGCCACGTAGGTAATCGTTCGGCCGAGCGTGTACAAAACGCCGTGCAGAAGAACCAACCGTGAGCTCTCGACACGACTGCCGATGAACGATATCGCAACGATGTTCGTCGCCAGCGGACAAGGGCTGATCGACGTCAAGAGCCCAAGCCAGAGCGCTGACCACGCGGCGAGAATGAATTCGCTCATCTATATCCCCGCCAGGAACGCCTTGGTGTTATCCGAAATGTACGAGGCGAAAGCATCCTTGTCACGGACGAGTTGCCAGACCTGATCCAGCCGCTGCCACTTTTTCTCGTTTCCATTTTCCATTTCCACGAGCACCACGGACCTCGTCGAGAGCTGGTAATCGTTGATGTAGTGCTCGTTACCTGGTTCCTCGATATTGACTACCAGCCAGACCAGTTTGCCCGTTTGGAGCTCGTCCGGAAAACCGTTTTTCAACGCCTCTTCCGTGTAGGCTTCGATGGCCCGGCAGGTCGGGCAACGCGTGTTGCCATGAAAATAGAACGCCACGACTTGATGGGTGGTGCTATCCGGTAATCCCTCGGGGCGGGCGGCCGGTTTGCCCACGGGAGCGCTTGCGCCGGCGGAGTCGTCGCGGCGCTCTGTCTTGACGTCGCCCGCGCGCCGTTCGCCGGCAATCAAATAAGCGACGCTCACTCCAACGAACAGGAGCAGGACCGCAGTGACTATCGTTCGGACTCTCATGATGTATGTCTCCCTCCCAGCTGTGTGTTCTCCGATGCAACCGCCCCAGGTGTGCGCGACACCGGCGCACTATCGCCCGGGCCGGCGAGCGCGGTGGGCGCCGGCAGTGTTCGACCTACGCTTCGGAGAGGATCTTTTTGATCTGCTCCACGGTAAGCACCCGCCCGCTCGACTTGACGACGCCATCGATGGCGAGCGCGGGTGTCAGCATGATGCGGAAACCCATGATGACGTTCATATCCGTGATCTTTTCCACTTCACACTCGAGACCGAGTTCGCGAACGGCTGTGGTAGCGTTCTCCGTGAGTTTCTTGCAGTTCGCACAACCCGGTCCGAGCACCTGAATCGCCTTCATCTCGAGCACCTCCTACCCGAACAATGATCCGAAGATCATTCCGCTGATCGTTGCCATCGCCACGACCAAAGAGACATAAACCGCCGTTTTTTTAAACCCGATGATGCTATGAAGAACGAGCATGCTGGGGAGGCTCAGCGCAGGCCCCGCGAGGAGCAGGGCCAAGGCCGGTCCTTTTCCCATACCGCTCCCGATCAAGCCTTGCAGGATGGGCACCTCGGTGAGCGTCGCGAAGTACATGAAGGCACCCGTCACGGACGCGAAGAGATTGGCGCCGAGGGAATTCCCGCCAACCAGGCGGCTCACCCACCGCGACGGGATGAGCCCTTCCTCTCCCGGCCGGCCGAGAAGCGCTCCCGCGATCAACACGCCGAATAGGAGTAACGGCAGAATCTGCTTGGCGAATCCCCACGATACGCCGAACCACTCACCCATTTCCCCTGTGGCGGTGCTCGTGATGACCGACAGGCCGATCACTCCCACGAGAAATGCAATGACGGGGCGGTCGGGAAAGAGAAAAGAACACGCCAGCACCGGAACGGAGACGGCGATCAGCCGCCACCATCGGACTCCGAACCAACTGCCAAGAACCACGGCGAAAAGCCCGGCAAGAACCGCCGTAACCATCCACTTGTGGACGAAGATCGCGTGCCAGAAACCGGTCGAGGTTGCGGGTCTGCCCCAGTTGACAAACACGAGGATCCCCACCATCGAGGCCATGTAAACGACCGTCTGCCACAACGCACGCCCGGTTTCGGGTTGCGACGCGTTCATCTGCGGGTCAGCGGTCTCGGATGGCTCGCCCCTGAAAATAACGTGCATCAGCAGACCTATGAGTACACTGAACGTGATCGCACCCACGGCGCGCGCCACACCGAGTTCCATACCGAGCACCCTTGCCGTAAGAATGACCGCGAGAACGTTGATCGCGGGGCCCGAGTACAAGAACGCCGTGGCGGGGCCAAGCCCCGCCCCCCGGCGGTAGATCCCGGCAAAGAGCGGGAGGACTGTGCACGAACACACGGCGAGGATCGTCCCGGACACTGAGGCCACACCGTAGGCCAAGACCTTGTTCGCCGAGGCGCCCAGGTACTTGATCACCGACGCCTGGCTCACGAACACCGCTATCGCACCGGCAATGAAAAAGGCGGGCACCAGGCAAAGGATCACGTGCTCCTGTGCGTACCACTTGACGAGAAGCAGGGACTCCCGAATTGCATTGTCAAAACGCGCGTTGCCCACCGGCAGGAAAAAGCAGCCGAGAAACGCGAGAACAACAAGCAAAAGCGATTTCCACTCCTGCTTCCAGGACACCGGCCCGCTTCCGAGTGACACGATTTCCTTTCCTTCTTAGACGAAATGACCCAGCGCGCGGTCAAAAGAATGAGCTTACGTGAGCAGGTCCATCTGGTCCTTCGCCGTCGATTGCATCACCGACTCCACGCACGAAAAGAAGTTCAGAACACAGGGAACCCGGAGCCGGTAAAAAACCTGCGTTCCCCGCTTGTCGTCCTGGACGATCCCCGCCGCTTTGAGTATCGAAAGGTGTCTTGAGACCGTGGAAACGTCCGTGCCGATCATCTCAGTCAATTCGTACACGCAGTGTTCGTGATGCGACAGTTGTTCCACGATAAAGAGCCGCGTGGGGTGCGCCATCGCTTTTATGATGCGGGCGCGGGCGTCGAAGAGGGCTCGTGTTCTAGGGTCCATCCGGTTCTGATGGGCAGATTCCATGATTGGCAATTTAGCCAAATAACCAAGGATAGTCAACCTCGAAACGATGGGCGAAACCAGCCAGAGAGATAATCCTTTATTTTGAAACGGATTACGATCTAGTCGGCCGCGCCGGCGGCCCGGAAAAATCGCCCCCTGAAATACAGTGAGAGATTGACCAACCCGATGAGCACCGGGACCTCGACGAGCGGTCCGATGACCGTGGCAAAGGCCACCCCGGAACCGATACCGAAGACGGCGACCGCCACCGCGATCGCGAGCTCGAAGTTGTTGCTTGCCGCAGTGAACGCGATTGTCGCGGTCTTCGAATAATCGGCGCCCATACGTTTCCCCATCGCGAAGGAAACCAGGAACATGATGACGAAATAGATCGTCAGGGGAAGCGCTATGCGGAGCACATCGACCGGCAGTTGGACGATGTACTCCCCTTTGAGCGAGAACATCACAATGATCGTGAAGAGAAGCGCGAGCAGAGTAATCGGAGAAATTTTGGGAATGAATTTGGTTTCATACCACTCACGGCCTTTTGTGCGCAACATCACGAGCCGCGTGAGCATACCTGCGATGAAGGGCACACCCAAATAGACGAACACACTCTTGGCGATCTGACCGATGGTGACGTCGACCACTACACCCTTTAGCCCGAATAGCGGCGGCAGCACGGTGATGAATATCCACGCACCCACCGAATAAAACAACACCTGGAACACCGAGTTGAGCGCCACCAGCCCTGCGGCGTATTCCGTGTCGCCTCGCGCCAGCTCGTTCCACACAATGACCATGGCGATACACCGGGCGAGTCCGATCATGATCAACCCCACCATGTACTCCGGGTATCCCCTGAGAAACAACACGGCCAATGCGAACATCAGAATGGGTCCGATGATCCAGTTCTGAACCAGCGAGAGAGCCACAATCCGCCAGTTGCGAAAGACCTCTCCGAGTTCTTCGTATTTCACTTTGGCGAGCGGCGGGTACATCATGAGGATGAGCCCGATGGCGATCGGGACGTTTGTAGTCCCGACCTGAAACTGGTTCCAAAACCCGGCGATCTTCGGGTACACGTATCCGGCACCCACCCCAATGGCCATGGCGAGGAAAATCCAGAGCGTCAGGAAACGATCGAGAAAAGACAGTCTGGGTTTCTTCGCCAGTGCCGAACCTGAATGAACGTTTCTCATCTCTCGCTCCTTAACGCTTTTCGCCGGCATGCCGGGCTATGGCTGCCGTTGGACGGAACTCGGCCATGGCGTTTTCTGCTGTGACTCCGGCCGGCTTTCGACAAACGCTCGAATCTCGTTCCGCACTCGCCGAAAATGCTCCAACGTTTCAGGTTCCGATTTTACCTTCCGCGCGCGCCGGGGCGGATCGTCACCTTGACCGCGTTTGGGTTCTTGCCTTGCGTCTCTGCGCCACCCGTTTGGTGTGTTTGGAACTCGACTCCAGCGGTTCGGCGGTCAACTGCCGCAACCCCTCCACCCCCGTCGGTTCATGGACCAGCCAAGGCGCCACTGCGAAACGGTCCGCGTACTGCCGGACTTCCTCGATGAACCGGTGCTCGTTGCCCTGTCTCGTCCGCAAGAGAGAGTCGTCCAGTTCAAGCGGGGCGAGGCTCTGGTTGATGACCCACGCAAAAGGCCGTATCCCGGCGCGCTTCAGATCCTCCTGTAATTTCGCGGCTTCATGAACCGGCGTCGCCTCCGGCAAGGTCACGAGAATCACCTTGCTGAAGTCCGCATCGCGCAGGCGCGGCAACAAGTGCCGGACCGCCTCGGGCAGATCGCTCTGGGTCCGCGACACTTCGCGGTGGTAGGCCTCCGTGGCGTCGAGGAGCAGGATCGTATGGCCCGTCGGAGCGGTATCCAAAACGACGAAACCGTCTCGCCCCCCGTCCACCTTGGCGGCAAAAGCCCTGAAAACCGCGATCTCCTCCGTGCACGGGGAGCGCAAGTCTTCCTCCAGCAGTTTGCGGCCCTCCTCGTCAAGATCGGCACCCGCGGAGGCCATGACCTCCCGTGCATAGGCCGTCGTTTCAGCAACCGGGTCGATACGACTGGTTTCCAGGTTCGGCACGGATTCCCCCAGCGCGTGTTCGATATGCGCCGCGGGATCGGTCGTGGTCAGGTGCACGCGGTGCCCGCGCGACGCCAGCTCAACCGCGATGGCCGCGGCCATCGTCGTCTTACCCACCCCGCCTTTGCCCATGGTGAGGATCACGCCGCGTCCTTGCGCCTCGATCTCGCGGACCAGCGTGGCCAGCCGCGGCCACTCCCCGTTGCGGCGCGTCACCGGCGTTTGCGTCGGTGCGGTTCCCGGCCGACCGGGGGAAAGCACAGCCCGAATGGCGGCCATGCCGGTCACATTGAAGGCCAGAAGGGGAATGTCGGTGCAAGACAGCGACTGCAACCCCTCGGGCATACGGGACAGAGCCTCTCGCTGGCGTGCGGCCATGGCCCGCGCGACCGGATCTTCGTCACCGGCGTCGAAGAATCCATTCAACAAGAGACGGATGTTCTTCATGCCCAGCGCGCCGAGTTCCGATCGGGTGCGCTCCGCTTCGGCTAGGGCAGTGCGCTCGGGCCGGCTCACCAGTGCCACTTGGGTTCGGGACGCGTCGCTCATGGAGTCGAGAGTCTTGGCGTACAACGCGTGTTGCTCGCGGAGTCCCGACAGGGGTCCCAGACAGGAGGTTCCGCTGGTGTTGGTGTTCAGAAACTCGTTCCATGCCGCCGGCAATTGAAGCAGACGCAGCGTATGCCCGGTAGGCGCGGTGTCAAAAACTACATGATCGTAGTCGGCCGTCGCCTCAGGCTGGCCCAGATAACGGGAGAACTCGTTGAACGCCGCGATTTCCGTGGTGCAGGCGCCGGACAATTGTTCCTCGATGCCGGCCACCGCCGCAGGTGGAAGGATTCCGCGATAGGGCGCGACCACGCGCTCGCGGTACTCGCGGGCCGCCGTCTCGGGATCGATGTTCAAGGCCCAAAGCGTAGGCGGCGATTCCAGCCGTACCGGTCTGGACGACAATTCCGCGCCCAGCACTTCGTTTAGATTGGACGCCGGATCCGTGCTGATCAACAGTACGCGCCGTCCGCGATCCGCCAACGCCGCCGCCGCGGCGCACGACAGGGTTGTCTTGCCTACGCCGCCCTTGCCGGTGAAGAAAAGAAAGCGCGGAGCGGCTTGGACAAACGCCTCAAAACTGTTGGCGTGGCTTGTCATGACGTCGCCCTTTTGCCGCCGTCAACGCCCGCCAACACGGCAAGTTCCTCCTTGCTTGGATATCCGCCACGGCTGACCACTTCTCCGTCAACCAGGATCAGAGGCAGGCAACCGGTGCCGTGGTCATTGACCGCCTGCACAACCTTCGTGTTTCCGACAAACGTTTCGTATTGCTGGGTCGGATTATACCGATGCACCTCAACACCCTGGGCCCGCAACCACGCCAGCGCGGCGCTGAACTCGACCAGTTTCTTGTCCACGTTTGCCCCGCACACGCCCGATGAACAGCACATGGGCGGATCGAATACTTCCAGCTTCATTCTCTATTCTCCTTTATTCTCCTGGTTCGCGAAGGCTTCGCGGAAGAACAGCATTCACCGTCTGCACAACAGGTCTCCTGGCCGGTGATCAAGCCGTTGATGATCGCCTCAGCGCATCCGACGCCGCTGGCGACGGCAATAGCGTTGACCGGGCAGTTCAAGGCGCACGCCCCGCACTCGATGCAGGCTCCGCGATCCAGGAGACGCGCCTTCTTGCTCTCGACGGCGAACACGCCGTGCGGGCAGACGACCTCGCACATTCCGCAACCGGTGCACCGGTTGACGTCGAGTTGCAGAGAGATGTCACGAGACAAGTACTTCATCATGACTTGTTCACCACGCCGGCAGGAATCCAGCCGCCGTCCACGCCACCAGCCCGATCGCACCGACCGCAATCTGCGCGGGAAGCGCCGCACGCACCTCCCGGCGCACACCGGACGGCGATGTGAATGTCGTCGCGCCGGTGAAGTTGAGCAGCTGGTGGGAGGCGCCCGC